>PPYF01524865.1_pt1 | contig 80417 bp, 47 predicted proteins | sample 1559871 | NCBI WGS metagenome assembly PPYF01 (sample SAMN08240021, study PRJNA423297) | Human gut metagenome, whole genome shotgun sequencing project.
GGAGTCAGAAATATAATATGATTTGGGACAAGATGTGGAATCTGAATTTGTTCCCCAATAATGTAATCGACAAAGAAATTAACTATTATTTAATGAAACAGAATCCTTATGGATTACCATTAGACTCTCGCAAAGAGTATACTAAGTCTGACTGGATTATGTGGACAGCTGCTATGTCTCCAGATTTAGAAACTTTCAAGAAATTCATTGATCCACTCTATAAATATATCAATGAAACGACTTCACGGGTACCTATTAGTGATTGGCATCATACAAACAGTGGTGAATGGGTTGGGTTTAAAGCGCGTTCGGTTATTGGAGGATACTGGATGCAAGTGTTAATGGACAAAACTCGATGAAATGTTTAATTAACTATACATTTATTATTAACTAGAATGAAAAACATGAAATGTAAAATGAAAAAAGTATTGAAGGAATGGCGGTGGATATTGCTGGCATTATTCACGATTTGCATTTGTAGTTGTAAGGACGATGACAATGTAGAGACTGGAGCCTTTGATCCATCAAAACCTGTAGCAATTTCTGATTTTACTCCGAAAGAAGGAGGAGCCTATCAGAAACTATTGATTTATGGTGAAAATTTCGGAACAGATGCTTCGAAGGTAAAAGTGAAGATTGGTGGCAAAGATGCTATTGTTATTAATGTAAAAAGTACTTATGTTTACTGTTTTGTTCCTTCAGGAGCTTTTAGTGGTGAAATTGAAATCACTGTAGGAGAAGGAGAGAATGCAGTAACAACGACTGCGAGTACTACTTTTAGCTATGAGAAAAAGATGGTGGTAGGTACGCTTTGTGGCTATCGCAATAATCGTGATGATCAAGGTTGGAGAGACGGACCATTTGATGGACCGGAAGGTGTCAAATGCTGTGGCTTTAGCGATAACGGACGATTAGCTTTTGATCCGTTGAATAAGGATCATTTGTATATTTGTTACGATGGACATAAAGCTATACAGTTGATCGATTTAAAAAATCGTATGCTTTCTTCTCCTTTGAATATCAATACTATACCTACTAATCGTATACGAAGCATTGCTTTCAATAAGAAGATAGAAGGATATGCTGATGAGGCGGAATATATGATTGTAGCTATTGATTATGATGGTAAGGGAGATGAAAGTCCTAGTGTATATATTATTAGACGTAATGCGGATGGTACATTCGATGATAGATCTGATATACAATTGATAGCTGCTTACAAACAATGTAATGGAGCTACTATTCATCCAATCAACGGAGAATTATATTTTAATAGTTATGAAAAGGGACAAGTATTTCGTTTAGACTTGGTTGATTACTTTAAAACTATTAAGAATGGTGGAAGTTGGGATCCTATAGTAAAGAACAATCCTAATACTTTTAAGCAGTTATTCACTATTGCTGACCCAAGTTGGGAATTTCAGATTTTCATTCATCCTACTGGAAAGTATGCTTATTTTGGTGTGATTAACAATCATTATTTCATGCGTTCCGACTATGACGAGATAAAAAAGGAATTTATCACACCGTATAATTTTGTCGGGGGATATAAACAGACAGGTTATAGGGATGATGTAGGAACTGAGGCCCGTATGCACAATCCGTGTCAAGGAGTATTTGTGAAAAATCCGGATTACACTGGTGAAGAAGAGTATGATTTCTATTTTGTAGATCGATTAAACTTCTGTGTGCGTAAAGTAACTCCAGAAGGTATCGTATCGACTTATGCGGGACGAGGAGCGTCAACTTCCTTAGCTGACGGAAACCAATGGGGAACTGATGATGGTGACCTACGAGAAGTGGCTCGTTTCCGTGATGTAAGTGGACTTGTTTACGATGATGCGAAAGATATTTTTTATGTACATGATCAGGTGGGACATACTATTCGCACTATTTCAATGGAGCAAGAAGAGAATGTAGCCGGTGACGAGAATATGCCGGAAGATGAATCAACAGTGGAATCTAACGAATAAACACATTTATCAGATTATGAAAAAATATTTAGCCATTTTTTTGTTGATGCTAGTTGTCCCATTGACGATTTCAGCACAACAAACAATTACCGTGACTGGTACGGTTACCGACACACAAGATGAGCCGATGATTGGTGTTAATATCACTGTAAAGGATGTAGCAGGTTTGGGAACCATTACAGATATCAATGGTAATTTTTCTATAAAGATGGAACCTTATCATCGACTAGTCTTCTCATACATCGGATATGATGATGTGGAAGTACTTGTAAAAGAACAGCATACAGTTAATGTAAAGATGAAAGAATCAGAGGCCAGTGTACTGGATGAGGTTGTGGTAACTGGTATGGGGGCACAGAAAAAACTGACAGTGACGGGAGCTGTAACCAATGTGAATGTGGGAGATTTAAAACGTTTCCCTACTTCCAATATGTCTAACGCCTTGGCCGGTAATGTTCCGGGTATTATTGCCCGACAAACTTCTGGACAACCGGGAAAAAGTACTTCTGAGTTTTGGATACGTGGTATTTCTACTTTTGGAGCCAGTTCAAGTGCTTACATTCTGGTGGATGGCTTTGAACGTAGCAGTTTGGATGAACTTAATATCGAGGACATCGAATCATTCACAGTATTGAAAGATGCGTCAGCTACTGCTATTTATGGTTCTAAAGGTGCAAATGGTGTAGTATTGATTACAACAAAACGTGGTAAAGCTGGAAAAATCAATATAGATGCCAAGGTAGAAACTTCTTATAATACGCGTACCATCACTCCGGAATTTGTAGACGGTCTTTCTTACGCCAGTCTGATGAACGAAGCATTAGTGACTCGAAATTTAGGAATGGCCTATCAACCGGAAGAATTAGAGTTATTTCGTACACAAATGGATCCGGATTTCTATCCGAATGTGGACTGGATGGATTTGATCCTAAAAAACGGAGCATGGAGTTATCGCGCTAACTTGAACATGAATGGTGGTGGTAACACTGCTCGTTATTTTGTTTCTGCAAGCTATACGGAAGATCAAGGTATGTATAACACAGACCAAACGTTACGTGATGATTACGATACAAATGCCAACTATAAAAAGTGGAATTATCGTATGAATGTTGATATAGATATCACCAAATCGACTTTATTGAAACTAGGTATAGCAGGTTCATTAGCCAAACGTAATAGTCCAGGACTGGCTGATAACGAGATGTTATGGGGTATGCTTTTTGGATACAATCCTATTGCAACGCCTGTATACTATTCCAATGGATACGCGCCTATTTCCCACCGGGATAACGTAAACAAACTTAATCCCTGGGTTGCATCTACGCAAACTGGATACAATGAAGATTGGCAGAATAATGTACAAACTAATGTTACATTAGAACAAAATTTTGATTTCATTACCAAGGGATTGAAGTTCGTAGGGCGTTTTGGTTACGATACAGACAACAGTAACTGGATTAATCGTCATCGTCAACCAGATTTGTATAAAGCGAACGGACGTAGACAAGAAACGGGAGAGATTATTTATGAGAAAATGTTTTCCGCATATGACATGACACAATCAAGTGGTAGCTCTGGCAAACGTCGTGAATTCCTTGATTTACTGTTAAGCTGGGAACGTGCTTTCGGAAATCATCATGGAGGAGTTACTTTCCGTTACACACAAGATAGTGAGAAGCGGACAGTAGACATTGGTACGGATATCAAGAATGGAGTATCAAAACGTAATCAAGGGTTAGCTGGACGATTTACTTATAACTGGAACTATCGTTACTTTGTTGATTTTAATTTTGGTTATACCGGATCGGAAAATTTTGCACCAGGAAATCAATTCGGTTTCTTCCCGGCTTTTTCTCTTGCATGGAACGTTGCCGAAGAGTCATTTGTTAAGAATAACCTGAAATGGATGAATATGTTTAAAATACGTTATTCTCATGGTAAGGTAGGTAATGATAATATTGGAGATAATAACCGTTTCCCATACTTATATACTATAGCCACTACAGGATATAACAGCGAAGGAAAGCCTAATTATGTATATAACTGGGGATTTGGTGATTATGGAAAATCATTCATAGGAACTCATTACACTCAGATGGCTTCTAATGGTATTACCTGGGAAGTTGCGACCAAGGATGACTTGGGTATTGATCTTTCTTTATTTAATGACAAATTTACAGCGACGGTTGACTATTTCCACGAAAAACGTACAGGTATCTTTTTGACACGCGAGTTCTTGCCTGAAATTGCAGGTCTCGAGAGTAAACCAAAAGCGAATGTAGGTGAAGTGAAATCTCAAGGTTTTGATGGCAATTTTGCTCTTAAGCAGAAACTGGGTGAGGTGGATATGACTATTCGTGGGAATATAACTTATAGTAAGAATGAAGTGCTCGAAAAGGATGAAGAGAATCAAGTCTATTCCTATTTATATCAAAAAGGGTATCGTGTAGATCAAGTTAAAGGATTGATAGCTGAAGGATTGTTTGCTGATTACGATGATATTCGTACCAGCCCGAAACAAGAGTTCGGTACAGTGCAGCCTGGAGATATCAAATATAAAGATGTAAATGGTGATGGTGTTGTAAACGATAATGATAAAGTTGCTATTGGTGCTACTACCACTCCAAACTTAGTATATGGTATAGGGGCATCTTTCGCATGGAAAGGAATTGATATAAATGTTCATTTCCAAGGTGCCGGTAAATCCACTTTCCCTATTTATGGTAAGTGTGTATATGCATTCAGCGAAAGTGACTGGGGAAATATCTTTAAAGATATGATAAGTGATCGTTGGGTAGATTCAGAGACTGCTGCCAAACTGGGATTGCATGCTAATGAGAACCCCAATGCAACATATCCGCGTTTAACTTATGGGGAAAATAAAAACAACCAACAAACCTCTACTTATTGGATGCGTGATGGTCGATATATTCGTTTGAAGAATCTGGATATCGGTTATACTTTGCCAAAAAGCATAGTCAATAAACTGCATTTCAATAATATTCGTATCTATATTGCAGGATCAAACCTGATTACATGGTCTAAGTTCAAAACATGGGATCCGGAAACTGGCAATCCGCGGGGTGAAGCCTATCCGCTAACAAAATCGGTTACTATGGGTTTATCTGTTAACTTATAAAAATACTAAGAGATTATGATAAAGAAGATTTATATGTTATTATTAACCGTATTAGGGATGGGAGTAATTTCTTCTTGCTCTGATTACCTGAATTCGGAGAAATATTTTAAGGATCGTCTGACACTGGAGAAAACTTTCGAAAGCAAGGATCATGTGGAAGAATGGTTAGCTTATGCTTTTTCATTTATAAAAAATGAAAACTATGAGGTGACGACTAAAGGCCCAAGTGAGAATTCGTTTTGTTTTTCAGATGATATGTATTATGGTGACCGTGATAAGACAATCGATGCAACAAAGAATGAATTGTCATATAATATGTTCAAGTTAGGAGAATATGATGAGAATACTTATAATGTTGGGGCATGGGGGGCATGTTATAAAGGAATTTTCCAAGCATCAGTATTTATCCATAATGTTGACCGGTGTCAAGAGATGGCTGATTGGGAAATACTAGATTATAAGGGGCAGGCTCGTTTTGTTCGTGCTTACTATTACTGGTTGCTCTTACGTCGTTATGGTCCAGTGCCTATTATGCCGGACGAAGGAGTGGATTATACTCAAAGTTATGATCAAATAGCTACTCCACGTAGCTCATACGAAGAAGTGGCACAATATATCAGTGACGAAATGGTACAGGCTACTAAAGAGTTACAATATGACCGTCGTACTGATAATTATGCTATAGGCCGACCTACTCGTGGAGCTGCATTGGCAGTTCGTGCTTATGCACTGATTTTTGCAGCTAGTCCGTTTGCTAATGGAAATAATGATGAATATGCGCAGCAATTGGTAGATGACGAAGGGCGTCGTTTGCTTTCTTCCGAATATAGTGAAGAAAAATGGGCAAAAGCTGCTGCCGCTTGCCGTGATGTCATCGATTTAGATGTTTATGAGTTGAATATTGTAAATAAATCAACATCTGATAATGGACCTTCTGAACGTCCGACTGTTACTCCACCGGCTGATGGCGAGTTTTCCAATAACCCCTGGCCAAAAGGATGGACAAATATTGACCCGCTCAGATCATATCGTACTATCTTTGATGGTACTATATTACCTGCAAACAATAAAGAACTGATATTTACACGTGGTGCAACAAATATAGATATGTTGGTACTTCATCAGATGCCCAAGGATGATGGCGGCTGGAACTGTCATGGTATGACACAGAAAATGCTGGATGCATATTATATGAATAATGGTAGTAATGAGCCAGGTATGAACTCTATGTATCAAGGAGTAGCTAATTATCAAGGTATTGTAGATACTCGTGAACGTAGAACCGGATTTACTGATTTGCAAGACTTGAAGGATAATAAATATCCGGAATTAGGTTGGAAATATGATCCGAAGAAAGGAGATAACGATCAGGCTAAAACTGGGATGAATGTTTCTTTGCAATATGTAGAACGCGAACCACGATTCTATGCTTCTGTTGCTTATAATGGCTGTACCTGGTATTATTTGAGCCAGACTGAAAGCAAACCGGCCGATGTAAATCAACAGGTTTGGTACTACTTTGGAAGTTCCGATGGTTATCGTAATGATGGTTTCTACTTGCGTACAGGTATAGGAATTAAAAAGTTTGTTCATCCAAACGACTATCCTGGCAATTATGTTGCGAAAGCTGAAACAGCAATTCGCTATGCGGATATTCTACTGCTTTATGCAGAAGCATTGAATGAGTTGACTGGAACATACAATATACCTTCTTGGAATGAGGCGACAACCTACACTATTAGCCGTGATAAAGAACAAATGGAAAGAGGTATTCATCCGGTACGTATTCGTGCTGGGTTGCCTGACTATCCAGACGAATTTTATCTGCAGAGTGGGGTTGATGATATGCGTAAAGCATTAAAACGTGAACGTATGATAGAGTTGATGGGCGAAGGAAAACGTTACTTTGATATTCGCCGTTGGAAAGATGCACCAGTAGAAGAATCTCTGCAAATATACGGTTGTAATGTCTTTGTTGGTGAAGCTAAGAGAGACGAATTCCATTCGGCAATTCCTGTTTACAATCTCCCGTCTACTTTCTCGGAAAAGCTATGGTTATGGCCTATCAAACATAGTGAGTTGAAACGTAATTCACGTTTAACACAGAACCCAGGATGGACAATGTATGATTAATTCTAAACATAAAGACTTATATATGAAGAAAATATATACTTTGGCAGCTTTGGCTGCAATGACAATGTTGGGAACTTCCTGCAATTCGGAATGGGAAGATGAACAATATGAGCACTACATTTCTTTCAGTTCACAACTGGATAGTAAGGGAGTGACGAATATATATGTACCTTATAGCCGCCATGATGCAGAAGGAAATTATGCAGAAGGAGGAGAAGGGAGGTCCAATTATCAGTTACCGATACTTGTCAGTGGTTCTACTGATAATCCAAGTAATGTCACTGTACACGTAGCACATGATGCTGATACATTGAATATTTTGAATTACGCTCGTTACGCTACACGTACAGAACTATATTATGAGGATATGGGAGCAGAAGGATTGGCATACGCTTCATATCCAGAATCTCTACAGATAAAAGCAGGAGAAAATAAAGGTTTGCTGGATCTTAAATTTGATTTTCGCAACATTGATATGTCAGAAAAATGGGTACTTCCATTGCAGATTGTAGACGATGCGGCTTACAACTACGTAGCTCATCCACGTAAAGATTATGCTAAGGCAATATTGAGAATCTTCCCATTTAATGATTACTCTGGCGATTATTCTGGTACAGGGATAACCAACAAGGTGGTGACGGGATATGATGGAAATGGTAAACCGATAGAAACAGCAGAATCTATCACAAAATCGTCAATAAGAGGGTATGTGATAGATGAACAGACTATTTTTACGTATGCAGGAATAGTAGATGAGGATTATACAGACCGTAGAAAGTATAAAATCAAATTTGCTTTTAATGGCGAGACAAATGGTTCGGTTACTATTTCCTGTGATAATGCAGAAGAGATTGGATTTGAATTAAACGAGGACGTGACTCCTTCATTTCGTATTTCTTCATCAATGGATGACGCGAAGCCTTATCTGGAACACCGTTATGTAATAATTAATAATGTTGATTATTATTTCAATTATATACCAGTGGAAGGTACCATCATTCGCTATCATGTAAAAGGCACATTGACATTATCACGTGATATCAATACTCAGATTCCGGACGAAGATCAAGCTATTGAATGGTAGTTCCTGTTAATCGCTAATCTAACGAATCAAGAAGAGGGTGAAGTTCAAAAGCCATTGAATTCATCCTCTTCTCTTATTTTGAAAAGTTATTTTAGGACTGATTGTGTGCCGTTTTTTGTCAAATATCCTGAAGCGTACTATTTCGTTTCTGCAACTGTAGAATATGTCACGCTCCCTAGCTTCCCGTCATTACTCAGTGTCTCAGCTTGAATAATCAACGGTGTGGAATACTGATTATTATAACATTCGATCACTGCTTTTCCATTTTCATCCGTCTGTACAGACGGATTCCAGTAAAGAGTTCGTCTTTTATCTGCTTTATTCATGTATAATTCTTTGTCCGGATAAGCTGGCGAATAATATTCTAATGCCGGTGTATATCCCTGCATAACAGTCTGTCGGGTACCAAGAGCTGCAGTCTCGTGTTTATTCAGAACATCATGTCTGGGCAATGGAATGAGGTAGAAAATGCTATATTTGTCCAGTTCTGATACATCTACATCATTGGAATTAGACATTTTGGTATTCTGGATAATTTCATCATCTACTCCTCCTGTGCCTTTACTGATGATAATAGAAGCCAAACCATCTATTTCAGTCAGCATCATGTTTACTTCTGTCGACGATAGAATTTTGTTATCCATAATATAACAGATCGGTTTCTGACGATAGGTACAACTGTTATCTTTACGGTCCCAGTAAAAGAGTGGATTTAATTTTTCCATTACTTCCGGGATAGTGGTGACAACTTTGCCATTATCGCGAAGCTGATCGACAGCCTGGCGTATATCATAGTAGGCATCAATACTTTGCTCATTAATTTTAGTCGCCATATTCGTACTTTGACGGCGCCGCTTACTTTTGATTTCAACTTCGTCCAAAAGATAAAGTCCGTCCACCCGGCGGATGGAATCCATATATAAAGAGTCGAATTTTTCAGCTTCCTGTTGCCAGTGGGCAATGTTGCCCCACTCCGGGTGCAACTCTTTGTAACCGTATGCACGCGTAGCAGGCGAGAAATGCCGGTCGATGAGAATAGAAGCGTCCTTATTTCGTTCTTTTCCCACTTTGCGAGTCTGGATGACAGCTTCCATTGATCCCTCGAAATCTTCCAGCGGAATGCTGAAATGTCCGTTTTCATCCGTAACGGTCTGACCGGTAATAATCTCTGCATCTCTCTTCACCATTACGCTGAGAGCTATATCCTTCAGCTTGTTTTTGAGAATCGTAGATTTGACTTGTCCATAAAGTACCAGTTGGCTTTCTGGCAACTGGAGTGGGATGAATGGGCTGATACCGATCTGTTGTGTCATATCATATTTACGCCATCCGTGTACCATCAACAGTATATCCAGTTCCTTCTGTTTCCGGAGAGAACTCTCTGTGAAGTAGTAGCCGGGTTGATGAATGTAGCCTTTCAAGTCCGATGTAAGCAGAAGGTCGGTGAAGATATTATTATCATATTCCATATAATCAGAGCGGACGGCGTCACGGATACTGACTGATAATTTGCCGGGCATCGGTTCTCCTATGGCGTTGTTCAATTGCAGTTCGCAGCGGATGGGAGCATAAGGAGCGTAAATCTCTTTTAAACCTTTGGGCGAGATTTGCAAAGGAGCCCGTGGAGAAGCAAAGACAAAGCGATCGCATAAAGTATTTCCGGCACGATTGAGCAGACTGATTTGTAAGACTCCTGCCGGTAATTTGCGCGACAATACAGTAAATTGCTGAGGCTCATTTGCCTGACAGTGGATGAGCTGATAGGCATGGGGACGTCCCTGATGGCTTATAAAAACAGCTAATGTATCCTGCGGGGTCGCTGCATTACATGATACCGTCACAGAAATAGCCCCTGCATTGTTGTCTACTTTCAGAACATACCCGTTTGGCAATGCTTTAGGGAGGGTAAATTCGTACTTCTTTCCTTGAAAGTTTACTTTAGCGATTGCCGGCAGAGCAGAAGGCGTATACTCAAAAGCTCCCATTCCATCGTGTAAAGTTTCAAAAGAGGTGATTTCTTGCCCCTCTTTGGTATAAAGTGTTCCTGATAATTGAAGGTTTCCTTCATTTTTGCTTTCTGCTTTGAAAGCAACCTGCGAAGTTACCCCTTCGACTAACTGTCCTCCTTCCGGAAAGAAACGCAGGCTCAACTTCTCTCTTGTTTCTTCCGGCCTTTTCTCCATCGAAGGACTCAATTCGTATGTGCTGATGCTACGCTCCAACTGATCGCTATGAGAAAGCTGATAGATAGGGAGAGTACGTGAAAAGTACTGCGGATCACTGAATGCAAGCATCCAGCGGGTGTAAGCACGTACTTCGTAATAACCGGATAGCATTGACTGGGGGAGTACAAACTGCCCGCTTCCTTCTCCTTGTGATAGTTTAATGATCTGTTTATCAGTAACGTGCCCTGCCTGATCCACCAGTTCCACATACAAAGGACGGCTGATTGAACTGAAAACTTGTTTCTCGGCAAGAGTGACATATGCTTTGAACCATATCGTGTCGCCCACATAATAACTTGTATTGTCAAAATGCAGATATGCTTTTTCACGCGGATAGTTATCGGCAAAAGTTTGAGCTTGATTCATGTACTGTTCGAATATCACTTTAGCGGGTGGATTTTCTCCACGTGCAGAGATTGCTAAAAGTCCGCATACTGAAAGTAAAAATAATAACGGTTTGTTTTTCATATGAGTGCTGTCTATTTTTAGTTGTCTATTTTATTGTATGATTTTTATGTTCAGCACTTTCTCCGTGCTATTTTAGTATTATGTGAACTACTACAAAGATAGCGGTTTCGATGAATAAAGAAGGAAAAAAAACGTTCAATCTAAGAAAGAAACTGTTCATTACTCTATAAGTAGTAATCGGATTGCTGTTTCATGTTGATAATTCTTTTTATCAAAATTCGTTTGTACTGAATGAGAAAGGCTACCTTATTTTTATTGTTGAATAGATTTTATCATTTTTTGAATAGAAAATGTTCGTGTTTTCATTGTTTTTTGTCGTTCTTTGTGTATTACATTAAACAAAATCTAATCAATGATAATAAATAGAATTATGAGAACACTTATTATTTTGCTTTTATGTACGAACACGGGTTTTGCGATAGCTCAGATTTCTCCCAAAGCAGTTGAGAAGAATAACCAATCAGTGAAAACTGCGGGTTTCTTTAATGATTCCGATTCTTTAAATAAGGCAATTCATCTTTCAGATGAGGCGATAGCTTTGGAGCCTTCATACAAACTGGCATATGCAAATAAGGTTAAATACTTAATGGCGTTGGGACAGAAGGAGAAAGCACTGCAAACCATGTTGCAAATGGAGAAATTCTCTCCGGATGATCCTTACTATATTTTAGGTAAGGGAATGATGCTGGAAGAGAATGCAAAAAAGAGTCTGGCTATGGATGCTTACAAACAAGCTGCCTCTCTTTTCGAAAAACGCTTGAAGGAGAAACCAACTGAAGCAGACCTGATGAATTATGTATTCGTACTCTTTTTGAGGGATAACAAGAATTATTCTTTGGATGAAATCGAAAAGGAGTATCCCCAAATCTTCAGTCCAGCAATAAGACAACACACGAAAAAGTTGATAGATGAACTTAGCAATAAAAGAGAGGATGTAATTCATGAGATGCTAGGTGGTAAATGAAAACATAGGGATTGCGGGTGGTTTACTTCATTCCTATTTTGTTGATGGAGCTATTCTGAATGATTCTTGCACGCTGTTTGTTCCGGATGGTGTTTCTCCGTCAGAATATTGTCAGTCTGATGCTTATCAACAAGCATCCAAGAATCAGCAGGAGCATGGTGGCTCTCTTAGCCTTGTTGCCGATTCACTACAATATGCGTATATGAAAGCTCAGGTTGAGTATATAATATTGCCGTTTAAGAAACGGTTGGATGGCTTCACATATTGGCAAAGAGAATTGGAACCGGCCATTCATCCGGCCTTGAAAGCGTATCTCAAAATTGAAGATGCGACAGGAGGAGTTTCTTCGGTTATGATATTTTGGGAAATTGCCAGGAACACGGATCATTTTTGCAGTGATTTTAAAACAGATCGCGATGTGCGAATGTTCCTGACGCTTTATTTCTGGAAATATTTGTGTTATTTTGCAAATATAGATTTTTATACCGGTCAGGATAAAACTGAAGAGATTCTGAAGGGGGAGGCTGATTAGTTTGGAAATCTGATTATTAGTTTAAAACAAGAACCATTAATGTTATGAAATTGAGAATTGTACATTTGTTATTATTGCAGTCCGTAATGCTTCTTCTATCCTGTTCCAATCAGAGCCGGAAGAATATGGATACATCGGTAGAACCAGCTGACGTACAGGCGAGTGTGTCGGACAGCAGTAGAATCGAACAAGAAGCCATCGGCATGATTGAAGACTTTTATGAGGCTTATGCTGCCAGTTTCATGTCCACCGGTAAAGAAGCTCTCGCACTTGGAGATTCGATTAAGCAAAAGTTTCTGACCAAGGAGCTGATAGAGAAAGTTGATAGGCTGATAGAGGCGACAGATGCCGATCCGATCATTCGTGCGCAAGATTTAGGTGGAAATGACATGAAAACATTGTCGGTGAAACATCTGAATGATAATTGGTATGAGGTTAACTATACTTCGGCTAAAGGCAGCCAGTTTGAACGTGCCGTGAGTATCCCGGTCAGAGTGGTTAACGTTGACGGACAATATCAGATTGATGATATAACTCCGGAAAACTGATCGCATCATTAAGTGGTATGAAAAAAGACAAACAGCATCTTTTACGCTAGGCAAAAGGGCTGTTTGTCTATATTCAACGAGGAAAAGAGTATTCGTTTTATTTCTGTTCTTTGACTTTCTCCATCAGTAGTTTCATGTAGTAACCACCCACTACGGAACGTGCTTTGAAGTTCATCATCTTCGCTGTGTTCGTATCATGCCAGTCGCTGATAGGCACACGGGAAGTTGTCTCGTTCGCATAAGTATAGATCGGGTCGATGAACTTCTGGAACGTAGCATCGTCCGGAGACATACAGGCGCTCCATAGTACCCAGTCGGATTTGGTATATTGTGCGCGGGAGTCCAATAGCAAACCATATTTATTTTGCTTGGTCAGATAGAAAGGAATTTCCGTATCGAATACTTTCTGCGGGAAAATGTTCATGTTAAACACTTTGTCCCATATCAGATTGTATTTCTGACTCCACGTTCCCGGTTTGTCAAATGCCAGTTTGTAGTGATCGCCGTCAAATGCCATCTTCTCCCATTCTATCGCCAGTCTTTTGGCGGTTTCGATGTATTTGTTCGCGGTCGTTTCTTTGCCCAGCATACGTGCCATTTCTCCGTATCCGGCGATTGCCATGATCGCTTTGGCGGAAAGATTGGCATTGTGTGCCAGATGTCCGGCAAAGTCATCTGTACAAAGTTGGTTTTCAGGGTCCAGACCGTTCTCAATCAGATAGTTTGCCAATGTTGATAATGTTTCCCAGTATTTGGAAGCATAGTTGGCATTGCCTTCCATCATAGAGATGGCTGTAGTTACCAGAATCATGTTTCCGGCTTCTTCGATAGGCATATCTTCACCATAAAGTTGCCCGTTGGCTATTGGATAAGTTCCTAAGTCATGAGCGGGGTAAGGCTTGTTCCAGCGTCCGCTTTCGCTGTAGTAGAAGATAGAGTTGAGCATTCCCTTCATCAGTTCCGTATTGTAAATAAGGTATAGTGGAGCGGATGGATAAGTTAGGTCTACTGTATTGATGCAGCCGTTACTATGGTTCTCTTTGGATAAGAAAAGCAGGTTGCCTTCCTTGTCGGTAAGGAGTTTATGGGCGGTAATGGAGTGGCGGTAAGTCAATGCGAGTAGTTCGGCATATTTCCTGCCTCCGGCTTTTTCTGCATCAGCCATCAGTTGTTGGTCGAAGGCACGGCAACGTTTCATCAATGAGGGATAAGAAGCCTGCGCACGTTCGAAAGCATCAAAGATGCTGACTTGACCGTTGTGTTTCCAGTATGCCATGCGGCGTTCGTAGAAATATTCGATAGAGTAGATATCGTCGTAGCCTAACATCACATATCCGCTTTTCCCTTGATTGTCTACCTTGCCTAAGTTTTCGGTATAAGCCATAGCGGGCATGTCGCTTTCGCTGCGGGTAATGAAATCCTGGGAGTTGGGCAATAGTTTGCCGTTGGTGATGAAGGCTTGCTTCATGTCATAGTAGTTACCTATGCTTAAGTCCTTGTTGGGTGCGCTGTTACTTCCCAGATAAGCATATCCCCAGTCGATGCGTACACCGTCTCCTTTACGTTTTACGTAAGGCTGGTCGATGGTACCTGCCTTGAGGTAATCCATTCCGTTTTTGCTGACCTTTTCTGAGATGGTTGGTTGTGACGGTTCGTGTACGGCAAGTTGCGGGGTTGTTTCGATATACACTTGCACATCATGTTGTTTCTTGTCGAGTGAACGTACCCGATAGGAGATGTAGTTGATAGGAGTCGAGATAAGATCAAGATCTTCCATCAGCAGAGGTGCTGTGAATACAAGGTCCAGTTCTACCGGACCGCAGATGAATGTATAGTAGGTCTGTGTCGGCAATACATCAACAGACTTCTGGATAGCAGCTTCCTTGAAGTTGCTGAGCTGTTTGTTTTCACGGAACAGGCCGAAATCAACGTATGCTCCGCCGGTTGTGTTGTGACAGTGTGCTGCAATAATGTTTGTTCCTTTACGGAGCTTGGCTTTAACTGATGCGGATAGTTCGATGGTAACATCGTCATTCCATGAATAGTCGGTTGCCACCAGTTTTTCTCCGTTCAGATAGAGTTCGAATACATCGTCGTGTGAATAACGTAAGTAGATAATGTCGTTTGTCAGGTCTTGATCGAGGTTGAAGCTACGGCGTACCCAGATGTCTTCGGTGTTCCATTCTGTACCGATGCGTTTCATGTCTTTGGTGCCGAAAGCGGCTTTCCCCTTGGTCCATCCGGAATCATCGAACTGGGGCTGTATCCAGTTGGCTGCCGGTTGGCTCATGGTGAACTTTGCTTCCCAACGTTCGGTGTTTGTCATCGGAAGGATTGTTTCGAGATTTAGCTTGTCCTTGCCCATGAAACGATATACTTTCCCGTCTACCCGAAGCGCACCCAGTAAAGGATGGGTGGCGGCTGTCCAGTGTTCGGTGTTCCCTTCGTTCAGTTCGTTGTAGGGAGACCAGATAGCGAGATAAGTATCGGAAGTGATCAGAGGTACGGACGGCGCACGCAAAGCGATATCCTGACTCGTTTTAAACAGGTCAGTTGCCTGCACATTGCATGCGAGGCAAACTGACATGATTGTAGAGAATAGTTTATTCATTAATATGAAACTTTTATTTATTTAGCGAGTTGCAAATTTTCTGGTTGATGGCTTTGATTTTAGGCTCGTCTACTTTAATAACTTTCCGGTCGTAAGTAACCAGACCGTTCACTTCTTCTTCCACATCTGTGATTTGTGTGTATACGGCAGCCGAGAAGCCTTTCTCGATCAGTTCCAATAAATGGTCTGCGTATTTTATGTATTCATTAGTTACTTCTTCCGGCGTGTTGAACTTCACGTAGCCCCAGTTCTTGTCTGCCAGCCACAGATGTCCTTTCAGTGCCATACCTATACCGCCATATTCGCCCAGTACGGTAGCGCGTATCGGATCGTAGAGATAGAGGTTCGGTCCGGGATAGTTATGAAGGTCGAGAATATCACCGCACGTGTAGTGGTTACCTCCACTGGCAGGGTTTACCAGACGGCTGGGGTCGTATTCTTTTGTCCATTTAGTGATTTCAGGAGTCTTGAATTGTCCCCATGCTTCGTTGAAAGGTACCCATACGCCGATGCTCGGATAAGAATACAGGTAGTCGATAATTTCTTTCCATTCTTTGCGATAGTTAGCTTCTGATGCTGCGGAGCGGATGGCGTCTGCGCCATCATAGTACTTGTGCATCTGCCATTCGGCAGGACCGCGGCCACCGTTCGGCATATCTTGCCATACGATCAGTCCGAGTTGGTCGCAATAAGTATACCAGCGTGCCGGTTCTACTTTTACGTGCTTGCGTACCATGTTGTAGCCGAAGTCTTTGATCTTCTTCAAGTCATATACCAATGCTTCGTCTGTTGGCGCTGTGTATAAACCGTCCGGCCACCATCCCTGGTCGAGCGGACCAAACTGGAAATAGTCTTTGTTGTTGAGTTGCAGGCGTGTAATGCCATTCTTATCTTTATGAGTTGAGAATTTGCGGAGAGCGGTGTAACTCTTCACTTGGTCTATAGCTTTGCCGTCTTTATAAAGAGTGACTTCCATATCATAAAGTGAAGGGGATTCGGGTGTCCATAATTTAACGTCTTCCGGCATTGTTAATTCTACCGGTACGCCATTGAGCGCTGCTCCTTTGGCTACGAGATTTTTGCCGTCGAATACTTTCACTTCCACTTTGTCCGGAGAACATACGTTGGTAGCTACTTCCACTTTGACAGTCTTCTTGTCGATATCCGGAGTCGTTTTCAGATGGGCGATATGCTGGGCAGCTACCGGTTCCAGCCATACAGTCTGCCAGATACCTGTGACTGGTGTATACCAGATTCCTTCCGGTCTTTCTACTTGCTTTCCTCTCGGCTGTTCGCCACGGTCAGAGGGGTCCCACACTTTCACAACCAGCTGGTTATTGCCTTTATTCAATGCGGAAGTGATATCAAAGTAGAATGGAGTGAAGCCTCCTGTATGTTGTCCTACTTTTACGTCATTTACCCAGACGTCGGCTTTCCAGTCCACAGCTCCGAAGTGCAGTAGTATTTGTTTGCCTTTCCAGGCTGACGGCACATCAAAAGTACGCTGATACCATAATTCTTGGTGCTCGTTAACGGTTTTACCTACTCCTGACAGGGAAGATTCGACTGCAAAAGGTACTAAAATCTCTCCTTGGTAATTGTTTGGTGCCGGTTCTCCTTTTTTAGTAATCGCATAATTCCAGCTACCATTCAGATTCTTCCAATCCTGGCGTTCCATAATGGGGCGTGGGTATTCCGGTAATACGTTTTTAGGATTCAACTGCTCACCCCACGGAGTCTTTATCTTATCACCGGCGGGCTTCCATTGAGCGAATGTCGGGCTACAAAGAGCCAATGCGAATAGCACTGCTAGAAAATTCTTTTTCATGGTAATTATCTTTATATGTATTAAATAGAAGAATTAATATTCATAAAAGGAATATTGCAAAGAAAAGCCAATCAGAGAAGAATGAAGGAAATTTGCTGTTCAATAAATGAAAAATGCTCGTCATTTTATAGTGAATGACAGTTTTTTATGCGATAATGGTTATTTTTTGTCCTTAATTGAATAATAAGTAGCTTATATTACCGGAGATAATTATGACTTTTGGAAGGAGAACAATCGTATGTTTCCGCGGATAGTAGTAAATAAACTGAAAAACAACTATAATAAACTTTATCAATGAGAATTCTTTTTTTATTAATAGTATTGTCGGTTACTTCTGCCCTACAGTCGCAGGTAGTCATTAAAGAGAATGCTATTCAGAGTAAGTATGCTTTTCCCTTGGTTACTTCGAAAGCGAAAGCTGTAGTAGTTTATGATACTGATGACTATCTGGTGGTACATAAGACTGCGGAGCTTTTTGTTTCGGATGTCGAATCAGTGACCGGACAACAATTACGGTTGACGGACAAACTGAAAGGCGACAAAGAGATTATTATTGTGGGTACAGTTGAGAAAAATCGGCTGATCCGCCAGTTAGCTGAGAAGGGCAAGCTAGATATCTCTTCTTTGGAAGGGGCATGGGAACGATTCCTGATTCAGACGGTTTCCCGTCCATTCCCCGGAGTCAGCAAAGCGCTGGTAGTAGCGGGAAGCGACAGGCGGGGAGCTGCGTACGGACTTTTCTCTCTTTCGGAAATGATGGGAGTGTCTCCTTGGTACTGGTGGGCTGATGTTCCGGTGAAGAAACATAAGACGCTTTATGTCGATGCTCCCGCCACTCTGTCCAAGACTCCTTCGGTGAAGTACAGGGGGATTTTCTTAAATGACGAAGACTGGGGATTGAAACCTTGGGCTGCCAAGACATTCGAGAAAGAAAGAGGAAATATCGGCCCTCGTACCTATGCCAAAATATGCGAGCTGTTGCTGCGACTGAAAGCTAATCATCTGGCACCGGCCATGCACCCCGTTTCTACCGCATTTTATAAGATACCGGAAAATAAACTGGTAGCTGATACCTTTGCCATTGTTATGGGGTCCAGTCACTGCGAACCGTTATTGCTGAACACTGCCAGCGAATGGGACAGCAAGACGATGGGACCATGGGATTATAACAAGAACAAAGATAAGATCAACGAGGTATTGAGTAATCGTGTGAAGGAAAACTGTGCGTATGAAAATGTATATACGCTGGCTTTAAGAGGCCTGCATGATGCAGCTATGGGTGGTGGAGATGTGCCGATGCGGGAAAAGGTTAAAATGCTGGAAAGTGCACTGAATGCTCAGAGAGATATCATTGCCCGGCATATCGACAAACCTGTTGAAACAATCCCACAGGCATTTACGCCTTATAAGGAAGTGCTGGAAATCTATTCGAACGGACTGGAATTGCCGGATGATGTTACAATTATCTGGGCGGATGATAATTTCGGTTATATGAAACGTTTGAGTGGTCCGCAGGAACAAAAGCGTTCCGGACGTGCAGGCGTTTACTATCATATATCTTATTTGGGCGTTCCTCATAGCTATTTGTGGTATAGTACTACCCCTCCGGCATTGATGTATGAAGAACTTCGTAAGGCGTATGATACCACTGCCGATCGTGTCTGGCTGGCGAATTGCGGAGACTTGAAAGGGGCTGAAACACAAATCTCCCTTTTCCTCGATATGGCTTATGATATAGACAGCTTCAATGCGGATAATGTCGCCACTTATCCGGCACGTTGGCTGGCAAAGATGTTTGGTGAGGAGTACTACGATACATTGGAAGATATTACTTGTTCTCATATAAATCTGGCTTTTTCCAGAAAGCCGGAGTACATGGGCTGGGGATATTGGAATAACTATTGGGGAGGCGGAGAGAAACGTACGGATACGGAGTTCTCTTTTGCTAACTATAATGAAGCGGAAAGACGCTTGACTGAGTATAGCCGTATTGGGAAAAAAACGGAGGACTTGTTAGCTTCATTGGACGAAAAGAGTAAACCGGCTTTCTATCAATTATTATACTATCCGGTGAAAGGGGCCGAACTGATGAATCATATGACCATCAAAGGACAGTTTTACCGTCAGTATGTCCGTCAGCAACGTGCTGCAGCCAATCTGCTTAAGGCTCAGGTGAAATGCTATCATGATAGTCTCGAAATCATAACCGATGGATACAACTCTCTGCTGGATGGAAAATGGAAGCACATGATGTCTTTAAAACAGAACTATGATGGTACGAGTTCCTATTTCATGATCCCATTGATGGAAGAGGAATACACACCTGTTGGCGCTCCTAAGCTAGGACTTCAGGCAGAAAGCGAAAATTTGGATAAAGGAGGAATGAGTTTTCATACATTGCCCGCCTACAGCACTTATTCACGTAAAAGTCATTGGATAGATATATATAATCAGGGGACCGGAGAACTAAGCTGGAGCATCACGCCTTCGGAAGACTGGATACTGATCTCTCAGAAAAGTGGTAAGACGTCTGCGGAAAACCGTATCTATATATCTGTTGACTGGGATAAGGTGCCGGCAGGAGAAAAGGTGAAAGGACAAATTGATATAACTTCCGGCACCCAGAAGGAGACTGTACTGGTTTCTGTATTCAATCCTGAGTCTCCTGCACGCACAGAAGTACAAGGATTGTATGTAGAGGAGAATGGTTACATTTCTATTCCGGCAGCCGATTTCCACCGGAAGTTTGAGAGTAATGACATTCGGATGAGTATCCTTCCGGGACTTGGTTTTGAGGGGCGCTCTTTGCAGTTGGGGAATCCGACAGCTCCCTTACAAATGTATCGTGCAGGTGATGTCCCCAGAGTGGAATATGATTTCTATACATTTAATGCCGGGATTTATGATGTATATACGTATGTTTTGCCGACATTTCCCTTGCATGCTGAGCGGGACTACAAATTGCCGGAACATACTAACTCGGATACAAAGTATAGTGTCCGTATAGATGATGGTTCCATTTCTACTCCTTCCACTTCGGCTATCGAATATTCTCAAATCTGGTATGATAGCGTATTAAAGAATTGCAGAGTGAATAAGTCCACTTTATATGTAAAGAAGCCCGGTAAGCACACTTTGCAGATACGCTGTGGTGATCCGGGCGTCGTTATTCAAAAGATTGTCATTGACTTGGGAGGAATGAAGCGTTCTTATCTCGGTCCTCAGAGTACAATCTGTAATTAGTTCTGTTTTTTATGAATAGGGGAACCGGATGGCTTTGCCATTGGTTCCTCCTCTTTCTGAGGAGTTCCCAGCACGGGCATTCCGTCTTTGTCCCAGTCTATCTTCTGTAAACGGGGAGAACGGGAATCGGATGCGCCAGGAGCGTCATTCGGTATCTGGCGGGCATGATATAGCATATACCATTCTTTCCCATCCGGAGACGGAGTGAAAGATATTCCGCCGGGACCGTATACATTGTTTTCTGGGTCTTGCTGTAGTACCGGAACCGGAGACTTCTTCCAGGAAGCCGGATCGAGTAAGTTGGCTTTTGCGTCTGCAGTCAGTAATCCGACACAATAATAAGGAGTCCAGCTACCACTGGCTGAATAGAAGATGCATGCTTTGTCTTTATTCTTTGATTCAAAATATTGGGGTGCTTCGTTTACATGTATCGGATAGGCTGTTTTGCTGCCATCCGGATTTACCCATTGGCATTCCCATTCGTATTCAGGTTTGGAGATGAGAATCCTGTCAGAAGATAGTGTCCATGGATTTTCCATAGTAGCGATGTAGATACATTGGGTTTCACTGTCTATCCTTCGTTTTTGCCAGCCGCACCATATCATATAGCGTTGGCCATCATGTTCAAAGGTGCTGGCATGGATTGCCCAGTTGTTGTCTTTATCTGTCTGTATGCGCCCTTTCATCACAAATGTTCCTTCCATGGGGTTGGCGGCTTCATTCTCGACAACATAAATCTGGTGATTATCCATATTGCCGTCGTCTGCGGCAAAGTAAATATACCATTTGTTGTTTATACGATGAATTTCGGGTGCCCACAGATGATAGGAGTTGCTGGGATCGGTGGGTATCCATACATCTTTTTGAGTAGCATGTGAGAGGTCTGCTATATCATCGGTTTCCCAAAGTATGACTCTGTTTTCTGAGCCTTGTGTATAATAATATTTGCCTTCATGAAAAATAGCCCATGGCTCTGCTCCACGTTCAAGTAACGGGTTTGTATAGGTATCTCCAGAGGCTACAGTTTCTTTTTCTGTTGTAGCCTTCTTATGCTGGCAAGAGACACCGATTAATAAGATAATGGATAATAAAAACAATCTGCTTCTCATGGTACTTCTCATTTGATAATGACAATGCAAAGTAAGCATAAAATATTGATAAATCATGCAAATGGAAGTAGAATGGTCAGTTTTTGTTGTTAAATGAACTGTAATTTCTGAAACTTTTCTTTGTTTTTTCTCATCTTTGCGAAGTGAACTTTTAAATAAATAATATATGAAACTTAGACATCTTTTTCTTTTCTGTGTAATTTGCTGTTCTGTATCTATATTTGCCCAAAACAAAAGTAAGCTTCCGAAAACGAGTGGTAATCCTATTTTCCCTGGTTGGTATGCCGATCCGGAGGGGATTGTGTTTGGAGATGAATACTGGATTTATCCTACCTATTCTGCCGCTTATGATGATCAGATATTCATGGATGCTTTCTCATCAAAAGATCTGGTGAACTGGACCAAGCATCCGAGAATACTGGAAAAAGAAAATATCAGTTGGCTTCGTCGTGCTTTGTGGGCACCGGCTGTCATACATGCGAACGATAAGTACTACATTTTTTTCGGAGCCAATGATATCCAAAATAATAATGAGTTAGGCGGAATTGGCGTTGCTGTAGCAGACAATCCTGCTGGACCTTTTAAAGATGCGTTGGGAAAACCGTTGATTGATAAGATAGTAAATGGTGCTCAGCCGATTGATCAGTTTGTATTTAAGGATGATGATGGACAATATTATATGTATTATGGTGGTTGGGGACATTGTAATATGGTGAAGATGGCACCGGATTTATTGAGTATTGTACCTTTTGAGGATGGTACTATCTATAAGGAAGTGACTCCCCAAAATTATGTGGAAGGGCCGTTTATGCTGAAACATAATGGAAAATATTATTTTATGTGGTCGGAAGGTGGCTGGGGAGGTCCGGATTATAGTGTAGCCTATGCCATTGCGGATTCACCGTTCGGTCCGTTTGAAAGAGTCGGAAAAATTCTGCAGCAAGATACTAATATAGCAACCGGTGCTGGTCACCATTCGGTAGTTAAAGGTCCCGGAGCAGATGAATGGTATATCATTTATCACCGTCGTCCGTTGGGAGAAACTGCAGCGAACAGCCGTGCAACTTGTATAGATCGTATGTACTTTAATAAAGACGGAAAAATAGAGCCTGTCCGTATGACTTTTGAAGGAGTAGGAGCTAACCCTTTGGCAACACCTGTTCATGCTAAAACATATGCTAATCCTGTAATAAACTTTAGTTTGCCCGATCCTACTATTATAAAAGGAGACGATGAATATTACTATCTATACGCAACTGAAAGTATTAAAAATGTGCCTATTCATCGGTCAAGAGACTTGGTGAACTGGCATTATGTAGGTACTGCTTTTACAGATGCTACCCGTCCAAACTTCGAACCTAAAGGGAGAATATGGGCACCGGATATTAATAAAATCGGTGATAAATACGTAATGTATTATTCTATGTCCACCTGGGGAGGTGAGTGGACGTGTGGTATTGGTATTGCTACTGCTGATAAACCGGAAGGGCCATTTACTGATTTGGGTAAGTTATTCCGGAGCAATGAAATCAATATACAGAATTGCATTGATCCTTTTTATATTGAAGATAATGGAAAGAAATACCTTTTTTGGGGGAGCTTCCACGGAATATATGGTACGGAACTGACAGATGATGGTCTCTCTTTGAAGAAAGGTGCTCCAATAGAGCAAATAGCCGGTACTGCTTATGAAGGTACGTATATTCATAAACGGGATGGTTATTATTATTTGTTTGCTTCCATCGGCCGCTGCTGTGAAGGTTTGAAGAGCACATATACTACAGTTGTGGGGCGTTCGAAGAATCTGTTCGGCCCTTATGTTGACAAGAAAGGGCGTTCAATGTCAGATAATCATCATGAGATATTGATTCAGAAGAATAAGGCATTTGTCGGTCCGGGGCATAATTCTGAACTGGTGACAGATAAGAAAGGAAACGATTGGATGTTCTATCATGCGGTCAGTGTTGCTAATCCGGAGGGCCGTGTATTGATGATGGATCGTGTGCAGTGGAAAGGTGGCTGGCCGTTTGTGAAAGGCGCTGTACCTTCCTTGGAGACTGCTGCTCCGGACTTCAGATAAGTTTTTTCATATGGCTATTCATTTCTTTACAATGAAAAATGAGCATATAAAATGTAGTTGAAGTTTAAACAAATAAATTTTATCCAGACACTTTATCCAGAATAGAAAAAGTATTGGGGAAATTGCAAAGAGAAAACTATTTATCTATAGGAAATGATGGCTTTTCTCTTTGCAATTAACTTTTTCTATAAAGGTGGGCTTTTTTTTGATTTATTGTTTTATTTTTGTCCTTGTAAACTCATAAACTTGTTATAGATGGCCTCAGATATACACACTCTCTCTGATTCTCTTTTATGGAAGAGGTTTCTCGAAGGAGATTCGAGTGCGTATTCTCAAATATATAATCAGACTGTACAAGAGCTGTTCCGATATGGTTTACTGTATACTTCGGACAGGGAGTTGGTCAAAGATTGTATTCATGATGTGTTTGTGAAGATTTACACCAACCGTGCCAAATTAACCCCTACTGATAACATTATAGCTTATTTGATGGTGGCACTGAAAAATACACTCTTTAATGCGTTAAAGAAAACATCTGATTCTTTTTCATTGGACGAAGCTGATGAGAAAGAAGACCAGTCCGAAGAGCATTTTTCTACTCCGGAAACTATTTATATAAATAAGGAACAAGAGAAGAATACTCATATGAAGGTGCATGCTATGATGTCCTCCTTAACCACCAGGCAACGTGAAATTGTTTATTATCGGTATATTAAGGATATGAGTATTGATGAAATTAGTAAAATCACGGACATGAATTATCAGTCTGTATCTAACTCTATCCAGCGGGCTTTGGGGCGTGTACGGAATCTATTCAAGCGAGAATAGGAGAGAAGAATATTCAGCTTTTTCCTGCCCATCAAAAAAATATCGAAAATAGTTTGAGAAAAGTGAGTATAAAATCAAAGTAGAACTGTTATCCTAATGTAAAGACAATAAAAATGATTAATTCAGAACTGAAACATACTGATTTTTCTAGATATACTTTTGAAGAATTCCTTCAAAATGATTTTTTTATTTCTTCTGTTAAATATCCAACAGAAGAGATACAAGAGTTTTGGGATCGTTTTGAGAAATCTACTCCTTCTAATATAGATGATTATTTTGCGGCAAGAGAATATATAGAAACGATTTCTACTTCAGAAGGTGATTTGCTTTCGGATCAGGAACTGGGAGAGTTGTGGGCTGATATCCAGACAACAAATATTAAAAATGATAAGATTAAACATAAAAACTTTTTTCTGATAGGGTTGACTGCCGCAGCCAGTGTAGCTATTTTGGTTGGTAGTTTCTTTTTATTAAAGAATTATCAGGCGGTTTTGGCTCCTGATATTGCGACATTTGCAGTTCAGACTAAGACCGAATTACCGGCTACAGAGGAAACATTGTTGATTCTGGCAGAAGATAAAGTCGTAAGTCTGAAAGAAAAAGAGACTACAATTACCTATGATTCTGTAGCAATTAAAGCTAACGAAGAAAATATATCCAAAAAAGAACTGGCGGTTTATAATCAGTTGGTTATCCCACGTGGAAAGCGTTCTGTACTGACATTTTCTGATGGCTCTAAAGTATGGGTGAATGCAGGTACCAGAGTCATTTATCCTACAGAATTTGAAAAGGATAAACGCGAAATCTATGTTGACGGAGAAATCTATATTGAAGTAGCTAGAGATGAAGAACGTCCTTTTTATGTACGTACTAAAGATATGAACGTTAGGGTGCTGGGTACTAAATTCAATGTGACAGCTTATGAATCTGAGCCAATTCGCAGTGTGGTGCTGGCTCAAGGGTGTGTGCAGGTTGAGACGACGCAAACCCCAAAAGCTATTTTAGCTCCTAACCAGATGTTCAGTTCTGTAGAAGGGAAGGAAAATATTTCACAGGTAGATGTGGAACAAATGATTTCATGGGTAAATGGTCTCTATTGTTTCAATAGTGCCGATTTGGGAATTGTATTGAAACGTCTGTCCACTTACTATGGAATAAATGTCGAATTTGACTCAGCGCTAAGTAAGATAAAATGTTCCGGAAAAATTGATTTGAAAGACAACTTTGAGACAGTAATTAATGGATTAACCTTTGTAGCACCAATATCTTATGCCTATGATGGACAGTATAAAACTTATCGGGTCGTGAAAAAATAGACACAGAAAAATATAGTAATTAATAAAATAAATCTCAAGAATTTATGGCGATTTTTATAAAGAGTGGATAATACTGCTGTATTATCCAGATGGGGCTCATATGCCTGTAAGTGTTAAGTTATAAAATAATAATATTATGAGAAATTTGGACATTGTTAATATGAAAAATTCAATTAAGGGAAGAAAGAGCAAAATACTCAAGCTATTTCTTTGCTTCTTACTTTTGGGAGTAAGTTATTCTTTCGCTAATAACAATAATTATTCCCAGCTCAAAACTCTCTCGGTGAACGTGAACAATAAGACGTTGAGAGAAGTCTTTCAAACAATAGAGAAAACCAGCCAGTTTGTCTTTTTCTATTTGGATGATGCAATAAATCTGGATCGTAAGGTATCCATTGATAGCAAAGACAAGAAGATAGACGAAATCCTTACTGAACTCTTTGAAGGTACGTCCTGTACTTATAGAATCTCTGACAGACAAGTTTTTATCTCAGGAAAGTCAGCTGCCGTTTCTGCCGCGCAACAACAGAATGCTCGAAAAATCACAGGTCGTGTAACGGACACCAAAGGAGAGCCACTTATTGGTGTGAATGTTACTGTGGATGGAGATACCAATGGTTCAATAACCAATATGGATGGGTTATTTGAATTGCGTGTCAGCAAGAAGAATGCTGTTCTTAAGTTTACTTATATCGGATTTAAACCTTCGGAGGTAAGAATAAACTCATCTACAAATATCTATGATGTTGTACTGGAAGAACAGGTAAACGAACTGGAAGAAACTGTGATTGTCGGTTACGGTACACAACGTAAAATCAGTAATATCGGTGCACAATCCAGTATGAAGCTGGAAGATATAAAAACTCCTTCGGCTAGTTTGACTACCACCTTGGCCGGTCGTCTGGCTGGTGTAGTTGCTGTACAACGTACAGGTGAGCCTGGAAAAGATGCAGCAGATATCTGGATTCGTGGTATTGCTACTCCCAATACGGCTACTCCCTTGATTTTGGTGGACGGAGTAGAACGTGCATTCAACGATATTGATCCTGAAGATATCGAATCATTGACTACTTTGAAAGATGCATCAGCAACTGCTGTTTATGGTGTACGTGGTGCGAATGGTGTAATCATAATCAAAACAAAGCCGGGTAAAATAGGTAAACCGACAATTAGTGCTGATTATTATGAATCATTTACCCGTTTCACTAAAATGGTGGATTTGACAGATGGTGTCTCTTATATGAAGGCGGCTAATGAAGCGTTAAGAAATGATGGACTGGCAACTAAATTTACAGATTCACAAATCCAGAATACAATCTTAGGTAAAGACCAGTATCTGTATCCGAATGTGGACTGGCTGAATGAGATATTTAATGATTGGGGACACAATCGTCGTGTTAACGTGAATGTACGTGGTGGTAGTGAGAAAGTTTCATACTACGCTTCGGTCAGCTACTTCAATGAGACTGGTATGACAGTGACAGATAAGAGCATCAATACCTTTGATTCAAAGATGAAGTATAGCCGCTATAACTTTACTACCAATCTGAGTATCGATGTGACTCCGACAACTAAAGTGGAAATTGGTGCTCAGGGTTATCTGGGTGAAGGTAATTATCCGGCCATATCTTCCAAAGACTTGTATAATGCTGCTATGTCCATTTCTCCGGTAGAATATCCGAAAATGTTCTTTATTAACGGTGAGGCATATATTCCGGGGCGTTCCACCAATAACAACTTCAACAACCCTTATTCACAAGCTACACGTCGTGGATATGATAATCTGACCAAGAATCAGATTTATTCTAATTTACGCATTACGCAAGACCTGGATATGCTTACTAAGGGATTGAAATTGACAGCTATGTACGCATTCGATGTATATAATGAAATACATGTTCATCAGGATCGTGCAGAGTCTACTTATTATTTCTTGGATACGAATGTTCCTTATGACTTGGACGGACAGCCGATTCTGCAAAGAATCTATACGGGCACCAATGTCTTGAGTTATAAGCAGGAAACGAGTGGTAATAAGAAAACATATCTGGAAGCTTCTTTAAATTACGACCGCGCATTTGGCGATCATCGTGTAAGCGGATTATTCCTCTTTAATCAGCAACAGAAACTTCTTTATCCCAAAGGAACACTGGAAGATGCCATCCCTTATCGTATGATGGGTATTGCCGGACGTGCTACTTATTCATGGAAAGACCGCTATTTTGCAGAGTTCAATATTGGTTATAATGGTGCGGAGAACTTCTCTCCTAAAAATCGTTATGGTACTTTCCCTGCGTATGGTGTTGGTTGGGTGATTTCAAATGAAAAGTTCTGGGAACCGCTGTCAAAGGTAGTATCATTCCTGAAGATCCGCTATACGGACGGTAAAGTCGGTAATAGTGATGTTTCCGACCGTCGTTTCATGTATTTGAATCAGATGAAAGAAAATGGAGACTATGGTTATAAACTGGGACCTAACGGGACGAAATATTCAGGATATGAAACATTGAATATGGCTGTGGACTTGATTTGGGAAGAAGCACGCAAACAAGACTTAGGTATTGACTTGAAACTGTTTAATGATGATCTTTCAATAATCTTCGATATCTTCAAAGAGCGCCGTGAAAATATCTTGTTAAAACGTGAAAACTCTATTCCGTCATTCTTAGGATATAATACATCTGCTCCTTATGGAAATATTGGTATTGTTGAAAATAAAGGTTTCGATGCTACAGTAGAATACAATAAAAGATTTAATAAAGACTGGACGCTTGCTATTCGCGGTAATATTACCTATAATAAGGATAAATGGATTGAAGGTGAATTACCGGAACAACGCTATGATTGGATGAATCAATATGGACAGAATATTCTAGGAAAAAAAGGATATATCGCAGAAGGTTTGTTTACACAGGCTGAAATTGATGATATGGCACGTTGGGAGTCTTTGTCCCAGGCAAATAAAGCTACTACTCCGAAGCCGTTTGCTTCTCAGTTTGGTACGGTAAAAGCGGGTGATATCAAGTATAAAGACCTTAATAATGATGGTCAGATTGACGCTTATGATAAAACTTATATCTGCCGTGGTGATGTACCTACTATGGTATACGGTTTTGGCTTCACGCTGGGTTGGAAGAACCTTTCATTAGGTATGATGTTTCAGGGTACTCATGATGCAGAACGTATAATGAGCGGTAGCAGTATTCAACCGTTTAACGGCGGTGGCGGTTCCGGTAATCTGTATAGCAATATTGATGACCGCTGGACTGAAGATAACCCGAATCAGAATGCTTTTTACCCGCGTTTGTCCTATGGAGCTGAAACTTCCAGTAATATTAACAATTTCCAGCCGAGTACATGGTGGGTTCGTGATTTTAGTTTCCTGCGCTTAAAAACAATGCAGATCTCCTATAACTTACCGAAAGACTGGGTGAATAAAGTACGTTTGAAAAATGCGGCAGTCTATGTGATGGGAACAAACTTGTTTACTCTTAGCAAATTCAAATTATGGGATCCGGAGTTGAATACAGATAACGGTGCTTCTTATCCGAATACAACCTCTTATTCTGTAGGCGTTAATTTCACATTCTAAAAACCAATAACAATGAAAAAATATAACTATATACTATTGGGTATGTTATCACTCTTTTTTGTGACAACACTTACTTCCTGTTCAGATTATTTTGATCAAGTGCCCGATGACCGATTATCTTTGGAAGAAATTTTTAAGACCAGAGATGGAGCATTGAAATATCTTTCGAATGTTTATACCTTCTTGCCGGATGAGTTTAATCAGCGCCAGGTACATGAAACCAGCTTGTATCGTACACCGGGACCATGGACCGGAGCGAGTGATGAAACCGAATGGACTTCATCAGGCAATAAAGCCAAACTGATCAATAATAACTCTATTGATGCAACCGAAAACACAATGGTATTGTATCGTTGGAAAAGCTGGTATTCGGGTATTCATGAATCTGCTGTATTTACCAAATATGTAGATCAGGCTCCGCTTACGGCATCGGAAAGAGCACAATGGAAAGCTGAAGCTAAAGCTCTGCGTGCTATTTATTACTTCTATCTGGTTCGTACATATGGTCCTGTGCCTGTTTTGGAAGACGATTATGCTTTGGATACTCCCAGTAATGAATTGCAATTGTCTCGTAGCACTGTAGACAGATGTTTTGATTTTATTGTGTCCGAATTGAAAGAAGCACAGAATGCTGGTCTGCTGGAAGATGCTTCGTCAGATAAAACAACAGGTGTGGGACGTATAGACAAGGCTATAGCCCAGGCATTTATAATTGAAGCATTGACTTATCGTGCCAGCTGGTTGTTTAATGGAGAGTGCACTTATTATGCCGATATGGCAAATCCGGATGGGACGAGATTATTCCCCAGTCAACCGGATGCAGCCACTATCAAGGCTGACTGGCAGAAGGTAGTTACTGAATGTCAAAAATTCTTCGCTGATTATGGCAATCGTTTCCAATTGATGTATACAGATAAATCAGGAAAATCGGTAGCAGGCCCTGATGCTGAGGGATTCAATCCTTATGAGTCTTATCGCCGTGCTATCAGAACGTTATTCTCAGAAATGGGTAATAACAAAGAAATGATTTTTTATCGTATGGATAATGCGGCAGGTACTATGCAGTATGATCGTATGCCCAATAAGTCAGGTAATACAAATGATTACAGAGGTGGCAGCTTGTTGGGAGCTACACAAGAGATGGTTGATGCCTATTTTATGGCCAATGGTATGTCACCTGTTACAGGCTATGCAGCTGATGGTGTCACTCCGATTATCAATGAGGCTTCGGGCTATAAAGAGGACGGCACTTCTTCATCAGACTATAAATCGGCAGATGGTACTCTTTATGCACCGGCTGGAACACGCAATATGTATGTTAACCGCGAACCGCGTTTCTATGCTGATATCACTTTCAGTAATTCTAAATGGTTCTCAGGTACAGAAGGCGATTATACAGTTGACTTCACTTATAGTGGAAACTGTGGTAAGGCTCAGGGTAACAATGACTTTACCAGTACAGGCTATCTGGTACGTAAGAATATGGATTCGGGTGACCGTAATCAAAACTTGGTTTGTGTGTTGCTCCGCTTGACGAATATTTACTTTGATTATATCGAAGCATTAGCATATGTAGATCCAAGTCATGCAGATATTTGGAAATACATGAATCTGATCCGTGAACGTGCAGGTATTCCGGGATATGGTACTGCCAGTTTGCCGAAAGCAACCACTACCAGTGAAATCATGAAACTGATCCAGAAAGAGAAGCGCATTGAGTTAAGCTTTGAGAACTGTCGCTATTTTGATGTGCGTCGTTGGGGACTGACGAATGAGTTCTTTAACAAACCAGTGCATGGTATGAACGTGAACTATGATGGAAATGAGTTCTACAAACGTACAGAAATCACTTCCCGTAATTTTGATCGTCAATACTTCTTTCCGATTCCGCAGAGTGAAATTGATATTGATAAAAATCTGGTTCAAAATGAAGGCTTTTAATTAATTGATTAATAAATCGCAATATATGATGAAACAATATATATTTTCTGCATTATGCTTAGTCTCAGGTGCGTTTTGTTTGTCGTCTTGTAATGATGATAAAGAAGCTAGACCTTATACTCCGGATTACGAGATTGTGCCTGAATATACAAACGCAGATACATGGAAAGCTTATGAGGCATTTAATGAACATCTGTTAGATCAGAATAAGTTTATATATAAAAGTAGCACTGCTGACAAGGCAGCTGTAGACCGTTGGAATGGTGCTGCCGCAATTTGGTGTCAGCCGACTTACTGGGATATGGCAATGAATGCTTATAAGCGTGCAAAGGCTGAGGGTGATACTCAGAAAGAACAAAAATTTAAACAGCTTTGTGATGATCTGTTTGCCGGCAATAAAGCTCATTATGCGAATTTTGATTTTGATGATAATAACGAGAATACCGGCTGGTTTATTTATGATGACATTATGTGGTGGACAGTTACATTGGCACGTGCCTATGAGCTATTCGGAGTTGAGGAATATCTGAGCCTTTCTGAAGAAAGCTTTGGCCGTGTATGGTATGGCTCAGAGAAGGTAGGTGATACCGGCTCTTATGCAGACCCTGAAAAAGGACTGGGAGGTGGTATGTTCTGGCAATGGCAACCTATCAAGAATCCGAATCCTAACGAAGCTGACCACGGTAAGATGGCCTGTATCAACTTTCCGACTGTGGTGGCAGCTCTGACATTATACAACAACGTACCGACCGGAAGGACAGAATCGACAGACTCCCATCCGAGCTATCAAACGAAGGAACAGTATCTGGCTAAAGGTAAAGAAATTTATGCCTGGGCAGTGGAGAACCTCGTTGATGTTACTACCGGACAGGTAGCGGACAGCAGACATGGTAATGGTAATCCTGCATGGAAAGATCATGTATACAATCAGGCTTCATATATTGGCGCTTCGGTGCTGCTTTATAAAGCGACTGGTGAAAAACAGTATCTGGATAATGCAGTAATGGCTGCGGATTATACGATGAATACGATTTCGGGAACATTCGACCTCTTGCCTTTTGAGACAGGTGCTGAGCAAGGTATTTATACTGCGGTCTTTGCGCAATATATCGCAATGCTGGTATATGATTGTGATCAGACGCAATATATACCTTTTGTGAAACGCAACATTAATTACGGCTGGGCTAACAGAGACAAAACGCGTGATATATGCGGAGGCGACTATACCAAGCTACAGGTAGAAGGTGATGCTGTTGAAAGTTATTCGGCCTCGGGTATCCCTGCTCTGATGTTATTGTTTCCAACCGATAAATAAGTATAACCTATAAATGAAAAGAATAATGAATACAAAATATTCTATTAAGAAAGTATGGTACTATCTGCTTTGTATGATAATGACTCTTCAGCTAATAGCTTGTACGGAAGAGACTCACGAGTCATATACTGCAGCACCGGAGGTCGAAGATATCTATATTGACCAGCTGGAAGAACTGATTAATAAGATGAAGGATTTGCAGAAGAACTCGGAATATGGAGAAAAGAAAGGGCAATATCCTACAGAGAGTCGTGCCATCCTGACAGATGCTATCGATGATGCCAATCGTTCAGTTCTGTTGATCAAATATCAGAATCCTGTTCCGTCGGAGCAGGAAAAGCAGCGTTACGTTGCCAGTGCAAAATCTGCAATTGATAAGTTTAAGGGTACTATTCGTACGGAAGATGCTGAAACAACACCTGCAGAACTGTTTGTTGATGGTAAAGGCGGCAATTCATATATTGATTTCGGACGTAGTGAAGAATATGTTAAGTTTGGAGAACAAGGTCATCAATCATTTACCGTAGAGTTGTGGGTAAAGGTTACGGAGCGCGGCAGATGGGATAATTGCCTGTTCCTGTGCTCATACATGTCAGACAGCAGCTGGCGTAATGGCTGGATGATGTACTGGCGTAAAGATGATAATGGTGTTTACCGTACTACTTGGGGTGGATTGAATACGACCAATGGTGACAGGGATCTTTGGGAACCGAAATTCCAGATTTCTGATGATTTGAATAAATGGCAGCATTTTGTAGCAGTATATAGCGATGAAGGTTTGGACGGCAATTCTACATTACGTGCAAAATTATACTTAAATGGTGAGTTGAAGAAAGAAGAAACAGTTTCTCCTACAACGAGAGTTTATCAGTCAGGACATTATTCAGATTACTCAAAACCGATGACTGCATTTGGTCGTTACATGAGAGTGAGCGATGATTTGTATGAAGAAGGATTCTCCGGATATATGAAGAAAATCCGTATCTGGAAAACGGCAAAAGGGGCAGATTATGTAAAGCAGTCTTATGAAGGAACAGCAGAAGTAACCGGAAAAGAAACGGATTTGGCAGCCGGATGGGACTTTACATCTAAACCATCGGGAACAGATAACGAGATTATTGACTTGACTGGTCGTCATACAGCGAAAATTATAGGTACCTATAAGTGGGAACGTATTCTGGAATAATAAAGAGAGAAATAATGAAAGACATGAAACAATTAATTAATAAATGGGGAGAGAGTATGCTCCTTTCCCTTCTGATGGCGCTTTGCCTCACATGGACTTTTACAGCTTGTTCGGATGATAAAGATAATGAATATATATCTGATACGCAACTTAGCATATTAGAGGACAATCGGACTTCTTTGTCATATTTGTTGAAAAACTCTACCTTTGGAACAGCGCCGGGAACTTTTCCGGAAGCCAGCAAGGAGATACTGAATAATGCAATAGCGGAACTGGACCAGTTGATTACCAAGGTAAAGGGCGGTGAGATGTTTGATGAGGCGACCTTTGAGGCTACAATAGCTAAGGTAAATCAGGCAATAGATGAGTTCAAAAACTCTAAATACTATAACCTTTCTCCGGAAGCCCAGAAGTTCATTAGTGATCTGATGGCAAAAGCAGATGAGTTAAGAGAAATGATAGCTAATGAAGCATTGTGGGGAAATCATCAGGGACAATATCCGGTAGAAGGTAAGGCTACACTGGAAAGTGCAGCGGAAGATTTGGAGAGTTTGGCAGACAGAATCAAAACCAGTGCCATCACAGATATGACGCAGGAGATATATGATGATGCCATTGCGGCTGCTGATAAGAAACTGCAAGAAGTGGAAAATTCTGCATGGCCGGAAGATAATCTTGTCTGGAATTTATTTGTGGATGGTAATAAGGGTGGTTACATCGACTTTGGATATAGCGAGGATTTTGTGAAATTTGGTGATGATAATAATCAGAATTTTACGATTGAGCTTTGGATAAATATCAAAGAATTCTGTTCTAAGTCAGGGGAAGACAATAGTACCTTCCTTGCTGCATTTGTTAATTCTCCCCGAAGCGGCTGGCGTGTTCAGTATCGTAAAGTGAATGGTGGCAATGAACACTGGCTGAGAGGTTCTATGGCACATTGGCAGAATGAAGGTCCAAAAGATCCGGAATGGTGGGAGCCGAGAGCCATCGTAAACAATCCCAAAGATAAATGGACACACTTTGCTTTTGCTGTAGCGGATAATGGTGTTCCGGGATTTGATCCACCTCAGGAACATACTAAATCCTGTGTATTTGTGAATGGTTCGCAATCCGGCGAGGTGATTCGTGTAGGTGAGGCTTGGAGAACTTATATTAACAATGGTTGTATTGAAGAGAAAATGCCTATGACTGCCTTCTGCCGTTTGAATACAGATAAAACGACTCGTGAAGAATACTTCTCCGGTTATATCAAATATATGCGTATATGGAAAGGTATCAGAAGTCGCGATGATCTACGTTTATCTGCGATGGGGCAGGTTGACGTAGATCCGAATGATCCGAATCTGGTTGCAGCCTGGGATTTTGAAGTCTTGGGAGCACAACCTTCCGGAACAACAATCACTGATATTACAGGACGTCATGTCGCTACTCTAAAAGGTCCGGAAGGAACATATCAATGGGTGGAAAGTACGACTATCGCACAGTGATTAATGCAGATTTTTCAATAGTGTATTAAATTATATCAGTGCTTCCCTTTGCTTTGCATAATGCAGGGCAAGGGGATTTTTTTAAGTCATTATCTGCGTTTGCAAATAGCAAAAGGGTGTTTTGGTCTGTATTTGTTCTTTATTGAATAGAGATTATCGTTCTTTTTCGTCTATTTCTGCAATCTTTGTAACAGGAAAAATATTAAAACTTATCAACTATCATGAAAAGCAAAATTCTTTTGGCGGTAGCTTTACTGCTGGCGATATCAACTACTAGTGTATGGGCGGCTGATAGCTCAGAAAAAACGAACCAGAAGACAGGGTCTTACACCAATGAAGACGTGTGGGCGGCATACGAAGGATTTAATAATACGCTGCTCGACCCGGATAAATATATCTATAAAACGACTTCGGCCTATGAACAGGCGGTAGACCGTGGTCATGGCGCAGCTGCTATCTGGTGTCAGCCTATTTACTGGGATATGTCAATGAACGCCTATAAACTGGCGAAGGCTCAGAAAGATAAAAAGAAAAGAGCCTATTACAAAGAGCTCTGCGAAAAGATATTCGCTGGAAATAAAGCCCAATATTGTCACTTTGATTTCGATAATAATAATGAAAATACCGGATGGTTTATCTATGATGATATCATGTGGTGGACGATCTCTTTGGCACGTGCATACGAACTGTTTGGTGTGGATGAATATCTGAAACTGTCTGAAGAGAGCTTCAGCCGTGTATGGTACGGTTCTAAAAAAGTAGGCGATACAGGATCATATGACAAAGAGAACGGAGGGATGTTCTGGCAATGGCAGCCGATCCATAATCCCAAGCCGAACAGACCGGGGGACGGAAAGATGGCTTGTATCAATTTCCCTACCGTGGTAGCAGCACTTACACTGTACAATAATGTTCCGAAGAAGAGAAAAGAATCAACCGAAGAATCACCCAAGTATCAGACAAGAGAACAGTATTTGGCTAAAGGCAAAGAGATTTATGAATGGGGAGTAGAAAACCTGTTGGACAAGAAGACGGGCCGGATAGCTGATAGTCGTCATGGCAACGGTAATCCTGCCTGGAAAGCGCATGTATATAATCAAGCTACCTTTATCGGTGCTTCCGTATTGCTTTACAAAGCGACTAAAGAAAAACGCTACCTGGATAATGCAATCCTTGCAGCAGACTATACAGTCAATGAAATGTCTGCGAAGCATAACCTGCTGCCCTTTGAAAGAGGAATCGAGCAAGGTATCTATACGGCTATTTTTGCAGAATACATAGCTATGCTGGTATACGATTGCGGACAAACACAATATATCCCGTTCCTGAAACGTAATATCGAGTCCGGTTGGGCAAACAGGGATAAGACACGTAATGTATGTGGCGGAGAATATGAGAAAGCATTACCGGCCGGTGCTGAGATAGACAGCTACTCGGCTTCCGGTATACCGGCATTGATGCTTCTGTTTCCGGCAGAAAAATAATCCGAAGAGAAACGGGGCAACGACCAGATATAAAAATGAAAATACACCTGAATATCATGAACAATAAACATTTACTGATTGCTCTCGGCTTGCTTCTTGCCTGCAATCATGCTACTTATGCGCAAAAAGGAAAAAGCAAAGAAGCAAAGACCACGTTTCAGACTTCTGAACCCTGGAAACCCGAAACAGACGTACGTGCTGATGCCACGATGGTATATGGTACACTGGATAAGCCCGGAGTAACTTTTGAACAACGCATTCAGTCATGGAGAGACAAAGGTTATCTGACGGAATTTATGACCGGAGTTGCCTGGGGAGACTACAAGGACTACTTTCTGGGGAAATGGGATGGAGTAGACGGGCATCTGAAAGAAGGACAGCGCGACCGTAATGGAAATGAAATAGCTCATGGTCATCTGATCCCTTATATCGTACCTACCGAAAGTTTTATCCGCTATATGCAGGAAACACAGATCAAACGGGTGATTGACGCCGGGATAACATCCATATATCTGGAAGAACCGGAGTTTTGGATGCGTGGCGGATATAGCGAAGCCTTTAAATCCGAATGGCAGAAATATTATAATTTCCCCTGGAGAGCTCAGCACGAATCTCCCGAAAACACATACCTTTCCAACAAACTGAAATATCATCTGTACTATAATGCGCTGGATAAGATATTCACTTATGCCAAAGAATACGGAAAATCGAAAGGACTGGATATCAAATGTTATGTGCCGACGCATTCTTTGATTAATTATACTTCCTGGCAGATTGTAAGTCCGGAAGCCAGCCTGGCTTCATTGGATTGTGTAGACGGCTACATTGCCCAGGTATGGACAGGGACTGCCCGCGAACCGAATTTCTATAACGGCGTGCAGAAAGAACGTGTATTCGAGAATGCGTTTCTGGAATACGGGTGTATGAAGTCGATGACTGCACCGCTGAACCGGAAAATGTATTTCCTGACAGACCCGATCGAAGACCGTGCGAAAGACTGGCTGGACTATAAAATCAATTATCAGGCCACTTTTGCAGCACAGTTGATGTATCCTATGGTAGATACCTACGAAGTAATGCCCTGGCCGGACCGTATCTATCAGGGACTGTACCGGATAGCGGGAACGGATCAGAAAGAACGCATTCCCCGCTCTTATTCCACCCAGATGCAGACAATGGTTAATACACTGAATGATATCCGTACTTCCGATAAAAAGATTACAGGTACACAGGGCATCGGTGTACTGATGGCAAACTCACTGATGTTTCAACGTTTTCCGAATCATAACGGTTACGATGATCCGCAATTTTCCAGTTTCTACGGACAAACTTTGCCTCTGTTGAAGCGTGGTATTCCGGTAGAGCTGGTACACATGGAAAATACCCCTTTCAAAGAAACTTTCAAAGGACTCCACATACTTGTCATGTCTTATTCAAACATGAAACCGATGAAACCGGAATATCACAACTATTTGGCTGATTGGGTGAAGAAGGGCGGAATACTTATTTATTGTGGAGAAGATATCGACCCTTATCAAACGGTACTGGAATGGTGGAATACAGATGGAAATGAATATAAAGCGCCTTCGGAACACCTGTTCGAGAAGATGAATCTATCTCGTAATCCGGGTGAAGGAACTTACCGCTATGGTAAAGGAACGGTGATTGTGATGCGTGAAGACCCCAAACATTTTGTTTTGAAAGCCGGAAACGATCAGAAATATTTTGAAACGATCGCATCCGCTTATCAGAAAAAGATTGGCAAAGAGATAGAAACCAAGAACAGCTTCATTGTAGAACGTGGTCCATATACCATTGCTGCTGTCATGGACGAAAGCGTTTCCAAAGAGCCACTGACGTTATCCGGATTATATATCGACCTGTTTGACAAAGACCTGCCGGTACTGACTTCCAAACAAATCCAACCGGGTGAACAGGGGTATCTTTATGATCTGAATAAAGTATCCGGTAAAATAAAAGCCAAAGTGCTCTGCGGAGCTTCTCGTATCTATGATGAGAAAGTCAGCAAACAAAGTTACTCTTTTGTAGCCAAAAGCCCGATAAATACAACCAATGTATCAAGAGTCCTCTTGCCTCGTAAACCAGAGAAAATACGTGTGAATGGAAAAGAGGAACAACCGGAATGGGATGAATCATCAAAAACTCTTCTGTTGAGTTTCGAGAACGATCCTTCCGGTGTGAATGTGTCAATAGAATGGTAAATAGATTAAATAAAACAGGTAATTAAATTATGAAACAACAACTGATGACGCTGTTGCTGGGAGCAGCCTCTGTATTTTGTAGCTGTGAGACCCAGATGGAACAGCATGTGAAGAGCGAGTTGCGTGCTCCGGCTTATCCGCTGGTGAGCATAGACCCGTATACCAGTGCATGGTCTTTCACGGACAACTTATACGACGGTTCGGTCAAACATTGGAGCGGTAAAGATTTCCCTTTAATCGGTGTAGCTAAAGTCGACGGACAGACTTACCGCTTTATGGGAACGGAGGAACTGGAATTGAGACCTCTGGTGAAAACTTCGGAACAAGGTAACTGGACAGGAAAATATACAATTCAGCAACCTGCCGACGGATGGCAGAATGTCGGCTTCAATGATGCTGCCTGGAAAGAAGGTGAAGGTGCCTTCGGAACCATGGAGAACGAACATGTAGCCAAGACCCAGTGGGGTGAAGAATTTATCTGGGTACGCCGTGTCGCTGATATTCAGGAAGACCTGACAGGTAAGAATGTATATCTGGAATATTCTCATGATGATGATGTGATTATCTATATCAACGGAATAAAGGTTGTAGACACTGGAAACGCTTGTAAGAAGCACGTACAGGTGAAGTTATCGGAAGAAGTGGTAGCGTCCCTGAAAAAGGGAGAAAACCTGATTGCCGCTTATTGTCACAATCGTGGAGCGAATGGCTTGCTGGATTTTGGTTTGCTGGTAGAATTGGATAATAACCGTTACTTCAATCAGACTGCACAGCAGACTTCTGCCGATGTTCAACCTATGCAGACTTATTATAACTTCACTTGTGGTCCGGTAGACTTGAATTTGACATTTACCGCGCCCCTGTTTATGGACAATCTGGACTTGATGGCACGCCCTGTCAACTATATTTCTTATGAAGTCATTTCTAACGACGGACAGGCGCACCAAGTTGAACTCTATTTTGAAGCTGCTCCTCAATGGGCACTCGATCTGCCTCATCAGGAATCCGTAGCCGACAGCTTTACTGACGGTGATCTGTTGTTCCTGCGCACCGGAAGCCGTAATCAGGACATCCTGAAAAAGAAAGGTGACGATGTACGTATTGACTGGGGACACTTCTACCTGGCTGCTGAAAAAGAGAACAGCACTTATGCTATCGGTGACGGAAAGAAACTTCGCCAAAGCTTTACAGAGAACAAACTGGAAGCTCCTACCACCAATGGTTATGACAAACTAGCTTTAGTACGCTCACTGGGTGAAACAAAGAAAGCGAACGGACACCTGCTGATCGGTTACGATGATATTTACTCTATCCAGTACTTTGGTGAAAACCTCCGTCCTTACTGGAATCGTACAGGCAGTGAAACAATCGTATCACAATTCCAGAAAGCAGAACAGGAATATAAGACTCAAATGCAGAATTGTGCAGCTTTCGATAAGAAACTGATGGCGGAGGCTGAAGCGGCCGGCGGACGCAAGTATGCCGAACTTTGCGCTCTGGCTTATCGTCAGGCATTAGCTGCCCATAAACTGGTACAAGCTCCGAATGGTGACCTGGTATTCCTTTCCAAAGAGAATTTCAGTAATGGTTCCATCGGAACAGTCGATCTGACTTATCCGGGAGCTCCGTTGCTTCTACTTTACAATCCGGAACTGGTCAAAGCTACCATGAACCATATCTTCTATTATAGTGAAAGCGGAAAATGGACCAAACCGTTTGCTGCTCACGACGTAGGTACATATCCGCTGGCTAACGGCCAGACTTACGGAGGTGATATGCCAATCGAAGAATCTGGCAATATGGTAGTCCTTGCTGCAGCGATTGCTGCTGTAGAAGGAAATGCCGACTACGCACAAAAGCATTGGGAAACTCTGACAACCTGGACGGATTATCTGGTAGAGTACGGTCTTGATCCGGAGAACCAACTTTGTACGGATGACTTTGCCGGACACTTTGCGCACAATGCCAATCTTTCTATCAAGGCTATCATGGGTATTGCTTCTTACGGCTACATGGCAGATATGCTGGGCAAAAAAGACATTGCTGAAAAGTACACGAAGAAGGCGAAAGAAATGGCTGCCGAATGGGTGAAGATGGCGGATGACGGCGACCACTACCGTCTGACATTCGACAAGCCGGGAACCTGGAGCCAGAAGTATAATCTGGTGTGGGACAAATTGCTGAAACTGCAGATTTTCCCGGAAAAAGTTGCTGAGACAGAAATTGCTTATTATCTTACGAAGCAAAATAAATACGGCCTTCCGCTGGATAACCGTGAAACTTATACCAAGACTGACTGGATCATGTGGACAGCTACCATGGCACAGGACAAAGCTACTTTCGAGAAGTTTATTGAACCGGTATATCTGTTTATGGATGAAACGACTACCCGCGTTCCGATGTCCGACTGGGTATTTACGGACAATCCGATTCAGAGAGGTTTCCAGGCGCGTTCCGTAGTTGGCGGCTATTTTATAAAGATGCTTGAAGAAAAACTAACTAAATAAAACAAGAACACCATGAAAAAACTCGCTCTATTAGCTTTTACTTTATTTAGTGCGTGGAATATGGATGCTAAAACGATTACCGGACCAGTGGACTATGTCAGTCCGCTGGTAGGTACTCAGTCCAAGCACGCCTTATCTACCGGAAACACTTATCCCGCTATCGCCCTTCCCTGGGGAATGAACTTTTGGGTTCCCCAGACCGGAAAAATGGGGGATGGCTGGGCATATACCTATGATGCCGATAAAATCAGAGGTTTTAAACAAACCCACCAGCCCAGCCCCTGGATCAATGATTACGGTCAGTTCTCCATTATGCCGATTACCGGTAAAGCCGTTTTCGATCAGGATCAGCGTGCCAGCTGGTTCTCGCATAAAGCAGAAACGGCTACTCCTTACTATTACAAAGTATACCTTGCCGACCATGATGTAGTAACCGAGATTGCTCCGACAGAAAGAGCGGCAGCATTCCGCTTCACTTTCCCTGAGAACGATCACTCTTATGTAGTTGTAGATGCTTTCGACAACGGTTCGTTTGTGAAAGTCATCCCTTCGGAAAACAAGATTATCGGTTATACGACCAAGAACAGCGGCGGTGTTCCCGCAAACTTCAAGAATTACTTCGTACTGGAGTTTGACAAGCCTTGTACTTATACGGCAGCTGTTGCCAATGGTAACATCGATACCAATAAACTGGAAGCCAACGATAAGCATGCCGGCGCATTGATCGGCTTTAAAACCCGTAAAGGCGAACAGGTAAATGTACGTGTAGCTTCTTCTTTCATCAGCCCCGAACAGGCGGAACTGAACTTGAAAGAGTTGGGCAAGGATAACATTGACCAGATTGCGGCAAAAGGCCGTAAGGTATGGAACGACGTTTTGGGACGCATCGAAGTGGAAGATGATGATATCGACCATTTGCGTACTTTCTACTCCTGCCTGTATCGTTCGGTACTTTTCCCCAGAAGCTTCTACGAAATAGACGCGAAAGGAGATATCGTTCACTACAGTCCTTATAATGGTGAAGTACTTCCCGGCTATATGTTTACCGATACCGGTTTCTGGGATACGTTCCGTTGTCTTTTCCCTTTCCTGAACCTGATGTATCCGTCTATGAACATGAAGATGCAGGAAGGACTGGTAAATACCTACAAAGAAAGCGGCTTCCTGCCGGAATGGGCAAGCCCGGGACACAGAGGCTGTATGGTTGGCAACAATTCGGCTTCGGTAGTTGCCGATGCTTACCTGAAAGGGCTGAAAGGATATGATATCGAAACTCTTTGGGAAGCTGTAAAGCACGGAGCTAATGCGGTACATCCGCAGGTCTCTTCTACCGGACGTCTGGGCTATGACTACTACAATAAGCTCGGTTATGTTCCTTACAACGTAGGCATCAATGAAAATGCAGCCCGCACACTGGAGTATGCATACAATGACTGGTGTATCTATCAGCTGGGTAAGGCCTTGAACAAGCCTAAAAAGGAAATTGAGATCTTTGCAAAGAGAGCCATGAACTATAAGAATCTGTATGATCCCGAACATAAACTGATGCGCGGCAAGAATGAGGATGGCAAATTCCAGTCTCCGTTCAACCCGTTGAAGTGGGGAGACGCTTTCACCGAAGGAAACAGCTGGCATTATACCTGGTCCGTATTCCATGATCCTCAGGGATTGATCGACCTGATGGGCGGAAAAGACGGCTTCAACCAGATGATGGACTCTGTATTTATTCTGCCTCCTATCTTTGACGACAGCTATTATGGCGGTGTCATCCACGAAATTCGTGAGATGCAGATTATGAATATGGGTAACTATGCACACGGTAATCAACCCATCCAGCACATGCTGTATATGTACAACTACTCCGGTCAGCCGTGGAAAGCGCAGCACTGGATTCGTGAAGTGATGGATAAGCTTTATACTCCTGCTCCCGACGGTTATTGTGGTGATGAGGACAACGGCCAGACTTCTGCGTGGTATGTGTTCTCTGCCATGGGCTTCTATCCGGTATGTCCGGGTACGGATGAGTATATTCTCGGTACTCCTTACTTCAAACAGATGAAGCTGCATCTTGAAAATGGAAAGACAGTAACCATCTCCGCTCCAAATAACGGAGACGACAAACGTTATATCTCTTCCATGACCTTGAACGGCAAAGACCATACAAAGAACTACGTGACTCACGAGGACCTTATGAACGGTGCTTCCATCACTTTCAAGATGGATTCCAAACCCAATGAGCAGCGTGGTACCAAAGAAACCGATTTCCCTTATTCTTTCTCCAACGAATTTAAAAAGAAAAAGTAATTTATGAAGAAGCAAGTAAAATATATCAGTGCGGGTATGCTGGCAGGCATGCTCCTTTGTGGCGGTCAGATGCAGGCTGCAAATACGATGTCCGGAATGCATGTATGTGTGACGGACGCTATTCAGAAAGACAATCGTCCGGAAGTTTCCAAACGTCTTTTCCGTTCGAATGCGGTAGAAAAAGAAATCATTCGTGTGCAGAAACTTCTGAAAAACGAGAAACTGGCATGGATGTTCGCAAACTGTTTCCCCAATACCATCGACACTACCGTACACTTCCGCAAAGGTGCGGATGGCAAACCGGACACATTCGTTTATACAGGCGACATTCACGCTATGTGGCTTCGTGACTCGGGTGCGCAGGTATGGCCGTATGTGCAGTTGGCAAACTCCGATCCCGAACTGAAAGAGATGCTGGCAGGTGTTATCCTCCGCCAGTTCAAATGTATCAATATCGATCCGTATGCAAACGCATTTAATGACGGTGCCGTTGAAGACAATCACTGGATGAGCGACCTGACGGATATGAAGCCGGAACTGCACGAACGTAAATGGGAAATCGATTCACTTTGCTACCCGCTGCGTCTGGCTTATCACTACTGGAAAACAACCGGAGATGCCAGCATCTTCTCAGAAGAATGGATTCAGGCTATCACCAATGTGCTGAAAACATTCAAGGAACAACAGCGCAAAGACGGAGTTGGCCCGTATAAATTCCAGCGTAAGACAGAACGTGCATTGGATACATTGAATAATGACGGACTCGGAGCACCTGTGAAACCGGTAGGCTTGATCGTCTCCTGCTTCCGTCCTTCGGATGATGCGACGACTCTTCAATATCTGGTACCCTCCAATTTCTTCGCCGTATCTTCTTTGCGTAAGGCAGCTGAGATTTTGGAAGCGGTAAACAAGAAAACAGCTTTGGCTAAGGAATGCAAAGACCTGGCAAAGGAAGTAGAGACAGCATTGAAGAAATATGCGGTATACAACCACCCGAAATATGGTAAAATCTATGCTTTTGAGGTAGACGGCTTCGGAAATCACTTCCTGATGGATGATGCCAATGTACCGAGCCTGCTTGCCATGCCTTATCTGGGTGATGTAGATGTAAACGATCCTATCTATCAGAATACCCGTAAATTCGTGTGGAGCGAAGACAATCCTTACTTCTTCAAAGGCAAGGCAGGCGAAGGTATCGGCGGACCGCATATCGGTTATGATATGGTGTGGCCGATGAGTATCATGATGAAAGCCTTCACCAGCAAGGATGATGCGGAAATCAAAACCTGTATCAAAATGCTGATGGATACCGATGCCGGAACAGGCTTTATGCACGAATCTTTCCACAAAGACGATCCGAAGAACTTCACCCGTGCCTGGTTTGCCTGGCAGAATACACTTTTCGGAGAACTGATTCTTAAGTTAGTCAACGAAGGCAAAGTAGATTTATTGAATAGTATCAATTAATAGAATACCATGAAAAAGTTATGTGTATGGGCAGTTGCCGCCCTCTTAATGGCAGCTTGTACACCGAAAGCCGAGAAAACAACGGATTCCGGTTTATTGCAAAGTAACTTCCAGATGGAAGTGGATGGAAAGAAAACAGATTTGTATACCTTGCGCAACAAGAACAACATGGAAGTTTGTGTAACGAACTTCGGTGGTCGTATCGTTTCAGTGATGGTACCCGACAAGGACGGACAGATGCGTGATGTAGTGCTCGGCTTCGATTCGATTCAGGATTATGTCAGCAAGCCTTCGGACTTCGGAGCAAGCATCGGCCGTTATGCTAACCGTATCAACCAAGGTCGATTTACTTTGGACGGTACTGAGTATCAGTTACCTCAGAATAATTACGGTCACTGCCTGCATGGCGGTCCGCAAGGATTCCAGTACCGTGTGTTTGATGCCGTTCAGCCGAATCCGCAAGAACTGGAATTGACTTACACGGCAGAAGATGGCGAAGAAGGTTTTCCGGGAAATATCATTTGTAAAGTGTTGATGAAGCTGACAGACGATAATGCGATCGATATCCGTTACGAAGCGGAAACCGACAAGCCGACTATTGTGAATATGACTAACCACTCTTACTTCAATCTTGACGGAGACGCAGCCCGCAATGAGGCGCATCTGCTGACAATTGATGCTGACTATTATACTCCGGTAGACAGTACCTTCATGACTACAGGCGAGATCGCTCCGGTTGAAGGAACTCCGATGGACTTCCGCACTCCGACTCCGGTAGGCGCACGTATCAATGACTACGATTTCGTACAGTTGAAGAATGGTAACGGTTACGATCATAACTGGGTATTGAATACTAAGGGCGACATTACCCGTAAGTGTGCTACTCTCGAATCACCGCTGACTGGTATCGTACTCGATGTATATACTAACGAACCGGGTATTCAGGTATATGCAGGAAACTTCCTGGATGGTTCGTTGACCGGAAAGAAAGGTATCACTTACAACCAGCGTGCTTCCGTATGTCTCGAAACTCAGAAGTATCCGGATACTCCGAACAAACCGGAATGGCCTTCGGCAGTACTTCGTCCGGGTGAGAAATATATGAGCCAGTGTATCTTTAAGTTCTCTGTAGACAAGAATTAAAGATAAGTTATATCATTAGTTAACCCAGGGGTGACTAAGAAGTCGGTGCTATCTCCAATCTTCTCCTTCGGGAAGGAGGAGATTGGAGATACTACCGACTTTTTAATCAGTCCCGATACTATTTTAGAAGCATGAAAAACAACCGAAGCAGATGGTATGCCCTTCTTTTAGTCGTGTTATCTATCATGACACCGTCAGTTGCACAAAATACAAAGTATGTCAACTTGTTTATCGGTACTTCCGGTGATAACGGACAGGTAGCTCCGGGCGCTGCCGCTCCTTTCGGAATGGTTTGTGTGTGTCCGGACAACGATCCGCGTAGCCATGCCGGATATGATTATGCAGTGACGAAAGTCTCCGGTATCTCTGTCAACCGCCTCTCCGGAGTGGGATGTAGCGGCGGAGGAGGAAACCTGCGCATTCGTCCGGTAGCTCCTTCACAGGAATTGCATATTAAAAAGTCCCGCGAGAAAGCAACTCCCGGATATTACTCGACAGCTTTTACCAATGGTATCAAAACTGAATTGACAGCGACCAACGCTATGGCGGTGGAACGCTATAAATTTCCCCGAAGCCTTTCCGCTGCCCTTTGGATAGACTTCGCCTCTACGTTTGAAGACGTAGCTACCTGCCATTATAAACGTATATCGGAAACTTGCATCGAAGGCTATGTACAGGCAAGGAATGTCTGCGGACATGGACGCTACAAACTCTATTTCTCCTTAAATACCAGCCATCCTTTCCAGTTGGAAGAACAGAAAGAGACGACTGCCTGCCTTACCTTTGGCAAAAAGGTACGTTCGGTGGAAGTCCGTATCGGACTGTCAGCGTTAAGTTCCGAACTGGCGAGCTGGGAATGTGCCCGTTGGGAAAAGATGGACTTCGAAGATGTGAAATCCCGGACCGCTGATCAGTGGGAAAAACAACTGTCGGCTATCGACGTCAAAGGAGGCAGGAAAGATGACAGGGTAATTTTCTATACTTCCCTGTATCGTACTTACCTGAGTCCGGCGGATGTCAGTTCTCCGGACGGAGCTTATCTGGGTACGGATGGAAAAGTGTATATCTCAGAAGACTTCCGATATTACAGTAACTGGTCGTTATGGGATACCTTCCGCACTAAATTTCCTTTGTTGGTACTGACCGAACCTGCGAAGATGCGGGATATGGCGACTTCCCTGATTCATCTGTATGCAACGGGAAAGAAAGACTGGTCCACCGGATTCGAGTCTACCCCGACAGTACGTACGGAACATGCCGTGATTCTCTTGCTGGACGCTTACCGGAAAGGAATTACCAACCTTGATTTCCGTAAAGGATACGCTGGTATGAAGCAGGAAATGGAGCGGCTGCCCATGCGTTCGCCCGACCAGAAGATGGAATCGGCATACGACCTGTGGGCAATGGCAAGGATTGCGGAAATCATCGGTGAAAAGGCGGATTCCGAACAATACCGGCAACGATCGGTTTCTCTCTTTGAAGAAACATGGAAGAAGGAATTTATGAATGTGACTCCCGCTTTTGAAGTGATGAAGAACAACGGACTCTATCAGGGAACCCGTTGGCAATACCGATGGGCGGCTCCACAATACATTGATAAAATGATAGAATGGGTAGGGCAGGACTCTCTTCGTTCGCAGCTTACCTATTTCTTCGACCATCACCTTTATAATCAGGGAAACGAACCGGATATCCATGTTCCTTACCTGTTCAACCGACTTGGGGCACCGGAGAAAACCCAGCAGATAGTACGCAGTCTGATGACCGAACCGATGATCCATAAATATGGAGGCAACTCGGAATTTAAGACTCCTTATCTGGGTAAAGCATTCAAGAATGCCCCCGAAGGGTATAGTCCCGAAATGGACGAAGACGACGGTACGATGAGTGCCTGGTACGTGTTTGGGGCAATGGGTTTCTACCCGCTGCTTGTGGGAGATGAATACTATGATCTGACCTCTCCGCTTTTCGACAGGGTACTGTTGCGGTTGGCGAATGGAAACGTACTTACTATTCAGACAGAAGGACGAAAAAAGAAAGACGCACCGATCAAAAGTATCCATTTCAACGGGAAAAAGATTGCTGACTACCGTATATCTCACAATGAACTGATAAAAGGCGGAGAATTGATTTATAATTATAAATAAACCGAATTAAAACAAGGCTGACTAAAAAGTCGGTAGTATCTCCAAAAAAATATTCAAAATGAAACAGAAACGATCTTTTAAAATAGGTGTTGCGGGTACGCTGCTGACTGTCGGGTTACTGACAGCAGCTTTTACTACACGCACTGCCAGTGAGTCTGTAAGGGTGATGGACCGCCCCGACACAGAATCGACGAATGTGAATTATGTGAGCTATCGGGCCCCGCTCCGTCCGTTGAACTTTATTAAGCTGCCTGTCGGCAGCATCCAGCCGGAAGGCTGGGTAAAGAAGTACCTCGAACTGCAACGTGACGGGCTGACCGGACATCTGGGAGAAATCAGTGCCTGGCTGGAGAAAGATAATAACGCCTGGCTGACAACCGGTGGTGATCATGGCTGGGAAGAAGTACCTTACTGGCTGAAAGGTTATGGCAACCTTGCCTATATCCTGAATGACCCGAAGATGATTGCAGAAACAAAAACATGGATTGAAGGTGTATTTGCCAGTTGCCAGCCCGATGGATACTTCGGTCCTGTCAACGAACGGAACGGCAAGCGTGAATTGTGGGCACAGATGATTATGCTCTGGTGTCTGCAATCTTATTATGAATATTCTCAGGACCAACGGGTTATTGACCTGATGACGAACTACTTCAAATGGCAGATGACTGTCCCTGACGATAAACTTCTGGAAGACTATTGGGAAAACAGCCGTGGCGGTGACAACATCATCAGTATCTATTGGCTTTATAACCATACCGGAGATGCCTTCCTGCTGGACCTTGCCAAGAAGATTCACCGCAATACAGCCGACTGGACAAAATCAACCTCCCTGCCCAACTGGCACAATGTGAACATCGCCCAGTGTTTCCGCGAACCTGCCACTTATTATATGCAGACCGGAGATTCCGCCATGCTCAAAGCCTCTTATAATGTACATCATTTGATCCGTCGCACTTTTGGCCAGGTTCCGGGCGGTATGTTCAGTGCCGACGAGAATGCCCGTCTGGGATATATCGATCCTCGTCAGGGAGTGGAAACCTGCGGACTGGTGGAACAGATGGCTTCCGATGAGATCATGCTCTGCATGACAGGTGATCCGATGTGGGCTGAGCATTGCGAAGAAGTAGCTTTCAACTCTTATCCTGCCGCTGTGATGCCGGACTTCAAGGCTTTGCGCTACATCACTTGTCCGAATCATACTGTCAGTGACTCAAAGAACCATCATCCGGGTATTGACAACCGTGGTCCGTTCCTTTCCATGAATCCATTCAGCAGCCGTTGCTGTCAGCATAACCATGCACAAGGCTGGCCTTATTTTTCGGAACATCTGATATTGGCAACTCCCGACAACGGTATTGCTGCTGCCATCTATGCTGCTTGCAAAGCAAAGATCAAAGTGGGTAATGGAAAAGAAATCGTCCTTCACGAAGAGACTAACTATCCTTTTGAAGAAGGCATCAAATTCACCGTTTCTACCGATGAAAAGGTCGATTTTCCGTTCTACCTCCGCATTCCTTCATGGACTGAAGGAGCCGAAGTGCGTGTCAACGGAAAGAAGATCAGTGTGAAACCTGTATCCGGTAAATACCTTTGTCTCGAACGCGAATGGGCGGATGGTGATAAAGTAGAAATGACTCTTCCGATGTCTTTGTCCATGCGTACGTGGCAAGTCAATAAGAACAGTGTAAGTGTGGATTATGGTCCGTTGACTTTATCTCTGAAGATTGACGAGAAATATATAGAAAAAGACAGTCGTGAAACGGCTATCGGTGACTCCAAATGGCAGAAAGGTGCTGACCCGAAGAAGTGGCCTACTACTGAAATCTATGCTAACAGTCCCTGGAACTATTCGTTGGTATTGGATAAGAAAGAGCCTTTGAAGAACTTCAAAGTCGTTCGTAAGTCCTGGCCTGCTGATAACTTCCCGTTCACGGTGGCCAATGTGCCTTTGGAAGTGAAAGCTACCGGCCGGATGATCCCTGAATGGCAGATTGACGAAACCGGACTTTGCGGTGTATTGCCCGAAGAAGATGCGGTGAAAGGCGCTAAAGAAGAGATTACATTGATTCCGATGGGAGCGGCCCGGTTGAGAATATCGGCTTTCCCGAATACAAAGGAGTAACTGGTGATGGAATCAGTTTACTTGCATTTGCTATAAGATAAATCATTTTGATTTAGAAAGATATAAGTGTTTATGATTGCATCATTGGCAAAATGACTGATTTGTGCTATTATTTGGAAAGAATGTTGCCTCCAAACTATCAGAATTTCGCCAATTTTGCAATCTAAATAAAAGATGTTTGTTGAACTAATTTATAATAATACTTATATCAACCATGAAGAATTTAGCATTATGGGCTGTTTCTGCCCTTTTTGTAGCTGCTTGTACCCCGAAAGCCGAGCAACCAACTGACTCCGGTCTGTTAAGAACTAACTTCCAGACTGAAGTAGGTGGTAAGAAAACCGATCTGTACACCCTTCGTAACAAGAACAACATGGAAGTTTGTGTGACGAATTTCGGTGGACGCATTGTTTCTGTGATGGTCCCCGATAAAGACGGTAAGATGCAGGATGTAGTTTTAGGTTTCGATTCTATTCAGGATTATATCAGCAAACCTTCTGATTTTGGTGCCAGCATCGGTCGTTACGCAAACCGTATCAATCAAGGTCGATTCACATTGGACAGCATTGAATATCAGTTGCCTCAGAATAATTACGGTCATTGCCTGCATGGCGGTCCCAATGGATTCCAGTATCGTGTGTTTGACGCTGTGCAACCGAATCCGCAAGAAGTGGAACTGACTTATGTCGCTGCGGATGGCGAAGAAGGTTTCCCGGGTAACATTACCTGTAAAGTCCTGATGAAACTGACAGACGATAATGCAATTGATATCCGCTATGAAGCAGAAACGGATAAGCCGACCATCGTAAATATGACCAACCATTCTTATTTTAATCTCGATGGTGATGCAGCAAGCAATGCAGACCACTTGCTGATGGTGGATGCCGATTATTATACTCCGGTAGACAGCACATTCATGACAACCGGCGAGATTGTTCCGGTAGAAGGTACTCCGATGGATTTCCGCACTCCGACTCCGGTAGGGGCACGCATTAACGACTACGATTTTGTACAATTGAAGAATGGAAATGGTTATGACCATAACTGGGTATTGAATGCCAAAGGGGATATTTCCCGTAAATGTGCTTCACTCGAATCTCCCCAAACGGGTATCGTACTGGATGTATATACCAACGAACCGGGTGTTCAGGTATATGCCGGCAACTTTCTGGATGGTTCTCTGACAGGAAAGAAAGGTATCACATATAATCAGCGTGCTTCCGTATGTCTTGAAACTCAGAAGTATCCGGATACTCCGAACAAACCGGAATGGCCTTCGGCTGTGCTTCGCCCGGGAGAAAAATACATGAGTCAGTGTATCTTTAAATTTTCTGTAGATAAGGAATAATCTGCTCGCTCCCAAGAAATAAAAAAATATTTTAGTCTCACGGTCTCACTGTCTTTCTGTAAAGATCAGATAACTAGATGAATAATGAATGAGAGATACCTTCGGAGCAGGGTGTCTCTCATCGTTTTATCCCATAATATGCTCCCAAACAGTGTATCTCTCATCCTTTTTTAAGTTGTCTCTCATCATTCTTTCTGCTACAGACTACAGCTGTATTGATTTTACTCTGCCTATCATTTGTATGTTGTGACACTTATGTCCTTAGCATATCTCCCTTACATTCTTATATTATCTTACCGACATCTTCATCGTTCCACCCGGGTGAACTGATCATTGCACCTGGGTAAACTGATCGTGTCACAGACGTAGACAGTTCGTTCTACCCGGGTGGAACGATGAAGATGTCCCTACGAAAATCTGATAACAATAGGTGAAAATCAGGTGATTATAGGGTTGATTGGACGAAGAGAAGCAGTAAATCAGACAATAATTGCCGCAGTTTATAATTATGTCCGTTATTTGTTTGTATTCTAATAATAATTAGAGTATATTTGTAAGAATGTATAACACAATGAAGTTAACTTGACTTCATCAACAAAACTATTATATGATGAAAAAAATCCTTTTCTTGATGGTGATCTGCGTAGCCACATCGCTTACTTCTATTTTACCGGCTTCGGCTCAGAATTCAGACCAGACCGACGAGTACAAAACTTTACTGAAAAAGATCATGACGCTTTCCGGCAGTTCGGCATCCTCTGAAGCTATAATGTCTCAATTGATGGCGAGTATGAAAAATGGGCCTTTCCAACAAGATGAGGCTTATTGGAAAGATTTTGCTTCAAAATGGACACGGAAGATTGAAGATAAAGTAATGGAAGTATATGCTCCTATTTACCAGCAACACATGACATTGGATGAACTGAAAAAAGTGGTTGCTTTTTATGAATCTCCTGCGGGAAGAAAACTTGGGGAGACTGCAACTGCCGTTGCAACTGAATCAATGCCGATGATACAACAGCTGTCAATGGAAATGGTGCAGGAAATGATGCCGAAGCTTCAGAAATCAAGAGAGTTGGTAAGGGATGACGCTGCCGAACAGGCCAAGGCACGCGATCAAAAGTTATTTGATGCGGCTTATACAGCTCCTAAAGATAGCATAGAGATCGTTGCCGATAGAACCTATGAGCATGGCATGGGTACAAAGCCTTTATTGCATTCTATTGAAAGAAGGAAAGATGATACTAAAGTTACGTTCCTGCAACCCATCTATTTCGACTGGCAATGGCTGTACTATAGCCCGGGATTTAAAATAGTAGATAAGAAAACCGGTGATGAATACATGGTGAGAGGATACGATGGTGGCGCACCTATGGATAAGTTGATGATTATTAAAGGTTGCAATCGTAAATACATATATGTCAGCCTGTTGTTCCCCAAATTGAAAAAGAACGTGAAAGAAATCGATATAATAGAGGCGCTGACTGATAAAGAGGAGTTGCCTTCCAATGATGACGGTAAAGCTAAGTCTTATTTTGATGTAAAAGTGGACGATTATTTGGTACTTTCCAGAGAAAACAAGAAAGTCTATTATTGATTGGACAGATTTATCTATCATTGAAAATGAATATAACTATAAAAAAACACAATGGTTTGGATTATAACCATTGTGTTGATGTCCATTGATATATCTAGTATTCATGGACCCTTTGGAACGGCAATATGATTTGACGCAAGTTGTAATAGCTTGGTATCTTGTAACGTTGCTGCTTGATTTCCTTTTTCGTCATAATAAAATTTATGGGGTGATAAGGAACATTATAGCCACAGTGCTTCTCTGTGTATTCTATTTTGTATTTCCTTAAATGTATAATAATATGAGATATGCAGTTGTTTTGATAATCAATATTATATTGGTGTTGGCTGGCTTCTTTTTACTTTTTGGTGATCCTTTGAATAAACAGCTTCCAACGAAAATGATAGCTATTTGGTTCATTGTTTTAGTGATATTAGATTATCCTCTCCGTCATAATAAAATATACAAAGAGATAAGAATATTGGTATATATTATTTTTCATGCTAAAAGGTTATGTTTCTGCGTTTTGTGTCGATTTGCATAGCTGTCGGTAACTCACTAATAACTAATTTTGTAACCTAAAAAAGGAGTGAGTATGCGTAGGCGGCTCACCTGCACAGGGACGAGGAAACGCCGCACATACACGTTACACTCGTCCCCATCGTCAAGGGAAAGCCGTTGGAGTATGCAGGGGAACTCTATTCGGAGGAACACGGACGGAAATTCACGACCGAAAGGGCAGGTTTCCAAGTGCTGAAGGAACCCACGGACGGGACGAGACTGGTTCTTGCCATTGACCGAAAGCCCATTGCCGAGTGGTTCAAGGAACAGTTCGAGAAACTACGGCAGATCATACGGCAGCCTATTCCACGACAAAATAGGCTCAAAATATAAATACTATAGCATTAATTGTTAAATAGTCATTCAAAAACTCACTTCGCATTTGGGATTTTACTACTTTTGTATTATAAAGGGAGGTTTTATGAACGTAAAGAAGCACATAACAGCATTAGGTTTTATTCCTAAGAATGGAACAAGTGGTATATATCATAAGATATATTCAGATCACGACAACTATGTCATATCCATTGATTTCGATAAGGAACATATCGAATACGGTGATAAAATCATAGCGGAAAGTAAAACCACACAAAATTTTTCACAGCCCGAAAATTTTGTGGTGCTTGAGTGTGTTGATAGATTACTTATCCAAGGATATAAGCCTCAAAATATTATTCTTGAAAAGACTTGGCCATCTGGACATGGTACATCTGGGCGATTAGATATTTGTGTTAATCGTGAAGATGGTACACCATATATGCTCATTGAATGTAAGACTTATGGCAAAGAGTACAATAAGGAATCGGCTAAAGTTCATAAGGATGGAGGTCAATTATTTACTTATTTCCAATTGTCGGGCGGCAAGGCAGATGTAATAATACTCTACGCTTCAGAATTGAAAGGTGGCAAGTTTGTATATGTTAATGAAATAATCAAGATTGAAGATGATTATCGCAATGGTGATGTAAAGGATATTTATGAAAAATGGAACAAGCTCACTAAAGATAATGGCATCTTTGACTCTTGGGTGCAACCATACAATTTCCAAAGTAAAGCCCTGACAAAGGAGCAGTTGAAAGAGATAAAGGCAGATGATTCAAGTTTTATCTTCAATCGTTTCCTTGAAATATTGCGTCATAATGTAGTTTCTGATAAGGGCAATGCTTTTAATAAGATATTTACACTTTTCTTGTGCAAGGTTTATGATGAAACAACTACTGAGGAGGGTGAAGAATTAAAATTCCAATGGCTTGATGGACGAGATAATCATGTTGATTTTCAACTGCGCTTGACAGACCTTTATAGTAAAGGTATGAAAAAGTTTTTGGATAGAACTGTTAGCGACTTTAACAACGAGGATTTTGACAAGCGTTGTGCCAACCTAAATGAAGATACAAAAAAGTATCTTTTAAGGGAGGTAAACAAACTTCGTCTTGAAAAGAATAACGAGTTCGCAATTAAGGAAGTGTATGACAATGCTTCATTTGAAGAAAATGCAAAGGTTGTAAAAGAAGTTGTAGAGTTGATTCAAGGCTATAGAATCCGATATAATAAACGCCAACAATATCTATCAGATTTCTTTGAGTTACTTCTTGCTACTGGTCTTAAGCAAGAAGCTGGACAGTACTTTACGCCTGTCCCCATTGCCCAATTTATTATTAAGAGTCTTCCGCTGGATTCCATTATGGCAGAAAAACTATCTCGTAAGGATGGTGAGATTTTGCCATATATGATTGACTATGCAGCGGGTAGCGGTCACTTTATCACAGAGTTTATGCATGAGATACAAGACATCATAAATAATTGTGATACCTCTAAATATATTGAAGAGACAAGGAAGCATCTTATCAATTGGCAGAATTGTCATTTTGATTGGGCGACAGACTATGTGTATGGTATCGAAAAGGATTATCGACTTGTAAAAGTTGGTAAGGTAGGGTGCTATTTGCACGGTGATGGATTGGCTAATGTAATATTGAGTGACGGCCTTGCAAACTTTAGGAACAATAAGGACTATAAAGGCAAACTCCGAAAGTTTGGGGATGACGGTCAAAAGGATAATCAGCAGTTTGATATTCTGTTGAGTAATCCTCCCTATTCAGTATCTTCGTTCCGCCAGACAACTCGTGATTATTATACAGAGCAAGATTTTGAGTTATATAACTCATTGACAGATAACAGTTCTGAAATTGAGTGCCTATTTGTGGAGCGTACAAAGCAACTACTTAAAGATGGCGGTATAGCAGGTGTTATTCTGCCAAGTTCTATATTGAGCAATTCGGGCATCTATACGAAAGCTCGCGAAATTGTATTGCAATATTTTGATATTGTCGCAATAGCAGAATTGGGTAGTAATACCTTTATGGCTACCAATACAAATACTGTTGTTTTATTCCTCCGCCGTAGAGATAATTATTTTGCAACCAACACAAAGAACGCTGTTGATACATTCTTCCGCACATTAAATGATGTTACTATCAACGGCATAGAAACCCCAGCCTTAAAATATGTGGTTCATGTTTGGAAGGGACTTGATTATGCCGATTATGTTACATTGTTACAAAAATCTCCAAATGACAAGGTAAAGGCACACGAGATATATGCAGAGTATAAAAAGAAAATCTCTGCCAAAAGTGATGCAAAGTTACATGAAGCAGTATTAAGTATAGAAGCTGAAAAACTTTTGTATTTTATTCTGGCTTATCCTCAAAAGGTTGTTATCGTTAGGAGCGGAGAGAAAGATGTAGAAAAACGCTTTTTAGGCTACGAGTTCTCAAACCGTAGAGGTAATGAGGGTATTCATGCAATTCAAAAAGGCAAACACATTGATGAGTGCACACAGCTCTTCGATATCAATAGCTGGGATAATCCTGATAAGGCAAGTACTTATGTATATCGAGCTTTCAAGGGCGACTGTGTTTCACCGATTGCAGAGAATATGCAATCACATATTAGTCGTATGTCTTTAGTAGATATGCTATCTTTTGAGAGAGATACTTTTGAAAAGTTCATTTCAACTACGGCAAAAAAAAAAGTAAAATTCAGCGATAAATGGGAACATGTGCGTATTCCGAACTCTATTGATAAAATCAATGGTTCAATGACCAAAATTCCAGAATCTGAAATTTTGATTGCTGGTAAATATCCTGTTTATACTCAAGATATTCAGAATGATTCTGCTGGATTTTCAAATAACACCAATCCTATAACTGATGTGCCTGTGGTTTTATTTGGAGACCACTCTTGTGCTGTAAAGTTCATCGACCAGCCCTTTTTTAGAGGTGCAGATGGTACGGTTTTATTGAAACCCAAGAAGGAATATAATCCTAAATACTACTTTTATGCTATTGAATATATTGTAAACAGATTTTTAGATAAGACAAAATATGAACGGCATAATAAGTATTTGCAAGCACTATATATTCCGAACCCTCCTACTGATATACAGCAACAAATTGTAACAGAAATAGAGCAAGTGGTTAATGCCGCAGCACTATTAACACAACAGATAAAACAGAAAGAAAATGAGATAGAAAATTTCTTATCTTCTATCCAATATGGGGATGATAGCCTAAAAACTATTGCCCCTTTTGCTACTAAATCTATTAAGTACTTTGAAATAGAGTCTGAAACATATATCACAACCGACAATATGCTTCAGAACAAATTAGGAATTGTGTCATTTGAAGGAGAGGCGAATATTTCATCAATTACGGAGTATAAGAAAGATGATATACTGATTTCTAATATTCGCCCATATCTAAAGAAAATTTGGTTTGCGGATAAAGATGGTGGGTGTTCGAAAGATGTTCTTGTATTAAGGTCAGCCGATACAAATAAATATCTTCCAAAGTACATTTTCTATATGCTTCGTAGAGATGTATTCTTTGAATATGTAATGGAAGGTAAAAAGGGAATCAAGATGCCACGAGGTAATAAGGAAGATATTTTGAAATATAGGATTCCAATTCCATCTCCAGAAGAACAGCAACGTGTCGTGTCTAAGGTTGAAGAATTGGAAGCAGAGATAAAAGTTGCTCGTAAAGTTATCGAAAATGCCGCAAGTCAAAAGCAGGCAGTGTTAGATAGGTATTTATAAGCAACAGCAGCTCCTGATATGTTGATGATGTATCAGGAGTTGTTCTTGTAAAAAGCTACATATGCTGAAATAAATTTGTATCAGATATTGCTAATTCAGAGAATCCTCGTATCTTTATTCCGTGAAAGAGTTATTTGACTATTTGACAGCATAGTACCGCAAAACGCTGAAATTCGCACGGTTTCTAACTTGTTACCACTACTTCTCAAATAATTCGCTAAAAGTTTATTTCCCAATCGGTAAAGTCAAACCGTTGAAAATATAAAATAAGATACGATGAATAAAAGAGTAACAATACAATTCGCTGACTTTATAAAGAGTAGGTTGGCAGGTGGTTTGCTCTGTTGCCTTGTACTGTTGGCTGCCTATCTGTTTCAGATGTTTCTCCCAGGAATGTATGTTGATGCATTCTCATCTTCCCATTATTTTTTTATGTGGTTGATTCTCTTTGTGGGCGCACTTCTATGGACAATTCGTGAGAAAGGAACATCTGGATTGCCCTCCGAGATAACTGATTGGCAATGTATTGCTGCCTTTTTATTGATTGTTGCAAATCAGATTTATGTTATTATGCCTAAGGAGATTCACGTTGAATTGGCTCCTGTACTATCTGCTTATACTTTACCTGTGCTGGTCATTGTCGGTTTGGCAATAGCAGGGATAGTTAAATTGACTGTCTCATTCTATCGTTCATTGGAAATTGAACGGCAGAAAACAATTCTTCAAGAGAAACGGCTTCAAGAACTGCTGTCTTCTCCTCCACCTGTGTTGGAAGGTGTTGTATTTGTGCGCAGACTTTTAGAAAATCAATCTATATATCAATTAACTGCCAGTGAGACCCTTACATTAATAGAAGGGTGCCGCGCGATTGATCCTGATTTTTTTGTTTGGTTGAAAAATAAGCAAATAAAAATACCTCCACGTCATATTGTATATTGCGTACTTATTAGGATGAGGAAAACAAAGAAAGAAATCTTGTCTATTTTTGATATTAGCGATGGTGCTTGCCGTGCCATGAGGTCTCGTGTCCGTGCGAGCTTAGGTATCGAAGATGAGGACATGGAAAACTTTTTGCAGGAGTTACATTAGGTAATCTCTAGTATGTTTATTAGTCCTATAAAAGAATGGATTGCTGATATAAATCCTCCCATAATGGCGTAGTAGAACCATACGCGTTTATTCGAATATTTGTCTTGAGGGAATGTGTCGATGGCTCCGATTGTGAACACAATCCATGCTAGAAGTTCAAAGAAAGTAATAAGAAAGTCTTGAAGCGAATAATTTATGTTGTAAATAAAACGATCTAAGTAGCACATCGCTATACTGATGCACCACATTAAGTTGTACAGAATTATATATAGAATTAATTTCACGCTTTATTTTTTTATACAATTCTCATATCCTCTGTCGGCAATCCTTTTGTTTCTGTCATATTTTGCAGCTGCCTGTGTTAAGCAACCAGATGGCATTGCATTATTTTGACAGTTAGCGACAGCATTGTCATAATCAGCTTTTGCCTGCCTATATGCTGCTTGTTTTTGTTCTTCACAGCTACTAGTACTTCCTCCTTCTTCGCGTGTTTTCAGGAGTTTTACTTTTGTAAGTTCGTTACTTTCTGCATATAGTATAAAGAGTTGTGTCCGTTCATCTGCGCTTAATCTTAAAAATCCTGTATGTTGAATCAGGTTTTCTTTGGCTTTTGCCAGTTGCTGTAGTTCATTTTCTAGATTGGCTTTCCTCATGAAGTCTTCCACGTAGTCATCATCATTCAGATTTTCCATAAGTTTGTCATATTCTTCTTCACTTAAAGTTGAAGTGTACTCATGAAACTTATCTGCTAAAAGCTCGGAGCTCATTTCGAATTCCCAAAATTCATCTGAACTGGCGATGGAATCAATAAGAGTGCTTCCATTATTTATCATTCTTGATGAAAGTGCACGTGTATTAGTTACCTCGTTTTTTTCTATTTCGTCAGAGTAATATCCGTCTGCGCTACAACTATAAATAAAAAAGGAAGCTACCAGTCCGCAGGCTAATGCCATTACATAATACAAAGTGTATTTTTTCTTTTTTGTGATCATATTCTGTTTTATTTAAATGTGTATGCAAAGTAACGAAAAATAGACTTATTCTAGGGATAATAATCATTCAATAAAAGGAAAATATTTGGTCTAGTGTCAATTTGGTCATGTTTGTGATGTTACAATTTAATGTAAAATATGAAAGAGAATCGCTCCTAGAAAGCTCACAGGCGCTATATGATAGCTTATTGGTGTAACACATTCGTTGTTAAGGCTTAGTCCAGTCGTTATTATCCAAAATAAAAAATTAAGCTTAACTACTTACTGATAAGTACAAGACTTGATAATGAGAAGTACTTAAGTTGTCTGATTCTAGTACATCAGTTGAGTAAAAGATGTACAACGTTGGAGTAGACGATGTACTACAATTGAACTAAAGATGTACAGCGTTTGATCTATACTATTGGGATGTCATATCTGCATTCAGCTTTTTCAGTTTTGTCCGCAAACGTCCTGTCAGAAGGAGATAGCGGCTGAAGGCGCAATTTTATAACCCGCTTTTGGTGTTCTCTGAAAGGGGATAAGTGCTTTCAGCCCTTTCAGCCTTGTAATACAATACATAAATGCATTGTTTACAGGCTGTATATGTTTAGTGTGTTGGTCATATATAGACAATGTGCAAGGTATAGTTATTCTATATGCCGGATATAGCTATTATATATATGTTGTAGTTACTTTATACGTGGGCTTAGTCTTATAAGCCCTGGGCTGAACTTTATTCACCACCGAGCTGAGTTCAATTCGCCTCCGAGGTGAGAGTGGGTGAGCCATAGGCTTATTTCAGATCAATGAGCAAATCAACAATTCTGGTAAAACAGAGCTTCTGTTTATCTTAGATAGAGCCTCTGTTTATCTCAAATAGCACCTCTGTTTGAGGTAAATACAGGTGCTATTTAGCTGGAATCGACAGGTTCTTGAATTTGGAAATTTTTTCAGGCTGAAAGGGCTGAAAGCACTTCCCCCCTTTCAGAGAATGCCAAAAGCGGGTTATAAAATTGCGCCTTCAGCCGCTATTCCCTTCTGACAGGGCATTTGCGAATAAAGCTGAAAGAACTGAATGTTGGTATCACTTTAAAGGATAATATTCATTCAAAAAAGGATAATATGTGGTCAGAGAAGGAAAGTTTGGGGTATTTCGGTTGTTACAATATTAGGGAAAATAAAAAAATATCCTCGCTGTAATCCTCCTGTGGCACATTCTACATGCTGTAGGAGTGTAACGCCCTCTTTTTCTATGGCAAAAGAACTTGTAAATTTGCAGAAAAATAACACGAAATCATTTATCTCTATTTTTCTGATAATTTATGAAAATATTCACAAAGTTGGTATCTGTCTTTTTGCTCGTAGCAATTGGTAGTCTCTTTTTCTTTTCATGTGCTGAAAAAGAAAAATGTACTCCAATGGTTTCATTCCTTGAAACCGCTCTTCAGCAGGCAGGAGAGAACCGTGTGGAATTGGAAAAGGTCTTATCTCATTATAAAACTGATCCGGCAGATAGTTTGAAATATAAGGCCGCTTGTTTTTTGATAGAGAACATGCCTTATTACACCTATTATAAGGGCAAGCAGTTAGACCGGTATCTTACTTACTATACTTTGCTACAAGAAACACGTGGATTGGGGATTTCTCCTCAAGTAGTGGCTGATTCTGTTTGTCACATGTATGGACCATTGTATTTAGATTCTTTGCAATCCTATAGAGATATCGAAACAGTTGATTCTGCTTATTTATGTAATAATATTGAGTGGCCATTTAAGGTATGGCAGGAACAACCATGGGGGAAACATGTTTCGTTTGCAGATTTTTGTGAATATCTTCTTCCTTATCGTATTGGTGACGAGACCTTGACTAGCTGGCGTGAATCTATTTATCAGAAGTATAATCCCTTGCTCGATTCTTTACGTGCATCCGGAGTACTTGATAAAGAAGACCCGATTGTGGCAGCCCGTTGTTTGCTCGATTCAATTCGTAAAGGAGGAGCGGTATTTACTACTGCCGTTCCTGCCAGCCTTCCTCATGTGGGACCGGAAGTTGCGCAACTGAAAGCAGGTAGTTGCCGGGAACTTTCAGACTTTGTCGTTTATGTTTGTCGTGCGTTGGGTATTCCGTGTTCAATTGATTTCATGCCGATTCGCGGTGATGAGAATGACAGCCATCAATGGGTGGCATTTACAGATAAGTATGGCATACTTTATTATCATGAATTTCCTAACGGTGTGAGTGAAGTACGGAAAGACGCAATGTGTGGAATGCCCAAGATAAAGGTCTATCGTAATACGTTTAGTCTAAATCGTGCTATGCAGGAAGAAATGTTGAAATTGGATACTGCTATTGTTCCTCTTTTCAAAGATCCGCATATCGTAGATATTACTTTCCCTTATACCAAAGATTTCAAGAAAGAACTCCAAATACCGAAGGACGCTTTATATAATGGTAAGCCACGTTCAAGAATAGCTTATTTATGTGCCAGCAAACGGATGGACTGGGAGCCTGTTGCATGGACAGAGTTTGATGGTAAAAACATTGTCTTTACGGATATACAAAAAGGGCCCGTCATGCGGGTTGCTACTTACGAACGAGGACGATTCCGTTTTTGGACCGATCCTTTTGAAATCAATGTTTCCAATGAGTTTCATTTCTTCACTCCTTCGGATAGTGTACAGGATGTTACTTTATTCGCAAAATATACTTTGCGGGCAGATGATATGTTCTTGAATCGCATGATAGATGGAACATTTGAAGGAAGCAATGATCCTGATTTTCGTGAAAAAGAAGTCTTGTACTTGATAAACGAGAAACCGAAAAGATTACAGACTGTTGTTCAATCGTATTCTTCAAAACCGTATCGCTATGTCAGATATATGGGGCCTAAAGATTCACACTGTAATATTGCGGAGGCAGCTTTTTATACTCCTAATGATACTGCTTCTTTAAAAGGTAAAGTTATAGGTACTCCCGGATGTTTTCAAAAAGATGGTTCGCATGAGTATACAAATGTATTTGATGGGGATGTCACAACTTCTTTTGATTATATCGAACCTTCCGGTGGTTGGTCAGGACTTGATCTTGGAACTCCTAAGCCGATAGGAAGAATAGTTTATACACCTCGGAATTATGATAATTATGTTCGTTCAGGTGATAAGTATGAGTTATTTTATTGCGCCGGAAATAAATGGAGTTCTCTTGGTAAACAACTTTCTGAAGCGGACTCGTTGGCTTATAAGAATGTGCCTTGCAATGTGCTGTTTCTCTTGAAAAATTATTCGCGTGGTGTACAGGAAAGAACTTTTATATATGAAGGGGAGAGGCAAGTATGGAAGTGATAGAAGTTCGTAATTTTGAGAAAAAATGTTCAATGGAACAAACAAATCAAAAGGAGGATAGAAACAATATACGGATTATTAGTACAGTTGATTCTGTCGTAAAATATCTAATAATATTAATTACTTGTATAGGTGCTTTGTTTACTAATTCTCATCGGTTTGTAGATTCTCAGATTATGCCTAAATGGTTTGTTGCAATTGGAGGAATTCTATTGTTGTTTATTTATTCTATATGCTTTATGTTCTTTTCTAATAAAGCAGTGAGTAGAAAATCACTAATCCCATGCGCAATAAATGTATTAGTGATTACTGTTTCTTTCCAAGCATTGTATGGTATTCTACAATATTTTAATGTACTTTCTCCGATAACTAAATTTCAAGTGACAGGCAGCTTTGACAATCCGGCAGGGTTTGTTGCTAGTTTGGTAGTAGCATTTCCTTTTTTCTTATTAGCTTTCATAAGAGCTAAAAAAAATATACGTTGGGGGATAGCATACTTGTCTGTTATAGTAGTACTTGCTGTATTCTTATCAGAATCTCGTACAGGCATTTTAAGTCTTGTCATCATACTACTTTGTTGGGGATTGCATTATTTGAAGTTTTCATTTAAGTTGAAAGGGGCATTGGTTTTGATAGTGTCGCTGGGACTTATTGGAGGACTTTATCAAGTAAAGAAAGATTCAGCAGATGGGCGGTTGCTCATTTGGACGTGTTCTTTGGAAATGATAAAAGATAATTGGCTTACCGGATATGGAACAGGTGGTTTTGAAGCGCATTATATGGATTATCAAGCAGATTATTTCAAACAACATCCAAATAGTTCTTATGCTCAGTTAGCAGATGATGTACAATATCCGTTTAATGAATATCTGAAATTCCTGATTAATTATGGGTTGATTGGCTTTTTATTTATACTTATATTCATATTCGTTCTTATTTATTGTTATTATCGGAAACCATCTCTGGATAAACGAATAGCTGTATTGTCTTTGATGGCAATGAGTATACTATCTTTTTTTTCTTATCCGACTCTTTATCCATTTGTATGGCTGATTGCATTGTTGAATATTTCTATATTACTAAAAGAATTTATCAAAACAAGCTATCCACATATAATTTATATATGTTTTTTGTTTTTATGTACTATATGTTCATATCAATTATATCAACGGATTGAGGCTGAATTGAAGTGGAAACAGTTTGCGTATCGATCGGATGAACATTCTTTATCTATATATGAAGAATTGGAAGAAACATTAGGCAATGACCGCTATTTTATATATAATTATGCAGTAATGCTTTATAATTGTAATCAAAAAGAATTGTGCTTACAAAAAGCTTTACTATGTCGTAAACTTTGGATAAATTATGATCTTGAATTATTATTAGGAGATATTTATCGAGAGAAAAAGAATTATAAACTGGCTGAAAATTACTATATAAATGCGTCATGTATGTGCCCTTGTCGTTTTTTTCCACTTTATCAATTATATGAACTGTATAAGGAGACAAAGAATGGTGCAGAAGTATTCTTGACAGCAAAAAAAATAATGGAAAAGCCTGCAAAAATAAATTCAATGTTGGTCAAACGGATAAAATATAAAGTTAAAAAGGAATTTGAACCTATTGTAAATTAGTTAATGTTGAGTTTTATAGTAATAAAAATAAAATTGAAATGAACTTGAAGAAAAAATTAGTATTGATTATAGGGTTAATGATTCTCCCTATATGTTCTTTTATTGGTTGTCAACAAGAAGAATGTTTGAGTGAAGAACAGCCATCTTTTTTATCAATTAATAAAGAATTTGATTTTCTTAATATGTCCCCCAATGAACTAAAAATTTATTTAGCGGCTTTGCAAAGGCTAGATATTGAAGAGGATGATGATGGGTTTCTTTATATAAAACAAGCTTCTGGATTGCAAGTGAATATATCTGAATGCTTGTATGACTTTTTTTGCACAAAAGTAGAAGAAGCCAACCAAAGAATGTTTTCTTCTGATATAAATTATTCAATACCTCGTACAAGGACTAGCCGTGAAGGTGAGAATGATGTACCAATGGACTGTGTAGCCCGTTCGGTTTCTGATATATTGGGTTGGTTGGGAACTAGTTCTTCTAGTAGTGATATTTCGTCATGGATAAAAGACGAGTATAAGACTGATGATGTCTTTGGAGATGATTATTATGATGTAATGAATCATTATTTTAGAGGAAGTCCTATGGCCATTCCTCCATATCAGACAGGGTATGATTTTGTGAAACAGCCATTTAAAGTTTTAGGAGTTTTAGGTAGACCAGAAGGAGGAATAGCGCATTCTGTTACTGTATTGTCAATCTCTAATAATAATGTATGGTATTATGATAATCAAAATGCTGTAAATGGAATATGTACAATTATTGATATAAGATATTTATACAGAGTTGATGGAGTTAGATAATTTAGCAAATAGTAATAAGATGTATAGATTAATATTACTTTTTGGTGTATGTTTTGTAGCTATTAGTGCTACTGCGCAAAATCAAGATAATATATTTTCTTTTTATGCGAAATACATATCTAGAACATTAGATATCACTTGGAAAAAACCGAGGGGATTTGTTGACCTGAAAACATCCGCAATTTGGGCACAAGGTGATAGAAAAGGATTTGGCTCTTCTTGTAAAGTTATGTTGCAGTCTAAAGATGAAGATTTTCTTATTATGTATCCCGATATGAGTTTGTTGCTATTTAATCCGAAAGCGAAGACTTGGGCGCAAATGAGTGGAGATCCTGATTTGCCCAAAAGGCAGATTATTATAGATATGAATGATGCTCTACATAGCCAATTGGATAAGAATGAATTGAATAGCCTGTCTGATTTTAGTGAATACATTGATATACTATCCGATAAAGAATCTCCTTTTAATGCAGATACGGTTTTTGTTGTGAGAATTCCTTTGAGAAAACCTTATAGGGAAAAATATTTGTATTGTACAAGTATTTATGCTTGTAAGCGTGAAAGACCACCAATGATATTTAGATGCTTTTTTACTATAAAAGGGAAGCAGGATGAAACTGATTTTCTTTCTAGTTTTTTTAAAACGATAAAGTATCGTAATGATAATTGGTTTTTGAATCAGGAAAAAAATGAGGAAGAATGAATATAATAGAAACTTTTGTTAATAATATTCTATCCAGTTGTACATTGTTTTCTTCAATACAATGATTTACTGTGGGATAGTAATCGTTTTGTAATTAATAGTTGATGGGAACTATAGATGAAGAATGCTAGTTTATAAACTTAAAATAATATGCCTATGCAGTGATAAAAATTGTAAGAAGGATGAATGCGAACCATCTAAGAATGTGCTTTAGTCATGGTACTTACGAAATAGTGGTTAAACAGTTCGCTTAATAAAAGAATTTAAAATTTAATATTATGAATAGAGTATTTAAATATGTGACATTCTGTGTTTCAGTAGGAATGTTTATGGTGACAGTTAGTTTGTTTCAAGGTTGTAGTAGTGATTTTGAAGAAAGTTTAGAAACAAAAAATGAATCTGCGGTAATTAATGAATATTTGGATTGTCCGAGTGACTTATCTTCAGAAGAGGAGTTAATGATTATAGATCAGGCTTTTCAGAGAATAGGGGATCGTTTTGTTATTGAAGATGATACATGTTATTTGACTGTCCAGTCTGCTAAAGATATGAATATGTCAGATGCTGTTTTTGATTTAGTAAAACAATCAGTGAATAGTCTCAATGCACTATACGCGGCTTATGTGTATTTTGAGAATAACGATAAAGGGATTATAATAAGAAATCCATTTGAAATGCGACTTCCTAGCGCTACCACAAGAGCTACATCTGAAAGCACATCCGGCACTAATATGATTACAACTACTACTGTCTTGAATAATGAAGAAACTATAACAGTATTAAATGCGATGAGAAATGCAACTGATAAAACAGCTTTTTGTGCATCATTAGTAGCGGGAGGTATTTCTGGTATGGCGGTAGGGGCACTAGTTAAAATTTATTGTGGAGCATCTAGTTCTCAGCTCTCAAATATTCAAGATGAATATGCACGATCTGGCTCTACTAATGGAATAACATTGACGGAAACATATATGTGGTCACCTACTACGGGGGTAGGGTCTACTTCGTATCGTTCAAACATAAATTAATTAGTTATATGAGGCGTATAATGGTTTGGGTAATTAGTATTATAATGTTTTTCCTTAATGTGTACCTTTACATTTGGGACCCTTTGGAGAAACATTATGATTTAATGAAGATAGTGACTGGTTGGCTGATAGCTTTGTTTGTACTTAATTATTTCTTTCGGCATAGTAAAACAGAGAAGATAGGATACACTATATCTGTAACGCTTCTTGCTCTAGCTTATTTTGTTATTCCAATATAAGTTGTGTTTGTTTGATTAAAAGAAGTGTTGTTTGATGAATGTGAAGAAGATGATATTCTACTGAGAAGCAACCAGCTTGTACAAAAGGAATAAGCTGGTTGTTATCACGTACTACAGATTGTCAGATAGAAGTACATTATACAAGATTGTATATGTATAATAGGTTTGTAGATGCTATGTTGGTGGATAGAAAGTCAATATCTCTAGCGTACAATTTAATTATAGAAGTAAGCCTCTAATCAAAAAGGAATGTCAGCAATACTTGAATTACTACATGATGGTAGAATAGTAAAAAAGGACCTTGTTATTAAAGGTATTCTACCGTGTATTTTATAGGTGATCAAACTAAAACACTCTCTTGTATAAGAGTAAAATAAGATTGTAAAAGAGGTAACTGTAAGAGGAAATCCTATAGCTATTGAAAGGATTGTGTAGTTAATAAAGATTATTTGGAAAATGAGAATTTATAAAACACTAATGAATAAAACATTCATTTATCTGCTAATAGCAGTATTGGCAGCTTGCAAAAGTACTCCTTACTCTGATGAAACTACTAAAAGTGACCTTCGTGCGCCTGCTTATCCGTTATTAACTTTGCATCCGCATGTGAAACTTTGGTCTATGACGGATGAGCTGAACAAACAAAATATGACCTTTGGGGGCAGCACACAACTTCCTTTTGTTGGCTTCTTACGGGTAGACGGTGCTATGTATCGTTTTATGGGTAGTAAAGAACTGCCGATGCAAGCTATCGCTCCGATGGCGCTTGACCATGAAAAGTGGGAAGGAAAGTTCACTTCATTAGTTCCTGATGAAGGATGGGAGCAACCGGATTTTGATGACAAGTACTGGCAGTTGTCAGAAGGGGCATTTGGTACGCCTGGCATGTGGGAAGCAAGAACACAATGGACTTCTTCTAATATTTGGGTACGAAGAGAGGTCGAAGTTGATCCGTATCTTCTGGAGCATAAAAAGATTTATTTGCGCTATTCTCATGATGATGTATTTCAATTGTACATCAATGGGAAGCAATTAGTGAATACCGGATATGACTGGGGAGCAAACTTTAAAGTGGAAGTTCCGGACTCTATTTTGCAAACAATGAAAAGTGGAAAAGCGTTGATTGCCGCTCATTGTGAGAATCGTGTGGGAGGAGGATTGGTAGACTTCGGACTCTTTGCCGAAGAACTGACTATGCCAGTGGAAAAGGTAGCCCCTATCTCTTATGAAAAAGAGTGGACAGGAAGATATACTATGGAGCAACCTCTGGAAAACTGGGAAGCCAAAGAGTTTGACGATACAACATGGACAGAAGGACAGGCAGCCTTCGGCACGGATGATCAGCGGAATGTGCATACTCCCTGGTTCTCACCTAATATATGGGTGAGGCGCGAACTGACATTCGACCCGGCATTGGCGAAAAACAAGCAACTGTATTTACGCTATTCACATGATGATGTATTTCAATTGTATGTGAATGGAATGCAACTGGTCAGCACGGGATATGAGTGGAAAAGTGATCTCAGAGTAAATATCCCGGATTCTATTGCAGAAACTATGAAAGATGGGAAAGCCGTGATTGCCGTTCATTGTGAGAATCGTATGGGAGGTGCATTGGTTGACTTCGGACTATATGCAGAATTGAGGGAAGCTGAACAAACGTCTGTCGATGTGCAAGCAACCCAGACGCATTATACCTTCGAATGTGGAGATGTGGAACTGAAACTTAGCTTTACCGCTCCTTATCTGTTGGACGATCTGGAGACACTTGGCCGTCCGGTCAATTATATCTCTTATCAGGCTAAAGCATTGGATGGCAAAGAACATGATGTTGCTGTTTATTTTGAAATAGACCCGCACAAGGCATTTCGTGCCGGACAATCTACACTAATGTATGAAAAGGATGGACTGGCTCTGATGAAGACCGGACAGGAAAATCAGAAATTGTGGGTGGATAAAGAGAAAGATGGACGGTCATGGGGATATTTCTATCTGGGAACAAAGGATGACGTGACCTGTGCACAGGGGGATGCAGCTGAAATGAGGGCATACTTTATGAAAGAGGGAGATCTGAAACAAATGAGAAAGTCTGCCGAGAAACGCTATGCTGCATTTGCACAGAAGCTGGATATGAACAGCGATTTCCCGCAACATCTCACTGCAGCCTTTGACGGACTGTATACAATGGCTTATTTTGGCGAAGATTTAAGACCTTATTGGAATAAAGACGGAAAATCAAGCATAGAAGATTTGTATGCAGAAGCAGAAAAGGATTATAAAGAAGTGATGGCAAAATGTTATGCTTTTGACCGTCAATTGATGGCGGATGCTTACCTTGCCGGAGGAAAAGAATATGCTGAACTCTGTGCTTTGGCTTATCGTCAGTCTGTATCTGCTTTCCAGATGTCTGAAGATTCGGATGGAGAATTGCTTTATTTTACTCCGCAGGTAGGTCCGGTGGATGAATATTATCCGGCTTCACCGCTATATCTTCGCTACAATCCCGATTTGGTAAAAGCGATGCTTAATCCATTCTTCTACTATAGCGAAAGCGGGAAATGGGGAAAGCCATTTCCTCCGCATGATTTAGGAGGATATCCTATCGTAAACGGGCAGACGATAGGTGGTGATATGCCTGTAGAAGAAGCAGGAAACGGATTGATAATGACTGCTGCTATTGCTAAAATGGAAAAGAATGCTTCGTATGCAGAAAAGCATTGGAAGACATTAACTCAATGGGCTGAGTATTTATTGAAAAACGGCACGGATACCGGTGATCAGCTTACTACAGATAATTTTGCAGGAGACTGTCCTCATCATGCTAATTTATCTGCTAAAGGTATTTTGGGTATTGCAGCGTATGCACGTCTGGCAGAAATGCTGGATAAGAAAGAAGAAGCAAAGGAGTATATGAACGCTGCCGGTGAGATGGCTAAAGGATGGGAAATGGCTGCTTATGCGGGTGACCATTACCGACTGGCTTTTGATCAACCGGATAGTTGGGGGATGAAGTATAATCTGGTGTGGGACAGGCTGCTTGGCTTGAATCTTTTCCCGGAGAGAGTTATTCAGAAAGAGACGGATTTCTATCTTACCAAGATGAATGAGTTTGGATGTCCGTTGGATAGCAGACATAATTATACGAAAGTGGATTGGACAGTATGGTCTGCTTCGTTGAGTGCTGACCGTATGCAATTCCGTAAACTGATATTGCCGCTTCATAAGTTTATGAATGAGACTACAGATCGCACACCAATGGCTGATTTGATAAATACGGATGGGAAAACTATAGTAGGATTTACGGGGCGTACTGTAGTAGGTGCCTATTTTATCAGGTTGTTGGAAAAGAAATAATTAGAATCTTAATGTCTTTTAGAAGGTATATTCGGAGCAATATGATATAGTTGATTTATTATTTTAAATAAAAACATTATGAATATGAAAAGTTTATTTTATTTAGTTGTTACTATGGTAGTAATAATTGCATGTACAAATGAAGAGTTTGATGCTAATTCAGAAGTTAAGAAGGAAGAAGTTAAAACAAAGATTGCATCATTAGCTGAAAAATATGATGTAAACATCGATTTCTTTGAGATTAATCCTTCAGAAAAAACTGAAAATGAGATGTCATTAGAAGAAATAGAAGAATTGTTTCGTGATATAAAACAACTTAGAGAACACCCTGTTGAATTAAAGATGTATAAGGATAAAGAAGAAAATGGCTGTATGTTTTATTCTACTAAAGAGCAGAAACCTAGTGTGCCGCTTGCTAAAACACGTAGTGAAATTTATTCATTCAGTGATTGGATTTGGAATCTTACATGGTTTAGTGTAACTTTGATCGAAGATAACAAAAATGTAACAGTAATGACAGATATAACAGGATTATCAGTTTATACGTATTCTCAATCTTATGCGAGTGGCTATGTATCAGGAAATTCTATATCATTTAATAGTACGGGGAAAATTAAGGCAACTATAACTCAGGTTGTTGGCTTTAACCTTTCTTATGTTATTAATTCTTCAGGGACATACGATAAGAGTGCGGGAAAGGGAAGTGTTACAGTTTCTGCATATTAATGATTATTGAGAATAAAAATTATGATTATGCCTCCAATGTTTTTTGAAATTGTTTATGTTCTGATTTTGTTGATTGGGATATTGGTCGTGTTGAAAAGTCATCAACTTACTAAACCATATAAATATTTATGGGTCATTTTGGTTTTGTTATTTAATCTGTTAGGCATAATTGCCTTTTTGATATGGAAACAGTATCTTAACAAAATGAGCAATAGTGGATCGCATGGAAATGTTTGATTTGATATATAATATGAATCGGGTAAACTTTTTTGTCTATGCTCTTTGTAAATCCGGGATGGATTGAATAGACCATTGAAACTGGTTGTTTTTCTTTGATTTAGCCACCGTTATTATGATGGTGGCTAAATTTCTTATTTTAGATAAAGATACAGGAGGTGCCCCTTTTTTCATAAATGCCATTGTCGTTTCTGTCTATAACCATAAAACATACTTGAAATCGGAAGTTTTTAGGGGTATACCCCTAAAAACTTCCGATTAATTATTTATATTTGTGTCTATAACCCTAAAAACTTCAGTTGTATGATTAATCGTGGACTTTATATGGAGCAAATCACTCCTTTTATTGATAAGCCATTTGTGAAAGTTATCACTGGTATTCGTCGCTGTGGCAAGTCGGTCGTGTTGCGTTTAATTCGTGAGGAACTTTTACGAAGAGGAGTATCTGAGGATTATATTATTTATATGAACTTTGAAAGTTTCGAGTGGATAGACATGAAGGAGGCGAAGGCGTTATACGCTCATATTCGGGAAGCTACGAAAGCTTCGGGAAAATATTATATTCTCTTGGATGAGATTCAGGAAGTTACAGATTGGGAAAAGGCAGTGAATGCCTTTTTGGTTGACTTGGATGTAGATATTTATGTGACAGGTTCTAATTCACGTTTACTATCTTCCGAGTTTTCGACTTATTTGGCAGGAAGATACGTTGCCTTTCACATTATGACTTTATCTTTTAAGGAATATCTGTTATTCCATAATCTCTCGCTAACAATTTCTGCGTCCGACCGTAAAGCGGAATTTTTGAAATATCTTCGAATGGGGGGATTTCCGGCTATTCATACGGCAAACTATGATTATAATGCTATTTACAAAATTGTGTATGATATTTATTCGTCCGTCATTCTTCGTGATACGGTTCAACGGCATGGAATCCGTAATGTAGAAATGCTCGAAAGGATAGTGAAGTTTGTTTTTGATAATATAGGAAACAAATTGAATGCTAAGAATATTGCCGACTATTTTAAAAGTCAGCAACGGAAAGTGGATATCAATACGATTTACAATTATTTAGATGCTTTAAATAATGCTTTTGTGATACAACGTATTCCACGTTATGACATCAAGGGCAAAGAAATTTTGCAAACTAATGAAAAGTATTTTGTGAGTGACCTTTCGCTCATCTATTCTGTGATGGGGTATCGGGACCGGTTAATTGGGGGAATGCTCGAAAATTTGGTTTGCATGGAATTGAAACGCCGCAGATACGAAGTATATGTAGGTAAACAGGATGAAAAAGAAGTTGATTTTGTAGCCATTAGGCGTGAAGAGAAAATATATGTGCAGGTTACTTATCAACTTGGCTCGCAAGCAACCATCGATCGTGAGTTTGCCCCTTTATTGGCAATCGATGATCATTATCCTAAATATGTGGTTAGTATGGATGATCTATGGCAGGATAATATTGAAGGGGTTAAGCATCGGCATATAGCCGATTTTCTACTTGATGAGTGGTAAAGACGGACTAAAGCTTTAGTCCGTCTAACAAATCTAAATAAATCCCGATAGCCTCTTCTATCTCTTTCAGCATAATATACTCTTCGGCTGTATGTGAACGTGAAGAGCGTCCCGGCCCGATCTTTACCGACGCAAAGGACATCAATGCCTGATCTGACAAAGTCGGGGAACCGAAAGGTACGCGTCCCATCTTCATCGCTTTCTGTACGAACGGATGTTTCTCATCAATTCGTGAAGAGTTGAGGCGGAACGAGCGGGCTTTCGCATCGCAGGCTATATGCTTTCTGATCTCTGCAAATAAATCTTCGTTGGAGTAAAGTTCGTTGCTTCGGATATCGACAACAAATGTACATTTATCGGGAACTACATTGTGCTGAGTGCCTGCATTGATGACCGTAACGCTCATTTTTACCGGTCCGAGTAAAGGCGATTCTTTCTCGAAACGATAATCACGGAACCAGGCGATATCGTTCAATACCTTATAAATGGCATTATCTCCTTCATCGCGTGCGGCATGTCCGGCTTTTCCCGTAGCAGTTACATCCAATACCATCAACCCCTTTTCGGCAATGGCAGGTTGCATTTCCGTAGGTTCGCCTACGATAGCGAATGAAACAGGGGGTAACCCCGGCAATACACTTTCAATTCCATCCTTACCCGAAACTTCTTCTTCGCAGGAAGCCAGGTAGATGAGATTGTAATTTTGAGAAGTGCGACATAGTTGCAGGAACACCTGTAAGAGTGAGACAACACTGGCTCCGGCGTCGTTACTGCCCAATCCGTATAATTTCCCGTTTTCCTCGCGGGGCGTGAAAGGGTCTTTGCGCCAGCCATTTACGGGTTTAACCGTGTCGATATGAGAATTGAGCAGGATTGTCGGCTTTTTAAGGTCGAACATAGGGCTGAGGCACCAAACATTGTTTCCCTTGCGCCCGGTCTGCATCCCTTCGGCTTCGATATAATTTTGCAGGAAATCAGCTGCTTGCGTCTCTTCCCGACTGATGGACGGAATGCTGATTAGTGATTTCAACAGGCTTACAGCTTCGGCTGTCATGGTTGGAATATCGTATTTCATATACAAACTTGTTAATTTAGAGCTTAATATTTGCACAAAGATACTCGTTTTGCGCAATAGTTTCAAATAAAACTAATACCTTTGTACCATATTTATCAATACAAAGAGTATGACTTATCATCATTTATCTGTCTTGGTCCATCGTCAGGCTGAAAAGTATGGCGACAGGGTAGCCTTGAGATATCGCGACTATGAGACAGCACAATGGATTCCGATTACCTGGAATCAATTCTCCGGAACTGTACGACAGGCTGCTAATGCTTTCGTTGCGCTAGGAGTGGAGGAACAAGAGAATATCGGTATTTTTTCACAGAATAAACCTGAATGGTTCTATGTCGATTTCGGCGCATTTGCCAATCGTGGGGTTACTATTCCGTTCTATGCAACGAGTTCACCCGCACAGGCACAATACATTATCAACGATGCGCAAATCCGTTATCTTTTTGTAGGCGAACAGTATCAGTATGATTCTGCATTCAGCATCTTCGGCTTTTGTTCCTCGTTACAACAACTGATTATTTTCGACCGTTCGGTAGTAAAAGACCCGCGTGATGTCTCCTCCATCTATTTTGATGAGTTTATGGCAATGGGCGAAGGATTGCCGCATAATGAGGTGGTGGAAGAACGTACCGCACGTGCTTCTTACGATGATCTGGCTAACATCCTTTATACTTCCGGTACGACGGGGGAACCAAAAGGAGTGATGTTGCATCATTCGTGCTATCTGGAGCAGTTCCATACGCATGATGAGCGTCTGACGACAATGACCGACAAGGACGTTTCTATGAACTTCCTTCCGTTGACACACGTATTCGAGAAGGCATGGTGCTATCTTTGTATTCATAAAGGAGTACAGATCTGCATCAATCTTCGTCCGGCAGATATCCAGACAACCATTAAAGAAATTCGCCCGACACTGATGTGCAGCGTACCCCGTTTCTGGGAAAAGGTATATGCCGGTGTACAGGAGAAGATCAATGAAACGACAGGATTGAAGAAGGCGCTGATGCTGGATGCCATCAAAGTCGGCAGAATCCATAATCTGGATTATCTCCGGTTGGGAAAGACCCCTCCGGTGATGAATCAACTGAAATATAAGTTCTATGAGAAGACTATTTATTCTTTGCTGAAGAAGACGATCGGTATTGAGAATGGAAATTTCTTCCCGACAGCCGGTGCAGCCGTGCCCGATGAAATCAATGAATTTGTTCATTCGGTAGGAATCAACATGGTGGTCGGCTATGGACTGACAGAGTCTACGGCTACGGTATCATGTACTTTGCCGGTAGGTTATGATATCGGTTCGGTAGGTGTGGTATTGCCGGGACTGGAAGTGAAGATAGGCGAAGACAATGAAATCCTGCTCCGTGGAAAAAGTATAACCAAAGGATATTATAAAAAAGCGGAGGCTACTGCCGCTGCTATCGATGCTGACGGCTGGTTCCATACAGGCGATGCAGGTTATTTCAAGAATGGGCAGTTATTCCTGACAGAGCGCATTAAGGATTTGTTTAAGACATCGAATGGTAAATATATTGCTCCGCAAGCATTGGAAACCAAACTGGTGATAGACCGTTATATTGACCAGATCGCTATTATCGCAGATCAGCGGAAGTTTGTTTCTGCCTTGATCGTTCCGGTGTACGGGTTTGTCAAGGACTATGCGAAGGAGAAAGGAATCGAATACAAAGATATGGCCGAACTGTTGCAGCATCCAAAGATTGTCGGTCTGTTCCGTGCACGGATAGAGACCTTGCAACAGCAATTTGCGCATTATGAACAGATCAAACGTTTCACATTACTTCCTGAACCTTTCAGCATGGAGCGTGGAGAATTGACTAATACATTGAAGTTGAAACGCTCAGTGGTATCTGAAAACTATAAAGAACTGATTGAGAAGATGTACGAAGAGTAATGGAAAATACTCGGGGATAAGAGGCTGTCTAAAAAGTCGTTACTACCGACTTTTTAGACAGCCTCTTTGTTTTTTCTGTATCGTTTGGTTTTAGTAACCGAAGATTTGTTCCTGAGTGAGTTCCTCGATAGGGCCTACTGCTTTCAGCTTATTCATATCAAGGTCTTTCTTGTCTCCCAAGATGCAATAAACATATGTGCGTCCTTTCACCCATTCCTTTTGGAAATCAACGATATCTTTCAATGTCATAGTCTGCACGTCATTATAGAGTTTGATGCGTGGATCTACGCTTTGTCCCAAATCCTGTGCATTGATATAAGTCCAGATAATATCGCTTTTGATGATGCGGTCGGTACGCATGCGGTTGATTAATCCTTCTTTTGCCAATTTGAAGGCTGCTTCGGATTCCGGCATATTGTTGATAATATCGTTGAACGTATTGACGGCATCAATCATCTTGTCATTCTGAGTTGCAATCTGGGTACGTATCGTATATGGATACTTCAGATAGCTTGGCGGCATTATGCCGGCCCATGCGGAATAAGCCAGTCCACGTGTTTCACGCATTTCCTGGAAGACGATGGAGTTCATGCCTCCGCCGAAATATTCGTTATATAATTCGCGGGTAGGTTCGATAGCCGGATCATATTTCTTATCAAGATTGGAAACTTGCGCCATATAAATCTGTTTGGCTTCGTAAGGAGCTACCAGCACTTTGGTCGCCGGAGTTTCAAGATAAGAGTATTCGTTTCCTGCAGGAATATCTTTCAGAGTAGCCGGTACCTGGTGGTATTGATCGATGGTAGCCAGCAGGTCTTTGCTGCTGCTAGGGCCATAATACAGGATACGATGTTTGTAGTTGTTCTGATTATGAATCCGGTCAACCAGTTCCTGTGGATTCATGCTGGCGAGCTCTGCTTCCGTCAGTAAATTGGTGGCGGGAGACTTCGGACCGTACATCGCATAATTCATCAGGCGGGAGAAGTTCTGTCCTTGATTCAGTTTGGCATCTGCACGGGCTTTCAGTATATCTCCGACCAGATTGTCGTAAGCTTCCTTATTTACTTGTGCGTCCGCCAGTAACTTTTCGAATAGTTGCATGGCAGCCGGCATATTCTCATTCAGACCGGAAAGAACCACGTAGGTGCGTTCGTTGCCCGGAGAAACGTAGAAAGTGCAGGCCAGACGATAGAACTCGCTCTTCAGTTCTTCCGGTGTCATGTCGGAAGTGCCCAGATATTCAAGGTAGTCGAAAGCCGTTCCCAATGCCTTGTCGTTGTTGTTACCCATATCGAATACGTAGATCAGTTGGAAGAGATCGTTGGTGGTATTCTGTTTGTAGAGTACCGGAATATCGGATTTCGCTGTCAGCTGGCTCATATCTTTCTTGAAGTCGAGGAATACGGGCTCGATGGGCTTTACTGCATTCTCCTGTATGGAGGTAAGGAATGGACTTGCCACATCCCGGTTGGATACGATGGGAGTAATCTCCGGTTTTGTCATCTTCTTCTCGTTCGGGTCTTTGCCTTGTTTCTTGTAGACAACGGCATAATTATCCTCCTTCAGATATTTATCGGCAAAGGCTACGATATCCTCTTTGGTCAGTTTAGCCATGCGGTCGATGGCGGTTACTTCGTCCTCCCAGTTTGTTCCGTCAATGAATGAGTTGACGAATATGTCGGCACGTCCTTCATTGCTTTCCATGCTCTGGAGTTCGTAGAGCTTGAAGTTGTTGATATTGGCTTGCAGCATCTTCTCATCGAACTCTCCGGCACGAAGTTTCTTTATTTCGTTCAGTAAGAGATCCTTGACTTCTTCCAGCGTTTGTCCCTGTTTGGGAAGTCCGCCCAATATGAAGGCTGAGTAATCTGCCAGTCCCATCGGGTAACCGTAGCTGTTCAGCACCTTCTGCTGCTGGTTCAGATCAAGGTCGATGAGTCCTGCCTTTCCATTGTATAATACTTGCGAAACTACTTGCAGAACCTCGAAATCCTTGCTGGCCAATCCGGGGAATCTCCATGCCAGTGCAACGCTTTCCGCATCCGGACCTAATACCTCTTTAACTACAGGTGCGGTGATCGGATCTTCTTTCGGCAGATTCAGTTTGGGAAGTTCCGGATTCGGCTTCAAACCGCCGAAGTATTTATCTATCAAGGCAATGGTTTCATCCGGGTCTAAATCTCCGGACATACAGATCGCCATATTATTGGGAACGTACCATTGTTTATAGTAATTCTTGATATTGGTGATGGAAGGGTTCTTCAGATTCTCCTGTGTACCCAATACGGTTTGTGTACCATAAGGATGCTTGGGGAAGAGAGAGGAGAAGATCGCCTCCTGCACTTTGCTGTTGTCCCGGGTCAGAGACATATTTTTTTCTTCGTACACAGCTTCCAATTCCGTATGGAAACCGCGGATGACATTATTCTCGAAGCGGTCTGCCTGAATCTTTGCCCAGTTCTCTATCTGGTTGGAGGGGATATCTTCTTGATAGACCGTCTGGTCATACCATGTGTAGGCGTTGCTGCCGGAAGAGCCGATAGCAGCCATCAGCTTGTCATATTCGTTGGGAATGGCGTATTTGGATGCTTCGTAAGAGAGGCTGTCGATGGTGTGGTAGATCGCTTTGCGCTCTGCTTCGTCCGTCGTCTGGCGGTATATCTCAAATTGCTGTTCAATTTGGTCCAATAGCGGTTTTTCGGCAGCATAATCCTGTGTGCCGTACTTGTCGGTACCTTTAAACATCAGGTGTTCAAAGTAGTGTGCCAGTCCGGTCGTTTCTGCCGGGTCGTTCTTTCCGCCCACCCGCACGGCGATGAATGTCTGAATGCGAGGAGTTTCCTTGTTTACGGTGAGGTAAACTTTTAATCCGTTGTCCAGTGTGTAGATGCGGGCTTTCAGCGGGTCATTGGGCACTGTCTCGTAGCTATACTTCTTTTGTGAGCTACAACTGCTCATCACTAATGCAAGGAAGAGCGATAAGCATGAAAGTTTCAGGAGTTTGTTCATATTGTGACAACATTTTAGTGACAGAAACAAAGGTAGCGGAATTTTTCTTACCTTTGCACCGAAAAGAGAAATTTGTAAATTGTAAATGATAAAATTGTAAATCACATGATTACTATTGAACAACTTAAAGACGTGAAAGAGCGCACTGATGCGCTGAGGAGGTATCTTTGACATCGACGGGAAG
>PPYF01016716.1_pt1 | contig 80305 bp, 74 predicted proteins | sample 1559871 | NCBI WGS metagenome assembly PPYF01 (sample SAMN08240021, study PRJNA423297) | Human gut metagenome, whole genome shotgun sequencing project.
GCATGTCAGCCAGGGTCCGGTAGGTTGGCGCCCCCTTGGCCGCGTTCTCCTGGGCCCGGCTGAGCAATTCCTTGTGAACTTCCTGGTCGCTCTTGGCCATGTCAGCCACGACCTGGGCCCTTTTCTGCTCCGGAGTGACCGGCTCATCTTCTAAAAAGCCGTCATCAAAATCCGGCAGGTCCAGGACATCAGCCGCTGGCTCAAGGGCAGCTTCCGGCTTTTCCGCTGCCTTAGCCGCTGTCAGCTGGGCCAGCTGCTCTTTCAGTTCAGCAATTTCCTGGTCCTTGGCGGCCAGGGCAGCTTCCAGCTGGTCTTCCCTGGCTGTCTTGACCGGTGCTTCTTCCTTTTCACCAGCAAAAAGTTCCTGGGCCGCCTGGTCGACCTTCTGCCCTGCCTTGACCAGATCCTGCATTTGCTTCAAAACTGTCAAGTCTTCCGGCCGGTAGCGGCGGGTATTCTTGACCCGGGGAAAGTAAGCTGGTGAAGCAGCCTTCTCCACCGCCTGCGAATACTTGCGCAGGGTGTTCTCGCTGACCCCAAGGGCCTGGGCGGCTTCACTGGTCTTCATCTGCTCACTTTTCTCACTCATGTTCTGACTTTCTTTCGCAAAAAACTAAATTTTCAAAGTACTTTTTTCTTAGTCGTGCTTGTGCAGGAGAGTCTTCTTGTGGGCGTAGCGCTCTTCAGCCAGCCTGATCAAGCGGGTGATCAAGTCTGGGTAAGAAATCCCGGCTTCTTCAAACAGCTTCGGGTACATGCTGATGTTGGTAAAGCCTGGCAGGGCGTTCAATTCGTTGAAGATGACTTCCCCGTCGCTTTCTCTAAGCATGGAGTCAACCCGGGCCATGCCGCTGCACTCAGTGACCTGGTAGATCTTCAAGGCGTTTTCCTGGACCTTTTCCGCGGTTTCTGCCGGAATCTGGGCTGGAATCTGCAAGGTCGTGGTTGATTCTGTGCTGTACTTGTTTTCGTAGCTGTACCAAGTATTGTCGGCGTTGATGATCCGGCCGACCCCGGAAACTACCGGGTGGTCGTTACCCAAAACGGCGGTTTCAACTTCAGTGCCTACGATCCCTTCTTCAACCAAAACCTTGTCATCGTACTTGAAGGCTTCGGCCAAAGCTTCAGCGTAGTTGCTGTCGTCAGTTACGTGAGTGATGCCGACGGAAGAACCCTGGTTGGACGGCTTGACGAAGAGGTTGCTGGTGCCCAGCTGGCCGCTGACCCAGTCGTAGCTGAGCTTTTGGTTCTTGGCGTCCTCATATTCGTAGCGCTTGATAGATACCCACTTGGCTACCGGCACGCCGGCTCTTTGGGCCAGGATCTTGGTGAATTCCTTGTCCATGGTTACGGCTGCCGCTAAAACGTCAACCCCGACGAAAGGCTTGTCGATCAAGCGGAAGAGGCCCTGCAGGACCCCGTCTTCACCCAGGTTGCCGTGGACGATTGGGAAGAGCACGTCCAGTTCCGGCCGGGAAGCCAGCTCGATCAAGTTGGAAAGGTTGGCCGTCTTGTCATTTTTTTCCACCATGTAGCCCGGCTCTTCCAGGACCTTGTATGAATCAGCTTCACTGGCCACGTAGCCGGAGTTCGTGATCCAGATCGGGTGCACGTCAAACTTGTCCTTGTCGATTGCCTTGTAGATGTTGCCGGCTGAAGTGATTGAGACTTCGTATTCGGAGGAGTTCCCACCAAAAATCAAACCAACTTGTGTTTTTTTCGTCATTGTTTCGTCTCCTTTTATCAATCTGTATTATACCGAAAACTCGGGCTTTTGGCGCACTTTCCAGGCAAATTTTAAGTTTTTTTAGCGAAAGCGCTTAATGGCGAAAAAAGCAAAAAATCAGCTATAATATAAACTAGAAAGGGGTTGATGAAGATGCGTCATAAGCCAGCACTGCTTTTACTGCCGGCAATCCTTCTGGCAGTAGGGTCCACGGCTGTCCAGGCGGCAGAATTCACGCCGCAGGAACAGGCAGAGGTGCTCCGTTTTCAAAGAGAATACCAGGCCTTGAGCAAGACCGTCTACACCCAGCAGAATATCTATGCCAGCAAGCCTTCCTTGAAGAAGAAGTTCAAGGCGGGCAGCTTAAAGTCTAGCTACATCAACGAGCAAGTCGCCTACATCAACTACTACCGTGACCTCTTCGGCTTAACTGCCGTCAAGACAACAAGCCATGGCAACAGGAATGCCCAGACGACGGCCGCCGTCATGGCCGCCATTAATGCCAACCCGTTCGTCAACCAGCACGGGCTGCCAAATGAGAAGCGGCCAAGCTACATTTCCAAGAAGAACTGGCTTTTGGCCCAGGACGTTTCCAACTCGGCCAACCTCAACTTCAATGCCAGCCCGCAGACGGCTGGGGACGTCGTGACCGACCTCTTGACCGACCGCTATAATCTGTCGGGTTCTGACACCGGCCACCGGGCCTGGCTGCTTTCCACCCGCTTAAGCAAGATTTCAGTCGGGGCAGCTTACGGAACCAACGGCTACCGCTACTCAGTCAACCAGGTCTTGAATGTGGGCGACAGCGCAAGAACTGCTAGCCGGGAAATGGTAGCCTATCCAAATGCCGGGGTCTTCCCCCTGGAGCTTTTAAATGGACAAAACATCGCCTGGTCTTTATACTTTTCAAACAAGGTCGTGACCTCAACCCCGAAGATCACCGTTACTGACGATGACACCGGCAAGACGGTCACCGCTAGCCAAGTGGCCAACTACAGCGAGTACGGCTTTGGCAACTTCCAGACCGTGATCACCTACTACCCAAGCAAGCTGCAGCTGACGGCCGGCCACAAGTACACGGTCAGAGCCGGTAACCTGGCCACTTACAGCTTCAAGCTCTTCAAGCAGAGCAGCAGCCAGACTTATTCAAGCAAGGTCTCCTCTTCCAGCACCCAGAGCAAGAACAAGGTCAGCCAGAAGGACCTGCAAAACAAGGGCCTGGCCAAGTACCTCTACAAGGTCGGCAAGAACATCTCCACCGTCAAGAGTAAGAAGATCACCAATGCCAAGGCAGTCAAGAAGACCAGCAAGACAAAGAAAACTAGTAAGAAGACTAGTAAGAAATCTAGTAAGAAATCTAGCAAGAAGTTTAGTAAAAAGTCCGCGAAAAAGTCTAGTAAGAAGTCTAGAAAAAAATCTAGTAAGAAAGCTAAGGCTAAATCTAAAAAGACCAGTAAGAAAGCTGCCAAAAAGTCTAATAAGAAATCTAGCAAGAAGAAGTAAACAAGTAAAAGTATAAGTTAAAGCAAAACAGACAACCATGCACCAACACGACGAGTTAAATTGTATCAGCCACGTGCCGATTTTTAAGAACCTCCCCCTGGACCTGCGCCAGGACTTGGTTCACATTTCGACCCACCAGCAGTTTTTTAAAAAAGGGAGCTTGATCCACGCCCCGGGCGACGGCCGCCTGTCAGTCATGTCCCTGGACTCAGGCCGGGCCAAGGTCTACAGCCTCAGCCCCGACGGCCATGAGCAGGTCCTCAGCTTGATGCAGGAAGGCGACATCAACGGGGAGGAAAACCTCTTTGACACGGAAAACGATGACCTCTTCATCGAAGCCCTGGAAGACAGCACGGCCTGCTCCATCAACTATTCCGACTTCCAGGACCTTCTGCTCAAGTCCCCGGAGCTTTCCCTGCACCTCTTAAATGAATTCGGCCAGCGCCTGGTCAGCGCGCAAAAGAACGCCATGCGCCGCAACAGCCTGGAAGCTGGCCCCCGCCTCTACGCCAGCTTGAAAGACTACGCTGACGAAGCCGGCTCCGCCACCTTCACCCTTCCCTTGAAGAAGAAGGACCTGGCCAGCCTGCTGGGCATCACCCCTGAAACTCTCAGCCGGGAGTTCTCCAAATTAAAAAAGGATGGCTACATCGCCGCCAAAGGCAAGCAGATCACCATCCTTAAATAGCAAACTAAAAAGGCAAAGCCCAACGGCTTTGCCTTTTTATTATCTTGAAGTCGCCTGCCATGGAATGGCACTGACCACGTATAAAATAACGCCGGCGATCACGAAGTCCAGGAAGACCCCGCTGGCGATTTCCAGCCAGTAGCCCAGGTCCGCCACGGTAATCACCGAAGTGTCCATAAAGATCGGCACCATGGCCAAAAGCCCGTAAACCAGGATGAACCAAAAGGCGGTCCACATCAGCCCGGCTGTCATGTCGTGAACCACTGCCCGCTTGGTGTGACTGGCAAAAGCCTCCCGCAAAATCGAGACTACGGCCACCAGACAGAGCAGGATCACCAGTAGGTTGACGATCCGGATGATCGTGATCAAGTTGGCCTCTAACATGACCGTGGCCAGGTCAAAGGCATTGCTGACGATGTAGACTGAAGAATCGCTCTGCTTCTTCAGCTTCTTGCGGATAGCGGTCACCTGGTCGGTATCCGTCTGCTCCTTCTTCAAGATCACGGCCCTGATGCCTTTAGCCAGGTCCAGATTGCTGGTATGGATAAAGTGCCAGCCATACTTGTAGTCGATGATCAAGTCGGCAACTTCCCTGGCCTGGTCATCAGAGATCAAGTTCTTTTCATCGCTGGACCCGTTGACGATTGTGGCCAGGCGGTTGAAGTGGCTGTTGACCTGCTGGCTGATCACGACCGTGTTGCTATCGGTCTTGATAGTCTCCTTCATAAAAGCAGGATTCAGGAAAGTTCCCGTGGCCAGCAGCAAGCTGAGCAATAAGAAAGCTATAAAGGCCAAGGGACGCTTGTATTCTAACGCGTTATCCACGATTTCATAGTTGTTCCTTCGTCTGTACGTTCCGGAACTTTCTGCCATGCGCTTGCTCCTAACTGTAAATTACCTTGCCTTCGTCAAACATGGTGTCGATCGCGTGGTGGACCTCACCGATGTTGCTGTCGTCAATGATCCCGTGACCTTCTTCCAATACGGCGTCGATTTCCGCAGGATCCGCGTGCAAAAAGCCGTACATCAGGGAACTGGTTGAGTAGTCCGCCATTTGTTCGGCGTTAAGACCGTGCTTTTCCCGGTCACGATACAAACGGCCAACCCCCGTAATGATAAAGGCAATCCCGGTCCGGATTTCCTGGTAGTTGCTGTATTCGGAAAAAGCATTGTGGGACTTCATCCATTCGTCCAGCATCCGGCTCCAGTTGTCCAAAGAAGTCTGGTCAGTAAAGGCCTCCGTAATTACCCGGTCCAGGCCCTTGTCCGTCATCCCCAAAGTCGCGATCGTGTAGATTAAAGCGTCCACCCGGGTGAAGGGGTTCTTCTTTGGCGCGTGATAGTTTATTTCTACCTGGTCCCACATAGTATTGAACAGGTTTCTGACAATGTCAGTCATCAGTCTTGCCTTGTGGGGGTAGTAAGACTGCAGCAGAGACTTGGAAATTCCTGAATTCTCCGCGATCATCTGCAAGGAAACATGGTCAAAGCCATTGGCTCTGATCAAACGGAAGGTGTTGTCCAAGATCTCCCGCCGTCTCTGCATGTTCTTTCTTCTTGCCATCAATCATCTCATCCTCTCTGTGAAAGTTAATAAAATTATAGCAAGATTTCCTTGCCTAATTACAGCAATAACACTCGCTTTTACCCAAATCTGTTATTTTTATTGTTTTATTAAGTCACATTCCAAAAAACAAAATAAACAAAAACAGGAGACCGCTAGCGGTCTCCCGGTTTATCGCGCCTTAGTCTTTGGTGAAGCGGTTTTGTTCATCAAAAATATCGTGAATTGAGCGATCGTTGTAAATATGGTCAATCCCCTTGGCCAGCAAGCGGTCAACTGAGATCCGGACCATCCGGTCAGGATACTTTTCATGCTTGATGGTATCCGTAACCACAATTTGTTCCAGCGGCAAGCCATTCAAGATCTTGATCGCGTCTTGTGAAAGCAAGGCGTGAGTAGCAGCCGCGTAAACCTTGGTCGCGCCGGCAGCGAAGACTGACCGGGTCGATGAAGCCAGGCGGGTGCCAGTGTCGATCAAGTCGTCAACGATGATGCACTTCTTGCCCTTAACGTCACCGATCATGCCGTGGACGCTGTCATCGTAGCGGGCCCCGCGCTGGTCAACAATGGCGATCGGTGCGTTGAAGTACTGGCCGAAGACCCGGGCCAACTTGGTCCCGCTGTGGTCTGGTGAAACAACGACCACGTCGTCGTCATCCTTAACCGCGATCCCGTTGTCCAGGAAGTATTGGGCCAAAAGCGGCATCGCGTGCAGGTGGTCAACCGGCACGTTGTAGAAGCCCTGGATTTGGGAAGCGTGCAAGTCGATGGTCAATACCCGGTCGATCCCAGTCAGCTGGAGCAGGTTGGCAATCAGCTTGGCCGTGATTGGTTCCCGAGACCGGGTCTTGGTGTCGGAACGAGAGTAGGCCAGGTACGGGATCACGCAGTTAACCGTGTGGGCTGAAGCCCGGTGGAGGGCATCCAGGACAATTTCCAGTTCCATGAAGTTTTCATTGACCGGATCTTGAATTGACTGGATGACGAAGACGTCACAGCCCCGGACGCTTTCCGCGATGTTGACCTGGATTTCACCGTCGCTGAAGTGGTGAACCGTCGTTTCGATCAAAGGAACGCCCAGCGTGCTGGCTACCTTTTCGTTCAATTGCGGATTGCCGCCGAGCCCGATCACCTTCATCGGGTTGAGCAACTTATGAATTTCTTCTTTTGTAATTGATGTCATCATGAGCCCCTTAGAAACACTCTCATTAACAGAATCTATTGTATCTACAGTAACATTATAGCAAAGGTTCGGCTTTGATCGGCCTTTTTCTCATTATTCCTTGCAAAAATCTTTGATCAAGTCTAAAATCTTCAAGCTGTCTACCACGTAGGAATCGTGGGTCTGCCGCGGCATCAAGGCCAGGCGGCCATTTGGAATCAAACTGCTGTACCAGCGAACATGTTCGACTTTGACCCAGTCATTTTCCCCGACCACGCAGAGAACGGGAATCTGGATCTGCTCCAGGCTTTCCGGCTCCATGTAGGATTCGGTAAGTTCCACCCGGCTGTCGCGGTCAAAGCGGAGAAAGCGCCGGACCCCTTCAGTCAAGTAGTGGTACTTGTGGATCCCCCGGCCGTCGATGAAGACCCCGGCCACGACCGCCTTGCCCAGGATATCGGGCTGCTGGCTGGCCAGCATCAGGGTCACCAGACCGCCGGAGTCATAACCAAAGACGTAAGGCTGCTCCAGTCCCAGCTCCTTGATGAAGACAGCCAGGTCTTCCACTTCAGTCTGGTAGTGCTCAGCCCCGTCGCCGCCGCTTAAGCCGTGCCCCCGCATGTCCAGGGTATAGACCGTGTAATATAGTGACAAAGGCGCGATCACCTTGCTGTACATTCCACCGTCCAAGTGGTGGCCGTGCAGCAGGATCAGGGGCTGGCCCTGACCGAGCTTTTGGTAGTAAAGATCGACTCCATTAACTTTGATGATCATCTTTGATCCTTTCCCTTACATAATATTCCTGGGTTTGCGGCCGCTTGCTGAGGACTTTCTGCCACAAGTGAGAAAAAATGCTCTTGTAAATCGAAATATTGGCCCCCACGATGCTCCAGAAGTGGTCCCAGCTGACCGTGTGCACCGCGCTGTCGGTTCTTTGCCAGTAGTGGTAGAGCGGCACGGAGCTGTAGTAGCAGCCTTCCGTCTGCATCAGATAGTCAATATTGAAAACCTGGTCTTCCATCAAGTCCAGGTCCTCGTTAAAACGCAGGTGCAGGCAGCGGACCAGCTGGGTCTTGTAGCACTTGTTCCAGGTATAGCCCTTAACCGGCGAATGGGCACTGCCCAAGACCTTTAACACGGCCTCAAGCCGGGTCAATTCCCCCTCAACCGGTTTAGTAATCGGCACGGACGGCTTCCCTGCCTGGTCGACATAATAGCCGCAGGTTACCATGTCATCGTCCGGGTGGCGGTCAAAAGCCTTGATAAAGTAGTCCGTGTAGTCTGGCTCAACCCAGTCGTCTCCATCGTGAAAAATAAAATACGGAGTATCAACCATGTCCAGGCCTAAGTTCCGGGCAGCGGCCACCCCTTCATTGGCCTTGCTGACCAGGTCGAAGGCTTGGAAGCGGTCCTGGTAGCTGGCCGCGATTTCCGCGGTTGAGTCAGTCGAGCCGTCGTCAATGACCAGCAGCTTGAACTGCTGGTTCTTCTGCTCAAGCAAATAGTCCAAGGCTCTGGCTAGGTATTTCTCTTGGTTGTAAACAGTCATGATGACCGTCAGCTTCAAGTCGGCATTCGCTCGCAAAGCCGCATCCCCCCCTCTCCAAATCTATCCTTTTCATTATATCATCTTCGCCAGGAATCTGCCGCCAGCCGGGGCCTGCTTAAATTTTTGCTAAGGGAGATACCCCCAAAACAAACTCTAGTATAATTATAGGCGGAGCATGAAAACAGAAAGCAAGGAGACTTATCAAAATGAACACGAAAATCAAGAAAATCATTACGGCCTGCGCCCTCTTCCTGGGCCTGGGCTTGACGGCTGGCAGGGTCTCTGCCGCCAAAGACACCACCCCAGTTATTACCCTGGGGACGTCATTAACTGCCAGCCAGAAGCAAGGCACCCTAGACGTTTTAAAGGGGGCCCTCAGCGACTCCAGCAGTTACAACACCTTGACAGTAACGGGCAGCGACCTGGTTACCTACCTGAACCCGTCCGGCAGCTCCTTTACCTCTTCTTCCGGGGTCTGGTCCAGTGCTGCCATTGAAAAAACCAGCTCCGGCAGCGGGATCAATGTCCGCATCCTCAACTACAACGGGCAAAACAACATCACTACCATCACCGCCAACCAGTACCGAAACGCGGCGGTAACGGCCGGGATCACTGACGCCAACATCTACGTCACTTCCGCGATCCCGATCGATGGTTCCGGCGCTCTGGCCGGGATCTACAAGGCCTACGCCAAGAGCGGGGAGAAGCTGAACCAGAAGCAGATCACCGCGGCCCAAGACGAATTGAATACCTTAAGCGGGATCACCAAGGAAAACAAGGGCAAGGACGGCTACTCTGACGCCCAGCTCAACAATGCCGTGGCCGGGGCCAAGAAGGAAATGGCCCAAAAAGGCTCAAACATCACCAAGAACCAGATCATCACGATCGTCAACAACCAGATCGAAAACAACAATCTGACCAACGTGATCACCAACGAACAGAAGCAGCAGATCGTCAACATCCTGGTTGAGATCCGGGACTCCGGCGCCCTCAACTCCTCTTCTTTCAAGCAGCAGGCCAGCCAGGCCATGAGCGCCATCCAGAAGAGCGCCAAGGGGATCTTTGCCAAGCTGAACACCAGCGAAAACCGCAACGCCCTGCAGAAGCTCTGGGACGCCATCGTCAACTTCTTTACCAGCCTCTTCTCCAGTTTTAGCAAGTAATGAAGCAATTGAAGCTGGACGATATCTGAAAAATCAAATATTCATGCAAAAAGCCCGCGCCAAGCGCGGGCTTTCTCTGTCTCTGCCTTACATCTGGTCCATATACTTGTTGAGCAGGCCGTCGACAAAATTGTTGCCGGCACTATTGGCGTGCCCCTTGACCCATTCAAATTCCGGCTTGGCAAACTTGGCCATTTCCTTGGCAATCTCCTGCCAGAGCTCGCGGTTGGCAACGGGTGACCCGTCCGCCTTCTTCCAGCCCCGTCTCTGCCAGCCCTTGATCCAGGCCGGACCCTGGTCATTGTCGCTGACGGCCTTGATGACATACTGGGAGTCTAAAGAGAACAAGAGGGGCTGGTCATTTAAGCCCAGTTCTTCCAGCTTCTTCAGGCTTTCCAAAAAAGCGGTCATTTCCATTTCGTTGTTGGTGGCCCCAAAACGGCCGCCGCTGGCGGACAGCTTCTGGCCGCCGTATTCAATCAAATAAGCCCAGGCTGCCTTGTCGTCTGCCTGCACATGCCCGCCCTTGTGGGTCCCATTGTTCCGGCAGCCCCCGTCGGTAAAAATGTGGGCGGCATACTTCGAACTTGCCGCAAATTCTTTTTTGTTTTCAGCCTGCTTTTTCTTGCTTCCGCCCTGTCTGACCTTGGCGATCGCGGCCTGCAGCTTGTCCTCTGCCCCCTGCAAGGCCTTGAGGGCATCTTCCGGGTCCATCTGCTGATAGTCCAGGGCCTCCATTATATTGCTGAAGGACTTGTATTCTGCCCCGGGAAAGCCCTTGACCTGCTCTTCGGCCTCAGGCCAGCTGTGGTAGATTCCTGGCCGGTAGCCTTTTTTAACAACATAAACTTTCATCTACTCCCTCTCTTCTGCTAAAATGGTATGATATTTACAAAGCAATTGTATCAGAGAAAAGGGGGGCGACTGTGCTCTTTTTTAATTCTAAAAAGTATGCTGAAGAAACTGAAAAAAAGCGCGGCAAAAATCCCGATCCCCGGGACCACTCCCTGGCCATGATGTTCTTCTTGGGCATCCTGGCAACCTTTCCGCCTTTCCGGATCTTTCTGAAGCTGCGGGGCAAGCGGGTCAGCGACCTGGCTGAAAACCAGGCCAGCGGCTCTGACCAGGTTCCGATCATCTACGTCCATGGCTTCCGCGGCGGGGACTACACCACCAGGGTGATGGTTGAAGACGCCCTCAAGCAAAAAGGGGACGCCCGCTTTTTGAAAGTCGAGGCTGACTTAACCGGCCGGATCAAGCTGACCGGATGCTATACCGGCGACAAGCAGCCCATCATCCAGCTGGCCTTCAAGGACCGGATTGCCGGCTACCAGGCCATCAACTACTATCTCAGCTTCATCCTGCCTTTTCTGAGCAAAAAATACGTCTTTACGCGCTACAGCGCCGTGGCCCACTCCCTGGGCTCGCCCTGCGTGGTCGCTACAGAAATGCGCTATGCCAAGCGGAAAAACTTCCCCCACCTGGCCAGCTGCGCTTTGATCGCCGGCCCCTTCAACGGAGTCATGTACCTGGGCGACATCCCCAATGTCAACCGCCTGACGGAAAGTGGCCGGCCCAGCATGATGACCCCGCACTATTCCTACATGCTCCGCCACCGGCGGGACTTCAGCCCCAGCATCCGGGTTTTGAACATCTACGGCAACGTCCTGGACACGACCAATTCCGACCGCTTTATCTCCGTGGTTTCCGCCAAAAGCATCCGCTATATCCTGGCCCCGGACGCGGTCTACTACCAGGAAGTCGAAGTCCGCGGCGACAACGCCGAGCACTCGCAGATGCATGACGAGCCCTTCGTCATCGGCATCCTGAACCGTTTTTTAGGCTTAGATAAAATCAAGAAAGGACTTTAAAGTGACTGCCATCTCTTGGATCGATATTTGGCACATCATCTTCTTCGCCAACGCCATCCTGGCCCTCTGGACCGTCTTCCACAGAAAGCGGTCCGTGGCCACCTCCTGGGCTTGGCTGATCGTCTTGATCATCCTGCCCGTAGTCGGCTTCATCATCTACGGCTTCGTCGGCCGGGGGATTTCCCAGGAAAACCTTTTTGCCATCAACCGGCAAAAGCACATCGGCCTCTCCAACGTGCAAAAAATGATCACCGAGGCCCCGGCAAAAATTGACCAAAACGACACCTCCCCCAGCGCCCACATCTTGATCAAGTACCTGGACAAGGACCAAGAGTCGCCCATTACCAAAAACAACAAGCTCAAGCTTTACACCGACGGGCATGACAAGTTCCGGGACCTTTTCGCCGATATCCGCCAGGCCAAGTCCAGCATCAACGTCGAATACTACACTATCTATAACGACGCCATCGGCAACGAATTCCTCAAGCTTTTGATCCAAAAAGCCAAGCAGGGGGTCAAGGTCCGGGTCCTCTACGATGCCTGGGGGTCATTCGGAGCCTCCAAGAGCTGGTTCAACCAGCTGACTGAAGCCGGCGGCGACGTTTTGCCCTTCATCACCTCAAGAAACATGATTTCCCGGAACCGGATCAACTACCACCTCCACCGGAAGATCGTGGTCATCGACGGGGTTACCTCCTGGACCGGAGGCTTCAATGTCGGCGACCAGTACCTGGGCAGGAAGAAAAAATTCGGCTACTGGCGGGACACCCACCTCCGCCTGGTCGGGTCAGCCTCCCTGCTTTTGCAGGAAAGATTCGTGATGGACTGGAACGCTTCCGCCGTCAAGGAAGAAGAACTGATCAGCTTTGACGAAAAGCTCTTTCCTGACCTGGATGAAAACGACATCTCCAAGGGCGACATGGCCGTACAGGTTGTTTCTGACGGCCCCGACAACGACGAGCCTTACATGCGAAACGGCCTAGTCCGCTTGATGATGCTAGCCAGAAAGCGGGTCTGGATCCAGACTCCTTACTTGATTCCAGATGAGGCCATGATTGCCGCCTGGCAGATCCTGGCCAGCTCGGGAGTTGACCTGCGGATCATGATCCCCTGCATGCCGGACCACCCCTTCATCTACCGGGCAACCCAGTGGTACGCCAACCAGCTGGTCAAGATCGGGGTCAAGGTCTACACCTACAACAACGGCTTCATGCACGCCAAGACCATTATCGTCGACAACAAGTACGCGACTGTCGGCAGCGTCAACCAGGACTACCGGTCTTATGACTTGAACTTTGAAGATAATGTCTTCGTCTACGACCGGGCCTTTAACAAGGAGATGTCCGACCAGTTTGAAAAGGACATGGAGCAGTCGACCCTCCTCACGCCGGAGATGATCAAGAAGCAGTCCCACTGGCTGCGGTTCCTGCAGAACTTCTCCCGCCTCCTGTCCCCGATTTTGTAAAAAAGAACAAGAGAAAATAAAACAAGAAAACAGAAATTTAGAGCAGATAAAAATGGGTTAGTCACTCGACTAACCCATTTTTCTTACGTCAATATTTACCCCGCGTTCCAGGCGCTGCATCAAGAAAGAGACCACATCGCTGGCCTGCTTGTTGAAGCGGAGGTAGTAGATTTGGTGGCGGCTGGTTTCCAGGGCCGCGATCGACAGGTCGCCCACTTCCGGCGGCGCCGCGGTCAGGATCACCTGGCTGATTTCGCTGTATTTCAAAGTCCGGCGGAAGTAGCCGCTCAAAACCACCCGCTTGTCAGCAAAGCCCGACGTGGCTTCCAGGATCCCCGTCAAAATGAAGAGGGCCAGGAAGACGATGAAGCCGGGAGTTCCCAGGTCCAGGTATCCCCAGCTGGCCCCCAGCCAGACCAATAGGATCGGCATGACCACCGCCGTCATCCGCCAGCGGGCCCGCAGGATCACCGTGGCCTGGCTGTACCAGCTGTAGCCGGCATAGGCCGCCAGCACGGTGTCGGCGACCAAATAAAATAACTCGTCCATGGATTCACCTCAAATATAATATCTTCTGCAACTAGTAGCTTAATTATAGCAAACCAAGCGCTTATAATAGAATCAAAAGGCATCAGCCTTTTTTTAAGAAAGAGGCAAAAAATGGATCAAGCAAAACTTGCGGAATTTAAAGCAGACTTAAAAAAGGCCAAGCACCCTGTCTTTTTGACCGGGGCAGGCGTGTCAACCCACTCCGGCATCCCCGACTACCGGTCTAAGACTGGCATCTACAACGGGGTCAGCGAGCCCCCGGAAGTCATCTTGAGCGAGGAGACCCTTTATGACCGGCCTCAGCTTTTTTATGACTTCGTCATGCAAAACATGTACTTCCCGGACGCCAAGCCAAATCTGATCCACGAAAAGATCGCGGCCATCTGCAATGAAAAAGGGGCCCTCATCACCCAGAACATCGACACCCTGGACCGGCAGGCCGGCAACCAGCACGTGACCGAATTTCACGGCAACCTCTACGACATCTACTGCTCCAAGTGCAAGCAAAAGGGCAGCTATGAGGACTACGCCAAGGGCTACAAGCACGAGTGCGGCGGGATCATCCGGCCCGGCATCGTCCTTTACGGGGAAGGCATCAACCCGGCCAATGTCAACCAGTCCATCCTGGAAATGCGGCAAAGCGACCTGGTCGCGATCGTCGGCACCAGCTTCGTTGTCTACCCCTTCGCCGGTCTCTTAGGCTACGCGGCAAAAGACGCCAAAATCTGGGCCGTCAACTTGACTGAGATCCCGGCACAAGGGATCAAGCAGCTGACCGGTGACGCCTTGGAGGTCTTTAAGCAAGTTTAGCCAGGGCTTCCTCAGCTGCCTCCTTTAAAACTACGGCCTGGTTGTCTCAGCAATTGTTAGCTCTAAGAGAAATATACTAAAAGCTAATACTAACTAATTCTATATAATTTAGATATGAAGGGCTCTTACTGGCATGTAAGAGATAACCCTTCTTTTTTTACGGCCTATTTTTTCTATTCACACAAGAATTTGTACTGAATTAAAAATTGCTCACCAAAATGATGAGCAATTTCCATATTCTTACCAGAATCCAATAACCTTAGTCCAAATAAGACCAATACCTAGCCAAATTACAATTAGAATAGCACCGATAATCGCACTAAGTTTCCACCAATCTTTATTGGAAACATAACCTGTACTTGAGAGCATAGCGGCTGGACCAGCTGAGTAGCTTGAAGTTGATAGATAAATTGAACCACAGAAGGCCAGCATTAATGCAGCCATAATTTTTGGTACACCAGCTCCTAAAGCGATTGAAAGAAAACCTGCATAGAGAGCAGAAATTTGAGTTGAAACACTTGGGAAAAGGTAGTGTAAGTAGAAATAGGCAATAAATAGAACTACCAGAACCCAAATCCAATTCATACCACCGAGAAGTGAACCAAATGCCTTTGAAAACCATGGGAAGAAGCCAAGAATCATCAGCTTATTAGACATTAACATGATAATTGACAGCCAAGTTAAAATGTTCCAAGCAAAACTGTCTTTTAGCAAGTCCTTAGTATCAATCACTCCAGTGATCAAAAGCAACGCAACAGCAATAAAACTTACCTCGGTAGCATCAATACCAATCTTTGATCCAATCAACCAAAGGGCTATTGATAAGATGAAAACTACGATCATGATCTTTTCAGCAGCAGTCATCTTACCAATTTCTGTCAGCTTCTTATCAGCCCATTCTTTAGAGTTAGGAGTTTCCTTAATCTTTGGAGGGTAAATCTTGTACAGAACTAACGGTACAATCAGCAAAGAAAGGATACCAGGAACAATAGCCGCAATAAACCATTGCATCCAAGAAATTGAGATACCTTGGGTTTTAGCCAGACCTAAGGCAACCATGTTACCGGCCAGTCCGGTTAAAAACATTGTTGAAGTAATAATATTAACTTCATATTCGTTGAAAACCAGGAATGAACCGATCTTATCTTGAGTACCATCTTCAGGGCTTGAACCCATTTCATGTGATAAGTTATCAATGATCGGATACATAATACCATTTACACGGGCATTGTTACTTGGAATTCCAATTGCCAAGACTGTTTCGACTAAAGACAAAGCATAAGCAAGACCTAAAGTCTTCTTACCAAATAATCTAACAAACAGATAGGCAATTCTCTTACCTAAACCTGACTTAATAAAACCAGTTGCCATAAACATGCACATAGCAACCATCCAGGCAGTTGAGTTACCAAAACCAGCAGCAACTTCCTCCATTGTCACCAGGCGAGTAACAGTAGCAATTGTTATCGCAATCAATGTTGTAGCCATCATTGGTAGCGGCTTGGTAATGCAGGCAACGATTGTGGCTACAAATAATGCAAACAGATGCCAAGCAGCGACACTAATCGCAACTGGTTTCAATGGCGTTGAGAGCCACAAGCCAACGCCTAAAATCAACGGAAGAGCCCATGCCTTCCACTTTACTTTACCCAACATTTTTAGTTTCTCCTATCTTAGTTTTTCTTAGCTTGCTCAAATGCACTCATCACAGCATCCATAAATGCCCGGCTTGTTGTTGTAGCACCAGAAACTGCATCTACAGAAGTTTCACCACTAACCAGCATCTTGTTAGTCAAAAGTGGAATTGCTTTGCCACCGATTGATGGACTTTCTTTTTGTTGCAAGACTTCAATTTTTGCGAGCTTATCATCTTCACTAGCAGTAACACGGACAACAATCGGAGTATCACTAATCCCATTCTCACTGGTACCAATACCTTGACGTGGACCAGCTTCAAAGTCAGCGATACTAGTACCAGCATCAGATTTCCAGTCATTTGGCTTTGTAAATTGGTTGTAACGTGGTTCAAACTTAAAACGAGCAATGTTTTTGGCGGCATTTGTACCAGAAATTTCACCTGAAATTAGCAAGTCAGCAATACTATTAGCACCAATATATTTCGTAGCAAAGATATCCCCTAATTCCCCTGCTTCATACAGATTAGGGATCGGAAAACCTGCCATATCAATTACTTCACACTTTTCATTTCTTCTAGCGCCACCGTGAGTATGTAAGATATTATGTCGAATCGGAATTGCATAATACGGCCCTACACCAAACTTACGCATCGTTTCAATCTTACGGTTTAAAAACATATCTCTACCTTGATCAACCAAGAAGTTGTAGTCATCCACTGCTTCAGATAACTTAGGTGCAGAAATCTTCTCAGCCAGTTCATCCAGGTTGTCAGCCTTGATTGCATAGCTAATCAGCTCACGAATCTGATCCCCCTTAGCTGAATCATCATTTTGAAGCTGCTCAAATTGTACTTTATCCATGACAATGTGCGGATGATTCTGATTTGGCAGCATGATCCAGTTGCCATGGTTATACTTGTAACCATGGCGATCTTCTTCATCTTCACGGTAATAGCGAGTACCATCATCGCCTGCCACAAAAATACTACCGTTAAAAAGCGACTTCCAATTGATCATGTAAGCAAACTTTTCACGGGCATCTCCATTTCTTAATGAGAAACCATGTGAGTCATAGTTTGACATGTGCCATAAACGGGCACCAACTTCAACAGCCAGGTCAATCCCTTTACCTTGGTTGTAAAGCGTACCAATTGGAGCCAATGAACCCTGTCCTAAAAAGTTCTGAACCATATCTTCATTATTTTCAAAACCACCAAGGCTCAAAACTACACCATGAGTAGCCGCTACATTAACTTTTAGTCCTTTACGTTTAATCTGCACACCAAGTACTTGCTTAGAGTCTGGATCTTGAATTAGATGTTCAGCTGGTGATTCATACCAGACATCAATCTTGTCCAAACGATCCATTACTTGCTTACGGAGTAATTTCCAGAAACCACCGTTGTACATTCCTGTTGTCATACTTTGTGACTGCATTGAATTGGCATTGCGATATTCTGGATACTCCCCATTAGGACGACGACCAGTTCCCATTGCTTCAATGTCGAAATACTTCTTAGAGTATTCCTTCATATCCATGACTCTCTCGATAAATTCGTCCAAAACCTTTGGATCATACTTAAAGGGATAATAAGTTTGTTTATAGTAATCTTTCAAGTTATTGAAATTATTACCCCAAGCAAAAGCACCACCAGCATAACGAGTATTACCACCTTCTGAACCTTCTGGTGCGGAATCAATCAGTAATACTTGCGCACCATGATCAGCTGCAAACCGAGCACTAGAAGCACCTGCCCCACCAAAACCAACAACAATCACATCATAGGCAAGATCCCACTTTAGTCTGTCGTTATAAAACATCTTTTTTCTCCTGTTTCAATCTTGATGATTTAAATATACAGCGTTTATATTTTTTGTAAATCATCACACTTTTCACAATCCAAGCATTTTCCCGTTAGTGAAAGCCTTTTATTTCAAGCCCGCATTGACTTTGTTCATTTTAAAATCTATAATTATCTATCATGTACTTATAGACGGGATTTATAAATGGCAAATTACACTGATCTAAAATACTTTTGCACCCTGGTAGACTGTGGAAGCTACACACTTGCCGCTCAACAACTCATAGTTACACAGCCAACCATTTCTACAGCGGTCAAACGCTTGGCTAGGGAATACAACGATCCCTTGGTTACTCAAAAAAATCGAAAATCAAGCCTTCACTTAACTTCAACTGGAAAACTCTTGTACCAAAAAGGCCAGTATTTGCTCAAAGAAATTGATGCTTTTGACCGGGATATTAAGCATTCTAGCGAGCGCAAAATTAGGATTGCCTTTTCTGGGGAAGCTGGAGGTGTTTATATGCCGCCTATTGTCCACAAGTTTTATCAAGCCGGTATCTTATCGTTACTTGAGGAACACTATGAGCGCTCAGCAGCCTCTTTTAAAAATCTGGAAACTGGTAAGATTGATGTAGCCATCTATTCTTGGAATTTCCCCATCAATGATCCCAATTATTTTATTCATACACTGGATAAAACTGAATTAGTGATTATCGCTCATCCAAATCATCCTTTAGCAAAATACGATTCTGTTTCAGCCAAAGACTTAGCTCAAGAGCGTTTTATTGCCCGTTCTCCTGGCTATTTGACCAGAGAATCGTTGGATATACTAGGACATAAGGGAAATTTCACGCCTAATATCATCTATACATCAAAAACGATGGAACTGATGATTGATTTAGTGCGTGAAAACATGGGAATTGCTTTTGTTATGGACAGCAGTCTTAAATCTAATCATAACCTAAAAGTGATCCACCTTAAAAATACCGAAAAAATGTACGCCTACATGCAGATAGCAATGCGAAAAAGCTTTGTTCCTAACCAATATCAACAAAGGGGTATTGAAATCTTGCGTAATTTCAAGGGGCATCTCCTATCAAGATAAATACCCTATCTAAAACGAAAAGTACTAACTGAGTTCCAATCCTCAGTTAGTACTTCTCAATAGAAATATGTATGCTAAAAATGAACGTCATACACCACTAAGGAAGTTTAGCCAGGGCTTCCTCAGCTGCCTCCTTTAAAACTACGGCCTGGTTGTGTTCTTCATCTTTAGCCCCGTACAAAAAGAGGACGTCCCCTTTTTGCAAAAGCTCTTGCAAATGCTCCACGAAAGGCGGCCATTCCGGATTGTCTGCCAATTCTTCCAGGTAATCTTGGCGGAAGTCCGGGTACCGGGCCGGGTCATGCTTAAACCAGGTCCGCAAGTCCCGGCTGGGAGCCAGCTCTTTCTCCCACTCGTCTAAATTGGCGGCTTCTTTTTTGATTCCCCGGGGCCAGAGCCGGTCGACTAAGATCCGGTAGCCGGCGGGCTGCTCTTTGGCGTAGATACGGACAGTTTTGATCGTTGACATAGGCGCACGCTTTCTCTTAAAAACAGTTTTTATTACAGCTTTTACTACATTCCCTATTTTAGTTAGAAAGATTAATTAAGCAATGGACTACAGGAATTTTTTCACCGGCCGGCCCACCAGCGAGATCTGCCGGGATTTGATCGGCCGCCCCTTTTATTATCAAGCCGGCGGGGAAAAAATTGGCGGCTATATCGTTGAGGCCGAAGCCTACCTGGGCATATACGACCGGGCCGCCCACTCCTACGGGGGCAGAAGAAGCCAGGCTAACGAGGGCCTGTGGCGGGCCGGCGGAACCATCTACATCTACTCCCAGCGGCAGTACGTCTTTTTTGACATCGCCTGCCAGGAAGAAGGCAACCCCCAAGGGGTCTTAATCCGGGCCATTGAGCCGGTCTGGGGCCTAGACCAAATGCTTAAAAACCGGGGCGGCAAAGACGGGGTTCTTTTGACCAATGGACCGGCCAAATTAATGCAGGCCATGGGGATCAAGTCAAGAAACTGGGACCTGGCCCCTTTGGCGGACTCCCCTTTCGTTATTGACTTGACTGAGAAAAAGCCGGCTAAAGAAATCATTGCTTCGCCCAGAATCGGGATCGTCCAGGCTGACCCGGCCTGGGCCCAGGCGCCTCTGCGCTATTATGTGGCCGGCAACCCCTACGTCTCTGGCATGAAGAAACGGGACTGGGCGGATGATCACGGCTGGATGTAAATAAGAAAAGGGCAATCACAAAAATTCAGAAAACTAATTTTTTCTTGACTTTTTCTTAAAAGTAATTTAGCCTAAATGTAGTTGAAAATTATCCAATACAATAGAGGTCGCGATCGTTCACAAACACAAGGGGAGCTCACTGACAGTGTTGAGCCTTGTTATTAAGGAATATCGCCGAAATCAGCAGTGGGGTCGTGCGCGCTGTTGGTTGGGCTGCAGGAGAAGATTCTGCAGACTGTCCTAGTTTTCTAGGGAGCGCTATAATTTTTGGTATTCATACTGAATTTTACAGAATCAAAGCAAGCCTCATTGCATACCGCAATGGGGCTTTTTTGCCGCTTTTTATTGTATTTCATAACTACTAAAAGCATATCGGAGGTTTATTCAGATGAAGAAGCACAGCAGCTGGATCAGCGCCTTAATGGCGGCGGTCCTGACGCTTGTCTTAGCTGTCAGTTGGAGCCAGCCGGCGCAAGCCAGCGGCACCTTGAAGATTGGTATGGAAGCCAACTACGCTCCATACAACTGGACCCAGACCACGTCCGCCAACGGCGCGGTCAAGATCGACGGGACCAGCTCTTACGCCAATGGTTACGACGTCAAGATCGCCAAGATCATCGCTAAGAAGCTGGGCAAGAAGGTTATCGTGGAAAAGACCCAATGGGACGGGCTTTTGCCAGCCCTGACCAGTGGCAAGATCGACTTGATCATTGCCGGGATGAGCCCGACGGCGGAAAGACGGAAGGCCATCAACTTTACCAGCCCATACCGGACCACCAACTTCGTGGTCATCGTCAACAAGCATAGCAAGTACGCCAAGGCCAAGTACCTGACTAACTTCAAGGGAGCCAAGCTGACTGCCCAGCAAGGGACCCTGCACTACGACCTGATCAAGCAGCTGCCAGGGGCCAAGCGGGAACCAGCCTCCAAGGACTTTGCCGCCATGCGGGAATCCCTGGAAGCCGGCACGATCGACGGCTACGTGGCTGAAGACACGGAACTGACTTCCTTCCAGATGATGGACTCTAACATTACCGGGGTCAACCTGTCTAAGATGAAGGGCTTCAAGGTCTCCTCTTCTGACGCGGAAGTTTCCATCGGGGTCAAGAAGGGCAACGACCAGCTGCTCAGCCAGGTTAACAAGGTTTTGGCCGGCATTTCCACTTCAGAAAGAAACAAGCTGATGAAGGAAGCCGTGCAGCAGCAGCCGCAGACCAGCACCAAGAAGGAAAACTGGCTGGTTTCCATGCTGAAGAACTACGGGCAGATGATCCTGGAAGGGATCGGGATGACTCTCTTGATCTCCCTGGTCGGCACCATCGCCGGTTTCTTCATCGGTTTGCTGGTCGGCATCGTCCGGACTATTCCAGAACCAAAGAACAAGTTCAAGAAGGGCCTGTTAGCCTTCTGCAAGTGGCTCTTGTCCGTCTACGTTGAAATCTTCCGTGGCACGCCAATGATGGTACAAGCCGCGGTTATCTACTACGGGATCGCCCAGTTCTGGCACATCAACCTGAACAGAACGGTTGCCGCTTTGATCATCGTCTCCATCAACACCGGAGCCTACCTGGCCGAAGTTATCCGCGGGGGGATCATCTCCACGCCGAAGGGGCAGTTTGAAGCCGCCAGTGCTTTGGGGATGACCCACAACCAGAGAATGTGGAGCATCATCCTGCCACAGGCTATCCGGAACTGCCTGCCGTCAATCACCAACGAATTTATCGTCAACATCAAGGACACTTCCGTATTGAGCATCATCTCAGTATCAGAACTGTTCTTCGTTGGTTCAACGATTGCCAGCCAGAGCTTCCAGTTCTTCCAAACCTACCTGGTCATCTCGGTCATCTACCTCTTCTTGACCTTTACGATCACCCGGATCTTCAACTTGATTGAAAAGCACATCGAAGGTCCTGAAAACTACAACATGATGGCCAACCAAGTTCAAGTCGGCAAGCAGGAAGGAGACAAGTAAAAAATGGCTGATTACAAGGATAATGAAATTATTTTAAACGTTCAGCACCTGCAAAAGGCTTACGGTGAACACCAAGTTTTGAAGGATATTTCCTTTGAAGTCCACAAGGGCGAGGTTATGACGGTCATCGGTCCTTCCGGTGGTGGTAAGTCAACCATGCTCCGCTGCATCAACTTGCTGGAAGATACAACTGGCGGGGAAATTCTTTTCCATGACCAGAACATCCTGGATGAAAACTACAACATCCCCCGCTACCGGTCCAAGGTCGGCATGGTTTTCCAGCAGTTTGAGCTTTTTGAAAACAAGAACGTCTTGCAAAACTGCATGATCGGCCAGGAACTGGTTCTGAAGCGGTCAAAGGCAGAAGCCAAGAAGATTGCCCTGGAGAACCTGAAGACCGTTGGGATGGATCCCTACGTCGACGCTAAGCCCCGTCAATTGTCCGGTGGGCAGAAGCAGAGAGTAGCGATTGCCAGAGCCATCTCCATGAACCCGGAAATCCTCCTCTTCGACGAACCGACCAGTGCCCTTGACCCAGAAATGGTCGGGGAAGTTTTGGAAACCATGAAGAAGCTGGCCAAGACTGGTTTGACCATGATCGTGGTTACCCACGAAATGGCCTTCGCCAAGGAAGTTTCCGACCAGGTCCTCTTCATGAGCGACGGTTACGTGGCTGAGCAAGGCAGCCCGGATGAAATCTTCAACCATCCGCAAAGCGAGAAGACCCAGAAGTTCTTAGCCAACTTCCGTGGCCCGCAAATTTAATTACACGCAAAAAGCAGCCTCACAGCTGCTTTTTCTGTTTGCGATTTAGTTGTTTCCCCCGCGATTAGTAAATTTTTCCGTCAAGGCAAAAGCAAAAATAACTATGATAAGAAGCATGAACAGCTCAACAATAATGATCCATCCTTGCTGCTCACTGTCGTACTCCAGCATAGTCCATGATGAGGTCAAACCCAGGCAAGCTAACTCATTAATGATCAGCTGCAAAAACCAGACAAGCTTCTGCCAAGCTTGTTTTACCTTGTCCTGCTTGAATTCAAAGAAGTAAGTCCAAAGAGCGGCCACAACGATCATCACTAGCAAAAGCAGGTAGGCCAGGAAGAGCGGCCAGGAAACACTTTTGGCCACCCGGTCCATGAAGCCGAAAAAGCCATTGGCTGGTCCGGACAAGCGCCACTTGGGAGAATTGTCTACAATCAAGCGCAAAGGCCAGGTAGCAAAGTAAACATTAGCAATCAGCTGTAAAACAAAAACAATTTTCTTTTTCATTCTTCCCACCTCATAAAAATCAACAATTTTTCATTTTTAAAACAATTATATACACAAAAGCTTGTTAAAGACTACACATTTTTTCTAAATAAAGCAAAAAAAGGCTTCCGCGCCGCGGAAGTCTTTTGCTTATCTTCTTTTCTATCTTACTTGGCCAGGCCTTCAAAGGTGTAGACGAAGGCGTCACGCTGGCTCTTTTGGTCGTGGGCCAGGTAGCGCACCTCAAGCAGGTACTGCTTGCCTCTGAAGTCGTAAATCCGGCTGACCGGGCCAGGCTTTTGCCGGCTTTCCCCCATCAATTCCAGGATAACCTGCTTGAATGGGTATTCCTGGTTGGCCTCTGCTTCCCAGCCGTCAACCTTGTAGCCGACGTCCCTTAGGGTCTGCCGGTAGCTCTCATTCATGAAGCTGAAGCGGACAAATTCATCCTCCCCCTTCTCCAGAATGCAGATCGGCAGCTTGATGCCTACCGTCTGCTGGCTGCCCCGGTCGATCATCGGGTCAAAGAGAACGTTGACCTGGCTGACCTTGTCATAGTAGCTGTTGCTGGCCGGGTCTTCCAACTTGCCCGCCGCCAGTTTGACCAAAAATTCCTCTTCCGAAATCGGCTTGGAGAATAAGTAGCCCTGCTGGCGCTCGCAGCCGATTTCCCGCAAGAAATCCGCTTGCTCCTGGGTCTCCACCCCTTCACAAAGAGTGTGCAGGCCCAGTTTTTTAGCCATGTCAACCACAATGGAAATCAAGGTCTTAGCCTTGGACCGGCTGCCAAAGTCCCGTAAGAAGACCATATCAATCTTCAAGAGGTCAAAGTCGTACTCATCCAGGTTGTTGAAGTTGGAGTAGCCGCTGCCGAAGTCATCCATCCAAACCTCATAGCCGCTGGCATGGAAGTTGGCGATGGCCTGCCGCAATTCCTGCGGCTTGCTGGTCACCGTTGACTCCAGAATTTCAATCTTCAGCAGGCTGGCCGGCAGGTTAAAGTAACGGCGGATTTTTTCAATCTCGGCATAAATGTTGCAGACCTGGAAGTCCACCCGGGAAAGGTTGACCGAGATCGGCACCAAAGGCTGCTGCTCCTCTCTTCTTCTGGCCAGCATGGCGCAGACCTGGCGGATGATGGCCAAGTCCAGCTTGTGAACCAGGTGAGCCTCTTCCAGCACTTCAATGAAAAAGCCTGGTCCCAAGACCCCGTATTTCGGGTCAACCCAGCGGGCCAGGGCTTCCGCCCCGCAGATCCGCCCGGTCAAGCTGCGGCTTTCCAATTGGAAGTATGGCCGGATCCAGCCCTCATCCAGGGCCTTCTGGAAGTTTTCCAGGACATAGCCCCGTCTTTCAAATTCCTGCTTGACCTCCTGGTTGTAAACCTGGCAGACCACCGCCCGGTTGTTGTTGAGGTAGCGCAGGGCCCGCTTGGCCTTGTCGACCGCCGTCATCAAGCCTTCACTGGCATCTTTGTAGCGGTAGACCCCGGCCCGGATGCTGGCGTCTGTCACCTTATTGACTTCAGCCGCCGCCTCTTCCAGGCTCTTTAAGAGGTCGGGGGCATCCGTGGCCAGCAGGAAGTTGTCTTCCGCGAAGCGGACCAGGACTCCGTCGGCGAAAAACTTCTGCAAAATCTGGGCAATCCGCAAGAGGAGCTGGTCCCCTTTTTCAAAGCCATAGCGGTTGTTGTAAGCCTGCATATTGCTGATATTGATCAAAACAACGGCTGGCTGGTCCCCCTTTTCCAGGCAGGACTTAAGGTAGGAGCTGGCAAAACTGTGGAAATAGTTGGTGTTGGGCAGGCCCGTCACCTTGTCGACGAAGAAGTTGTTTTCCCGCATTTCACCGTCCAGGTCCCGCTTCTGGTGGTAGATCTTCTCCTCAGCGATCCGCAATTGCGCGGTCAGATCCCCTTCCGCCATATCCAAGCGGACAGCAGAGGTTACCAGCTGGGGGACGACTGGCAGGCCCTGGATGCTGGCCATGTGCTTGACTTCTTCCTGCAAGTCGTCAAAGACCCGCTTGGCTTCCGCGTCATCAGCCAGCTTGACCACGGCCAAAAATTCATCCCCGCCATAGTGGCAGCTGAAGCCGTGCATCTTCTCAGCCAGCTGGCCAACCGCCTGGCTGACGGCAAAGAGGACCTGGTCGCCTTCTGAGCGGCCGTAGATGTCGTTGATCGATCGCAGCCCGTTCATGTCAACTAAGACGAGGTAGTAGTCGCTGCTGGCTCCCCGCCACTGGATGCTCTTCAGGTAGGACTTTAACTTTTCCCTTCCCTTGATATTACTCAAGCTTCCCAGGGAAACAGTGTCGACCAGGGTTCTGAACTGGTAGACAGCCAGGAACAAGAGGCAGGCCGTCGCTACGTAGGCGTAGAAAGGAAAGGTGCCAACGTAGATGTCCAGGCCCCCGAAGATGACCAGCAGCATCGGCCAGCTGGCCGTGGTCAGGTAAAACTGCCGGATATTTTTAGAGGGGCTCTGCCGGATTCCGTTGATGGCCAGGCCAATGGCGGCCAAAGAATACAGAAGGGGGACCAGCAAAAGCAGGAGGTTGTAAAGCAGGGTCGGCTGAAGCTGGTCCGTCAAGAGCCAGCCCGGATTGATCAAGAGCACGAGCAGTTCAAAAACGCCGTTAAGCACAGCAACTGAGCAGATCAGCATCCGCTTGGGCCGGCTGTCGACCAGGCTGAATTCCCCGCACTGGTCAATGTAGAAGAAGACCGCCAGACTGACGAAGTCCAGCATCCACAGCTTATATGTACCGGTAAAGAGCAGGCCCGCCTGGCTGGCTGGCAGGACCCCGCCCATTTGCAGCTTGTCCAGGGCGTCTCCCAAAAAATAAAGGGTTTCGCTGACCAGCGATGCCGCCAGCCATTTTTCCCTTTTCCCGTAATTTGTAATTGGCTTTAAGGCGCCGGTCAAGATCAGCATGATTGCCATGCAGAAGAATTCCCCCAGCGCGTAAAACAGAGCCGTATTTGTCATTTTCCCGCGATCCTCTGTCCTAATCCAAAAGTTGGCTTACCCTAAATTGCGTGTTTTGCGTGTTTTGCCTGTTTTACCTTAGATTATAGCCCATATTTGCCCGGAAAGAAGCTTTTTTGAACTAATGGCTTATCAATTTATAACCTAACCACTATAGACATATAAAAGCAATTTTACCTGTATTTTCCGAACAATTATTATCCCGCTTGTATAAAAGCACTTGTAGAGGCTTTTAATTCAAAAAGTCAGTCAATATTATAACAAATATAAAATCAAAAGCCGGGCAATTATAAATAAAATAGTACACCTTTAATTATAGCCAGGCAAAAGAAGACAGCGCCAGCCGGCTGGCTGACGCTGCTTAAACTGTTTGATATCGATGGGAAATTTTTAGCCTAAAACGCGAACGGCAAAGCTTGGCGTGTATGATGACACGCTGCCAGTCATCACGTTTTGGCCTGGGGCTGGAGCCATGACGTATTGGCCGCCGCCCAAGGCGATGGCTACGTGGTAGGCTGAGCCGTATGAACCCCAGAAGTAGAGGTCACCAGCTTGGGCGCTGGCCACGCTGATCTTAGTGCCGGCGTATTGCTGGGTGTAAGTAGTCCGGCCCAGGTTGATGCCGAAGTGGCTGTAAACGTATTGTACCAAGCCGGAGCAGTCAAAGCCGCTTGGCGTGGTCCCGCCCCAAACGTAAGGCACGCCCAGGAAGGTCAAAGCGTATGAAGTAATTGCGCTGGCACTGGCTGAGGCAGTTGTAGTTGCAGTTGAGGTTGAAGCAGTTGGTGCCTGGCTGACTGCTTGACTGCTGCTTGCTGCAGTGTTAGTGCTTGAAGTAGTGTTAGCATTTGATGCTGCAGTATTAGTGTTGGTCGTAGTGGACGCACTGCTGTTAGATGCAGTTGACTGGCTTTGAGTGTTGGCACTAGTGCTGGTGTTGGAATTGCTGCTAGTGTTAGTAGTAGTGCTCTTCTTGGCCTTTGGCGCCTGGCTGGAAGCAGTCGTGCTGGTTGATGAAGCAGTGTTAGTACTTGCTGCAGTTGAGCTTGAGCCAGTAGTTACGCCGTTTACCCCGTAAGTAGTCATGCCAGCCCGCAAGTTTAAACTTTGGCCGATCAAGATGGTGCTGCTTGACAAGTTGTTGGCCTTCATCAAAGTACTTACTGAAACACCGTACTTCTTAGCCAAACTCCACAAAGTGTCACCCTTTACGACCGTGTGGGTCGTTGAAGTAGTGTCAACGGTACTGGTTGAAGTGCTAATCTTAGCAGTCTTGGTTGCCTTGGTTGACTTAGTTGGGATTTGCAGCTTCTGGCCCACGTAGATCAAGTGGCCGGAAACGCCGTTAGCCTTCTTCAAGTCACTTACTGAAACGCCGTACTTCTTTGACAGGCCCCACAGGGTATCGTTCTTAACAACAGTGTAGCTGTCAGCCAAAGCGCTGGCCCCAGTAGTTAAAAGGGCGCCAGATGCACTCAGAGTTGCCAAAGCAGTCATCAACAGGTTCTTTTTCTTCATAAAACGTCTTTTCTCCTTTAACATGTGGTTTGATTTGATAACAATCTATAGTATAACTTTCAATTGTTACAGGAATGTATCGGTCTGATTACAAAACGAAAAAGCGCTGCAAGTTGTTCTGTAGCGCTTTTTAAAGCTTTTTAAGCCTGTACATTCTGGAGACTTTTTCTGTAAAAAGTTTCCTGGTCTAACTTTTAATGTTCTCTGCATAAGCTTTAAATTATCGAAGCTAGATGATTTCCTTGTCCTGCTGGGCCAGGTAGAGCTTCCAGCCCAACTTGAAGTGGTCCTCGCGCAAGCGGCGGGCCGCGTCATAGTCACTCTCTAAACTGTCGATGGCATCCCGCAGGCGCTTGTTTTCCCTGCGGATGGCGGCCAGTTCCGGGTCATTCACCACGCCCTTTAAATGAACCTTGGCGGCCAGCATGTTCCGCCGGTCTTGGAATTCTTTTTCCAAGGGGCCCAGGGCGTTCTCGTACTTGACCAGCTTTTTGTTTAAAGGCTGCAATTCCTCGTTGAGCTTAACGAAAAGGTCATAAGGCATATTAGACTTGATCCGGTTACACTCGCTGCAGGACAAAATCAGATTGTCCAGGCTGTTATCGTGCGAGACGGAGACCGGGTCCTTGTGGTCCACGCTCCGCCCCCGCCGGCCGCAGTACTGGCAGCGGTACTTGTACTTGGCCCGGATCCGCTCCCGGTCGATATAGTCAACCTCGTTTAACTGAAAGTCAATGCTGAGGCCTAAGGCCTGGAGTTTTTCCGCGAAAGGTAGTTTTCCTGGCAGAAAGAAGCTGGGATCATCCTCAGCCTTGATCACGGCCTGGTTGAAGTCTGCTCTGGGCAGCTGCTGCCTGGCCAGGACATTTCCATCATAGTCCTGCATGAGGGCCTCGTAGGACCGGCGGGTTTTTAAGTCCGGCAGAGAAAAGTCCCCGCTTGCTTGCCCGTCCTTGCCCACAAAGGCATAGAGGAGGTTGGCCGCGAACAGCTTGACCACAGGATTGGGGTAAGCTGCCGGATCCAGCCCCCGCTGCCGGCAGATGTCACACAGGCTGGCCAAGCGGTCATTGACCAGGCCGGGCAGCTTGAAATGCAGGGATTCCAGTCTTAAACCGCAGCTGCTGCACTGAAACTTCATTTTTGCCTCCTTGTTTTCTTTCTTACTCTTCTCTTAGCTTTTTCCTATCATAAGGCAAAAAGCAAGCGAAAAAAAGACCCTGGCCAAAAGCCAGAGTCTTTATTGTCTGTTTAAAAACAAATTACTTGTTTTCGTCCTTAGCTGCTTGGTTCAGGAAGCTGATCATAGCAGCGGCGTGAGCAACGCGTTCCTTAGCGTTAGAAGCGTTACGTGGACGACGGTGTGGGTTGATACCCGTGTGGATATTTCTTGACATGTCTCTTCATCCTTTCATCGATTTTCGAAAATCAGTAGTCATTATACCCCTCTTTCCCCATGTTAGGCAAGCCTTTTCGGCATTTCTTTGCCCCTCCAGCCCCTTTTTAGCTAAAAGCAAGGGCAAATATCTTCCGTCAGAAATGTTAAATGGATTTAGCAAAATGTCCAAGGCGGATTTTTGCCAATTTGTCACTTCTGTTTTTCACTTCCGGTAGCGCTTACATTATTTTGGAAATCAAAAGCAGGCTTTTGACTTTTTTGTGGCCGTGTAAAAAGTCGACACGTTTTAATCACTTAAAAAAGGTAGCAAAGTCCGTTTTTTGTCTTCCGGAATAAATCCCTTATTCTAGCCATATAAACCGCTTTCTAAAGTCTTTTCTATTTTTTCAGCAAGCTAAAAAAGTCAGATTTTTGACCTGCCGAGTTTCGCCAATATCTTTTCAATAACATCTGTTCGTTAATTTTGAACTATTGAGATTTAGGGAAAAATGGTTGACAATGGAACTACACGAAAGTAAAGTTCATTTTCGCTTTTCGTTAACTTTACGTAAATTTTGTAAACACCATTCTAGCTGAGTAGAGGATTTTATATGGAAGCCGCCAAAAGCAAAAGTTCAAATAATTTTTTGACCACCTTTTTGACCACCTTAAAGAAAATTTTTAGCGACCGAATTCTGCAGATCACCATCGTGATCACTATCATCAGTCTTTTCTTTGCCCGGCCGCGCAGCGCCGACATGAACTGGCACACGATCGAGTCTGTCACGACCATGCTGGTCTTGATCCAGGTCTACAGCTACCTGCACGTTCTGGACATCATTGCCTATAAACTGGCGGCGATCGCTGACTCCACCCGGAAGCTGATCCTCCTCTTTACTCTCTTGTCCGTCTTCTCGGGCATGTTCCTGGGTAACGACATTACCTGCTTGACCATGATCCCCCTGTACTTGAACATCGCCAAGAAGTACAAGCTGCCGGAAATCCTGCCGGCCACTTTGATCGGGATGGGGGCCAACATCGGGGCGGCCTTCACCCCATGGGGCAACCCCCATAACATCTTCGTGGTCTCCAACTACCACTTAGCGCCCGCTATCTTCTTTAAGTGGACCCTGCCTTACCTAATCGTGGCCATGGTCGTCTTTCTCTGCATCTTCTTCTTTATCCCGAAGAAGAACATCCCGACCCAGGAAGTCGTTGAAATCAACGTCAGCTGGCCAATGACGATGATCACCACGGTCATCTTCTGCTTCTTCTTCGTTGGCGTCTTCAAGTTCGTTCCAATCTGGATGCCGATGCTGGCCTCCATCATCTGGGCCTTGATCGTCAACTGGAAGATCCTGCTCCACATTGACTACTCCCTTTTGCTGACCTTCACCCTCTTCTTCTTCTTCATCAGCGACATCCAGCAGATTCCTTTTGTCGTGGCCCTGATCCACGGCCTGGTCGGCACTGAAATGAGCACTTACTGGACATCCATCCTGTCCAGCCAGGTCATGAGCAACGTGCCATCAACCATCCTGGTCGGCAAGTTCTCCAAGTACGCTGAAGCCTTGACCCTTGGTTCCAACATCGGCGGCTTCGGGTCACCAATCGGGTCCATGGCCAACATGCTGGTCATGCGGACCTTCTACGCCCACGCTTCCAAGGATGCCAAGAAGAAGTTCTTCCCGAAGTGGCTGGGCTACCAGATCGCCGGCTTGATCATCCTGTCCCTTATCGGCTGGGTCATCGTCAAGCTGAACCTGTAGTAAGATATTAAATCTCTCGCGCGTCTCCTTATTGGAGGCGTTTTTTGCTTAAAAACTAGTGCTCAGTTGCCTTTTAATATATAATTTACTAAAACGGCCGGAAGCATCTGGTCAAAGTTGATTTCGCCCCTCTGGGGCCCAGAAAGGGAGGCAAAAAATGGCAGTCTGGATTATTGCTATTTTAGTCGTATTAATCGTTATTTTTTACATTTCAGCCTACAACGGCCTGCAAAAGGCCAAGGTTAACACTGAAGAGGCCTGGAGTCAGATCAGCGTTCAGCTCAAGCGGCGGAACGACTTGATCCCTAACCTGGTGGAAACCGTCAAGGGCTATGCCAAGCACGAAAAGGAAACCCTGAGCAAGGTGGTTGAACTCAGAAACCAGCTGACCCAGTTGCCAGCTGACGACCACGAAGGGGCCATGCAGCTGTCCAACCAAATCACTGACAGCTTGAAGACCATCTTCGCCCTGTCTGAAAGCTACCCAGACCTGAAGGCCAACACTAACTTCGCCAACCTGCAGGAAGAACTGACCAACACGGAAAACAAGATTGCCTACTCACGGCAGCTCTTCAACTCCAGCGCGGCTGTCTACAACAAGATGCTCCTGGTCTTCCCATCCAACATCGTGGCTAACATCCACCACTTCACTAAGGTTGACTACCTGGAAATCCCTGAAGAAGAAACCAAGGTACCAAAGGTATCCTTTTAAAGGCTAAGGGATCGCCATGCTATACCAACAAATTGCCCAAAACAAGCGGAAGACGGCCGGAGTCCTGGTCGTTTTCGTTTTGATCTTTGCCCTGGTGGGCGCGGGCCTGGGCCAGCTGATGTGGGGCAAGCCCCTGCCGGGCGTATTGACCGCCGGCGTCATTGCCTTGATTTACTCTTTCCTGGTCTTCCAGGATCCGGTCAATGTCGTCATGAGCATGAACCATGCCCAGCATTTAAATAAAGAGGACAATCCCCAGCTTTTTCATATCGTGGAAGACATGGCCTTAGTGGCCAATATTCCCATGCCCGAAGTCTACTTGATTCCGGACAAGAGCCCCAACGCTTTCGCGACCGGCCTGTCGCCGGACAAGTCAGCCATTGCTGTTACCCAGGGCCTGCTGGACATGATGAACAGAGAAGAGCTGGAAGGGGTCCTGGGCCACGAGATTTCCCATATCCGCAACTATGACATCCGCCTGTCCATGGTGGCCCTGGTTTTGGTCAGCGCCATCAGCTTTATCGCCGACTTTGCTCAGCGCTGGGTCTGGTTCGGCTTTGGCCTTGACCGGGACGATGATGACGACCGAGAAGGCGGAACGATTGGGATGATCATCGGCGTGATCGGGGTTATTTTCGTTCTGATCCTGGGGCCTTTGGCGGCCAGCCTGGCCCAGATGGCCCTGTCCAGAAACCGGGAATACCTGGCCGACGCCAGTTCCGTTGAACTGACCCGGAACCCGCACGGCTTGATCAGCGCCTTGACCAAGATTGAGAACAGTCCGCCCATGCAGGCGGCCAGCAGCGCCAGCGCGTCCTTGTATATTGAGGACCCGATTAAGCGGCACAGCCTGAGTCATCTCTTTGACACCCACCCAGCTACGGCTGACCGGATCAAGCGCTTGGAAAAAATGTAAGTCAACACAAAAGCTTCCAGATTTTCATCTGGAAGCTTTTTAGCTCTGCCTAAATTTAAGTTATATTTATCTCCCGGCTTCTATTTGCTATAATGTACGAATTAAATTGCTGCTTTTTCAAAAAAGTGTATTAGAGGGAAGAAAAATGTACGGACAATATTTTAAAAGACTGCGGAATTATAAGAAGATGACGCTAGGTGAAGCAGCAAAAGATATTACTTCAAGCCCCGCCTTGTCACGCTGGGAAAATGGTGTCGACGATATTCGGCTCAAAAAGTTTTTAGCCCTCTTAGACCGGGTTGATATCACCCCCAGGGAGTTTTTCGCATATACGGAAGTCCAAGGGAATCTAGACAACTCCTACTATGATGAACTGCAATTGCTCGTCCAGCAAAAAGACGGCCAGAGGCTTCATCAGATCTTTTTACGTCAAATCAGCAGCTTTCATCAAACAAAAGATCCAGATATTTTAGGAAAGGCAGTCGCCGCGGCCAACAGCTATTTCAGTTTGACTAAAATAAACTGTTTAACAGACGCTGACCTAAAGAGTTTTAAAGATTTACTGCTTGATAGCGAGTACTTAGATTTCAAAAGCCTACTTTTTCTTGAAAATTCTGTTTATTTGATTGACTGCGACCTGCTCATTTCATATAACAGCAAAGTCATCCATCAGCTTAGTCACTTGGAACAGGTAGATTATGAACTGTATTTGAATGCCTGGACGGCTCTGACCAATATTGTTTTCAGCCTGATCCAACAAAAACAAAACTCTGTCGCAAGCCACATTTTGAATCAGTTGCTGACAATTGATTTGCCACAGCAAATGGCCGCTTTTAAAATCAGAATCGTTTTTTTAAAAAAATTGCTGGCTTACCGGGAAAGCGGCGATGACCGGGAAATCAATGCTTATTTAAAATCTCTAACTGAAATTGGGCTAAGCAATTTGGTAAGTGAACTTTTGGATTATTGGGATAGCATTTACTGATGACCATTTCTACTCAGCCTAGGCGTTACAATTTGACCTTCAAAAACCAGATTGAAACGTTCAAAATGAGGTATTAACGACTGAACGAGTACAAAGCCCGGATCTTCTTTCACCACTCGATAATAAATTTTCCTTCTTGTCTAAGCCTCCCCCTCCATAAAATAAAAGATCACGCAATATTGGCTTTCCTAAAAGATGCCATTAGCCGTGATCTTTCTTACTCTACTTAACTACTTCTGTTTTAACATTGTTTAATTGGTCAGATAAGTCTTTCGGACTGCTCATTAAAGCGTCGAAGAAGTTTAATTCTTCATCATTTAAGCCTTCCACAAGAATTGGTCCGCCTTTCGTTAATTCAGTTCTAGTACGTCCCATATCGCAACACAACCTTTCTAGATAGCCATTTCTCAATTAGCCGATGAATAACGCCTCAGCCCCCATTGCCAAAACTTGGCCGAGATCCAGTAAAGGATGGGCAGAAAAGCCAGAAGATATATGAGCAGGCTTTTCCCCCGTCCTAGCAGCCAGTCCTCTGGCAAATTGCTGACTAGCAAAAGTGGAATGATCCAGGTAAAAAGCTGTTGAATGACTCGCGGAAAAATCTGTTTTGGCCGTCCGGCTAAGCTAACCAAATCTTCTACAATCCCTCCCAAAGCCGTCAGTCCTTCAAACCAAAAGAGCAAGGTTAGGCACAATTGGTTCAAAATGAAAATCAAGGCTGCTGGTAAAATGACCATGCAATTGATCAGCATAATCTGGCCAAAACTAGCCCCTTCACGAGTAAGGTAATAAGCCAGTAGTCCAAGCGAAAGCAGCAAGTTGAAAAAACTTGGAATATCCAAACTTCTGCCAACCGCCAGCCAGTAACTCGAACTTGGCCGAATCAGCAGATAGTCGAGGTTACCTTCAAGGATGTCTTCACCTAGTCCTTCATGGCCCAAAATGAAAAACAAATTGTAAAGATAGGTCGCGCTATTCATGAAACTGATCATGACGTAGTAGCGGTTCGCTGTCCAGCCTGCCAAGTTCTCACGCTGACTAAAGTAAACCTGTCCCGCAAACAGCTCGATCAGCAGAAAGACAGCTGCCAAAAGAAAAGTAATAATGCTAGTACCGCGGTAAATCATAAACTCAGCTAAGCTTTGCCGCCAAATAGCCTTGATCTTTCTCATGCTCCTACCCCCTCAAAAGTTTTAATACCTTTTTTGAACAACGTTTTTCCCAGCAGCACGCTAAGAAACAGCCAGCAGCAAACAGCCAGACAATTTGCAAAAAAATCGCGCCAGTCTGTTGTTCCCGTCAACAAGCGCGCTGGAAAATCCGTCACCAAGGAAAAAGGGTTGTATTTCAAATACTGGTAAACCGGGCCCAATAAATTCAAAGGAAAATATAATCCTCCTAGCAAGAGGTAAACTGCGTTAATTCCGCTTCTAAGCGGCCACATATTGATCAACCAAAAGCTGAGCATAGCCAGGACCATCATCAAACTGAAAAACATCAGACTGCTCAAAAGAAGGTAAATCAAGAGCAAAAACACTGGTCCAGCGCTTTTTACCAAGAACAGAAGCAAGATCAAATACAACAGCAATAGTGGCGTCTGCAGGCCTAAATTGTAATTGAACAGGTACCAGTACAAGGATAAAGGTCTCGTTAAATAGAGGGAAAGATTCCCAGATTCGACCATGTCCGCGAATTGGAAAACCGGCCCGGTTGTAAAAATTAAACTGATCAAATTGGTTGCCAGCAGATAACGGGCCATTTGCTGAAAGTTGCCGGACTCTGCCAAGATAAACTTCCACATTAAAACTGTAACCAGCAGACTCGCCAATTGCAGGACCAGCTTCATGATCATATTAGCCCGGTAGATCAAACTGTTCTTCAAACCAAGATAATAAACAGGCAGATATCTTTTCATTGTTTCTCTCTTTGATATATTTTCAAGATGACCTCTTCGGCTGATATTCCACTTTTGCTTAAAGAAATGATCTGTTCCGGCTGGAATTTTTCCATCTTCACAAAAAGCTGCTGAGGATCATGAATGATTTCTTCACGCACGTCAGTCTGGTCATTGATCCAATACTTCAAGCAATAGCTATCGGATTGATCGATCTGAAGAGGCAACTTATTCAAGCTGTCATTAAAAATCAACTCTCCTTTGCTCAAAATCAGCAAACGCTGGGCTAAGGCCTCAATATCACGGACATTGTGCGAAGTTAAAATAATCGTCGTCTGACGCAGTCTATTTTCTGCTTTTAAAAAATTGTAGATTTTCTCCTGGGTCAATAGGTCCAAGCCAATGGTTGGCTCATCCAGAAACAGGTAGCTTGGTTCATGGATCAAGGAACAGGCAAGTTCACAACGGATCCGCTGGCCCAAAGACAATTTGCGGACCGGCGTTTTTACGATCTCGCCAATATCCAGTAAATCGCACAGTTCCCGCAATCTGGCTTGATAATGGTCTGGCTTTAATTGATAAATAGCCGCCAGCATATTCAAAGTATCAACAGCAGGTAAGTTCCAGGACAGCTGCGACTTTTGCCCAAACATGACCCCAATTTGCCGCAACAGCTTCTTTTGATGACTTCCCGGAATGAGTCCCGCTACTTTCACGCTGCCACTGGTTGGCTGAATAATCCCTGTCAGCAGTTTGGTCAATGTCGTCTTTCCTGCTCCATTTGGGCCAATCAGGCCAATAATTTCACCATCTTTTATAGTCAAATTCAGATCTTTCAAGGCGGGCACCAGCTGGTATTTCCGGTGGAAGATATCCTGCAAAGCTCCCTTTAATCCCGGTTCCTTGCTAAAAGTCCGATAATCAAAAGAAAGCTGGTCGATTTCAATCACTTTTCTCCTCCTCATATGTCGTTAATAATTGTTTAACATTCTAGCGCTCAAACTGTTCCTGCATCCTTACTTTTCATATTTGAAAATTCCTGTTTTTTATGCAAAAACCGCTGAACTTACAGTTCAGCGGTTTTCTATTTTCACAAATTAATGCCCTGCTGGCGGAAGAGCTCCTTACGCTTGGCCGCCGGCGACATCCCGTAGTACTTGCCAAATTTTTCATAAAAGAAGGACTTGCCCCGGTAGCCAACCAGGCCGATGATCTGCTTGATCGACAGGTCTGGCCGGGCCAAAAGGCGGACGGCTGCCTCCATCTTCTGCTCGTCAACCAGCTCAATAAAGCTCTGCCCAGTCTTCTTTTTGACCAGGTCGGAAAAATAGTTGGGACTGAGCTGGTAGTAAGCCGCGGCATCCTTCACGCTGGTCGAGACATAGTTTTCACTAATATAGCGGCGGATCTCCCGCTCACTCAAGCTGCCCACTTCATTTAGTGCCCGCAAGGCCAGAGCCAGGGCAGTTAGCAGCTGGCTTTTGAGCAAGACTGAAGATACAGAATCGCTAGTCTGGTACTCATTCAAGGCCGCCAGGAAAGCCGCCCCAGCTGGCCCGTCAACCGCCACCCGGCCGTGGGTCCCTACTTCTTCAGCTTCTCCCAGCATGAGATCCTTTTTCAAGTCTTTCACTGAAAAAGCTTCTGGCAAGACAAGCTGGACTAGGAGCCCCTCTTTCAGACTGGCCTTGCAGTCCTGGCCAGCTGCCAGCAGGAACCAGTCACCGGGCTTAACCTGCCACTTTTTCTGGCCAGCCCGGAAGCGCCCCGTCCCCGCTAAAAGCAGCAAGGCAGTCAAAGAGTCATTCTTCCAGCCTTCAGCCTTGTCGCCTAGTAAAACAAACGTACAGGCCGCGGTCTGCCCCTTCCCCTTGCTCAGCGGCAGGGTGGCATCCCCCGCCTCCTGCAATTTTTTCTGCAGCTTGGCAATTTCAGTCATCAGCCCTCTCCTTTCCAGCAAAAACTTATCTTTTTATCCTATACTGGATCTTATCGGATTTTACCGCTTGCCGGCCAATTTTTTCTCCCGCCAGCGGGCCCAGATGGCCAAAAGCAGAGACAGGAAAACCAGGATAAAGGCCGCCCAGAAAATCGCGTGAATAGCCCCGTAGAGGATATTCTCCATCTGGACCAAATCCTGCTTGGGCAGGCTGGCCCGGGTCTTGGCGTCTGACAAGTGGTTGAGCATGGACAAAGTGATCTTGCCTCCGCTAGCCTTGACCCCTTTAGCCAAGTGCTCATTCAAGATGACCCCGAAGACGCTGGAAGAAATCGCCATAGCCAGCATCCGGATCAGGTAGGAGAAGGAAGTAGCAACCGGCACGTCCTGGCTTTCCGCGTCTTCTTGCACCTTAACCTGAAGCTGGTTGAACATGACCCCGTTGCCCCAGCCCTGCAGCATCCCGGCCAGCAAAATCCCCCAGTAAGGGAAATAGCGCGGAGCCACGGCCATAGCCAGGTAGCCTGCCGCTAAAAGCCAGCAGGTTGCCAGCATAACCTGGTAGGCTGACCAGCGCTGGCGCATTTTTTCCACGGACAAGGAGCCCAGCATGTCGGTAAAGGCTCCGGGAATCTGGGTCATCCCCCCGACCAGGGCAGTCGTGGCCATCAAGCCTTCAGCCCACATCGGCGCGTAGACGCTGTAAGCCGACATGGCGGCCCAGATCAAAACGAACAAAGTAAAGTCGACTACCAGGGGGATATTTTTGAACAAGCGGCCTGGAATAATCGGGTCCTCCGCCCGGCGCTCAATAATGACCAAAAGTCCGATGAAAATCAAGGCCGCCGCGAAGATCAAAAGCGCCGTGGCCAGACCGGCTGAACCCACCAGCTGGGTCCCCAATAAGAGGGCCACCACCCCAAAGGACAGGCAGATGGCCCCGCCTAAGTCGACCCTGCGAACTGGCCGGTCTTTTTTCTCATCCAGGAAAAAGATCTGGATCAAAACGATGGAAATCAAGGCCACCGGGATGTTGATATAAAAGACCCAGCGCCAGGACAGGGCATCAACGATCCAGCCCCCAAAGAGCGGTCCTAAGATGGTGGCCGTGGTGAAGAAGGCAGAGACCATCCCCAGCACCTTTAGGCGCTTGTGGGCGTTTGGATAAAGGTCAGAGTAGATGATATAAGGAAGCGACACCATCCCCCCGTTGCCGATCCCGGCCAACAGGCGGAAGGTCAAGAGAAAGGACATCTGCTGGGCGCAGCCCTGGAGCAGCGCCCCCAGCAAGAAGCAGGCAGCCGCGAGCTGGTAGGCCAGCTTGTTCCCCCGCCGCTCGCCTAATTTACTCCAAAGCGGCGTGGAAACAGCCGTCCCCAATAAGAAGATGGCCACCAGCCAGCCGGTATACTCAATCCCGTGCAAATCGGCAATGATCCGCGGCAAGGCGGTGTTGATAATCGTGTTGTCCAGGCCGGACATGACGTTTGACAACATCAAGGCCACGGTAATTACTCGTCTTCGTTGATCTGACATTTTTCTCTCCCACTAAAGTCTAAAAGTCTGTAATTCTAGGATACAACTAAAAAATTTTTCGTTAAAGCTACTTCCCAGATTATTTTAAGAAAAGCGCTATAAATCGGCATTTTCAATCAGTTTGGACAAAGTTTGAATTAGACAGGCCTTGGCAAATCCAATATAATAAAATAAGAATCAATTTGACGAATCAACGGGGTGCCGGAAGGCTGAGATGATACCCATGGAACCTGGCCAGGTAATGCTGGCAAGGGAAAATGCTGCTTATGGTCACCCCAGTTTTGAGGTGACTTTTTATTTTGCAAGCAGAACTGACAATTGACCACTTAACTTTTTCCTACGGGGACCGGGAGGTCATCCGCGACCTTTCCTTAACCCTGCCGGCGGGGACTTTTTCCCTCTTGATCGGGCCGACCGGCTGCGGCAAGTCGACCCTGTTGAAGATCATGGCCGGCCTCTACCCGAAATACGGGGGCCAGCTGACCAGCGGGCAGGTTTCTTTGGGCGGGCGAAGTCAGGCCATGATGTTCCAGGAAGCCGGCGAGCAGTTTACCATGGCCACGCCTAGAGAAGAGATTATTTTTGCCATGGAAAACCTGGGCAAAAGCAAGACAGAATTTGCGGACCGGCTGAAGCTGGCCAGCGAATTCGCGGAAATCGACTCTCTTTTAGACCAGAAGATCGTAACCATGTCCGGCGGGGAAAAGCAGCGGGTAGCCTTGGCCGTCCTGGTCGCCATGGACGTGGATCTTTTCTTATTAGATGAGCCTTTTGCCAGCGTGGATCCGGCGGCCCGCCACTTCTTGATTGGCCGCTTGGCCAAGCTGAAAGAGCAGGGCAAGACCATCATCATCACCGACCACCTTTTTGACGACTACCAGGGCAAGGTGGACGGGGTCTACCGCTTCAAAAGCGAGCAAGTGGACTTATTGACTAAGGATGAACAAGCGCTTCTCCTGGCTACTGAGCCAATCGGCCTGCACTTCCCCCTGCCGGAGAACGAGCCAGCGGCTTTTGTCATGAAAAATTTCGCCATCAAGCAAGGCCGGCCTTTGCTTGAGCAAAAGGAATTAGCCATCCCCAAGGGGAAGGTGACCTTGATCACGGGGCCAAACGGCAGCGGGAAGAGCTCCCTGTTTAAGGCCATGACCAAGTTGCTGGACTACCAGGGCTCTTTAACCTGGGAGGGCAAGGAAGTGGCCAAGCTCAAGGAGCGGACCTACTTCCAGCATGTGGCCCAGATTTTTCAAAATGCGGCTGACCAGTTCATGGCCATCACCGTCAAAGAGGAGCTGGCTTTGAGCCAAAAGCACGCTTCCCCCTACTTCACTCCGGAAGTCTTAGACCGGGCCCTGGCTGACCTGGATTTGGCCGACCACATGGACCAGGTGGTCTACTCCTTGTCGGGCGGGCAGAAAAAGAAGCTGCAGATCCTCTTGATGCTTTTGTCGGGCCAGGAAGTGCTCTTGATCGATGAGCCTTTGAGCGGCCTGGACCAGAAGTCGATTGAGCAGGTCGTGCAGCTTTTGCAAAAGTGCCAGGAAAAGAGCGGGCAGACGATCCTGCTGATCAGCCACCAGTTCTACGGAATCAGCACTTGGTGCGACTACCACCTGCGTCTGGCCGGCAGAGAGCTGGCTTTTGTCCAGGATTAGGAGAAGAAAATGACTAAAAGCAAAATGAATCCCAGCTTGAAATTCCTGCTGACCTTGATTATTTCACTGGAGTTATCTTTTAAGGTCAGCCTTTTCAGCAATATCATCGTTATTGTTTTATCCTTAGCCTACCTCTTATACCGGCGGATCAAGCCTAAGACCCTGGGCAGGATGCTTTTGGCAACGGGCTTAGCGGCAATTACCGTCTTTTCTTCAGGCTACATCTTCAGTGACCACCGCGACCTCTGGTATGCTTTGGACATCTCCAGCCGGGCCTTCGTATACACCTTCACCACGGCCTGCCTGACCATTTCAACCACGGCAGAAGAGATGGCCCGGTCGCTGGAGCAGAACCTGCACTTGCCGAGCAAGTTTGCTTATGGAACTTTGGCGGCTTTGAACATCATTCCCCGCATGCAAGCCGCGGTCAAGCAGATCCGGGTGGCAGGGATGATGCGGGGAGTCTACCTCTCCTTTTGGTCCCCGGTCCTCTACTTTAACGCGATTTTGGTAGCTTTAAACAGTGCCGACAACCTGGCCCAGGGGATGGAGTCCCACGGCTACCGGGAAGGCGCTCCGCGGTCCGTGATCGTTGAGGTGCCGCTAACTAACAAAGATTGGCTGCTCTTTATTATTGCGGTTCTTCTTTTGAATCTGGGCGCTTTTTTACTCCCGTAGAAATTGCAAAAAAATTTTATTAAAAAAGTTATAAAATTGACCTAAATCAATTTCTTTTGCCTGGGGAGGGCCTATAATACTAAGTATCAAGAGAAGAAATTACTACTTAAGTAAAAAGAAAGGAAATTACCATTATGAAGAAATTAGACGCTACTACTTTGACTGCTGACCAACAAAAGTTCTTTAACGACGCTTTGGCCTTCGTTGCTTCCGTTGACAAGGACGGCAACCCACAAGTTGGTCCTAAGGAATCATTGACTGCTTTGGACGACAAGCACCTGGTCTGGAGTGAAGTTACCTTCTCCCACTTGTGGGAAAACATCAAGAACGGCAGCAAGGTTGCTGTTGTAGTTGCTGACGTGCCAAGCCACACTAACGTACGCGTGCTCGGCAGCGTGACTATCCACGAAGGCGACGACTTCGCTAAGGAATACGCTGCTAAGGTTGGCAAGAAAACTGATACTGCCGTAGTAGTTGAAGTTGAAGAAATCTTCGCTTAATCAAATCAGCATAAAGAAAATGGCTTCTAGGAGAAAATCCTGGAAGCCATTTTTGTTTACTGTTCTATTTTTTCGCCCATAAAAGGCCACAGGCCAGGGCAGCGTAAAGCAAGTACCAGATGCCGATTGAGATGTACCCATGAATATTGAAGACAAAAATTAAGACGATAACCGCTAATGCTGCAGCAGTTACGTAGCCAACCGCCGGGCTGAGCTTGGTCAAGGGAATGATTCCCAAGAAAAGGGTCAGCAGAGTGATCGCGATCATGCCGACAATTGCCCAAGATACTGGACCAGGGGTGCCTAAGGCAAAGATCCACTGAATTGCCATAAACAAGGCCAAACAGATGCCAGCCAGCAAGAAGACGGTTTTAACGGCTGGCTTAGTTGCAAAGTTTTTCATCATAATCACGCTCCTATTTTTTAAAGGCTATTTACTTATATTGCAAGCTCAAGTTCTTCTTTTGAGCAGTGATTCTTGCTAAGCTTAATAACTTTTGCATTTTACAACGTTCTCTTCTGAGCTACGTTTTCTTGCAAAAAGCGGCTAACAGCCAATAACACTAAGGCCAAGAAGTTCAGTGGCAAATTGCCCGGACCAAAAGCGATTGGCGTAATCAGTCCTATCAACGTCAAGGCAATGCAAACTAGGCCAATAATCAAGAACGGCTTACGGGGAATTTTTTGGCTAAATACAGCTAAGGCTAATTCTGTCAGTAAGACCAAAATTAAAATCACATGGCCAAAAACAGTTACTTTTAAATCGTTCCCTTTGATCGTTCTTAGGGCATTGATGTAGTCCTTTAGATTTGAGCAAACTACCACAGTCAAAAAGCATAGTAAGCTTACATCAACCACTTTGACTAAAATCTTTAAGAATTTCACCTCTGTCATCTCCATTTTCACCCAAGCCAGGCCATCACGCAGCTGACCAGGCTGACGGCCAAGAGGATGCCGGCCAGCCAATGGTTAAAGACTGCCTTCCCCCGCCAGCGGTAGCTGGCCAGAACCAGACTGACCGCCAAAGCGACAACAGCCAAAGTCCAGTACCAGGTCAAGCCGAAATACAGGCCTACCACCCGGTCAATTACAAGGCCCAGCAAAAGGCAGGCACCAATTACCCAAGCTGCTGCAGGAGCCAGCCACTTACTCAGCCAGACCCCCAAAGCAGCAGCTACAACAAGCAAAATAAAGGCACCATAAAGCAGTTCTGTTGCCTGTCCATGACTGCCACTGAAGGCATAACCCGAAGCCGTCTGGCCAACTAAATTAATGATCAGCGACACTGCCGCTGCCGTCAAAAGCAGGTCATTGGCCAGCCACATGTAACGCTCTGTTTTAGTCATCAAAATCATCCCTTTCATGACTAAAATACTTTATTCAAACACTTTCACCCTAGATTCTAGCACTAGACTAATTCGTATACAAAAAGCCCCTCCTGCTGATTTCCCAGGAGAGGCTTATACTTTCTATTCTACTTGTGGTAAGGACTGCCAGAGTTAATCATAAAGGCCCGGTAGATCTGCTCAATCAAAACCAGCCGCATCAATTGGTGGGGCATGGTCAGCTTGCCGAAACTGAAGAGGTCGTTGGCCCGCTTGTTGACGGCGTCACTGGTCCCCAGGCTCCCCCCGATCACGAAAGTAATGTCGGAATGCCCGTAGGTCCCCAGGTCCTTCAATTCCTTGGCGAACTCTTCACTTGCCCGCTCTTTGCCCTTAATGGCCAGAACGTAAACATATTCCTTGTCCTTGATCTTACTCAGGATCCGCTCGCCTTCCCGCTTCTTGACCTCTTCCATCTGGGCCGGGCTGAGGCTTTCCGGCGCCTTCTCATCCGGCACCTGCACGATCTCCACCTTGGCAAAACGGCTCAGCCGCTTCTGGTACTCCGCGATTCCGTCCTTAAAATACTTCTCTTTTAATTTTCCAACGCAAACAATTTTGATATTCATAATGCCCCTATTTTACCATTTTTACTTCTATCCCCACAATTAACAGTTTATCAACCGCCTTTTTCCACAGCTGTGGAAAGGCCTTTTCTAGATCTAGTGGACTAGAGCCGAATTCTATCTAGGTCTAGCTTTTTTCAAAAAAATTTATAAAATCCCGTGTAACCATTCCACAAACTAGCTGTGGACTGGACCTTTTCACAAACAATCACCAAAAAATCCCGGCCTGCCGCCTTGAACAGACGTTTTAACATGCCTTTTACCCGTGGAACTTACACACAATCCACAGCTTATCCACAGCTTTTTTAGCGCTTTTTACCCCGTTTTTTGCACAATTCACAGGCTTTTCCACAGGATTGGGGATAAAGTCTCCTGAAAAAATTTCCTTGACAAGAAATATATCCGAACTTTACCTTCCTTTTACCCTATTTTTGTTTTGAACAAACAAATAATCCAGCAGATCTGCTGATCCACTGGATTATTTGTTCTTAAATTAGTTGCTTGCCTGCAGGGTTACCGTGAAGGTCATGGTCTTGCCATTCCGGTTGACCGTAATCTTGACCTTATCGCCAACATTGTGGCTGTACAGGATGCTGTGCAGTGTGGCTACGTCGTTGACCGTCTTGCCGTTAGCCGCCGTAATCACGTCGCCCTTCTTGATCCCAGCACTGGCTGCCGCGCTGCCTGAAGTTACGCTGGCCACGTACAGGCCCTTCTTCAGACTGGTTGAAATGCCCAGCTGCTTCTTGTAGTAGCTGTTCAGTTCAGCAATCGCTGCTACCTTGATGCCCAGTTGCGGCCGGGTGATCTTCCCCTTCTTGACCAATTGGTTGATGATCGTCACAACTTCGTTTGACGGGATCGCGAAGCCCATCCCTTCAACGGAGTCGCCGCTACTGGAGCTGGACAGCTTCATGGAGTTGATCCCGATAACCTGGCCGTCAGAGTTGACCAGGGGCCCACCGGAGTTACCGGAGTTGATAGCCGCGTCAGTCTGGATGACCGTCATCTGGTTGGAGTTGTAAGTGATCGTCCGGCTTGGTGAGGAAATGATCCCTTGCGTTACCGTAGACGCGTATTCAGACCCTTCCGGTGAACCGATGGCAATCACCGTCTGCGCGGACTGCAGGCTGCTGGAGTCACCAAATGAAGCGGTCTGGGTCACGTACTTGGAGTCGATTGACAGAACTGCCAGGTCACTGGTTGAGTCCTTGCCGACAACCTTAGCGGCAATCGTCTTCCCGGAAGCCAGGATGACCTTCACCTTGGCTGCCCCGGAAATAACGTGGTTGTTAGTGACGATGTAGCCCTTGCCGTTTGCCGTCGTGTAGATGACCCCGGAACCTTCAGAGTACAAAGTCAAAGACTTCTTGGAGCTGGATGAGTCTGAACTGTCCGAGTCACCGTAGCCAAACATGCTGTAGATGTCAGAGCTTGATGATGAACTGGAAGTGTACTTGTAGTTCAAGACTGAAACAACCGCGTTCTGCACCTTCTTGTAGGCGGAAGTCATCGTCCCGCTGGTAATCGTGGACTTGTTGACCTTGGTCGTGCCACTGGATGAAGTCGTCACTGACCCGTTTTCACCAGTGTTGCTGCTGCTTGAGCTGGCCGTGGATGATGAAGTATTGCTGTTCAAATTGGCTGCTGACAAGCCGCCGTAAGCAATCCCCCCGCCCAAAAGACCGGCAACGACCCCAATGATGGCCGCTTTAGTTAGCAAACGGTTATTTTCCTTCTTGCGCGTGTTTCTTTGCTTATCTTGTTCTTCAGACATGGTTATCACTCCTTATCGTTGCCATTATCATATCCCAGCTTTTTGAAGTATATATGAACAAAACGTATTAATTAAAAGCTTTAAATCCTCTGTATTATAAATTAATTAAAGAACTCGGCGTCATCGGCTCGGTATCGTGCAATTCCAGGTCACTGGCCATGTCGGCGTCTCTGGCCGCCAAAACCTCTTCCGCCACGTCCCGGGCCAAATAGTTTAAATTGTTCTGCTGGCTGCGGTGGGCCATGAAAACATGCTTGGTTTTAGAACTGATAACCCTGGCCAGAGTCTCAGCCGCCTGCTCGTTTGACAGGTGGCCGTGGTCTGACCGGACCCGCTGCTGCAGGCTCCAGGGATAGGGGCCGCTTCTCAGCATCAGGTCGTCATAGTTGAACTCGAGCAAATAAGCATCCGCGTCTTGAATCTCATATTCGACTTCTTCAGACACGTAGCCCGTGTCCGTCAAGCAGGCCAGGCGCTTGCCCCCGCTGGAAAAAACGTAGTACTGGGGCTGGGCCGCGTCATGGCTAGTGGCAAAAGCCGTCACTTCCAAGTCCCCATAGCACTTGGTCTGGCCCGGCTCAATCACATTGATCTGGTCTTTCGGCAGGCAGCCGATCTTCCCGGTCTCCTCCAAGTACTTCCAGGTGCCCGTGTTGCTGAAGGCGTTCAGCTGGGGATAGCGGCGCATAAGGACCCCCATCCCCCCGCTGTGGTCGCCGTGGTCATGGCTTAAAAAGACCATGTCCAGGTCCTCGATCGCCACGCCTACCTTGGCTAAAAGCTCCTTGGTCTTCTTGCCTGAAAGGCCGGCGTCCATCAAAATCTTGTGCTGGTCAGTCATCAGCAGGCTGCAGTTGCCCGCTGATCCGCTCGATAATACCGCGAATTGCAAATTTTTTCCTTCCTGCCCTTAATCGTCCAATGTACTGTTTTGCAAAAGCTGGCCGCTGAAGGCGTTGACCCGCTTCAAGCTGCTGCTCTTGCTGCTCTTGTTTTCGATCCAGACCAGCCAGGTCGGGACGAAAATCACGCTGCCCCGGACCTCGGTCAATTTGGTGTAGCCCAGCTTGACCTGCATTACCCGGGAGTTGTCGGCCAGTTCCCGGGTGGTGTAGAGGTTGGTGACCGCCCGCAAGGGGCTGATAGTTGCCTGCAGCTCGCGGACGCTGGACAAGTCAGTCAAGTAGGTCTGGTAGTAGCCCGTGATCTTCTTGTTCTTGACATTGACCACCAGCTGGGCTAGGTTACTGTAAACCAGGCCGTACTGGGACTTCTGCACGTAAACGTAGCTGCTGTTGCTGGAGAGGTTCTTGGCATAGACATACTGCTTGCCATGCGGGACGTAATTGCTGTCATTCTTGAACTCGCCCACCGTCATCCGCTCCAGCGGAATCGCGGTCTTCATGGTCGCGTACAGGGTCTTGTCCCCTTCAGCGTAGCTGGTGGAGACGTCGCTGCTGAGCTTCTTGGCGGCTTCCTTCAAGTCGCTCTTACTTCTAGTGGCCAGGTAGTAGCCCGAGTCCCCCTTTCTGGACAGGGAAGGAACCGTAATATTGTCTGACTTCATTTCAGCCTTCAAGCTGGTTGAGGTCGTCACCGAATTGGTCGATGAGGTCAAGGTAACCGGGGCCCGCCAAAGCTCAATCAAGAGATAGATGTCGACTAAGCAGAAGAGGATCAGAAAAAGCCATTCAATTTTGCGATGATCCATTTACTTTTCTCCTTCCTTTGAGCTGGCAGAGCTTGCTGATACGGCGGAACTTGAACTGGAGCTGCTGGAGCTGGAGCTTGATTCAGCCGCCGGCTGGCTGCGGCTGCTGGAATATGCTTCCTGGCTGCTGGCCGGTGCCTGGCTGACGCTGGAACTTGCGCTTGAGTTGGCTTCACTGCTCGACTCATTGCTGGAAGAGCTGGAAGATAAGTAGCTGCTGGAGCTGGGACTTGACCCCTCCATTAACTGATCCGTGTTTTCCGCCTTAATCTTCTTCCAGCCGGCCAGGCTGTTCCAGCTGCCGCCAACCTTGATGAAGTAGGTCGGCACCAGGGTAATCAAGTCGCTGCGCTTCTTGTCGGCCTGGATATGATAGCCTATGGTGATTTTTTCAATTTCGCTTTCCTTGATGCCGATGCTATTCAGCTCCTTCAGCAGGGTCGCGGTTTTCGGCAAGGTCTTGACATGGCCGTCATACGGGATCGGGATCTGCAGGTTCATGCTGCTGAAAGCCACGCTGACCGACTCCGTCCCCATGGTTACCTGGGTCTGAGCCAAAGCGTCGTTGGCAAAAATCGGATAGCCTTCAATATAGTTGATGTAGGACACCGTCTTGCCGCTGCTTTCAAAAAAGCGCAGGTCCTGTTCAGCCAGGCCCAGCTGCTTGACATAGGCGGCACTTTCCAGCATCTCCTGGGTGGCCGTCCGCTCCTGGCTGGTCAAGTAGTTCTGGTACAGATACTGGTGGTCATTGCTCTTGCCTTCCTTAGGAATCTGCAGGCGCTTGGAATAACCAGCCGTGTAGACAGTGCGGCCGTTCTTAGCCACTGACTTCCGGTAGCTGCTGCCCAAGAGCCGGGAAGCATAGTAGCTGCTGGACTGGTAGCTGATCAGGTAGCTGTATTCCTTGGCCTTGATTTCCTTGGCATAAAAAGGCACGTAGAGCTTCTTTAAGTGCAGGAAGCTGACCTCCTGCCGGTCTTGGGCGCTCTTGACGTACTTGGCCAGCTGCCGGAAGGAGCCGGACTTGATCTTTACCCGGTAGACCCGGCTGCCCTTGTCGTTGCCGAAATAGAGGTAGCGGGTCTTGCTCTTGACCGGGACAAAGACCCGGTTGAACTGCAGGCTGGAATTAGCTTGTTTTTTGCCTAAAAGGACCGTGAAATTGATCTGGTCCGGGTAGGCAAACATAATATAGTTCTGGTCAGCCAGCAGTCTCTCATAATCACTGGCCGTGGTTGACATTTTCTCGATCGTCCCCAGCTTGACCTTTTCCAGGTACTGGACAAACTTCAAAGGCAGGTTCCGCTTGGCGTCATGGACCTGGTAGCGGACTCCGTTTTGAAAGACATAGGTCTGGCCCGGGGCGTAAAAAGACTGGACATTCCGGTAGTGGGTCGACAAAGAAGCCGAGCTCTGGGAGGATGATTCATTGCTGATCCGGCTGAAGCGCTGGTCACTGGTCATCACCGTGACCCAGAGGCCGATCGAGATCAAAATCACGGTCAAGGTCGCCAGGTGGAGGAGAAAATCATTGAATTTGAACTTGAATTTAAACTTCATCCCATTCATCCTCCTCATCCATTGGTTCGTAAGGTAGGGCAATATAGAAGGTTGACCCGTGCCCTTCCCGGCTGTCCGCCCAGATCCGGCCGCCATGGGCCGTCACGATTTCCTTGGCGATGGCCAGGCCCAAACCGGTCCCGCCTTGGGCCCGGGACCGGGCCTTGTCTGCCCGGTAGAAGCGGTCAAAGATCTTACCCAGGTCCTTCTTTGGAATCCCCAGGCCCTGGTCGCTGATGCTGAGCAGGATCTGGTTCTGGTTCTGGGTCAAGCGGACCGTGATGGTCCCCCCGTCAGGGGAGTACTTGATAGCGTTGTTCATGATGTTGTCGATCACCCGCATCATCTGGTCAGTGTCGATTTCCACCCAAAGGGCCTGGTTGCCCAGGTCCCGCTTGATCACGTATTCCTTGGTATCGCTCTGGGCCTCACCCTGGTCATGTTCGACAATCATGTCGAAGCGGTTGAGCAGGTGGGAGACAAAGTCAGTAAAGTTAACCCATTCCGGTTCCAGCTTGGTGGCTCCCCGGTCCATTCTGGACAGAACCAGGAGGTCGTTGACCATCCGGATCATCCGCTCAGTTTCCTTTTGCGTCACATCCAAAAACTGGGGGGCAATCTCCGGATCCTTCCAGGCCCCTTCATTCAAGGCTTCAATATAAGCCCGGACACTGGTCAAAGGAGTCCGCAATTCATGGGAAACATTGGAAACGAACTGCCGCTGCTCGTCTTCGTTCTTGATCTGTTCAGTCACGTCGTGCAAAACACAAACGGCCCCGGAAACAAAGCCCGTGACCCGCTTGATCAAGGTAAAGCTGGCGTGCAGGATTATTTCATCATCCGTGCCGGCATTGACCGTGACCTGCATGTCGCTTTGGTTGGAGATCAAGTCCTGGGAAGTGTAGTCCTCCCCCAGGCCTAAAACTTGAGAAATCGGCTTCTTGATCGCATCTTCGGCCTTGACGTCCAGGAAGTCCTGGGCCATCTGGTTCATGATCGACACATTCCCGTGCCGGTCGGTCGCGATCACCCCGTCAGTCATGTGGGACAGGACGCTGTCCAGCCGGCGGCGCTCAGATTCTGACTGCTCATTGGACCGCTCGATCTTGACTGAGAGGGTGTTAAAGGCCGCCCCCAGCTGACCCAGTTCGTCATTAGAGTAGATCTTAACCTGGGTTGAGTAGTCCCCGTCAGCCACCTGGATGGCCTGCTGGCGGAGCTCTTCAATCGGCCGGGTTATTGCCCGGGAAATAAACATGGAGGCAATCGCCGCCACGACTACGGCCAAAAGTGAGGCCGTCAAGAACATCATCGAAATATTTCGCAAGTTATTGAAGACGTCAGCCATGCTGGCCCGGACGTAAACCGCCCCGACGATGTTGGTTCCGCTGGTCAGAGGCACGATCTGAACCATGAAGCTGCCCTTCTGGTCACTGGCAACCTGGGTCTTCTGCTGGCCGGAGTTGATCACTTCCCGGATATCGCCGTTGTTAGACAATTGCCCCACCCGGTTCTTGTCGTTTAAGTTGGACACGGCCCGGATCACGTTCTTGCTGTCCACGACCTGGATTTCAGAAATCGCGTCATTGCTGTAGTCAGTGATAATCTGGTTCATCTTCCGGTCAGCACTCTTGCCGTTCTTGACCAGCTGGGCAGTCAGCTGGTCGGTCACGATCGACTGCAGCTGAATCGTGGTTTGAAAGTTGTTGATGCTGGTCTGTTCCATCTGCCGGGTAAAGTAGGCCCCGATGATTTCAATCGTGGCCAGCAAAAGGAGCATGAAGATAAGAGCGATCTTGGTCTGGATCGAGCTGACCGCGCGCTTAAGCAGGTTGGTCTTCTCTTTCTTCACTTTCTCTTTGCGTGCTTTTTTATCTTTCTTCATTAATCCATCCACATAAAGAAAGCCACCTCAAACAGTGGCTCCCAAATTATTCTTCTGTTTGCTGCTTGATAAAGTAGCCGACTCCCCGCCGGGTAACCAAAATCTTCGGCCGGACCGGATTGTCCTCGATCTTTTCCCGCAAGCGGTGAACCGTAACGTCAACCGTCCGGACGTCACCAAAGTAGTCGTATCCCCAGACCGTCTGCAAGAGGTGCTCTCTGGTCATAACCTGGTCCATGTGCTGGGCCATGTAGTAGAGCAGCTCGAATTCCCGGTGGGTCAGTTCGATCTTTTCCCCGTTCTTTTCAACCAGGTAGGCATCCGGCTTGATCAGCAGGTTGCCGATCTGGATGTCATTGCTTTCCTGTTCTTTTTCCTTCTGCTGGTTAACTTCCACTGCCTTCTTGACGATGTCCCGGCTGCGCAAATTGGCCTTGACCCGGGCCACCAGCTCACGGTTGGAGAAGGGCTTGGTTACGTAGTCGTCCGCCCCCATTTCCAGGCCGAGGACCTTGTCGATCTCACCGCCCTTGGCAGTAACCATGATGATCGGCATGTCATGGGTCTGGCGGACCTCCCGGGCTACTTCCAGCCCGTCTTTCTTCGGAAGCATTAAGTCTAAAATCATTAAGTCAGGGTTGTATTCTTCAACCTTCTCGACAGCTTCCTCGCCGTCATAAGCGGTCTCTACATCAAAACCCTCTTTGGTCAAGTTGAACTTGATGATATCGGAAATCGGCTTTTCGTCGTCAACGACGAGAATTTTTTTAGGCATTATGAACCTCCTTCACTGTGACTATTATACTTGATTTGCCCGCGAAATTAAGAAAATTACAATTAATGTAAAAAAGAAGATTGCTTTTACTGAAATTTATGGCATAATAAAATTGTTGGTTGACACGGGTCGTTAGCTCAGCTGGCAGAGCACCGGACTCTTAATCCGGGTGTCCAGGGTTCGATCCCCTGACGACCCATCATCTCTAAGCACTGCGCTCGCAGTGCTTTTTTTATTTTACAGCAAGCGGGGGACTTTTGATGAGTAAAAAGACTTACTACTACCACAGCGAAAGCGAGGACCTGGTCAGTTCCGCCCAGCAGGACTTCCAGCTCCCAGATGACTACCAGGTCTTCCGGAAAGGGGCGGCTTGGCAATTCTGGAACGGCCTGGTCCGCAGCCTGGCCTGCGCCTTTGCCTGGCTCTACTCCCGCCTCTTCTTACTAGTTAAAGTCAAAGGCAAGGAAAAGCTGCGCCCTTTTAAAAAGCAGGGCTATTTTGTCTATGGCAACCACACCCAGATGCTGGGTGACCCCTTCACCCCCATGACCATCGTCAACCCCTACCACTACTATGCCCTGGCCGCCCAGGCCAACTGGGGGATTCCTTTTTTAGGCAAGTACGTGATTCCGGCAGCTGGCCTGCCGGTTGGGAAAAACATCAAGCAGTCCATCCGCCTGCTCAAGGACGTTAAATACGCCTATGAAGAAAAGCAGGCGGCCATCGTCATCTACCCGGAAGCCCATCTTTGGCCCTACTACACCAAGATCCGCCCTTTCCCGGCGACCAGCTTCAACTTCCCGGTCAGCCTGAAGGCCCCGGCTTTTGCCATGACGACCACCTACCAGCCCTGCCGCTGGCGCAAGCGGCCGAAAATCACGGTCTACATCGATGGCCCCTTTTACCCGGACGAAAAGCTGGGCAAGAAGGCGGCTCAGGAAAAGCTGCACGGTGAAATCGCCAAAAGCATGCAGGAGCGGGCAAAATTGAGCACTTGCGAGTATTGCTCGTATGTTAAAATTGACAGTAAGAACTAGGACTTTTTCTACTAAGGAGGCAAAATCATGAACTTTCTTTTTTGTGGTGACCACAACGCTGAAAGAGGCGTGCTGATTGCCGTCTTATCCCTGCTCAAAGCCGAACGCGGCGAAGAGGTTCACGTCTACATCCTGACTATGAGGGCCAAGAGCAAATCCAGGTCCTTCAAGCCCTTCAGCCAGCACGCGGCCGACTTCATCCGCTCGCTCATCGTGGCTGACAACCCCAACAGCAGCCTGGAGCTGATCGACTGCACCGAAAACTTCATCAAGGAACCGCCGACGGCCAACATGGGCACCCGCTTCACCCCCTACGCCATGCTCCGGCTTTTTGCCGACGAACTGCCGCAAATTCCCGACCGCATCCTCTACCTGGACGATGACGTGATCATCCGCCGGCCGATTGACCAGTTTTACACCCAGGACTTGACCGGGACGGAACTGGTCGGGGTCCTGGACTACTTTGGCCGCTTCTTCTTCCACAATCAAAAGAAGATTTTTGACTACTTGAATTCCGGGGTCCTCCTTTTGAACATGCCGGAAATCAAGCGGACTGGCCTCTTTAAACGGGTCCGCCACTTGATGCAGGTTAAGAAGATGTTCCTGCCTGACCAGACGGCCATCAATAAATTAGCCAAAGAAAAGCGGATTGCCCCGCGTAAGTACAATGAGCAATACGCCCTCCAGGACGATACGGTCATCCAGCACTTCACCACCAGCTTCCGCTTCTTCCCTTATTTCCGCACCCAGACGGTCAAGCCTTGGGACGTGAAACGGGTCCACAGCGTCTTGCACCTGCACGAATACGATGACTTGCTTAATGAGTACCTGCAGCTGAAAGACCAGCTGTAAGGCAAATACAAAACTGCTTTGTGGAGGATAGGAAAATGACGATTCCAATTTTTTACACCATCAGTGACGACTTCACCCCTTACCTAGCTGTTTCCGTGAGCTCCCTGGTCAAGCATGCCAGTCCGGAAAAGGACTATACGATCATCATCCTGCACCAGGGGCTGAGCCCGGCCAACCAGCAGGCCCTAGCCGCTTATGAAAAAGACAAGGTTAAGATCGAATTCCGCCAGCTGGATGACCAGCTTTTTGCCCAAATCCAAAATAAGAAGGGCAACTACCTCCGGGCCGACTTCTTCACCCTGTCGATCTTCTACCGTCTCTTTATCCCGGAACTCTTCCCGGAATACGACAAGGCTGTTTATATCGACGCTGACACGGTCGTGAACGCCGACATCGCCGGCCTCTACCAGACGGAAATGGGAAACAATCTGGTCGCTGCCTGCCATGACCAGTCGATCCACTATATCGAGCCCTTGCAGACCTACATCCGAGACTGCCTGGGGATCGATCCGGACAAGTACGTTAACTCCGGCGTTTTGGTCATGAACTGCCAGGCCATGCGGGATGAAGGCTTCGTGGACAAATTCCTGCAGCTACTTTCGACCTACCAGTTCAACTCAATCGCGCCGGACCAGGACTACTTAAACGAGATCTGCTCTGGCCGGATCAAATTGCTGGACCCCCGCTGGGACGCCATGCCTAACGACTTTGACCCGGAAATGACCAGTCCGTACTTGATCCACTACAACCTCTTCTACAAGCCATGGCACTTCGAGGAAGTCAAGTATGGCAGCTACTTCTGGCAGGCCGCTAAAGAGACGCCTTTTTATAAAGACCTGCAAAAACAGCTGGCTGCTTTCAGCGACCAAGACCGGAAGGAAGAACTGGCCAAGATGCAGAGCATGGTCGACATGGTCGGCAAAATTTTGCATGATCCGCAAAACTGGTTCCACGTGAAACAGGAAATAAAAGTTACCCTATAGGGCAAGGAGAAAGATATGATTATCGGAGATAAGCGCCTGGACGTAATCCACAATATCAAACAGGCCGCGAATGAAAGAAACTTTACCGCCAAAACGGAAATCGGCGACCCGGTAATGTCCAGCAAGGAAAAGCTGGCCCTGGTGGAAGGTTTTTGGCAAAAGCAGGGCCAGGCCAAGACGAAATTTGACGGGGCCGTGGGCCGCGAGCTTTTACAGCTGTTGACCAAGACCATCTCCAGGCCAACCAAGGTGAATGGCCTGGACAAGCTAAAAGGCCTGCCAAAGGGCGGGGCAATCGTGACGGCCAACCACTTTAACCAAGTTGATGCCCTGGCCGTCAACCGCCTGGCCCAGAAGGCCCACCGGCGGATGGACATCGTGATTGAAGATACCAACTTGATGCTGCCGGGCTTTTTCTCCTACATCATGAACAATATGGGGTCAATTCCTCTGACCCAGAGTCCCAACTACCTGGGCCGGGAATTCATCCAGCACTTGAACCGGGCCTTTAACCAAAACCACTGGGTCTTGATCTTCCCTGAACAGGAAATGTGGTGGAACTACCGCAAGCCCCGCAAGCCGCAACGCGGGGCCTACTACTTCGCGGCCAAGTGCAACGTCCCGGTGATTTCGACTTTTGTGGAAATCCAGGACCTGCCAAAACTGGAAAAGCAGAACGAGCACTTCTACCAGACCCGCTACACCGTACATGTTCTGGACGTCCTCTACCCGGACCCGACCAAGACGGCCAGCGAGAACGCCAGCCGCTTGATGGAAGAAGACTACAAGCTGAAGGTCCAGGCTTATGAGAGAGTCTACAAGAAGAAACTGGACTACGACTTCACCAGCTGGGACATTGCCGGCTGGCGGGGAGAATAATTTTTCAAAGCAAAAAGGTCATGAAGGTAAAATTCTCCTTCATGATCTTATTTTTTATAAAAAATTACTTGACGTATTTTTCAGCAACCTTCTTGCCCAGCCAGACAGCCACGAAAGAAGCAATGTAGGATACGATAAAGCATGGGATCCAGGCTTCCTTGCAGCCGTTAAGGTAGGCGGTCATCCGCGCTGCCTTAGGGATGGATTCGTTATAGAAGATGCTTGTGCCGGTACAGATAAAGGTGTTGAGCGTGTTCAAAACGGCGGAAGGGATGATCCCTTGGACCAGCTTGAAAGCTACCGTGCCTTCCTGCAAGTGGAAGAGGCCGGCAAACCAGTCACCCCAGGCATTGTAAGGGATGAACAAACTGAAGAAAAAGACGATCAGGTTGATTTCCGCGGTCAATTCAAACAGGTTAACCCAGTTGAAAGGCAGGTGGTTCAAGAAGATGATGAAGATTGCCATCACCAAGCCCATGAACATGGACAATATAGAAGTCAAAATGGTGCCAAAGTGGCTTTTGTAGAACATGGTAGTACTCCGATCTTAAAATTTTTTGTGTCTGTTTTACAACAGGTGGTACAAGTTATTCTCACTGAGCCAGCCCAGGTAGAGTTTCTTCCATGAAGCAGCTTGAGGATCGCTAAGAGAATGATCTGGCCGGCCATCAGTCCGCTTGTCTGCCAAGGACATTCCGTGATTGCCCTTTTGATACATATGGAACTCAAACGGAACTTTATTTTTGGCTAGGTCACCGGCAAAGTTAATCGCATCCCCGACATGGCAGTTTAAGTCTTCCGTCGTCCCCCACATAAAGGTCCGCGGGAACTCACTAGTCACTGCCTGGTCCAAGTTGATCATGGCAATTCTTTCAGCTGACTGGTCCAGGCCTGTTGCCGCGTAATTGATCAAGTCCACGCTAACTTTGACCTTGTTCAAAACAGCAATATTATGATTGTTCAAATCGACCATCTTAATAGCTGGGTAGCAAAGGCCCACCGAATCAGGCCGCATCTGCTCTGTCTTTAGACCCGTCAGTTTCACCAGCCAAGGGGTTTGCCAGTAGGCAGCCAGCTGAGCCGTTAAGTTGCCGCCGGCTGAAAAGCCAATCACGTTAATGCTTTCCGGATCGAGTTGCCATTCTTCAGCATGACTTTTGACATCAGCTACCAGCTTCGCCAGGTCAATCAAAGGATTAGGAAAAGCACTAACCGGATCACGACTGTAATCATGCTTCCCATCAAAAAATTCTGCCCCCTCAGTTGCGTAATCAAAAATGGCGCATGAGAAACCCTTACTGATAAACTCGTAGGCAATCGGCTCTCTTTCCCGCCAAGCTGTGTAGCAGTATGCACCGCCTGGCACGATGACTAAGAATGGAGATTTGCGATTTTCATCAACTGATAAATCTGCTTCTTGGATGAAATAGCTGGCCTCAGCACCCTTTTCACCAATTTTTTTACTAAAAATTTTCATTGTACTTACCTGCTAAAAGGAAAAGGCTGCCCTAAGGCAGCCTCAAACCAACAAATTACTTAGTTAAGAAGTTTACAACGCGGTCGTAGACTTCTTCGCGGTTTTGGTGCAAGCCGTGGTCACTTTCTGGAATCAGATGGAATTCGCAGTTATCGTAGATCGATTGGTAGTGACGGCTGGCGTAGTTGTTGACAATTTCGTCTTTTTCACCGTGCAGGGCCAAAACCGGGCCATGGTAAGCAGCCGCCGTTTCGTAAATGTTGATAAACTTGGCAGTTCTGAAATACCAGCCGTTAAGCTTGAAATCACCAAAGTCCAGCTTTTCTGGCACATTGTTTGGATCGTATTCCTGGCCCATGCAAGTGCCGATTCTGGCATCATCAACCAAAGTAGCAGCTGAAGACATAATTACCAGCTTGTCGATCTTATCAGCGTAGTAACCTGCCATCATTGAAGACAGGACCCCGCCTTGTGAGTGGCCAATCAAGTAGATCTTCTTGACCCCTTCCAGGCCAAAGACATACTTCATTACGGCTTCATAGTCTTCCAGTTCGTTAAAAATCGACATGTTGTCCAGCGGACCTTCACTTAAACCGTGCCCGTTGAAGTCAAAGCGAACCGTAGCCAGGCCCTTTTCCTGCAGCTTTTCCGCCAAAACAGGCAAGAGGTCATTGACTTTGGGATCCATCATGCCCACGAAACCGTAAGCCAGAATGGCCAAATCATATTCCTTGCTGTCAGGAATGGATACCTTGGCTGCCAGCTGCAAACCATCACGCGTAATTCTTACATCCTTTTCACTCATTTTTTCAATTCTCCTATTTTTAGCTTTCCAAGTTGGTAATATTGTTCTTTGCCCGGCGGTTCTGGCTGATGCGAACGATGATCCCTAAGAGGACACCGGTAATGGCAATAACCATGTTCATCAGCAGAATTACCCGTGGAGCATTAGTACCAGCAGTCGCGGTAATTGACCCACAAGCCCGGATAACCAGCCAGTTGGATAAGGCATTGCCCAGGCCGACAATTGAAATGGCAGTTGCCTTGTGAGCTGGATACAGGCCGGCCAGCAAGGAAACAGCCAGCTGCATCAAGCCGCCGGAAGCAAACCAGCCCATGACAGCAGCCAGAACGTACAAGAGAGGACCGCTCTGCACAAAGTATGAGAGAAGCAAGCCAGCCGCGCAAACTGCCGGGTAAACAATCAAGATTGTTGATTCACGGATCCCCTTGGCCACCATAGCAGAAGTGGTCAAAACGGATACCAGGGATGCAATCGCGTAAACTGACTGCAGCATGGCGGGGTTGGCCAAGCCATACAACTTACCCAATTCCTGGTTGGTATTGGTCCAAACCATGAAGACAGCCGTGGTGCTAAAGCCCATCAAACCCAAGATTACTGATTCCAAAGTGATTTTAATCTTGCCCTTTGGCTTAACATCACTGCTTGCTTCAACTTTTTGCGCTTGCCGGTCGCCGCCCACTTCCGGGAATGGCAGGAAGAAGCAGGCGATACCGATTACCGCGTAAACCACGGTAATGCCCCAGAAGGCAACTTTAAATGAGATATGCTGAGCATTAAAAGCAACGATCACAAATGGCAGGATGAACTGACCAAAGCTGACAAAGAACTTCGTCAAAACCGTCAGCATTGACCGCTTGTCTGGATAAGCATCCTGCATTGATGGCGTCAAGCCGGCATTCATAAAGGAATTACCGATCCCGCCAATCAAGGAGCAAACATAAGCCACTGTTACATTCGGTGCTAGCTAACATAAAACCGGCAAAGTTGATTACTGTGCAGAGACAGGCCATGATCGAGGCGAAGCGGCGGCCAAACTTATCAGAAAGCGGACCTGCCAGGGTGCCGATTAGGCCCCCGACGCCGACCGCTGAACTGACTGACAGAACAGCGGCAATATTGCCTTTTTGTCCCCATAATTCTGCTAATTGCAATTTGTACTGGGCGGAAATCGACATAATGATCCCGCACATTAAGAATGTGGTATATACAGCAACCGCTGTTGACAGATAGCTGCGCTTCTTGCCACTAGTTACACTGGCATCCAAGGTTCTTCTCCCAAAGATATTTCTTTTCTTACTCTTTTAATTCATCACAAATATCACGATTTATTTTTTCTCTTAGTGGTGAGATGCCCCGCTGACCGCGTCGCTAGCTGGGTTTTCCTCATCAGCCGTGTCAGCGGCGATCCGGCCGAAGGTGAAGATGTCAGCCAAGGAGTTCCCGCCCAAACGGTTGCCGGCGTGCAGGCCGCCCGCGTTTTCACCAGCTGAGTACAGGCCGGCGATCACGTGGCCTGCTTCGTCCAAAACGTGGCCCTTAGTGTCGATAACCAGACCACCCATGGTGTGGTGGATGGCTGGCTTACGCGGAGTTGCGTAGAATGGTGCTACTTCACACTTCAAGTGGAAGGCGCTCTTGCCGAATTCCGGGTCGTGGCCGGCGTCAACGTAAGAGTTGTACTTCTTGATGGTGTCGGTCAAAACTGCCGGGTCCATGCCCACCTTTTCAGCCAGTTCTTCCAAAGTGTCAGCTCTGAACAAGGTGCCGGCTTCCACTTGGGCATCAATTGATTCTTGAGTGGTGTTGTAAGCAGTCTTCTTGATTTCATCATCGGCAATCAAGTAGAAAAGGCCGCCGTTGTCGATCGCTGCCTTTGCCAGAGTGTCACGTTCAGCAAATTCGTTGACGAAACGTTCACCCTTTTGGTTGACCATGATGAAGTTTTCAGGCGGAGTTTGCAAGCCGGTGAAAAGTTCCCCAGTTACCGGGTCAGAAACTGGCATGAGTTGGATGAAGCCCATCCCCGTCAAAGCGGCGCCGGCTTCCTGGCCCAAGGCAATCCCGTCACCGATAATGGCTGGTGAGTTGGTCGTAGCGATGTCGTCAGCAATTTCGCTCCAGTAAGTGTTGTACTTTTGCACCATCTTGGTGTTGGCCCCGAAACCGCCGGCCGTCAAAATCACGCTCTTGGCATGGACAGTTACCTTTGAGCCGTCAGTCTTTTCCGCGATCACACCGGTCACCTTGCCGCCTTCAATGATCAAGTGCTTGGCCCGGGTTTCAGTCAAAACGGTTGCCCCATGTTCCTTAACCCAGTCACCCAAAACGTGGATGAAGGCAAAGCCCATTGGTTCAACCGGCTTGTGGCCTCTGCGCCATAAGGCACCAACTGGCATGGTCACGTCGCTGCGGTCAAACTTCACGCCCAAGTCGGTCAGCCAGTTGACTGAGTCCAAAACGTTGTTAACCAAGGTCGTTACCAGTTCATACTTGCCGTGGATTTCGTTGCCCTTGAGGTCCACCCGCTTGCCGCCGAGGTAGGTTTGAATTTCGTGCAGCAGGACTGAGTCGAAGAGGTAGTCTTCACCTGAGTCAAGGTAGGCCTTGATCTGGTCACGCAGCTTTTCGAAGTCTGCCACGTATTCCGGGTCGATTTCGCTGGTTGGCGTTTCAGTCAGTTCCTGCAAGGTTTCCTTTTCACCTGGCAGGGCCTTGAAGCCCTTTTGCCAGTCTGGTTCAGCCGCGTTCATTGGACCGCCGGCCCGGGCAGTGTTACCGCCCAGTTGCGGGAACTTTTCCAGAATAACAACTTTCTTATCATGTTGCAGAGACCGGGTAGCAGCGGCCAGACCAGCCCCGCCGGCACCAATGACAACCACGTCAGTGTCGTATTCTTCATCCTTGGCGGCTGAGGAAGCCGGCTTGTCCCGCTTCTTCCATTCTTCAGCATCCCCGCCGGCTTCATTGATCGCTTCGGCAACCCCGTCGATCACCCCTTGTGAGGAGATTGAAGCCCCGGAAACGGCGTCGACATTCAAGGTTTGCCCGTCGATGATAGCCTTTGGCAGGCGCTTGAAGACTTCATCAGCGATCCCGCTGGTTTCACCCGCTGAGTCAACCGTGATGTCCGCCACCTTGTCGTTTTCAATGGTTACTTCCATCGGCATGAATGATGAACCGTGGCCCTTGGCCTTAACCCTATAAGTACCTGATTTCATTGACATGATTTTGCTCCTTTTTGCTTTGTTAGCGTTTTCTTTACTTGATAGCTTAATTCTAATATTATTCCTGGAAAAAATGAACGACTTTAAATATTATCAATCAATAACATTTGTGTTATCGTAAAAACGAGACTTTTTAACAGAGGAGAAAAAAAGAAAATGAACGATCCCGACATCATGCTCAACTACCTGGAAACCCTGCTCAAAGAAAGCAACTTCACCCGGGCCGCCGAACACCTCTACATCTCCCAGCCCTACTTGACCCAGCTGATCAAGCGGGTGGAGAAAAAACTGGGGACCACCATCATCAACCGGGACAAGGTTCCCTTTACCCTGACTGAATCCGGCCAGATCTACTACCAGTATTTGGAAAACATTTCCGCCCAGCGCCACCAGCTGGCCAACGCCCTGGAGCGCTTCAGCAACCAACAGGAAGAAGTCATCCGGATCGCCATTCTGGAAAGCCTGGGCACCTTCCTTTTGCCTAAGATCCTGCCTGCCTTTTTGGCAAAACACCCCCAGGTCAAGATCCAGATCGCTGAAGGCTTCCCCCACACCAGCGAAGACCGGCTGCTGGGCGGGGATGTCGACTGCTATATGGGGCAGACGCCGGAAACCGTCGCGCAAGGAATTGATACTTATATCAACGGCGGGGAGGTCTACTATATCGTGATTCCGGAAAATTCCAAGTTCTATCTCAAAGACCACTTTATCCTGGATCCGGCTGATTATGATCCCAAGGAGCTGCTCCAGCAGCCTTTTGTCTTAAGCAACGGGGAATCCGCCATCCGCCACCAGGTCAACGGTTTATTTCATTACTTCCGCGTGCAGCCAAATATCCGGATGACCTCCAACAGCGTTATCACGGCCACCAACCTGGCCGTCAACGGGGTCGGCTTCACGATCTCCTCAGCCAGTATCTTGAAGCGGCTGGAGCACCTGCCAATCAATCTCTACCCCCTTGACCCCCGCCAGATCAAGCTTACCTACTTCATCGGGATCCGGCGCGGGGCTGACCTTTCGCCGGCCTTAAAAGACCTGGTCGAGGCCTTCCAAGCGGCCGAGCTGCAGGAAAAGATCAGATAATTTTGCCAAAAATAAAGCGGACAAGTTTGCCTTGTCCGCTTTTCTTACGCCTTAGCGACGATTTCCTTAATGTAGTCAACCGGCATTTCCTTGCTAGTCCAGAGCTTGAAGGACTCTGCCCCCTGGCCGACCACCATGCCCAGCCCGTTATAGATATGCTTGACACCAGCCTCTTTGGCGATCCGCATCAGCTTGGTCTCCCGCGGTTCATAAACCGTATCGCTGACCACCATGTCCTCATGCAGCCAGGATAGGTCTTCCACCAGTGACAGGTCATCCAGCGGCGGCATCCCTACCCCGGTCGCGTCGCAGTAAATCCCGGATTCAGCAATCGACTGCTTGAAAGCTTCCTTGTCCTCCATCGGGTTCAAGCTGCAGGCGCAGCCAGTCGCTTCATTGATCGCGGCCACCTTGTCCTTGGCTGGTTCCCAGTTGCGGTCATGGATGTTAAAAATTCTGATCTCCTTGGCCTCGCCCATAGCCGCGGCTACAGCAATCGGAATCGCCGCCCCGCCGGCACCAGCTAAAGTCACAACCTGCCCCTTCACGTCCTGGCCGTCTTCTTGCAAAGACCGCAGCCAGCCGGTCCCGTCAGTGGTATAGCCCGTCAAAAAGCCATGGTCATTGACCACCGTGTTGACCGCCCCACAGATTTCTGCTGCCGGGTCCAGATTGTCCAGGTAAGGGATGATTGCCTGCTTGTTTGGCATGGACACATTGGCCCCCCGCATGTCCAAAGTCCGCAGGGCCTTGACCGCGTCCTCAATCCGGTCCGGCCCGATCTCAAAGCAGAGGTAGGCCCCATTCAAGCCCAGCTTAGCCATAGCATTGTTGTGCATAGTTGGTGAAACTGAGTGTCTGATTGGATTCGCGAACAGACCCAGCAAAATGGTGTGCCCATCCAGCCAGCCTGTCACTGGTCCGGTAATCCCGCTGATTTTTACCGGTAAAATATCATTGTTTCTTTCGTCAGTCATCTTTTCCAGTCCTTTGTTTTTATCTCTAAAAATATGCTAGCGCTTGCCGCCCTGTAATAAAAGGCATCCAGCCTCTTTTATCGATCAATTTCTTCTATTGCTCATGCAACAAATTCCAAAGTAATCCCTAAATTCTCCATTAAAAGCAGGATTGACAAAGACTTGCTGTTAACGCTAACATTGAATAATGACGCGATTATGATTTGTTAACGAGGACTTTCTATGGAATTTATCAAGAATTACAACAACAACGCTGCCCTTGTCAAAGACTTAGCTGGCAAAGACTGGGTCGTCATCGGCAAAGGTATTGGCTTTGGCCTGAAAAAAGGGATGCCGGTCGATGAAAGCAAGATTGAGGGCCGCTTCCTGGCACAAGACGAAACCGACCAGGTTGAACCCGAAGTCGTCAAAGGGATCGATCCCCAGTCCTTTGAAGCCACTGACAAGGTCTGCGAAATGCTGGAAAACAAGTACGGCATCTCCTTTACCGGCTACCAGTACTTTGCCCTGGCTGACCACATCGACTTCATGATCAAGCGGACCCTGGACGGGGCGGAACTGAACCCGATGAGCGGGCGCTGGGAAACCAAAACCCTGTTCCCCAAAGAATACACCGCGGCCAAAGAAGCCCTGGCTATCATCTCTGCCACCGTTCATTTGAAATTAGACCCTTCTGAGGCGATTTCTTTAACCTACCACTTCATCAATGCTGAATCGGACGGCTCCAAACTCCAGGATACCATGCGGATGACCCGTTACTTAGGCGGGATCGTCAATATTGTTCAATACCAATACGGGATCACCCTGGACACCGACAGCTTCAATTATGAACGTTTCATTACCCACCTCCGGGCCTTGATCATCCGCCACTTAACCGGTAAGGAAAGCCACTCTGAACTAGACCCGGCTCTGTTGCAGCTGATGGTTGCCAAGTACCCGAAGGAAAAAGACACTGTCGACCGGATCGCCCAGTATCTCAAGCGGGAAGCCGACTGGACCCTGTCAGCCGATGACCAGACCTACTTGATTCTTCATATCTGGCGGGTGACCCACCGCTAAAAAATAAAAAAATTCCGCATTTTCTGTTGACAGCGCTTTTAGGAAGCGTTATCACAATAAATGTCTTAAGCGTGTTACTGTTAAATCAGGCATGAACCTATCACAAGATCGCCGACTGGTACTAGTTGCCAGTGTTCCTTGATTTTTTCTGATAGGTTCTTTTTTTCGCTTAAACTAGGTGTGTTACTAGTTCGACTAGGCATGAACCCGCAAGCTTATACAGGACTCTTTCTATCTTTTCCACGCGAAGAATCCTGGCTTGCGGGTTTTTATTTTGGCAAATTAAAAAAAGTGAGGATAACGATTATGGCAAAGAATTACGATGAATTAGCCAAAGATATCGTTGCGCACGTCGGCGGGGAAGAAAACGTCTCCTCCCTCAAGCACTGCGTGACCAGACTGCGCTTTGTGTTAAAAGATGAATCCAAAGCTGACACCGACTACTTGAAGAAGCGGAACGGGGTCATCACCGTTGCTCAAGCCGGCGGCCAATACCAAGTGGTTATCGGCAACGAAGTTACCGACGTTTACGACGCGGTTCTCAGAAACTCCCACATCAAGGGGGTTGGGGAAGTTGCAGAAGACGACGCTGAAGACGCGCCAAAGGGCAACTTGTTCGACCGTTTCGTCGACTTGATCTCCAGTATCTTCCAGCCATTCCTGGGCGCCCTCTGTGCCGCCGGTATGCTTAAGGGGCTGACCGCCCTGCTGGCTGCCACCGGGATGGCTACTACCAACGGTATTTACATCATCTTCAACGCCATGGGCGACGGGATGTTCCAATACCTGCCATTCTTCCTGGCCTTGACTGCTGCCCGGAAGTTCAGACTTGACCAGTTCACTGCCTTGGCCTTGTCCGGGGCTATGCTTTACCCAACTTTAACCACTACTGTCAAGGCTACTACCACCTTCTTCGGCCTGCCGATCAAGCTGCCAAGTGCCGGCTACTTCCAAACGGTTATTCCAATCATCCTGGCCGTTTGGTTCGCTTCCTTGGTTGAAAAGCGGATGAAGAAATGGATGCCAACTGACATCAAGATGTTCGCTGTTCCATTCTTTACCCTTTTGATCTCAGTACCGCTGTCCATCCTCTTGATCGGGCCAGTAGCCAACACCCTGTCCGCTTGGGTTGGGGTTGCCTTCCAAGCAATCTACAAGTTCAGCCCAATGCTTTACGGGGCAGTTCTGGGTGGTCTCTGGCAAATACTGGTTATGTTCGGCCTGCACTGGGGCCTGGTTCCTCTGGCGATCATGGACTTTGCTCAAAAGGGCTGGTCAGTTCTCTTGAACCCATCCGTTGCGGTCTGCTTCGCCCAAACTGGTGCCCTGGCAGCCATCATGATCAAGACCAAGGAAAAGAAAGTCAAGGAACTCGCTACCCCAGCCTTGATTTCCTCAATCTTCGGGGTTACTGAACCTGCCATCTACGGTATTACCCTGCCGATGAAGACGCCATTCATCATGACTTGTATCGCTGGTGCCATCCAAGGTGTCTACTGTGGTCTGACCAACGTTACCGGCTACGCGATGGGGGGGATGGGTATCTTCCTTTTCCCTTCATACATCAACCCTAAGACTGGTTCCTTCACCAGCGTGATCAACCTGGCTATCTGCTCAGTCATCTCATTAATTCTGGGCTTCGCCTTGACCATGATGACTAAGATCCCAACCCTTTACGGGGAAGAAGAAACTGCTTCAAACACTCAAACTACTGAAACTACTGAAACTGCTCCAGCAGAAGGTTCTTCAGTAACTGTTGCTAGTGAAACTATCCTGGCTCCAGTTGCCGGTGAAGTTTGCCCATTAAGCGAAGTAAAAGACGAAGTCTTCTCTTCCGGTGCTATGGGCGCTGGCCTGACGATCAAGCCAAGCGAAGGGCTCTTGAAGTCACCAGTTGACGGCACGGTCAGCCTGGTCTTCCCAACTGGCCACGCTATCGGTCTGAAGAGCAAGAACGGCGCGGAAATCTTGATCCACATCGGCATGGACACGGTTGAACTCAACGGCGAAGGCTTCGAAGTCCTGGTCTCCAAGGACCAAGAAGTCAAGGTCGGCCAGCCACTGGTCAAGTTTGACCTGGACGCCATCAAGGCCAAGGGCTACGACCTGACCACGCCAGTCATCATCACCAATTCCAAGTCCTACCAGGAAATTGGCGACAGCAAGCGCGGCGCGGTTAAGGCTAGCGACCAGCTGCTGACCCTGTCCTAACGACAAAACACCAATACATATTTCTCTCAAAAACGCTCATGAAAAGATTTGCCTCCGGCAAATCTTTTTGTGTATTAGACAGATAACAGAAAGGACTAATAACATGACTCAAAAGAATATCTCAAACACTTTTCCAAAAGGCTTCCTTTGGGGTGGGGCAACTGCCGCCAACCAGTATGAAGGCGCCTATTTAGAAGACGGCAAGGGGCTCAGCACGGCCGACGTAATGACCAACGGATCCCACACTGAAGCCAGAAAAATCACCTGGAAGAACCCGCAGACCGGGGAAAGCGGCTACGTGCCAATGGCCTTTGGGTCAGATATGACCTTCCCGGAAGGAGCGGAACCGGCAGTTTTGGCCGGCTACTACTACCCAAGCCACACGGCAACTGACTTCTACCACTACTACAAGGAAGACATCAAGCTGATGAGTGAGATAGGCTTAAAGTGCTTCCGCCTCTCCATCAACTGGGCCCGGATCTTCCCGAATGGTGACGACGCCCAGCCAAACGAAAAGGGCTTGGAATTCTACGAAAAAGTCTTCCAGGAATGCCACAAGTACGGCATTGAACCTCTGGTTACCCTGTCGCACTATGAAACTCCGCTTAACCTCTCTATCAAGTACAATGGCTGGACCAGCCGCAAGCTGATCGACTTCTTCGTTACCTATGCCAAGACCGTCATGCAGCGCTACAGGGGCCTGGTTAAGTACTACCTGACCTTCAACGAAATCAACATGATGAGTCTTGCCCCTTACTTGGCAGCGGGTATTTTGACTGATGATGCTCAAAGCAAGGCCCAAGGTGCTCACAACCAGTTTGTGGCCAGCGCTTTGACGGTCAAGGCTGCCCGGGAAATCGACCCGGAAATCAAGGTCGGCCAGATGCTGGCTTACGGCCCAGTCTACGCCTTGACGGCTGACCCGAAGGACCAACTGAAGGCCCTCAAGCAAAGCGACGCTACCCTCTTTTACAGCGACGTCCAAACTGGCGGCCGTTACCCGGACTGGATCTTGAAGGAGTACGAAGCTGAAGGGATCAAGCTGGACGACGAGGAAAGCGACTACGAGCTCCTGGCCCAATACCCGGCTGACTTCCTCAGCTTCTCCTGCTACTCCTCATCCGTTGTAACCACCCACGAGACCGATGACACGGCCGGCGGCAACCTGGCCATGGGGGTCAAGAACCCTTACCTTAAGAACAACGACTGGGGCTGGACCATCGACCCGGACGTATTGCGGATCGCCTTAAACCAGCTCTGGGACCGTTACCACAAGCCGCTCTGGATCGTAGAAAACGGCATCGGGGTCAAGGACCAGATCAGCGAAGACGGGAAGATTCACGACCCGGAAAGAATCTCCTACCTGCAGCAGTGCATCTCTTCAATGCGCGACGCCATCAACCTCGACGGTATTAACCTGATGGGCTATGAAATGTGGGGCTGCATCGACCTGGTTTCCGCTGGGACCGGGGAAATGCGCAAGCGCTACGGCTTTGTCTACGTTGACCGTAATGACAAGGGCGAAGGCAGCCTCAAGCGGATCCCAAAGGACTCCTTCTACTGGTACAAGAAGGTTATCGCCAGTGACGGCGAAGATTTAAGCAACTAGCCTAAACAAAAAATAATAATCTCCCCACCTAAAAAGCTCCCGTATCGCGTTTGATACGGGAGCTTTCATATGCTCTAAAAGCCAAAATATGGTTCACATGGAGCCGATAAAATTGCTGCCAACCCAATAGACTAAGCCTAGAAAGATTGCCCCAGCAAGCAGGGCTTCAACTGTTAAGCCCCGTCTATGACTGACCCAGCCATAGACAGCCAAGCCAATGGCCACTCCAGCAACCAGCAGGACGAGAATCCCCACGAATGATGAAATAGGCACAGCGCTCACCCTCTTTCACTATCCATCACCTATCTACCAGCACAAGGCTGTATTGCTTTTGCCAAAAGCATACTGCATTTTAATCCCTGTCTCAAGTGCAAGAAAAAGCTCCCGTATTGCGTTTGATACAGGAGCTTTCGTTTCTGGAAAAGCGTTTCTCGTGGTTATTAGTGCAGTTCCAAGTAATTTTCAGCGTTTCTCAAGTCTTTGATTGACAATTGGCCAGGTGCTGAAGTCTTGCCAACGGCACCGAATGACAAGCAGGAGCCGAAGACTTGGCCGGCAATCCGGCTGACCTTGCCCAAGTCAGCCATTGCCATGGTGATGATTGGCGTGGAGAGTGCCTTGCGGGCGTCGTTAGTCGCGCTCAACAGGGTCAAAACGTCGTCAGCGCTGTGCGGCATGCAGGCCAGCTTTGGCACGTCAGCGCCCAAGTCAGCCATCTTCTTCAAACGGAATTCGATAACATCCTTAGCTGGCACCTTTTCAAAGTCGTGGTTGCTCATAATCACGACCACGTTGTAGTTGTGGGCCTGCTTAACCAGGTCCTTGACTCTTTCTTCATCGTGGAAAAGTTCGATGTCGACCGCGTCACCCAAACGGTTGGTTACTACAGTAGCTACCAGGTCCAGGTATTCATCTTCACCAAGTTCCAGGACGCCGCCTTCATTCTTGGTTCTGAAAGTAACCAGGATTGGCAGTTCGCCAACTACGTCTCGCAAAGCCTTGGCCGTAGCGATCAGCTTTTCATTGTCCATGATGCCGGCTTCGTAGTAGTCGATCCGCCATTCCATGATGTCCGGCTTGGCAGCCGCGATTTCCTTGGCTGAAGCCAGGATTTCTTCTTCAGTCACGCCAACGTTTGGCACGGCGATCTTTGGCAAGCCTTCGCCCAAAACGATGTTTCTAACTTTTACAGTAGTCATTTTTTATACCTTCTGTTTTTCTGCTTTTGCTTTTAAAAAATTACTTCTTCAGTGAACCAAACAGCTTCTTGTAACGGATAGTGATGATGGTCGTGTCCACGAAGCCCAGCAGAGCAACGATCACGTCAAAGAACATAACTTCTTTCATCCCTGGCAAAGCGTTGATTACCAAAGGAATAGTGAAGGAAGCGATTGAACCGGCAGTGTAGAAGAAACCAGTAACCGTCCCCTTGCCAGCTGGGAAGAAGTCGGCCATAACCGTCAAGCCCAGCTGCATTACGCCGCCAGCGGCGAAGAAACCAACGGCGAAGGCCAGAACAGCCATCAATACCGCGCTGGTTGGGTATGCCCACATCAAGAAGATGGCAATGAAGGCACCCAAAGTGTAGATTGGCACCAGTTGCACTTCCTTAAACTTGCTGCCGATCACTGCAGTAAACAGGACGCAGCAGATTGAACCAAGTGAGTACCAGGAAACCAGGGCGTGGGCAGCACCGTCGCTCATGTGACTGATTTGTTGCCCGTATTGAGTCAGCATTTGGCTGACCATGTAGAAGGTAGCTTGGGAAATGTAGCCGTAAAGGATGAACAAGGTACCGTCAACCCACTTGTTGGACTTAACGGCTGGCTTGTCGCCGGCTGCGGCAGCTTCAGCTTCGGCAGCCTTCTTTTCTTCAGCTTCAGCAACTTCCTTGGAGTCCGGGAAGGCACCCTTGAGGAAGTAGATAAAGGTGATAACCAGGATGGCAGCTGGGATAACGATTGACCAGCCGTACCATGCGTGAGCGGCAGCCAGGCCGCTGACGATGAATGGCAAAAGGAACTGGGCACCAGAGATGAAGGCCTTCAAAACAACGTTGGAAGTCCCCTTGGCATCTGGGAAGATTTCCATCAGGGCTGGGTAAGTACCAGTGTCCAGGAAGGAGTTGGCCATCCCGGCGCAGATACCCAGAATGTAGGCCACAGTCACGCTCTTGGAGAAGAGCAGGCCAACAAAGAAGACCAGGTAGAAGACGATCCCCAGTTGCACGAATGGCTTTCTGCCGAACTTGTCAGACAGGATACCTGAGATCAAAAGGTTGATGATCCGCCCGATACCCAGTGAGGAAACTACGGCGATGGCACCAGTCGTGGTCGTGCCCCAGTGCTGAGCCAGGCTGCTAGCGTTTTGTGAAATGATGATAACGCCCATCCCGTGCACGAAGTAGTTCATGTACAGCATGAAGGCAGTCATCATGTACTTGTTCTTTTTCATGATTTTATCCTTCCAAAAATACCTTCTGTCGGCAAATATTCAGCTGCAGAAGGTATTGATTTAAACCAATTTCTATTAAGTTTGCTGGTCAAAAATTTTTCTTACTTGTTGGCATCCATGATTTCCTGGATGTAGTCAGTTGGCATTTCCTTGCCAGTCCACAGCTTGAAGGCTGCGGCACCTTGTTCGATCATCATGCCGATCCCGTTGTAGATGTGCTTTACGCCGGCCTTTTCAGCAACTTCCATCAGCTTGGTCTTGCGTGGTGCGTAAACAGTGTCGGAAACAACCATGTCTTCGTGGAACCATGATGGGTCTTCAACCAAAGTTTGGTCTTGCAATGGGTTCATCCCTACGCTGGTAGCGTCGCAGTAGATGTCTGATTCAGCGATTGATTGCTTGAAGTCTTCCTTGTCTTCCAGGTGGTGAACGCTGGCTACGCAGTCAGTTTCCTTGTTGATGGTTTCAACATTCTTGACTGCTTGTGCCCACTTGTCGTCATCCAGGTTGAAGATGCGGATTTCCTTAGCCCCTTCCAAGGAAGCAGTAACGGCGATTGGAGTAGCGGCACCACCGGCACCGGCCAAAGTAATGATCTTGCCCTTAACGTCTTGGCCGTCCTTCTTCAAGGCCCGCAGCCAGCCCATGCCGTCAGTGGTGTAGCCGGTCAAAACGCCGTGTTCGTTGACGATAGTGTTTACCGCGTCACACATTTGTGAAGTCTTGTCCAGCTTGTCAAGGTAAGGGATGACCTTCTTCTTGTTAGGCATTGAAACATTTGAACCCCGCATGTCCAGGGTCCGGATAGCGTCGATAGCGCCTGGAAGCTTTTCGTTGTCGATTTCAAAGCAAAGGTAAGCCCCGTTCAAGCCCAACTTGGCAAAAGCGTTGTTGTGCATGGTTGGTGACATGGTGTGGCGGATTGGGTAAGCCATCAAACCGACCAAAATCGTGTGCCCGTCAAGCCAGCCGGTGATTGGGCCGTTAACGCCTTGAATCTTCGTTTCTTCGATCTCGTTGTTTCTTTCGTCTGCCATTTCTGGAATCTCCTTTAAGCTTTTTCAACAAGTTACATTTTTCTCAATTCACTATTATGTTATCGTTTTCACTCTTCGTGATAAATAAGGCAAAGCAAAATTATTGATAAAAGCATTTTATTAATTTTAGATTAACGGTACACTGTAGGTATGGAAACCTGTTGTGCATGATTTGGAGGCAAATATGAACATTCGACATTTACGTTTCTTCGTCGAACTGGCGAAAACGGAACACATGGCCAAGACGGCCGAAAAGCTGGGCATCTCCCAGCCTTCCCTCTCCTACGCCATCAGCAGCATTGAGGAAGAGCTCGGCGTACCCCTGTTTGAAAAAGAGGGCCGGAACATCCGCTTGACCAACTATGGCAAGATCTACCTGGAATACGTCAAGAGCGGCTTGAGCGACCTGGACCGGGGCGGCGAGTACATTGCTGAATTGCTGGACGTCAACCGGGGTCATATCAGGGTTGGCTTCACCTTTACCATGGGCCAGGACCTGATTCCCCAGCTGATCTGCAAGTTCAAGCAGGAAAAAGACACCAAAGACATCACTTTCTCCTTCGTACAGGGAACCACCGACGATTTGATGAACCAGCTGGTCAATGACGAACTGGATTTGGTCATCTCCTCAGCTCCTGACCTGCCTGGCCTGGAAGACAAGGTCGACATCTCCCATCTGGTTGACCAGGAAATGCTGGCTGTCGTTCCCTTTTCCAATCCTTTAGCCCAAAAGGACTCTGTCTCTCTGGCTGATTTGGCCAAGTACCCGATGATCTACTATAGCAAAAGCAGCGGCCTGCGCCCCCGTCTGGACAAGATGTTCGCTGAAGCCGGCGTCAAGCCGAAAATCATCATGGAGTCCATGGAAGACCATACCATCATCGGCTTCGTTCACTGGGGCTACGGGGTAGCCATCGTACCCCACCTGCCCCAGCTGGACCCGCGGACGGTCAAGCTCTTGCACATTGATGAAAATGTCGGCGTTCACCCGATTTTTGTCGTGAAAAAGTCCGACCACTTCCTGACCCCGGCCGTAACCAGATTCGAACAATTTATCAAATCCTACTGCCGGAAGCATTACAATAATGAACATAAGCTCGTTTAAGAAGAAAAAGCCCAAGCATCAGCTTGGGCTTTTTTAGCAAGTTTTTGTAAGGAAGAAGGTTCCCGCGGCCAAAAAAGACAAAGTGTATATTTTCACATAGCCTGTTTTAGGCCCGGGATAAAATTTGTGAATTGTTAGCAATATTAGTGACTGGCACCGGAAGTTGCTTCTGGCTTAGGAGCCGGAGCATGGCTGGCGCTGGTAACAACGTCAACGGCGTAGTTGTCGGCATTGTCAGCAGCTGCCGTACCAGCCACGAAACCGGAAGCGTAGGACCAGGAGTTCATCATTGACGGCATTGAGTCCTTGCCGTTGGCCCCGCCAACCAGTTCGCCGGCAGCGTAGAAGTTGGCAACTGGCTTAAAGTCGTTGTCCAAAAGCTGCATGTCCTTAGTGGCTTCGTAGCCGCCCATGGTGGTGCAGAAACGGAGCTTTTGTTCAATGACGTAGTAAGTGTCGCCTTCCAGTTCGTGGAGGAACTTAGCGTCGCGGCCGAATTCCGGATCGCGGCCTGCCTTGGCATATTCCTGGTAGTGGTCGAAGGTTTCCTTCAAGTTGCCGTAGTCGATGCCGGCCTTTTGCGCTACAGTGGCCAGGTCGCCCTTGACCAGAACCGGGCTCTTCTTGCCGTCATTAGCAAAGAAGCCTTGGACTTCTTCAGCGGTGAAGCCGTACTTAAGCATCAGTTCATAGTAGCGGTCCCAGATCCGCTGGTCCATCAAGACAAAGCAGATCTTGTCCTTTTCATTGGCGATCGCGTCACGGAAGTGGGTGTAAGGCAGGCTTTCGTTGACCACCCGCTTGCCGGCCCGGTTGACAAAAATTGCCCCCATGTCGCTGGCTTCCTTGGTTGAGTAAGTAGTCAATTTGGCAATGCCAGGTTCAACTTCCAAGCCGTGCGGGTAAACCTTGTACCAGTCCAGGTTCCGGGTAACCAGGTTCATGCCCTTGGCAAAGCCGAAGTAGTCACCAGTTGAGGTCATTGGCCCGTAGTAAGGAATGTCAGTCTTGTGTTCCTTGAAGTCCTTGGCCCCCCAGCCGCCGGCGGCCAGAACCAGAGACTTGAAGTTGACCGTGGTGGTTTGGTGCTTGCCTTCAGCAACCAGGCTGGTCAAGACGCCGGCCGGGCTCTTCTTCAATTCTTCAACCCGGGCGTCGGTCAACAGGATCCCGCCCTTGGCCTTGAAGGCGTTGGCTACCTTGGTTACGACTTCGTAGGAGCTTTGGCTTGGCATTTCCACTTGCCGGTTAACGCTGTGTTCAATGGTCTGGGTTTCCGCTTTTTGGTAAGTCAAGCCCGCGAAGTCAGTGATAAAGTCGATGGCCTTGCCGATGTTGTCAGCCAGCAGGTGGGACATTTCAGGGTAGTTGGTCCCCCGGCATTCTCTGGTAATATCGTCAAAAAGGCGTTGGGCTGAGTCTTCTTCAGCTGCAGAGCCAAAGAGCTTCTTGGCCAGTTTTGACCCGGTAGCTGTTACGTTGGACCCGTTCAAGATGGAAGCCCCGCCGACATAGCCGTTCTTTTCCAAAACGACGACCTTCTTGCCCATGGACAAGGCCCGGCAGGCAGCGATTAGGCCGGCCATACCGGAGCCGACAACAGCCACGTCAACGTCTAAAGTAACAGCCTTGTGGCTTCTGTCAACTGGCCGGGGAGCTGGCATGAGACCTGCTTCATCCAGCGCCTTTTGGCCGGATTCCAGGATGGCCTTGGTCATGATGGTTGCCCCGGAAACAGCGTCAACGTTGAAGCTGTTGGCAGCCAGAACATTGTCGCGGAGCTGGCCGAAGGCCTGGTTGAAGACAGCCTTGGTTTCTGAGCTCTTGGTTACCTTGATGTCGGCAATTTCCCGATTTTCGATTTCAATGTCAAAGTCGATTTCCCCGTTACGGCCTTGTGCTTGCGCTTTAAGTGTTTCTTTACTCATGAGATCTTCTCCTGCTAATTATTTTTCTACAATCGCTTTCATTATAAAAAGACCGGTTACTTAAAAAAATAAGTCCCGGTCTTTTTATTAATAGATCGTCTTTATTGAAAATAATGTATTAATCAGCCTTACCCTGCTTCTTCTGGCCAACCCGCTTGACTACGAAGGCCAAAGCCGTGCCGACCAGCATATTGGCCACGTTCAAAAGCAGGATCAAACGCGGGGCAGCCGCGCCGGTCCGGGCCGTAATGGAAGCCGCCAGCTGGATGATGGCAAAGTTGGCGAAGGCTGAGAAGAAGCCGCCCCAAGACTGGACGGTCGCCTTCATGTCCGGGTACATCTGGCCCAGGACACTTTGGCCCAGCTGGTAAAGACCGCTGGCCGCGAAGAAGCCGAGCGCCAGGCTGGTCAGGTAGAGGATTTGCGGAGCCTTGATGAAGTAGGCCAAAAGCAAGCCAGCCGCGCTGAGCAGGGGGTACCAGATCAAGATGTCGATTTCCTTGACCCCTTTTTTAATAATAAAGGAGTTGAAAAGGACGGCAATTGAGGCCCCAACCGCGTAGACTGACTGCAAGGAGCTGGGGTTGGCAATCCCGTAGGACTTGGCCAGTTCCTGGTAGGTGTTGATCCAGAGCAGGAAGGCAGCCGTGGAGGTGAAGCCCATCAAAACCAGGCTCCAGACGCCCAGGTTGAAGTCGTGCTTGGCTTTTTCCTGCTTTTTCGGGCCAGTGACCTGATCTGGGTAAGGTGAAAAGGCCAGAATCAAGGCCATGACGATGTACAAAATGCCGGCCAGCATGAAGACGGTCCGGTAGCCTGAACCCAGGGCCGTCCCCAGCAAAATAGCTAAAGGCAAGCAGAATTGGCCGATGTTGATGGCAAACTTAGACATGAGGCCTGCTACTGAGGCACTTTCTGGAAAGATTTCCATCAAGGCCGGGAAGTTGGACGCGTTCAAGAAGGAATTGGCGATCCCGCCCAGGATCCCGATGATGTAGGCAACCGCAAAATTCGGGGCATAAAGCAGGCCGATATAGTAGATAGCCCACAATAAGTGGCCGATGACGGCTGAGGCCCGGCGGCCAAAGTGGTCTGAAATAGGGCCAGTGATCAAGATGGAGACGATCCCCCCGATCCCAACCGCGCTGACCACGCTCAAGACTCCGGAAATTGAGGAATGCCAAAGGGTGGCAAACTGGGGCTTGAACTGGGCCAAAAGGGACATCCCGATCCCCATCATAAAGTATGAAAAGTAGACCGTGCTGGCCGTAGCGGCGTACTGGTGCTTCTTAACTGACATTGCTTTCACTCCTTTTGTTATTTTTCTCACTTAATTTCAGTATACAGTAAACCGCTTACATTTTATAATAGAATGCTTATTTTTATTAATAGGTTTATTTGATTAAAAAACAGTTTATCGCCGTCAAATTATGATTAGAGAAAATCTATTGGAATGTTGGTAATCAATAGAGTAAAATTGTGATACTTAAACAGCAGACAAATTTTTATGCGAGGCATCTCTTGGATATTTGTAATTCTCATTTCTCACTTCATGTTTTTCTGTCTTTCTTCAAACCGAAAACCAGGTCTGGCTTTGACCCCCTTCCCCGCCGGCTGGCGGCCTTGACCTTTGGCCTGGTCTTGAATGCTTTTGGCAACGGGATCACCATTTCCAGCAATATCGGCACGGCTCCCTGGGGGGCATCGGAGGTCAACCTGGCCCATATTTTCCATACCAGCATTGCCCTGGCCATGTTTTTGACCGGCTTTTTGGTAGCCGTCATCAACCAGCTGCTTATGCGGCGCTTTGACCTGCCCCGTTTCCTGGGCGAAGTCGTCTTTATCACCTGCTTCAGCTACTTCATCAACTTGTTCACCAGCCTCTTTTCCGCCCTTGGCCTGCCGGACCTGCCTTTGCCTTGGCGGCTGGTAGCCGGGCTTTTGGGAATCATGACCCTGGGCTGCTCCATTTCCTTTTACCAAAGAGCAAATTTGATCATGCACCCGAATGACGACACGACCAACATCCTCCGCTTCATGTATTGCAAGAATAAGGTAGTCCGGGCCCAGCTGATCAACTTCAGCGTTCCGCTTTTGCTTACCGGCATCTGCTGGCTGGCAACGGGCAAAGTCTATGCCGTCAATATCGGCACCCTCCTTTGCCTCCTGATCAACGGGCCGATGATTGCCCTGGCTGACCAGCATCTTTGGCATAATCTCCACCACAATATTGCCCTGCCGAAGGCCATCAGCGACCGGGCTGAGTAATTAAATAACGATTGTTTTGCAAGAGCCCTTGACAATCTTAAGAAAAACGCAAATAATTGTTACCGATACAAAATAAGTAATGTCCGTGAGCATTAATTTTGGAGGTACAAGTTAATAATGGATAATACCAGCTCAATGTCCACTAACCAAAAGTGGGTTTTGGCCTCCATGTCTTCCGGCTTCCTGCTGGAAAACATGGACGTCATGTTCCTGTCTTTCTCCCTGTCGGAAATCATCGCGCAGATGCACATCAGCTCCGCGGCCGGCGGCTGGATCGGAACCTTTACCAACCTCGGAATGTTCTTCGGTGGCGCGCTCTTTGGGCTGCTAGGAGATCGTATCGGCCGGGTCAAGACTTTCAGCTATACGATCTTTCTTTTTGCCATCGCGACTGGCTTAACCTACTTTGCCCACAACATCACCGCCCTTTACGCTCTCCGCTTCTTAGCCGGGATCGGGGCCGGCGGTGAATACGGGGTCGGAATTGCCTTGATCGCGGAAAACTTCCAGGCTAATCAAATCGGCCGGGCCAGCTCGGTGGCGGCCGTGGGTGGCCAAATCGGCTCTATCGTGGCCGCTCTTCTGGCCGCCTGGATCATTCCGGCTTACGGCTGGAACACCCTCTTCCTCTTTGGGGTAATGCCGGTTGTCTTGACCTACTCTATCCGCCGCCACGTCAAGGAAAGCGACGAATTTTTGGCCGCTCACAAGAAGGCGGAAGAAACGAGTGAAAAGATCTCCTTCGGCCGCTTGTTTGAGACGCCCCGCCTGGCTTTGCAGACCCTGGGCTTGATGCTGATGACGATCGTGCAGATTGCCGGCTACTTTGGCTTGATGAACTGGCTGCCGTCAATCGTGCAGAAGAAGCAGGGCCTGTCAGTTTCCGGCTCTTCTTACTGGATGATCGCTACTATCATCGGGATGAGCATTGGCATGATGGTCTTCGGGACGATCATGGACAAGATCGGTCCCCGCTGGGCCTTCGGCATCTTCCTTTTGGGCAGCGCGGTCGTGGTATTTGCCATCGTCAACGTGACCAGCTACTGGGCCATGCTTTTGGCCGGAGCCTTGACCGGCTTCTTCTCCAACGGGATGTTTGGCGGCTACGGGGCGGTAATCAGCCAGCTCTACCCGACTGAAATCCGGTCCACGGCTAACAACTTGATCATGAACACCGGCCGGGCCATCGGGGGCTTCTCTTCCGTCATCATCGGCGCCTTGATGGACCACTACAACCTGTACGTGGTTATGGGCTTCTTGTCCGCCCTCTACATCATCAGCTTCCTGGTCATGATCAGCCTGCCAGGCCTTAGGGAAATCCAGGCCAAGAAGCGGGCAGCTTAAGGCTGGAAAGACAAAAGCAAGAAAACAAGCAAACTAAAAAACAAGATTTAAATATTTACCATGTCACGGCTTCAGCTCTGCTGGAGCCGTTTTTCTTTAGCTAGCTGTTTTTTCTGAAAGTTGACCAAGTCACAAGCTTAATTTTTTGCAGTTTTCATTTTTCTCCAACCGCTTACAAATAGCTCACTTTTTTAATAATCAAAAAAGTGAGCTATTTTTTTGATTATTAGCATAAACCGTAGTACTATATTTTTCGAAAGTTATGCGGTTAGTTATTTTTCTCATTTTTTCTCCTTCAGTCGTTATAATTTTCGGTACTACTGACAGGTGGCGATCCGAGCATGCCACCGGTTGGTGTAGCTCTTAACAGGTTCATGAGCAGCCCAGTTGCCATGCTTTTGCTTTTCTATTATGTTACTTGTTTTTTTATAGGCAAGGGCCGGCTCTGAACTCAGATATGTATTTCAACATTTTTCGGTTCCTGTCTCTTACAGACAGACAAACTTATTTTTTCCTTACTCATCACATGCGGCGCCTCTACTCCTATCACTAACAGGCGCCGCCAAGCAAACTACTTTGTCGTAGCAAGCTTAAGTTTTATCACATCACATCACATTTCTAAGAAACGCAGTCCTCTGGGCCGCGTTTTTTATTTTCCGGGAAATTTTCCAGCTAATTCAGTTATAATATGGTTAGCTAATTTCCTTGAAGGAGGATTAAATAATGAGTAGAAAAGTCCTGCTGGTTGGCGACGGTGCTGTCGGTTCCAACTTTGCCAACGATTTATTGCAAACAACGCGGGTGGATGAACTGGTCATCTGCGACTTGAATAAAGACCGGGCCGCGGGCGACTGCCTGGACCTAGAAGACCTGACCTACTTTACGGGCCAGACCAAGCTGAGAGCTGGTGACTATAGCGACGCGGCTGACGCCGACGTGGTAGTTATCACGGCCGGCGTGCCCCGCAAGCCAGGTGAAAGCCGGCTTGACTTGATCAAGAAGAATGAAGCCATCTTGCGGAGCATCATTGATCCAGTCGTAGCTTCCGGCTTCAGCGGCATCTTCGTCGTTTCCGCCAACCCGGTTGACATCTTGACCACTTTGACCCAGAAGCTGTCCGGCTTCCCGAAGAAGCGGGTCATCGGGACCGGGACTTCCCTGGACTCAGCTCGTTTGCGGGTAGAACTGGCCAAGCGGCTGCAAGTGCCAATTGAATCAGTCAACGCCTGGGTTCTGGGTGAACATGGCGACAGCAGCTTTGAGAACTTCTCAAGTGCCGTGGTCAACGGCAAGCCCTTGCTTGACTATCCGGGCATGACAGAAGCAGCCTTAGATGAGATTGAAGCCCACGTCCGGGAAAAGGGCGGCGAGATTATCGGCAAAAAGGGCGCGACCTACTATGGCGTGGCCATGATGCTGGCCAAGATCGTGGCGGCTATTTTGGAAAACAACGACCTGGCCCTGCCTCTTTCCGCGCCGTTGCACGGGGAATACGGGATCAAGGATGAGATCTACCTGGGCACCCTGGCCATCATCAACGGACAAGGGATCAGCCACGTACTGGAATTGCCGTTAAATGACAGCGAATTGGCCAAGATGCAGGCCTCAGCCGCGACGATGAAGGCAACCCTGGACTCTTTAGGATAAACAAAATAAGCACCAGACTTTAAAAGCCTGGTGCTTTTTTTACATTCAAAATTACAGAACCGTCTTAACGGCACCGTACATACCGGCATCGTTGCCCAGTTGGGCCAGGGCGAATTCAGTACCTTCAGAAGCGTGGAAGGCCGCGTCAACGAAGTGCTTTTGCACAGTGTCGAGCAAGATTTGGCCAGCCTTGGAGACCCCGCCGCCGATAACGTAGACTTCTGGGTCAAAGACGCAGGAGATGGAAGCCAGGGCAGTGCCCAAAGTTTCGCCGACAAAGTCCACGATTTCCAAAGCCAGCTTGTCGCCTTCCTTAGCCGCGTCAAAGACTGCCTTGGCGTCAAGCTGGTCTACCCCGCGCAGGCTTGATTCTTCGCTGCTTTCAGCCAGAAGTTCCTTGGCCTTGCGGGCAATGCCAGTAGCGGAAGCGTATTGTTCCAGGTGGCCCTTCTTACCACAGCCGCAGAGCTGGGTTTCATCCTTGTTGACCAGCATGTGGCCGATTTCCCCGGCAGCCCCAAAGGCACCAGCGACGATCTTGCCTTCAGAGATGATCCCGCCGCCGACACCGGTACCCAGGGTAACCATGACAACGTTTTGGTGGCTTTCACCACCACCTTGCCACATTTCACCCAAAGCAGCAGCGTTGGCGTCGTTGGCTACCTTGACTTCGTCCAGGCCAGTCAGCTTGCGGACCTTTTCAGCCACGTTGAAGACGCCCCAACCCAGGTTGACGCAGCGGTTAACGATTTCGTCGTCCAGGATTGGACCTGGCACGTCGATGCCGATCCCGGCTACTTCTTCCTTAGGAATGTCCAGTTCCTTCAGCTTGTCGTTCAGAGAAGCTGCGATGTCAGGCAAGATCTTAGCCCCGTTGCCTTCTTTTCTGGTTGGGATTTCCCACTTTTGGGACAATTCACCGTTGGTTTCAAACAAACCAATCTTTACAGTGGTACCACCGATGTCAACACCAAATGCATATTTCTTCAAAGTAGTTGCCTCATTTCTTCAATGTTCTCTTTTTGCTAGTCCTATTATAAAGAAGAATTTGGCTTTTCGAAAGCGCTTCGGCTGACTTTTTGAGAAAATTATCAGACTTGTGACATTTTTTCCAAATTTGAACCTCCTACGACTAAAGTCGCAGGAATCTGGGGGCCACCCAACACATTACACGTAAGATCGACAACTCTTAGAAG
>PPYF01114054.1_pt1 | contig 80185 bp, 63 predicted proteins | sample 1559871 | NCBI WGS metagenome assembly PPYF01 (sample SAMN08240021, study PRJNA423297) | Human gut metagenome, whole genome shotgun sequencing project.
CTACGACGCCCTCATCCGGGCAAAATCTCCCACAAATTGTGACGCACATCTTGCAGAAAGCCTTTTTCAAACACGCTCTAGTTTCTTTTCCCACTCATTTTTTAATTAATGTTTTTGTTCCTGTTCACAGAAAACCCGAAAATTGCGGCGCAAAATCATGCGAATGCATGATTTCTGTGCATCACGAAGCGTGCTGCCGGTCAGGTCATAAACAGCAACATGTTTTTAGCTTCAGAAATTGTAATACGGTTCCTCATCCCGTGCCCGATACTCATGCTTCTCATAATAGCCGATCAAAGCTCCATCCTCATCACGCAGGGCTACCATATATACGTCCTTCGCCTGTTTCTCATTATAAAAAGTATGGATCCGGTTGTGCTCCTTATCTTCTTCAAACCAGGCAACCACTTTTTCAATTATTTCCTTTGACTTCGGATTGTGACAATTCATAAGACTTTTTCCAAGCAGTGCCTCACCACCCCATTTATGATAACTCTCCACAGCATTCGGATTCATGTAGATAATTTCATGCTTCAGGTTGCAGATGACAACGGATGCAACATCCTGATCGATAATACTCTTAAAATATGGTGTCAGATTCATTTTAAATTTCTCCCTCCTGCTTTAGAGCCTTTTTCAAACACACTCCAGATAGTGGATCTGGTTTCTGTTTACTTCAATAATTCCCTCTTTTCGCATTTTTCCAAGCTCATTGGAAAGCGCACTTCTGTCTACGCCAAGATAATCAGCCAGTTCCTGCCGGTTAAAGGGAATCGTAAACCGGCTGCTGCCCTGCTGCACCATCTCCTGGGAAAAATAGGAAAGCAGTCTTCCCCGGATGGATTTCGGTGCCGTATGAAGGCTTCTTCTGGAAAGTTCCAGGTTCTTCTTCGCCATGACCATCAGCATGTTACGGATCAGTTTCTCGTGACAGGGGCAGGTATCCGGACAGGTGCGAAAAATCTTTCCCACCTCCAGAAAAAGGATCTGGCAGTCCTCTGCAGCTGTCACCCCTATGAGCAGCTTTTCCCCTGGAATACAGGCATATGTCTCTCCGAAAACCTGACCTGGCGCGATCCGGTTCAAAATACTCTTGTTTCCCATCATGTCAATGTTCTCAATATGAACACTGCCGTTAAGCACAAGTCCCATCGTCTTCACCTGGTCTCCCACCTGCCAGATCGTGCTGCCCTTGGCAAAGCTTTGCGGAGTGGCTTTCAGACAGGAAAGCATGTGCTTTGTTTCTTCTGGACTTGTTCCCTGAAAGAGAAAAGTCCTGGAAAGAAATTCATAATTCATTTTTCTCCTTTTGTTGTTATAACGACATACTTGTTGGTTGGATTATATTATAGTATGCGTACAAAGTCAAGGGCGGAGGCAGAAATAAATTATCCATCTCTGACTTTCTCATGCGAAACGAAAAGAATTTCATGTTACTTTTCCTTTTGCAATTACAAAACATTCAGAACCCAATCAACTTATTTTTACGAAATACTTATACCTTATAGAACAATATGATCAAATTCAGGAGGAAACTATTTATGGAACAGAACATGTTTTGCTTTCAGTGTGAACAAACTGCCGGATGTACCGGCTGTACAGGTGCCAAAGGAGTCTGTGGAAAGACCGCGGATACAGCCAGACTTCAGGATGAACTTACCGGAGCTCTCATCGGACTCGCCCATGCAGCAGATGAGAATACACCACTTGCAGAAACCACATGGAAACTGATGGTGGAAGGTCTATTTGCTACCCTTACCAACGTAAGCTTCGATGACAAAGCCATCGCAGAAATCACAGACCGCATCCACCAGGAAAAAGCCCGGCTTCGCCCAGACTGTGGCGGCTGCGCTTCCCCTTGCGGACATAACGACGACTACGATATGAAGCTTCTCTGGAACGCCCAGGAAGACATCCGCTCCCTGAAATCTCTGATTCTCTTTGGAATCCGCGGAATGGCGGCTTATGCCTACCATGCAATGACACTTGGATATACTGACACAGAAGTAAACGAATTTTTCGCAAAAGCACTTTTTGCACTGGGCGAGGACTGGGATATGGACCTGCTTCTTCCTATTGTAATGGAAACAGGTAAATACAATCTTTCCTGCATGGAGCTTCTTGACCGCGCTAACACTGCCACTTACGGCACACCAGCTCCTGTTACAGTACCTCTTACTGTGGAAAAAGGCCCATTCATCGTCATTACCGGTCACGACCTGCATGACCTAAAACTTCTTCTGGAACAAACAGAAGGAAAAGGCATTAATATTTACACCCACGGTGAAATGCTTCCCTGTCATGCTTATCCGGAACTGAAAAAGTACAGTCACCTGAAAGGAAACTTCGGTACTGCATGGCAGAACCAGCAAAAAGAATTTGCAGAGCTCCCAGCTCCTGTTCTTTTTACCACAAACTGCCTGATGCCGCCGAAACCAAGCTACATGGACCGGGTATTTACTACAGGAACTGTCACTTTCCCTGGAACTGTTCACATTAATGAAGAAAAAGATTTCACACCAGTTATCCAGCGTGCCCTGGAGCTTGGCGGATATCAGGAAGACCAGCATTTTACCGGAATCAACGGCGGAACTTCCGTTACAACCGGCTTCTCCCATGGAACCATTCTTGGCGTTGCAGATCAGGTAATTGATGCTGTAAAAGCAGGTGCTATCCGTCACTTTTTCCTGGTAGCAGGCTGCGACGGCGCAAGAAGCGGACGCAATTACTATACCGATTTTGTAAAGCAGTCTCCTTCTGATTCCGTAATTCTTACACTTGCATGTGGAAAATACAGATTTAACGATCTGGACCTTGGAACCATCGGTGGGCTTCCAAGACTGATGGATATGGGACAGTGCAACGATGCTTACGGCGCGATCAAGGTTGCGGGCGCTCTTGCAGAAGCATTTGGATGTGGGGTAAATGAGCTTCCTCTTTCCATGGTGCTCTCCTGGTATGAGCAGAAAGCAGTTTCCATTCTGCTTACCTTGCTTCACCTTGGAATCAAAAACATCCGTCTTGGCCCGACCCTTCCGGCATTTTTATCACAGAATGTGCTGAATTATCTGGTAGAAAACTTTGGGATCGCTGCGATTACTACGCCAGAGGAAGACTTGAAAACGTTGTTGGGATAAGGAGGATACTCTCATGATCAGAAAAATCATTCATATAGATGAAGAAAAATGTAACGGCTGCGGGCTCTGTGCCCGCGCTTGCCACGAAAGTGCAATTGGAATTATAGATGGAAAAGCAAAACTGCTTCGTGAAGATTACTGCGACGGTCTGGGCGACTGCCTCCCTGCCTGTCCAACAAATGCCATTTCTTTTGTAGAAAAGGAGGCAGCTGCTTACGACGAAGCCGCAGTTCTGGAAAATAAGAAAAAGCTGGAAGCACACTCCCAGCTTCAACAGTGGCCGGTACAGATTAAGTTAGTTCCTATCAATGCTCCATATTTTGACGATGCTGACCTTCTTATTGCTGCAGACTGCACAGCCTATGCTTACGCTAACTTCCATCAGGATTTTATCAAAGGTAAGATTGCTCTTATCGGCTGTCCGAAACTGGACTCTGTAGATTACAGCGAAAAGCTCACCGAAATCATCCGTCAGAACAATATCAAGAGTGTTACCATCGTGCGTATGGAAGTTCCATGCTGCGGCGGAATCCAGAATGCAGCCATAAATGCCATGAAAGCCAGCGGAAAATTTCTTCCATGGCAGGTGTACACCATCTCCACAGATGGAAGGATTCTTGCCTGATTTTGCCCCACAAAAATCCGGACTGCTCCACACAGCCCGGATTTTTTATCCCTGTAATCCCTTTGATTGATGAATCATATCTTCCACTACAATATCAAAGATTTCTCCAATGGAATTACAAAATTGAATGTACTCCCATTTCTTTATTCTTCTTTTCTCTTATAACTCCAAAATCATCTTTAACACATTCAGTACGCTGTCCGGACCTGGTTTCTCCAGTACGTATCTGGCGGCCTGCTTGGCTTCCTCGCGGGCAGTAGTAACTGCATAGCTCTTTCCAGCTTCCAGCAGCATGCTCACATCATTGCAGTTATCTCCGAAAGCAACAACCTCTTCTCTCTTCGTAATTCCAAGACGGTTACAAAGTTTCTGAAGAGCATTTCCTTTTCCGGAATGCACATCCACGAAATCCACCCAGTAATCACCGGAAGCCATGATCTGAATCTTATCTCCAAAACGCCGCTTCGCTTCCTCTGCTCCTACAGCTGCATCCACTTCTTCATTGTACATGGCAACTTTTGTCATAGTTTCTGGAGCATTCAGTACATCGTCCACTTCATTTACATGAAGCTTGTACCCTTCCCGAAGTTTCTTCACAAAAGCCTGGTCTGCCCGCTCCACGTATGCCTGGGCACTGCCTGCTGTCATGAAAGAAGCTCCCTCCTGGGCTCTCACATACTCCACAACCTCTTTGAGTATATCTGCAGGAATTGCCATTTTCTCAATAATCTCTCTCTGATAGGAAATGATTCCACCGTTTCCTGCAATAAAATAAATATCATCTTTCACAGGTGCAAACACTCTTTCAATACTGTCATATTCTCTGCCGCTGACAGCCGCAAATACAATTCCCTTAGCCTTCAGCTTTCGGATAATGTCATAAATTTCCGGATTAATATCCATGGTGCCTTCTTTCAGAAGTGTACCATCCAGATCTGATGCGATCAGTTTTATCATAGCTCTACCTCATGTATTCTGCTAGTACATAACAGGGGATTCCAACATATTTTCTATTCCATAAAAATCCACAGAACTCCCAACCTTTATCTGTCAGAAATCCTGTGGACTATTATACTATGAAAGGAACACTTTATCCAGAGTATATTAAAAAAATCATTCCTGCAATTCCAAAGACAGTGTTACTGTTCACTCCGTTCACAGTAACACGCTTCGCGATGCACAGAAAGACGAACCTTCTTGTGACAAGCACAAGAAGTAGCGTTTGCTGCGCAAACTTCTTTGGTAAAATGATAACCACGAATCGTATTCATAGCCTGATTACCAATTACTGCTTCTGTAGTGCTCTTCAGCTCTCCACCTACAAGAAGAACCTTAAAGCCTCTTCCTGCCAGTGTCTGGGCATGTACCACTGCATTGGTAACAAATACTGCCCTTGTAACCTTAAGAAACTTCAGGATATCCCCAGTAGTAGTACCTGCATCAATATAGACAAAATCCTCATCCTGGATAAGACCTGCTGCATATTTTGCGATCCGGTCCTTCTCCTCCAGCTTCAGTCCCATTTTCTCGGCAACTGAATATTCATATGCAGTTACCCGCTCCTTCAGTTCCACGGCACCACCGAAAACTTTCTCCAGCTTGCCTTCCTTATCCAGTGCAGTGATATCTCTTCTCACTGTTGACTCTGATGTATCTAAAAGATCCTTCACTTCTGTGACAGTAATACTTCCTTTCTCTCTCAGAAGCTCCAAAATGATCTCATGTCGCTGCTGTGTTAACATTCTTTTCCCGCCTTATAATCTGTAACATTGGTTTCCAGAATGATCTTACGCAGTGGAAGAATACTTCCCGGTGAAACAGAAAGCTCGTCCACTCCCATTGCCAGAAACTCTTTTGTAAGTGACTGGTCAGCACCAAGTTCTCCACAGATTCCAGCCCAGATACCAGCCTTATGAGCATTCTCCATAACCAGGGAAATCATGCGCAGCACTGCCGGATGATGAGGATCAAAAAACAGGTCAAGCTGAGGATTCTGACGATCGATTGCCATAGTATACTGGCTGAGATCGTTGGTTCCGATGCTGAAGAAATCAACCTCTTTCGCAAGATCATCACTGATGATTGCTGCTGCCGGAGTCTCAATCATAATTCCCTGTTCCGGATTACCAAACTCTACGCCCTGAGAGGTAAGCTCCGCTTTCACTTCCTCTACGATTTCCTTGATCTTACGCACTTCCTGTACGCTGGTGATCATAGGATACATAATTGCGATCTTGCCAAATGCACTGGCACGGAATAAAGCACGAAGCTGTGTCTTGAAAATCTCCGGTCTTGTCAGACAGATACGGATTGCCCTGCATCCCAGTGCCGGATTCTCTTCATGCTCCATGTGGAAATAATCGCATTGCTTGTCTGCACCAATGTCCAATGTACGGATGATCACTCTCTTGCCTGCCATAGTCTGTGCAACCTGTCTGTAAATCTGGAACTGTTCTTCCTCTGTTGGGAAATCTTCCTTCTCCAGATAAATAAACTCACTTCTGAAAAGACCGATTCCACCAGCATCATTCTGAATGACTGTTGCCAGATCCTTGATGTTGCCAATATTAGCGTACAGCATTACTTTCTGTCCGTCAAGTGTAACGTTCTCTTTTCCTTTAAGGGTCAAAAGAAGCTGCTTTCTGGAAAGATCTTCTTCCTGGCGCTTCTTCATCTCTGCCAGAGTCTCCTCATCCGGATCTACATAAAATGTACCGTCTGCCCCGTCTACAATTCCAAGTCTGCCATCCATCTCACTCTCAAGAGACACGGAAGTATTTACAAGTGCAGGAATCGCCATGGTCCTTGCAAGAATCGCTGTATGGGAATTCAAGGAGCCTTTCACTGTAACAAAAGAGAGAACTTTATCCTTATCCAGCTGTACAGTCTCTGATGGTGCCAGATCCTCTGCCACAATGATCTTCGGCTCGTCTGCATCTACAGCCCCTGTCTCTTCTCCATTTAAAATGGTGAGAAGCCGCTCAGAAATATCACGAACATCAGCTGCACGCTCTCTCATATAATCGTCGTCCATTGCCGAAAACATCTGCGCATAATTGTCACCTGTAGTTGCCACTGCATACTCTGCATTTACGCCCTGGCTGCGAATGATATTCTCTACAGATTCATTATATCCATCGTCCTCCATCATCATCTGATGAACTTCGAAGATTGCTGCATTGGCTTCCCCGACTTCTCTCAAGGCCTTATCGTAAAGTCCCTGAAGCTGTTTAATCCCTTCTGCTTTAGCTTTCTCATAGCGCGCCATCTCCTGTTCCGGATCATCAATCTTCACACGCTTAACCTGCTGCTCTTTTTTCTGATATACGCTGATCTTACCGATGGCAATACCACCGAAAACACTTTTTCCATTATATATCTGCATTTTTTCTCTCCCACTTATTTGATCTGCTGACAGGAGACCAAACGCTCCTGCCATCCTATCCCGTTCTCGTGATACTCACCAAAGTCTCACGCAAATATCACTTTGACAGGCTGTTTACAAACAAACAGGGACATACCCGCAGGTATGTCCCCTTCCTGTCTTACAGAGTTTCCTGCATGAATTTGCTCACTGCCTCATATGCAGCGTCTTCATCTGCACCTTCAAATGTAAGAGTAACCTCGTCACCTTTCTTCACTGCAAGTCCCATAATTCCGAAGATTGCCTTACAATTCATAGCCTTGCCGCCCTTTGCGATCTTGATATCAGAAGAAAAAGCCTTTACTGCTTTTACAAGCTCTCCTGCTGGACGTGCGTGGATTCCTTCCGGGTCTGTTACAACATATTTAAATTCTCTCATGATTCATTCCTCCATTTTTCTTTTTATCTTTGGTCTCTATTGATTTTCTTATTATTTGATTTCTTTATATCTGATTTCACATTCTGTGTCAATCACTATTCACGATTATGTTACTGTTCATGACCTTCACAATAACACGATTATACCTGCATATCTTTTCCAGACATGAGTTACCATTCATTCCGCAGCCAATATTAGAGCCTGTTTGAACATCCATTGTCAGGCATTTTTCTTTTTCAGAACTCCCAGGAGCACTGCGGAAACAACAGTTCCCACTACCAGTGCACTCACATACTGCACTGCATTTCCCATAACCGGAACTACGAAGATTCCACCGTGAGGTGCCATCAGGGTACAGCCAAATGCCATGGACATTGCACCTGCAAGACCAGATCCCACAATACATGCCGGAAGCACATGAAGCGGGTCGGCTGCTGCAAAAGGAATGGCTCCCTCTGTGATAAAGGCAAGTCCCATAATAAAGTTGGTAGGACCAGACTCCCTTTCTTCTTTCGTAAATCTGTCTTTAAAAAGAAGTGTAGCAAGTGCGATGGCGCATGGCGGAACCATACCACCAACCATAACGGCTGCCATAATATCATAGTTACCAGCTGCAATCGCTGCAGTACCAAATACATATGCTGCCTTGTTAAACGGGCCACCCATATCGATTGCCATCATTCCGCCAAGGATCAGTCCAAGAATGATCTTACTGGAGCTTCCCATGGAGGTAAGTCCGTTATTCAGTGCTGTATTGATACCCCCCATGATGGGCTCTACAACAAACAGCATCAGAAGTCCCATGATCAGAATACCAACAACCGGATAAATCAGAACCGGCGCAATCTTCTCAAGGGCTTCCGGAAGCTTCTCACATACCTTACGAAGTCCCAGAATAATATATCCTGCTGCAAAACCAGCTACCAGAGCACCAAGAAAACCTGAAGTTCCGCTGTGTGCCATCATTCCACCCACAAAGCCAAGTGCAAGTGCCGGTCTGTCACCGATTGCCATGGCAATAAATCCCGCCAGAACCGGAAGCATAAAACCAAATGCCACATCACCGATTTGTTTGAACATAGCTGCCGCCGGAGTAATAGACCCAAAATTAGAGCGCTCGGCTACATCCAGGGCATTCATATCTACCATAAGACCATCGATCAAAAAGGCAATGGCGATCAGAATACCACCGCCAACTACAAACGGAAGCATATGGGAAACACCATTCATCAGCTGGGTGTAAATCTTGTGTCCCACACCGCCGCCGGTCTTATTCTGACTCTGTGATGAGGCTGATGCATTTCCACTGTGATAAACCGGTACGTTTCCAGACATGGCAAGCTCTACAAGCTCATCAGCTTTATTAATTCCGTCAGAAACCTGACGCTGAATCACCTTCTTGCCATCGAAACGATCCATTGGAACCTGAGCATCGGCTGCAACGATAATGCAGTCTGCATCCTGAATCTCCTGCTCTGTAAGCACATTCTTGGCTCCGCCAGAACCTCTTGTCTCAATCTTCACAAAGCAGTTCTTCGCCTTGGCAGCCTTCTCAATTCCTTCTGCTGCCATGTAAGTGTGGGCAATTCCTGTAGGGCAGGAAGTAACAGCCAGAATCTTAAACTGATCCGCTTCAGCCTCTCCCATATCGGCCAGAAGCTCATCTACGCTCTTCTTCTCCTCGTCTGCCTGATCAATGATCGCAAGAAATTCCTCTGGTGTCTTCGCTGCACGAAGGCTCTTGGTAAATTTCTCATCCATCAGCATCATGGAAAGCTTACTGAGCACGTCCAGATGAACATTATCCTCTGTATTCGGCGCAGCAATAAGAAACAGCAAGGTAACCTGCTCTCCGTCAAGAGAGTCAAAGTCAACGCCTCCCGGGATCACCATAGCGGCAAGTCCTGGTTTCTCTACTGCATCACATTTACCATGAGGAATGGCGATTCCCTCCCCGATTCCTGTGGTACTTTCTTCCTCTCTGGCATAGACCTGCTTACGGTACGCTTCCTCATCATTAATCTTGCCACTTCTGGTCATAAGGGAAACCGCTGCATCCAGAGTCTGAGACTTATCTGCTGGGGCAGCATTTAACGAAATACTTCTTATATCCAGTAAATCTGTGATCCTCATTTCTTCCTTTCCTCCTGATCCTTTCCTGTGATCTGCTGATATACAGCTTCAATCTCTTCTCTGGTAGCAAGATTCTCAGAAAACGCACTGGCACTTCCAGCTGCGATTCCCATGTGGAACGCATATTCATAATCCTGCTTCTCCATATATCCTGCCATAAATCCGGCAACCATGGAGTCTCCGGCTCCAACACCATTGATCAGCTTGCCTTTCGGTGCAGGCTCCTCATAAACGTCTCCATTCTCAGCAATAAGGACCGCGCCCTCTCCTGCCATGGAGATCAGTACATTCACAGCTCCCATCTCCTGGAGTTTCTTACCATATGGGATCACGGACTGGCGGTCTTTCAGTTCCACACCGAAGATCTCACCAAGTTCATGGTTATTTGGCTTAATGAGAAATGGATGATAGGGAAGAACCTTCATCAAAAGATCTCTCGTCGCGTCTACTGCGATTCTTACGCCTCTGCCGTCCAGCATAGCCATGATCTTCTGGTAGGCATCATCCGGCATGGATGATGGAATACTTCCGGAAAGGAAAAGTACATCGCCTTGTCCAAGCTCTCCTAACTGCTTCATCAGCAGATCCACCTTATCAGTTCCGATCTTCGGTCCCTGTCCATTGATTTCTGTACCGTCTATACTTTTCAGTTTCAGATTGATTCTGGAAAAGCCTTCCCCTACCTGGATGAAACCATTCCTCACACCCATCTCCTCAAGACGTCTGATAATCTCATCTCCGGTAAATCCGGCTGTAAATCCAAGGGCTGTACTCTCAATTCCCAGATTCATAAGAACTGTAGAAACATTAATTCCCTTGCCTCCCGGCAAAAGCATCTCCGAACTGGTTCGATTGGTAAGACCAAGCTGGAAGTTCTCTACCGACACGATGTAATCCAGTGACGGATTAAAAGTCACAGTGTAAATCATTTCTGCCTCCTGCTTATTTTTGCTTGTTTTTGATTTGTTGTGCTTATTATACTTTCATATACAGTCAAAGTCAATCAATCTTTTTCAAAAGATTTTCACTTATGTTTTATTACAATTGCACAAATATGAATTATTTTGACTGTTTTTGATTTTTTATATGCAACGATGTGCCAGAGCATGTTCAAAAAAGCTTTCTGCAAGATGTACGTCACAATTTGTGGGAGATTTTGTCCGGATGAGGGCGTCGTAGCAGGCTACGGCAACCGAATTCGGGCGAAACATACCGCAAAGTGGGGCGTACAGATTGCGGGAATGATTTTTCAGACGCGCTCCAGTACAGTGAAAATTAAGTATCTGCTACATTGGCGCAGTATATGACAGATCAGACAGGTCAATATAGCGGTTATTTACTATTGGCTGTACGAATAGTAATATCCATAAATCACAAAAAAATGCAGATATCAGGCTGTGCCCCAACCTGAACCCTGCATTTTTCTGTATTTTATAATGATGGTCAAAATCAGTCATCAAATTCTGTTATTTTAATCAGTTCGAAGCGCTGTCACCGGATCACTTTTAGCAGCTTTTCTTGATGGGATCAGTCCGCCAAGAAGAGTCAGAACCACGCTCAGTCCAATCAGAACTACTGCTGCCACAGGAGGAAGAGCCGCCTTCACATTCACTCCGTCAGCCAGTGACCGGATAATGCTGTTCGCAGGAATGAGAAGAAGCAATGTAATTCCAATCCCCATAGCACCTGCGCAAAATCCGATAATAAACGTCTCCGCATTGAACACCTGTGACACGTTGTGCCTGGAAGCACCAATCGCTCTTAGAATACCAATTTCTTTTTTCCTCTCCAGAACACTGATATACGTGATAACACCGATCATAATGGAAGAAACCACAAGGGAAATCGCTACAAAAGCCACCAGAACATAACTGATAATATTTACAATATCCGTAACTGACGACATCAGCGTTCCCACAAGATCCGTATAAGTGATCACCTTCTCATCCTCTCCTGCCGCTTCCATATCCGCGTTATACTGATCCAGAATACCTACAATTTCTGATTTACTTTCAAAATCCTTTGGATAGATATTAATTCCGCCAGGAACATTCAGATCTGCATATCCAAGCTTTTTCAGATTTCCGTCATAAGAAGCATTTTCAGATGACAGCAGAGACATCATAAGCTCTGAGAGGTCATCCTCATTCATGTTCATCTGAATTGCTTTTGCAAAGGCCTCCGGATCTATGGAAAGCGCATCTTCCATATTTCCCATGCTGCTTCCCAATCCGCCAAGTCCGCTCATAGCCTGGCTCATTGCAGAAGTAATACTGGATGACACGCTGGCCATCACAGACTGCATTGCCTCCTGCATACCGGAACTGATATTTCCCATCATCTGCTCCATAGCAGTCTGAATTCCCTTTGTAAGCTGTTTTTCCACCTGTTCCATTATCTCTGTGAATTTTGACTCAATCCCCTTTGTGATCGCATCTGTGAAAGAAGTCATCATGGATTTCATGTAAGTTTCCATTGCCTGGGAAAACTGTGTCTGCACCTCGCTGGTATCCACAAGAGTCATAAGTCCATTCATGAGACGATTCTGCCCATCCTCTGTCTGCATATATTCCAGAAAATAGGTTCCCAGATTAGCCGGATCCGGAAGGGAATTATTTCTGGCATACTCCGGATAAGCAGCTACAACGTCCTGTAAAAGAAGATCCTGTATCTGCTTTGTGGTAATATTCACTGTCACGCTGTTTTTAACCAGATTCTCTGCTTCCTCTTTGATCTGCTGCTGGATTTCCCCCTGACTTAAAAAGGCAAGAATGCTGGCCACATCTGTCTGGGTGATACCATTTGCCTTGGCATACTCCTGATACTGGTTCATCAGCCCCACAGCCACTGCGATCAGTTTTTCCGAAGACATATCCACGTTCACGTTATTTTTCACCAGCTCCTGCAGATCCTTGCACAGACGTTCGTTCATCTCTTTTGATGTCAGATATTGCTTCAATGCTGCCTGCATTTTATCCATATCTGCTTCCGGTTTATCTTTAATGCTTTCCTGATAACCAGTAAGAACCTCTTTCAGCAAAGCAGTTACCTTCTCTTCTGTAAAATCAAACTTCACTGACTTCAGCGCCTGACTCATATCCGGAACCTGGTCTGCCGGAAGATTTTTCAGAATTTCTTCCGGATCAATCATATGGGAAAGATCCAGATCAAGGTCATCCAGCTTGATAAGCTTGGAAAGATCCGGCATACTGCTCTCATCCAGATTTATATTTCCAGCCAGAGCTGACATGTCAGGCATATCCGGCATTTCCACATTCAATCCGGAGGACAGCCCCGAAAGACTGGACAGGTCCATATTAAATCCACTGAGATCTACCTGAAAGGCCTCCTGCAGGGCATCCGCGTTAATGGAAAAAAGGGATTCCATGTCAAACTTACTGTTCTCATTGTCTTCTTTTCCAAATTCCTCTCCGGTAAAAACATTTATCTTTTCATCCGCCAGCTGCTGCTTCACAATTTCACTGGAAGCAGCCTTCTCGATCACATGTTTGGTAAGCTCCGGGGTATAACAGATTCCTGCAGTGAGCATGGAAGCAGTGGCACCTTCCACAGGCTGGACAATTCCCACAATTGTCAGATCTTCTCCGTTTTTCACCAGTTTTTTCATATAAGAGCTGTTGTCTGATTTATCCTTCCAGACCTTATATTCTTCATCATATTCATAATAATCGGTACTGTTTACCAGCTTAAATTTCTTCCCCAGGATTTCATCATAGGTGTATGGACCCTCGTTTTCTGGCGTTTCCACTGCCTCTTCTGCCATAAATTTCTGAACCATATCATCCAGTTCCTTACCGTCCCGAAGCCCAAGAGTGTATTGGAGAAAATCACTGATATCGCCCTGTGAAGTAAGCACCAGTACACATTCTTTATAATTTTCAGGCCATCTTCCCGCTTTCACGTCATATTGATCCTTATAAAGATCAGCATCTTCCGGCATTTCATGAAAAACATCAGTGCTCATGGTAGAAGACATAATGCTGTTGGAGGAACCAGAGCCCAAACCCATAGCCGAAAAAGATTTGTCCGGATTTACCTGTCGGATATTTTTTCCATTTTCCAGAAAAATCTGGGGAGAAACAGAATACGTATACTCCACCGAATTTGCATACTGGGAAATGCTGCTTTCATTACTGTCCAGGTAAACCTTCAGAGACTCCAGATCATTGGAATTCATTTTGGAGAACATATTAGTCACCATCTGGGCAACTCCTACTTCCCCATCCTTTTTCCCACTCTGCGCTGTGGCTGCTCCCATCATCATAGAGGTAAGATCCACTCCTGTGCTTTGTATCTGCAACGGATATTCTGAAAGTGTTTCTTCTTCCATATTTGTAATGTATTTGTCTACACCATTTGATATGGAAAGGATCAGCGCAATTCCGATAATACCGATGGAGCCTGCAAAAGAAGTAAGTAAGGTCCGGGCTTTCTTAGTCTTCAGATTCTGAAAGCTAAGGGAAAGTGCAGTAAAAAAGGACATGGAGGATTTTCCCATATTCTTGTGAACAGGAGGTGCCATGCTCTCGCTGTCTATCACAAACGGATCTGTATCAGAAAGGATCCGCCCATCTTTTACCGTCACGATTCTGGTGGCATAAAGCTGGGCAAGCTCCGGATTATGGGTGACCATTACTACCAATCGTTCCTTTGCGACCCCTTGCAAAAGATCCATAACCTGTACACTGGTATCTGAATCCAGGGCTCCTGTTGGCTCATCCGCCAAAAGAATTTCCGGGTCATTTACAAGTGCTCTGGCAATTGCCACTCGCTGCATCTGACCGCCTGACATCTGACTTGGCTTTTTGTGGATCTGGGCACCAAGGCCTACTTTTTCCAGAGCTTCTTTTGCACGGCGTCTCCGCTCACTTTTTGATACACCGGAAATGGTAAGGGCAAGCTCCACGTTTGCAAGAACTGTCTGGTGTGGGATCAGATTATAACTCTGAAACACAAATCCTATGGTATGATTTCGATAAGAGTCCCAGTCCCTGTCTTTATATTTTTTCGTAGAAATCCCATTGATGATCAGATCGCCACTATCGTACCGGTCAAGACCACCAATAATATTCAGAAGAGTGGTTTTTCCCGAACCGCTGGGACCAAGAATTGCCACAAATTCATTGTCCCGAAGACTAAGGCTCACTCCGTCCAGGGCACGCTGTACCAAATTTCCTGTTCTGTATTCTTTGTGTATGTCTTTGATCTGAAGCACTTACTACTTCCTTTCTGTCGCATAATAAATGTTTATAACCATTCACCAATTTAGGCAAAATATACCGCAAAGTGGGGCGCCGAAGATTTCGATTTTTATGTGAGCCAGATTCACATAAAATACCTTGCTGAATAATATTTGCTGAATAGTTCAAATATTTTTATTATAATCTTAAATTGTGAACATATTGTGTTTTTAAAATAAAACCATTCTCTTGAAATCCAACTATTTCTATCGTATAATAAGAAGATACATTACCGCTTTAGAGAGATGATGCATACAGATTGCGGCTATCGCAGTCTGATATAACTTACTTCAGAAAGGATGAAAAACATGAAGGTTTTACTCTTAAATGGCAGCCCGCGCAAGGAAGGCTGTACGTTCACCGCACTTAGTGAAGTGGCAAAAACACTGAATCATAATGGAATTGATACTGAGATTTTCCAAGCTGGAAATCCGGATACAGATAATGTAAAAGCCGCCGCGGCGAAATTAAAAGAAGCAGATGCGCTTATAGTTGGTTCTCCGGTATACTGGGCTTCCCCATCCGGACAGATCATTGAATTTATGGATAAGTTTTGCTCCATGGCAGGCAAAGACATGCTCCACAAACCAGCTGCAGCAGTTGCTTCTGCAAGAAGAGCCGGCACCACAGCTACTTTAGACGTTCTTCAGAAATATTTCAGCTATCATGAAATGCCTGTTGTATCTGCTAACTACTGGAACATGGTTCACGGAAATACTCCGGCAGAAGTTGCACAGGATGAAGAAGGACTTCAGATCATGCGCTCACTTGGAAACAATATGGCATGGCTTCTGAAATCCCTGGAAGCGGGGAAAGCGGCAGGTATTGCAGTTCCTCAGGCGGAAGATAAGATCAAGACAAATTTTATCCGCTAAATATGGTGCAGTAGTTGTCATATCTTCACATAAATGAAGCTCCAGAGCATATCTAAAAAAGGCTTTTTGCAAGATGTGCGTCACAATTTGTGGGAGTTTTTGCCCGGATAAGGGCGCCGTAGCAGGCTACAGCAACTGAATTCGGGCAAAATTTCCCACAAAGCGGGCGTGCAGATTGCAAGAATGATTTTTCAAACAGGCTCTGGCTGCACCAGTTTAATAATGTGTGTGACATGGAAGCAGTTCCGTTCACATACATCCAAAAAAACTTCCAGAGAGGTATTTTATGCTGCAAATAATCGAAACCATCAACACCGCTGTAAATAATTTTATCTGGGGCGTTCCTGCAATGGTCTGTATTTTCGGAGTTGGTCTTTATCTTAGTATCCGCACCAATTTTCTTCAGATCCGCAAATTCCCCTACGCAATCAAAACAACCCTTGGACGTATTTTCCGCAAACGCGACGCATCTGACGGTGCTATCACGCCTTTCCAGGCAGTGTGTACAGCACTTGCAGCCACGGTCGGTACTGGCAATATTGCCGGTGTAGCAGGCGCTATCGCAATCGGCGGTCCCGGAGCCATATTCTGGATGTGGGTTTCTGCACTGTTTGGCATGTGTACCAAATATGCTGAGGTCACCCTGGCGGTACACTACCGCGAGATCAATGCCAACGGCGAACTGGTAGGCGGTCCCATGTATTACATCAAGAACGGGCTTAGCAAAAAATGGCATTGGCTGGCTTATCTGTTCGCAGCATTCGGTGTGCTCACTGTATTTGGTACCGGCAACGCCACACAGGTCAACACTATCACCACTGCGATCAATTCTGCATTGCTGAATTATAACGTGATCAGCGAAAGCGCCGTTTCCACTTCCAACCTGATCATCGGAATCATAATTGCCATTCTGATCGCCATGATCCTTCTTGGAGGAATCAAACGAATTGGCCATGTTACCGAAAAGCTTGTTCCATTTATGGCTCTGCTTTACATCCTTCTCGGACTGGGAGTTATCCTTCTGAACATTCAGAATGTACCAGCTGTATTCGCTTCTATTTTCAGAGGGGCATTTCAGCCCAGAGCTGTAACAGGCGGCATTGTTTTAAGTATGTTCACCAGTTTAAAAAAAGGTGTTTCCCGTGGTATCTTCTCTAATGAGGCCGGTCTTGGTACCGGATCCATTGCCCATGCGTGTGCAGATACCAAAAAGCCTGTAAAACAGGGTATGTTCGGTATTTTTGAAGTCTTTACAGATACCATCGTGATCTGTACACTGACTGCACTGGTTATCCTTTGCAGCGGCGTTGCTGTTGATTATGGAAAAGCAGCTGGCGCAGAGCTTACGATCCTTGGATTTACTTCTACATATGGAAGCTGGGTATCCATTTTTACAGCAATTGCCATGTGCTGCTTCGCTTTTTCCACAGCAGTCGGATGGGGACTTTACGGTGCCCGCTGCATCGAGTTCCTGTTCTCTGAAAAAGTGATCAAACCATTTATGGTTATTTATTCCCTGGTTGCCATCCTTGGCGCAACTGCCAACCTTGGACTGATGTGGAGCATTGCTGAGACATTTAACGGTCTTATGGCAATTCCCAACCTGATTGCTTTGTTCCTGCTTTCCGGTACAGTTGTGAAACTGACAAAAGAATATTTTGCCGGTGAGGGCAAAACAAAATAAATATAAAAAGGGACATCGCATGAACCGTTTTGGCTCATGTGATGTCCCTTTCAGATTATTGATCAATCCTTATTCTCTTCCTCGGCAGCTGCATCTGTAGTTGTATCAGCATCTTCGCTTTTCTCTTCCTCACCGATCTCAACTGCATTTTTTTCTTCCTCAGTCTGCTCCTGCACATCCGTAACGCTTACCTTATGGTCATACCATTTGCCCTTTTTACCAATGATTGCCAGGTCAAATTCTTCATCCAGCTTCTCAACTGGAACATTGAATCCATAAACCTCCTCTGTCATGCCATCGCTGTAAGTTACCTTATCAATAGTAGGCTGAATCAGTTCAGCACCGTCTTTCTGTGCATCCTCTGCTGTTCCAAGGAAAACATTCTCAATATTCTTGGAAACGAGAGTGATATGAACGGTCATTTTACCATCCTTTACAGTGAGGGTAGCTCTTCCGTTGCAAGCCTCATTTACATGGAACATACTGCTGTCTGTGTCAAACTCTACACCATAAACACCGTCTTCAAGTTCGCTGTCTGCGGCATTCTCTGCACCATCTGTGGTTTCCTCTGCCTCAGCCTCTGTGGCTTCTGCAAATGCCGGGAATGCAGTTCCTGCTGTCATAGCGGAAATACTTACAGCTGTTAATAAAATGACTAATGAACGTTTCATAATAACTCTCCTTGCTTTTTCTTTATTTACGGTGCACTTGTGTGTACCGTATTTGTTTTATTACTCAAACAGCTGCCCCACAGTGTAGGAGCAGCTGCTTTTGTTCTGTTGCAATAACAATTTATACCAAAATAATTATTTCGCGATGGAATCAATAGCTGCCTGAGTATGAGCTACATAAAGCTGCTCAACAGCGTCAATTCTTCCAAGACCTTCGATCTGGCAGTCAATCTCATCGAAATTTCCAGAAGCCTCGAACATGCTCTTCCAGGAGTCATCATCATCACCAGCCATATCATTGTTTGCATGGTCACCAGCAACAACCATAAGCGGACGAAGGATTACTTTCTTGAATCCGGCATCTTTTACTTTATTGATAACTTCATCACAAGCTGTATCCTCTGGCTCACCTTCTACAGTACCGATGAATGCGTTTGTGAATCCAAGTTTCTCCATCTGGGTCTGCATCTGGTCATATGTAACGTTTGCTGTATGGGAAGTACCATGTCCCATGAATACAAATGCGGTTCCATCTTCTGCAGCTGCTTCCATGCTGTCATATCCAGCTTCTTTTACAGCTTCATCTGTGATTGCCTGAGCAACAGCAGCTTTGTCATCGTTGATAACGGTAGCGTCATCGCCAACCTCACCAAGCATTGGCTCAGCGATTGCTACAGATTCAAATTTATCTTTGTAAGCATCAATAGCTTCTACCATCTCATCGTACTCAGCACCATGCATAAGATGTGTAGGCTGAACTACAAGATTCTTAACACCGTTTGCTACTGCACGGTCAAGTGCCTGCTGCATGTTATCAATCTTCTCATCATCTCTTGCCTGTACATGGTTGATAATGATCTGAGCGGTAAATGCTCTTCTTACAGACCAATCCGGGAATGCTTCTGCAAGAGCATCCTCGATTCCCTTAATATCCTCTGCACGGCTGTCGTTAAAGGATGTACCAAAGCTTACTACAAGAAGCTCATTCTCACCGATCTCGTCCTGATTACGAGGATCATCCTTGGAAGCATCACCTGTATCACGTCCGAAATACTCTGGGCTGGCCTCTTCTCCCTCTACAAGCTCTTTCTGAGCATCTGTAAGGGCATCCCATGCTTCTTTAGCTTCCTTGCACTGCTCATCTGTATCATCTGTTCTCTCCTGAACATAAATAGCATCGATAAGTGCTGCTACTTTATCAGCCGCTTCCTTATCTGCATCTGCAGTGTCATCAGCTGCTTCTGCATCGTCTGTTGTCTCAGCATCATCAGCTGCTTCAGCATCGTCAGCTGCCTCAGCATCATCAGCTGTCTCAGCATCGTCTGTTGTCTCCTCTGCTGCTTCCTCTGTCTCTGCAAATGCAACAGTTGCTGTTGCTGCTGTCATGCTTGCTGCCATAGAAGCTGCAAGAAGGATTGCTAATAAAGATTTTCTTTTCATTTCTTTTTCCTCTTTTTTTTGTATTTCCGGATAGAATCACGTATAAAGAATCCCATGGGAAATCTATCACCAATCTCCCATTGCATAAAAACAGCCGCATTTTCTGCGACTGCACACATTCTCATATACACACTTTTCTTCCAAAAAACATTCAGGAAATATTCATGTATCGTTATGAGAATACAGGTTCTGTGTACCGCAGACCTAAGATTCCACGCCAAGGCAGTTCTCCTGACTTCGGTCAACACTGCTCCCCCTTCCCGGTTTCCCAGTGGGCTCTGAAGCAGTTCCCTTACACAGTGACGGCATCGTTCCGGACTCTCACCGGATTCTCTTTTGCGCATCATGTTCATGATGCAACCTTCGCGCTATAACCATTATACATATTCGACTCGGATATTTAATATGTACCATATTATTATATATTTTTTATGAACTTTTTATGTATTTTTTATGAACTAGAGTATGTTTGAAAAAGGCTTTCTGCAAGATGTGCGTCACAATTTGTGGAAGATTTTGTCCTGATGAGGGCGCCGTAGCGGGCTACGGCAACTGAATTCGGGCAAAATATACCGCAAAGTGGGGCGTGCAGATTGCGGGAATTTATTGACAAATACCCCGCCAGGGTATATATTGGTTTCATCAAATACATACCCCTAAGGGGTATATAAGGAAAGGAGTCCGCCTATGACAGCTGATTATAAATCCGAATCCTGCTGCAGCCACACCGCAGCCGATCCTGCAACTCTTTCCAGCCAGGAACCTACCAAGAAGGTCTGTTCCTGCTGTTGTACCAAGCACACCGATCGTTCCGAAGCAGAGCGCAGGAAGCTGGTAAACCGTCTGAAACGTATTGAAGGCCAGATAAGGGGGATTATAGGAATGCTGGAGAATGACGCTTACTGCAACGATATTCTTATTCAGTCAGCAGCTGTAAATGCTGCTGTGAATGCATTTAATAAGGAACTTCTCGCCAATCATATCCGAACCTGTGTGGCAAGAGATATCCGTGATGGTAAAGACGAAACCATTGATGAGCTGGTTGCAACTTTGCAGAAGCTAATGAAGTGAGATACCAGCGCATTCCGAATGTGTACCTGCCTGCGGAGGTACGAATGCGCAGAGCAATCCGTTGGTATCGAAACACTGTATTCGAAGGAGGAATTTATTATGGAACAATACAACGTCACCGGCATGAGCTGTGCAGCCTGCAGCGCCCGTGTGGAAAAAGCGGTAAACAAGGTTCCGGGAGTTACTTCCTGCTCCGTAAGCCTGCTTACCAATTCCATGGGAGTGGAAGGAACTGCCTCAGCCTCTGCCATTGTCTCAGCTGTAGAAGAAGCCGGATACGGCTGCAGCCTGAAGGGTGCTTCCGGTCAGACGGAATCCGTTTCCGATGCTGAGAAAGCCTTGGAAGATCACGAAACGCCACTCCTCAGGAAACGGCTTATTGCCTCAGTAGGTTTTCTTCTGGTGCTGATGTACTTTTCCATGGGACACATGATGTGGGGATGGCCGCTGCCATCCTGGTTTGATGGCAACCATATCGCCATGGGACTTGTACAGCTGCTTCTTGCAGGAATCGTCATGGTCATCAATCAGAAATTTTTCATCAGTGGCTTCAGGAGTCTGTGGCACCGCTCTCCGAACATGGATACCCTGGTAGCTCTCGGCTCCATGGCCTCCTTTGTATGGAGTGTCTACGCCCTGTTCGCCATGACCAGAGCCCAGGTTGACGGCAATTCCGAACTTGTCATGCACTACATGATGGAATTCTATTTCGAATCTGCCGCTATGATCCTGACCCTGATCACCGTTGGAAAAATGCTGGAAGCCCGTTCCAAGGGCAAGACCACGGATGCCTTAAAAGGTCTTATGAAGCTTGCTCCCAAGACTGCCGTTGTCATCCGAAACGGCCAGGAAGCCACCGTTCCCATTGACCAGGTTGTAAAAGGTGACACCTTTGTTGTTCGCCCTGGTGAAAACATCCCGGTGGATGGTGTGATTATCGAAGGCTCCAGTGCAGTCAACGAATCTGCCCTTACAGGTGAGAGTATCCCTGTTGACAAAGCTGCCGGAGATCTTGTCTCCGCAGCCACAGTCAACCAGTCTGGTTTCATCAAATGTGAAGCTACCCGCGTTGGCGAAGACACCACCCTCTCCCAGATCATCAAAATGGTCAGTGATGCTGCAGCCACCAAAGCTCCTATTGCAAAAATCGCAGACCGTGTTTCCAGTGTTTTCGTACCTGCTGTTATCACCATTGCAATTATAACAACTATTGTCTGGCTGCTTACCGGTCATGAGGCTGGCTACGCCCTGGCAAGAGGAATTTCCGTTCTGGTCATCAGCTGCCCATGCGCCCTTGGTCTTGCCACTCCGGTTGCCATTATGGTTGGAAACGGAATGGGTGCCAAAAACGGTATCCTTTTCAAAACAGCCGTCTCCCTTGAGGAAGCCGGAAAGGTTCAGATCGTAGCCCTTGACAAAACCGGAACCATCACAAACGGTCAGCCGGAGGTTACTGACATTTTCCCTGCAGACGACGTATCTGAGAACGATCTTCTCACCCTTGCCTACGCCCTTGAAAAAAAGAGCGAGCACCCTCTTGCGAAAGCCATTCTGGAAAAAGCTGCAAGCCTTGGTCTTACAGCCCAGGAAGTCACAGAATTCCAGGCTCTTCCCGGCAATGGACTCTCTGCGAAGCTTGGCGCTTCCACGCTTATCGGCGGAAGCATGAAATACATCAACACTCTGGCAGCTGTCTCTCCGTCTCTTATGAACCAGGCCGAGAAGCTTGCCGAAGCAGGAAAAACTCCTCTTCTTTTCGCAAAAGATGGAAAACTTCTTGGAATCATTGCAGTTGCTGATGTAATCAAACCGGACAGTGCACAGGCGGTCAAAGAGCTTCAGAATATGGGTATCCACGTAGTTATGCTTACCGGAGACAACAAGCGCACGGCCAGAGCCATCGGCGCACAGGCAGGTGTTGACCAGGTTATTGCAGGCGTCCTTCCAGATGGAAAAGAGAGCGTCATCCGCTCCCTGAAGGAAAAAGGCAAGGTTGCCATGGTTGGCGACGGAATCAACGACGCACCAGCCCTTACCAGAGCAGATATTGGTATTGCCATCGGTGCCGGAACGGATATAGCCATCGACGCAGCAGATATTGTCCTTATGAAAAGCCAGCTTTCCGACGTGCCAGCTGCTATCCGTATGAGCCGCGCTACTCTTCGCAACATCCACGAGAATCTCTTCTGGGCGTTCTTCTACAATGTAATTGGTATTCCGCTGGCTGCCGGCGTATGGATTCCAATTTTCGGATGGACCTTGAACCCGATGTTCGGCGCTGCTGCCATGAGCCTTTCCAGCTTCTGTGTAGTTACCAACGCGTTGAGGCTGAACCTGTTTAAAATTCATGACGCAGTTAAAGATAAAAAAGTCAAGAATCCGGTTTCCATAGAATCCAATTCTGGAAATATTGCTGATTTCTCTGAAGCATCATCTGCTGTTTTCTCAAAATCATTCAATGCAGATAAAACTTCAGATGCAGAACAAACGATTAATAACAGCTGCAAGCTTTTGAACGAATGCAGCGATATTAATAACAATACTAACAAAAAGGAGAATAATACCATGGTAAAAGTGACAGTTAATGTAACAGGAATGATGTGCGGACATTGCGAAGCACACGTAAACAAAGCAATCCAGGAAGCATTTGGGGTACAGGATGTTGTATCCTCCCATGATGCCGGAACTACTATTTTCTCAGCACCAGAGAAAGTGGACGAGGACAAAGTCCGCCAGGTGATCAAAGATGCAGGCTATGAAGTAACCGGAATTACACAGGAGTAATTTATATTAATGTTAATTTTTCACGAATCTTCATCCTTGCATTGAAATTCTATAAATTTTTCAGTATAATGATTTCGATACGGGTCTCACAGTGAGACTCCTTTGAGAGCATAATCCGTTGCTGAACAAGCTTTGAACAGCAACTATAGTCTCAACCATTTAAAGGAGGAATTATATTATGGCAACATGGAAAAATCTTGACACACTTGATTCTTTTGGCAAACTGAAAGAGCTTAAGAATCACGTAGACATTGCGGCAGCTCTGTCTGGTGAAGAAGGTGGCAAGCGTGTAGCTGATTATAGTACACCAATGGCAGCTGGTCTTTCTTACAACTATGCAGCCAAAGAAGTAGACGAAACCGTTTTATCCGCACTTGCGAAACTGGCTGACGAGGCACAGCTGATCGACAAATTTCAGGAATTATATAATGGTGCAGTGATCAACACCGGAGAGAACCGTATGGTTCTTCATCACCTTGCACGTAAGCAGCTTGGTAACCCGGTTGTTGTAGATGGTGTAGACAAACGTGAATTCTACGTTGCCCAGCAGAAAAAAGCTGCTGATTTTGCAAATAAGGTTCATGCTGGTGAGATCACCAACGAAGCTGGTGAGAAATTCACCACAGTCGTTCAGATTGGTATCGGCGGAAGTGACCTTGGTCCCCGTGCTCTTTACATCGCACTGGAGAACTGGGCGAAGGCCAATAACACATTCAAGATGGAAGCGAAGTTCATCAGCAACGTTGACCCGGATGATGCAGCTGCAGTACTTGCTTCTGTAGACCTTGCACACTCCTTATTCATCGTTGTATCCAAATCCGGTACAACCCTTGAGACACTGACCAACGAAGCATTTGTAAAGGATGCCCTGACAAAAGCAGGTCTGAATCCTTCCAAACACATGCTTGCCGTTACAAGTGAGACTTCCCCTCTTGCAAAGAGTGAAGATTATCTTACCGCCATCTTCATGGATGACTACATCGGAGGCCGTTACTCTTCTGTTTCCGGCGTAGGCGGAGCAATCCTTTCCCTGGCATTCGGACCGGAAGTATTTGCTCAGCTCCTTGAAGGTGCTGCAGCTGAGGATCAGCTTGCAACAAACCGTGACCTTATGAAGAACCCAGATATGCTGGATGCCCTTATCGGTATCTATGAGAGAAATGTGCAGGGATATCCTTCCACAGCTGTTCTTCCATATTCACAGGCATTAAGCCGCTTCCCGGCACACCTTCAGCAGTGTGACATGGAGTCCAATGGTAAAACCGTAAACCGTTTCGGCGAGCCGGTTAACTACGTAACAGGTCCGGTTATCTTCGGAGAGCCAGGAACCAACGGTCAGCATTCCTTCTATCAGTTATTGCATCAGGGCTCTGACATTGTCCCGCTTCAGTTCATCGGCTTTAAGAACAGCCAGCTTGGCGTAGATGTTGACATTGAGAACAGCACCAGCCAGCAGAAGCTCTGCGCTAACGTGGCAGCTCAGATTGTTGCATTTGCCTGCGGTAAAGAGGATGAGAACCTGAACAAGAACTTCAAGGGTAAACGTCCGTCCAGCATTATCATCGGTCAGCAGCTTACCCCTGCTTCCCTTGGTGCATTGCTTGCTCACTTTGAGAACAAGATCATGTTCCAGGGCTTCGTATGGAATCTGAACAGCTTCGACCAGGAAGGCGTTCAGCTTGGTAAAGTTCTTGCGAAACGTGTACTTGCACACAATACAGACGGTGCTCTTAAGGTATTCAGCGATCTTCTGAACATCTGATCTTTCAAACAGGCTCTAAAGCATATTTGAAAAATTTACGGCAGCCCGGGAATTTCCGGGCTGCCGTTTTTTTATGCTACATACTATAAAAACAGACCGCAGAGATCCTGTATTTCCATAATCTTCTGCGATCTGACATTTTAGAGCGTGTTTGAAAAAGGCTCTAATACATCGAATATTAAGTAACTGCCATATCGACTTGTCTTGCAAAGAACCTTTTTCAAACCATTAATATACTGACACTCAGGCAACCTGCACGCCCCAGATTTTCTTTGTTTCCAGGCCTCTGCCAGGCTTTCCTGTTACACAGATGCTCTTATTTCTCCAGTTTCCAACACCATTATCCGAGAAACAGATTCCAGCACCATCTGCAGTCTTTTTCACCTGAATCTTCATTTCCAGATTCCGTACCTTGCCATACATCAAACTGGTCTTTACAAGCTCATCCAGATCTTTTTCCAGCTGTGCTTTATCCATATACACGCTAATCTTTTCCTCCGCCAGCTCTGCTTCCAGCCATTCCTGACCTGGTGTAAAGTATTTCTGTCTTGCCTTTACAAATTCATCTATAAAACTGTTAAGCTCCACTTTCTCATTTCTCTGTAATATCTTTCTCATAAAAGAAGCCTCCTTGCCTTAAAAAGCGTTACTGTTCGGTTACTTCGCAGCAACTCAAAAATATCATTCTTTTTTCCTTTTCTGAAAGATATTATAGCTGTCTATGTTAAATTCTGTGTATTGCCAATGTTAAACATATTTAAAATAATTATACCTATTGTAAAGAGCAATATTAAAGTATCTTTTTTATAAAAAATCCCGCAATCCGTTATCATCAATACGGACTGCGGGATTTTCCACTAAAAGGCTGCGAGCCAGGGACTTTGGGAATGCGCTTTAAATTTTCCAGTACCCCGTACCACAAACAGCGCATTCAACCTGAGAACCGTCTTCTCTACTGAAAATTGTTTTCGCTTCTGTACTCCCACATTGTGGACAGCAGTTTCGCGCATTCTCCTCGCATCCTCCACCGGACACATTGTCCAACTCATCATCTGAAAGCTCTCTTTTTGTTATTTCGTCTTCCATCAAAAATATCCCTCCATCCAAAATCAATTAATTCTGTGTTTTGGTGGAAGTAGGATCCCAGTAGGTTGCACCGCAGCAGGCGCAGGTTACATAGGTGCAGCCATAAAGCGGCTCTCTGGAAGAAGCCTCCGTACTTCCGCATTTCGGGCAGCTGTATCCTACGTCGCAGGAATCACCGCCTGTTACATTGTCCAGCTCATCATCTGAAAGTTCCTGGGTTACCGGGTGTAATCTGGCATACATTTCTTCTGCCTGTGCAGCATCAAGCTCCATGCCGTTTTCCTTCGCCAGTTTCTGAAGTTCTTCCACAGATCCGGTTCCCTTTGCAGCTTTTAAAACTTCCTTTGTCATTTTGTTCTCTGCCATAGTCAAGATTTACAGCCACCTTTTCCCCGGCAGGTCCACTCCATATGTATCTGCGGTCTGCATCATGCCTGAAAAAATGTGCTCTAAATTTCCATTAAATATCAGTACCCGGATTATAAGCAATTTCCGTATAATTCTCATATTCCTGCAATGCACTGACAGTTTTCTCATAATATCCCTGTCCGAAAAACACACATTTGGAGGGATCTGCCCCCAGTTTGTCCCCGGTCAGCACAATAAAACTTAAGTTAATGGATTATTTACCCATCTGCTTTGCGAAGTATTTGTGAACAGGCTTTATTTATATGGATTTGCGCGGTTCTGCTCATAAAGCTTACGCAAATTTGACGCAACTTACTGAATAAACTGGGGGTTCTGAACTTATTCTAATTCGGAATGGATCCGGCTCTTTTTTTCATACCTACCAGCCAAACGCATCACGAATCAGTGCCCCCGTTTCCCCGTCTATGTAAAACAGTTCCTGTTCGTCCGGGGAATCTTTCCACTGGTAAGGGCAGCGAAAGCTCCAGACAGGTCTGTATGTGATTCCGTCTGCGGTTTCATCAATATAGTATTCCAGACAGATTTTTGTAACTGGAATCGTGGTGGATTCTGTTTCCTCCGCAGTGTCCTGTTCCGTGAAGAGACCAATTTTGCCTTCTTTTACATATTGTTCCACTGACTTCATAATTTCTTCCATTGGAAGCATAGTAACTGTTTCTTCCACTTTCAACTGAAGCGGAATCGGTATGTTGAAATAACAGTCTTCAGGCGCAGGGCCAAAGCCTGCAGTTCCCAGATAACCATGCTGAGAAAGCCCGCCCACCGGGATCCCATTCAACAGAATCTCTGTATCGTAATAATCATATCCCTCCGTCATGTTGCTGATTGATTTTCTTACAGAAGTTCCTGTTAAATTAGCTTTGGAAAGCAGCTGATTTATAATATTTAATTCCCCTTCCGTATTGTTTTCTAAAGCTCCCAGGTCTTTTTCACTTAATCCGTCACACTGTATTCTTCCGTCTGAAATGAATAACTGCAATCCTTTCTCTTTATTTTCCCAGCCCGTTTCATCTGTCTCAGATTTTTCCCAGCCATCTTCCCCGCCAAACCAGGAGCAGATTTCTTCCTCTGATACGCTGCGTTTTTCCAGAATTCCTTTCGAAACATCGGTGGTACTTCCGGTAATATCAGCCTCTATCGTAAGAGTTCCAGATTTTCCCGGCAAAGAAGCTGTTACATGGCTTTCCTTTACCTGTAATACTGCTGTTTCCGGATCATATTTCTCATTCGCTCCCGTAGCATCTGAAGGATTTTCTGAGTCTGTTGTTTCCTGTGTACTCTCTTCCGTAGAATCCGAAATGGGTTCTACACCAGTATCTTCCGCCTGCATCTTTCCTTCTTTTCTGTATTTTTCTATAATATCCCGTACTTCATCATTTAACGGAAGAGTTACTGTAAGGGTCTGCGGCGTATATCCTCTGTAAGCATCCTCCGCAGGCAGTGCATAAGCCAGCATTCCTTCTGAATCTGTAAAAGAACCAGTTTTAAAAATCTTTCTGAAAGCTTCATCATCTTTCCAGGTGTAATAGATCCTGCCGTTATAATCCGGATATGCCTGAATGGTCATGGAAACCTCTACCTGGGAATCTTCATTTAATATTTTCTCTGTCAAAGCATCATCATACAGGGTAATATGTCCATAATAGAGATCTTCCCCGTCTATCTTATTCAAAGTTGCAAGTGCATCTTCTCCATTCACTGTCGCATGGTCACGGCAGCTGAGCGTATAATTCTCCACCGCCCCGGAAGGCTCTCCAAGAAAGCTGAAACCGCTGCCATCAAAATACGCTTCGGTAACAGACAGGATAGACTGGTTCCAATCCCTCTCCTTTGGCGTTATATGATAAGAAGTCACATCTTCCACATTTTCTGCAGTTGAATCAGGTTCTGTGACAACCATTTGAACAGCTTCCTGTTCTGTAACACCTTGCTGCTCCAGTTCTTTGTGAAGCCATCCAAGTTTTGTTGCAAGTATGCCGGTGCTGACGCCTAATACAGCAGCCACAGGAAGAAGAATTTGGATTATTTTTTTCTTATTCCCTGAATTTTTTGATCTTCCTTTATCTGATTTTACAATTAAATTCTTCGTGCTGATCATTCTCTCATCTGGAGAATCCCAAATTCCCTTCAGAACATCTTCCATAGCTTTATCAATATTGTCCGGTATCACAGTTTCTTCTTTTAAAATTTTTCTGATTTCTTTTTCATCCATAGTCTTCACCTCCTGATCACCTTTTTTAATTTTGCTCTTGCCCGGGAAAGTTTGGTTGATACGGTGTTGCTGTTCATTTCAAGAAGATTACCAATTTCCTTTACGGAAAATTCATCAAAATAATAGAGTTCCACGATTTTCCGGCTTTCTTCATCCAGACATAAAAGCAATTGTTTCCATTCGCAGAGATCCAGATCTTCACACTGTACACCTTCTGAGATATTATCCAGTTCCGCGTCATGGTTCTTTTGACGGAGAATGTCTTTGCATTCATTTATCAGAATCCGCATCAGCCAGGTTTTAAAATATTTCACTTCCCTTAATCCCTGTATCTTTTCATAACAGGACAGGATCGTATTTTGCAGTGCATCTGCAATGTCCTGTTCGTTCCGAAGATAAACCCAGGCAGCTTTATACATGCTCTGCTTATTTATCCGGATCAGCTGAACGAACGCTTCTTTATCTCCATTTTTAGCAGCTGTTACCAAAGCCTCCATTTTATTCCCCCTTTTTGTTTTTATAACTATTAGACTTAAAATATGGGAATTTGCTTTCAAAAATTTTTTATTTTTACAAAACAAGACACAGGCAATCGAAACTTGACTGTCTGTGTCCTTTTTATATCTGACTATCATTCTTAAATGTTATTTTGTACAGCAGTTCAACCCTTTCGTTTACATCTGCCTTCCCTGATATTGCACTGTCAATACAAATACTTTTTTCTTGTTTTCATCAACTTTAAAAATAGCAATATAATTGTCAATGATCAGCTGTTTATATTCTTTTCCGGCATAGCGGCCTACCAGACGGTCCTGGTGCGATTTTGGAAACAGTTCCAGCTTTTTTATTGCCTGCCAAATCCGATCCGTCTGTTCTTTTGCAGTTTCAGGTGACAATTTTTCAAGTGCAATATAAGCATAAATATCATGAATATCCCGGTACGCTCTTGGATACAGCATTATCTCATATTTATCCATAATATTTCTTGTTGAGCTGTTCCATTGCACTTTCTAATGAAATCGGCTCTGCTCCTTCTGTTACTTCCTGTTCTGCTTCATAAATTGCCTGATCGATCTTGTTTGTTTGGGCAAAACGTTCATACAGCTCTGAACTCATTACAACTAAGTCACTATATCCATTTTTCGTAATAAATATTGGTTCCTGCTTTTTATGTGCCAGTTCCGATATTTCACTGGTTTTTCTTAAATCTCTAATCGGCATAATTGTTGGCATAATGAACACCTCTCTTTCTTGTGCTATAATTGTATCATAATTATGAGTCGGTGTAAATTCTTATTCTAGAATTTTTGAAAATTATGTATGAACTTCCAGAAATTTTCCGCCTAAAAACTCGCACCACAGCCGCAGCTGTGGTGCATTCTTGTCTATTATTTTTTATAACCTTACGACAACTAAAATCTATTCTTAGATCTCGAAATTTTAATTTTTCCGTTTTAGTATTCTGAATCTGAAAAGACTTTACACCTATGCCTAAACATGACACAATCCAGTCAATCATGTTCTCTTCATGATCCTCAAATGTCAAAATCAACATTTTCCCAATATGCTTCACCTTGCAAACGTTTATATCTAATTTCTAATTCAAATGCGCTATACGTGCCATAACTTCTTCCATTGTAATCTGTCTCACAGTTTTAATCCTGCCATCATCTTCCCGTTTCACTATCAGATATATCTTATTATCTTTTGCCTCCTTGCTTCCATTCTGGTAAAAACTTCCATCCTCGTCCATTAGTAAATGAACTTCTTTTCCATGCCACATCCAGCTACCTGTCGCAGAATCGAGGTCTATGCCATTCTGCTTATATTCCTGAATCTTTATTTCTGAATTAAGATTATCTCCTACTACACAGGTACCCTCTGCTGTTTCCACTGCATTTTCAACTGTATCCTTCTGTTCCGCATAATTTGACACCACATCTTCTGTCACTACTGCTGTTTCCGTCGCTGACCCATCATTGGCTTCCGTTACTGTTTCCTCATCGTAAGCAAACATATGAATACTACTTCCCGTTTCTGTATCCACAGCTTCTTGTACATAAGATGATTCTTTTCCAGCCGCTGCTTCCAACGCTTCCATTTCCTTTGTCCGCTGGTCATATTCTTCCTGTGTAGCAATCCGAACGCCCGTTAATCTGTAATCGTCTTCCCTTACCGTATAGACATCAATTTCACCTTCCGGCATCTGGATCGACTTATAAGTATCCTCAAGCTGTCGGTCAATCAGCCATCTTACGGTTTTCCCCTGATAATACAGTGTATCACTGTCTGCATCATAAGTAACACCGTAGCATTCAAGATAAGCAAGTTCATTACGCATTTCTTCCTTATGCCAGTCGGATAATTTTTCCTTTTCTTCCTCTGTCAGATTGGAAGATGAAGAATCTTCGGAGATAAATACCTTTCCTCCCATATCATATCCGTAAGTCATTGCCTGCACACTGTAGCCGCATACTGCCACAGATAAGGTAGTTCCCATTAATAAAGCTGCAATTTTTCTTTTCATTGTACATCCAACTCCTTTACATTTTTTATTATGTCCATACCATACCATTGAATTTTGTAATGTAATTGGAGTTTATATGTGATTCGTGTGTGATTTATAGAGAAAAGGAAAAACAAACCCCATCACATGTATTACCCATACGATAGCTTGCTCCATGCTGGTCCAAGATCATTTTTACAATATAAAGACCCAATCCGCTTCCACCGGTCTGGCGGTTACGGGACTGTTCCACACGATAAAATGCTTCAAACAAATGGACTAATGCTTCTTCCGGAATAAACACCCCGGTATTTTCAATCTGGCAATATACCGTCTCGGTATCTGTTCCCGGTTTCAGCAAAACTCTGATATGATTTCCTTTTTCTTCCGGCGTATAACGGATGGCATTAAGCAGAAGGTTAGAAAAAACTTTGTCCATCATCACCGGATTCACATCTGCATACAAATGTTCTGGGATCTCCACTTGCAGTTCCAGTTTTTTATTTTCTATCAGTTCAGCCATATCAGCAATCTGCAAGCGGAGCTGTTCTGCTATATCGGTCTTTTGTGTAATAAATTTGTTATTCTCGATCCGTGAAACAGTCAGAAGTTCCTTTACCATGTCTTCCATTTTTTCTGTGGTTTCCAGTGACCGCTGCAAATAGTAATTTCTGTCCCTGTATTCCCCTACTCCCTGCAGCATTCCGGACAAGTGCCCTTTCAATATTGTAATCGGTGTTTTCAGTTCATGGGACACTGCTGAAAAAAATACAATTCTCTTTTTCTCTATCTTGCGTTCCATTTCGATATCTGACTTAAGCTTTTCATTTGCACTCTTCAGTTCTTCCAATGCTCGTGAGAGGTTTTTGGAAAGCTCATTCAAGCTTTCCCCTAATACTCCTACTTCATCTGTTCTTTTCCCCTGATAGGAACTGTCAAAATCAAGCGCAGCCATATTTTGAGCCAGTTGACTTAACCTAACGATCGGAAATGTCAAATAAAGGGATGCCCCCAGTGCAAACAATATGGAAACTACAATAGCGATTCCAAGGATATACGGCAGTATCTGATATAATATTTCAAGAGCCTGATTGACTGGCTGCATTCCCCCAGAAACAATCATTGTATATGTTTCTCCACCCACTTTAACGCTGTACCGTTTCACTGCTGAATTATCTCCGACTTCTGCAATTCCATCAGCCTGTTGGACGACATCCTCTGTTACGACGTCCGCCTGGCCGATTACTCCCTCTTCATAGGCCGCATTTTCTTCCTGTACGATAGTGGTTTGCTCTGCGCTATTTTCGTGTGTCAATATCATATCACCCATATAACCCTGCTCTACCACACCATTATCCAATACATCTTCTGTCACGGCTGTACTCTCAGCCGGCCATATCCTATTTCCCTGTTCATCCAAAATCACGACTGAAACTTTCGAACCTGCTTCAAACAATTCAATGGCATAAGAAGCTTCATTAATCGTTTCATAAGAATGAATGGTTTCAATCATTTCCTGTGAAACCGAATCAATATCCTTCTGTAGCTGTTTACTATAATAGGTTGGAAGGAATCCTACAATTACCGCATATGTAATTCCACTGGATACTGCCAGTAAGACAGCAATCAGTGTGCAAATTTTTATGGTCAGACTGTTTTTAATTCTCTTTATCAATCCGGTATCCCACCCCTCTTATTGTACTAATCAGATTTACTCCCAGCTTTTTGCGGATATTCTTAATATGTGTATCCACAATTCGCTCTTCCCCATAATAATCTTCTCCCCATACCATATTTAGAAGTTTCTGGCGTGTCAAAACGATTCCTTTGTTAATCAGCAGAACATATAGCATTTCAAATTCTTTCTGTGTTAATTCAACCTCTATCTGTTCTCCCTTTTCTGCTTTACAAATATAAACATGATGCCCCTTCACATCCACGCTTAACGTTTTATAAGAAATCACCTGCAATTCATCTTCTCTTTGTGTCCTTCTCAAGATTGCTGCAATTTTTCTCAATAAAATGGGTATAGAAAACGGCTTGGTGACATAATCATCTGCATTCATATCAAAGCCTTTGATCTGATACGCTTCTTCATCTAATGCCGTAAGCATGATAATTGGTACATTCGATTCTCTACGGATTAATTCACATACTCCAAAACCGTCTATCTTTGGCATCATAACATCCAACAGCACAAGATCAAACTCGCCATTGTGAAATTTTGCAATCCCATCCACACCATCATACGCCAGTGTAACTGCATATCCTTGATCTATCAAATAGTTTTCTAATATTTTCTGAATGTCATCCTCATCTTCAACAACCAATATTCGATACATAAAATCACTCCCCACAATTTCTTTTTAATATTTCCTGTAATTATACATTAGATATATGGAGTTACGATGGAGTTAATAAAAAATATAGAATTATTTTCACACATAAAATCTATATCATTATAATAAAACCATTTTCTTTTCATGGCAATGCGTTTTAATCATTCCGATGTTACAACATAATTGGCTAAGTAATCGGAACACTACTCCAAGATTGATAGTGGTAGTGGTCTTTCCTCCACCTTCCTGCAGACATTCTGGCTTCACACTGCCATTTTTAAAATCATAAATTTTGTTAACGTGTTTTCGTGTATCTCTGTCAATTCCAAGACAATATACCAATGCTTCATGATATACGTCTTTCCATCTGCATTTAGGCAGATATTCCAAATAGAATTCCTTATGTTCTTTGCTCATAAAAGTTATTGTGCGAGCATCCTCGCCAGCTGCGCCTATCGCTGTACTTGCCATATTGATTTCCTCCTTATGCAATTAGTTTTTAAGTTTATAATTTGATTTTTGAAAATTATGGCGATCTGATGAAACCGCTGATAATTTGAGTAACTTCGCTGAAGATTGCAAGCCTTTGCTTTTACTCAGTTTTTCCTTACTCAATACTCAATTTTTGGAGATTCTTGGTGATTTCCAGCGATGCTTGGCGGTATTTAGGACTTTTTTAGAAAAATATAGAAAAAAGCCCCGAAAACCTTATAATCACTGTGAAACGTAGTGTTTATAAGGCTTTCAAGGCCTTTAAATACTTAAATTCAGACTTATTAAAATAATAGAAAGAAAACTTAAGTTAATGGATTATTTACCCATCTGCTTTGCAACTTCCTCAGCAAAGTTCTCTTCTTTCTTCTCGATTCCGTCTCCGGTCTCGTAACGAACGAAGCCTTTGATTGTGATCTTAGCGCCGTTCTCTTTAGCAACCTGTGCTACATAGTTGCCAACAGACTGTTTTCCATCTTCAGCTTTAACATAAACCTGGTCAAGAAGGCAGATCTCTTTAAGCTCTTTCTTGATACGTCCTGTGATCATTCCCTGAATAACCTTCTCCGGTTTCTGGGATTCCTTAGGATCGTTCTGGATCTGAGCCATAAGGATTTCTTTCTCATGCTCGATATACTCAGCGCTTACTTCGCTGTCGCTTGTATAAAGAGGTTTCAGAGCTGCAACCTGCATTGCAACGTTCTTAGCCATCTCTTTAACAGCGTCGTTTACAACATCTGTCTCAACGTCAACAAGAACACCGATCTTTCCACCCATATGTGTGTAGGAAGCAACGAAACCGTTCTCCTCTTTCATCTGAGCGAATCTACGGATATTCATGTTCTCACCGATAACTGCAATCTGAGCTGCAAGAGCTTCTTTTACAGTCTTAGTGGTATCAAGTGCCCATGCCTCTGCAAGGAAAGCATCGATATCAGCTGCTGTAGTTGTCAGAGCCTGAGCTGCAACATCTGCAACATACTGCTGGAATTTCTCATTCTTAGCAACGAAGTCTGTCTCGGAGTTAACCTCAACAACAACTGCATTCTTAGCATCGTCAGCAACAAGTGTCTTGCAAAGACCCTCTGCTGCAACACGGTTTGCTTTCTTCTGAGCGGTAGCAAGACCTTTCTCGCGAAGGAACTCTACTGCTTTATCCATATCGCCTTCTGTAGCTGTAAGAGCTTTCTTACAGTCCATCATACCAGCGCCGGTCATCTCTCTTAACTCTTTTACCTGTGCTGCTGTAATAGCCATTTTCATTTCCTCCTGATTGATAGTGTGTTGTAAGGACCTGTCCGTCAGCTGTGGATATGCCTATGCAGGCATACCTCATTCACAGCTGCCGTCCAGAATTTTCACAAATTATTCCTCTGTAGCGAACTCTTCAGACTCAGCCTGGATTTCTCCCTCAGCGTCTGTCTGTCCCTGGTTTGCTTCGATAACTGCGTCAGCCATCTTGGAAACGATCAGTTTTACAGCACGGATAGCGTCATCGTTACCCGGGATTACGTAATCCAGTTCTTCTGGGTCACAGTTAGTATCGCAGATTCCGATAAGCGGAATTCCCAGTGTATGAGCTTCCTGAATGCAGATTTTTTCCTTCTTAGGATCTACTACGAAGATAGCATCTGGAAGTCTCTTCATTTCTTTGATACCGCCAAGGTTCTTCTGAAGTTTATCTAATTCTTTTCTTAAAGCGATAACTTCTTTCTTAGGCAGAACATCGAATGTTCCATCAGACTCCATGGTCTCGATCTCTTTCAGTTTCGCAATACGGCTCTGGATAGTCTTGAAGTTGGTAAGCATACCGCCTAACCATCTCTCATTTACATAGAACTGTCCGCAACGCTCAGCCTCTGTCTTGATAGCGTCCTGAGCCTGTTTCTTAGTACCAACGAAAAGGATATTTCCGCCGTTAGCTACGATATCAGCGATTGCATTATAAGCATCGTCAACCATTCCTACAGACTGCTGTAAGTCGATGATGTAGATACCATTTCTCTCTGTGTAGATGTATGGAGCCATTTTAGGGTTCCATCTTCTTGTCTGATGTCCGAAATGAACACCTGCCTCTAAAAGCTGTTTCATTGAAATAACGCTCATGTCTTTTTCTCCTTTTGGTTAAATTCTTCCGCATGGATCCTTTTCCTCTCGGACCCAGCCTCACACCGCAGGGCACCATCCTGGGAATCTCCATGCGTGTTTGATGGTTTACAACTTTTGCATTATAACATGACAAAACCCTCTGTGTAAAGAGGGTTTTTGCAAATTTTTACGCTATTTTTAGGCTTTTCAACGTTTTAACAAATTCATTCCCCCGTTCTCCCAACAGGGTTCTTTCATTTCTGCAAAAGCATTTCAGATAAGCTATTTCCCCAGTCTGAGCGCCGCCAGTTCGCCAGGTGTCAGCTCTCGCGCCCGGCCTTTTGGCAGATCATCTGGCAAAGTCAGCGAGCCCATAGAAATCCGTTTCAAGTAGATTACTTTCTTTCCAACCGCTTCCATCATTCTCTTCACCTGATGAAAACGTCCTTCCTGAATAGTCAGAAGGATTTCCGAGCGCCAGGAACTCTTTTCCACGTCTGCTTTATATTCCTCATTATCTGCTTTGGCCGTCATTGTTTCAGAGTCACCTTTAACATTTTTTCCTTCGCAATCTTTACCACTGGCAACTCCCTGCTCTGGGTTTTCTTCCCAACTCTTAAGAATCTCCAGCTTTCCCGGCAATGTCAGCTCCTGATCTCCAATATCCACACCTACCCGGATCTTCTCTATATCCTCCGGCACTACTTTGCCTTCCGTCACAGCGAAATAAGTTTTATCCACATGTTTCTTCGGAGAAAGCAGCTGGTGGGCCAGCTGGCCGTCATCTGTAATAAGAAGCAGGCCTTCCGTATCCTTATCCAGACGTCCTACAGGAAAAAGATTCCGCCTGCCATCCTTTGGCACCAGTTCCAGAACCGTCTTTTCCCTGATGTCCTCCGTGGCGCTTACATACCCGGCAGGCTTGTGCAAAAGATAATACACAAACTCTGCCCGGGTGCCCAGGCGCTCTCCGCCAAATTCCACCACGTCCCTCTCCGGGTCTACCTTCAGCTCTGGCTTTTTCGCCGTCTCACCATTTACCTGAACCATTCCCTTCTGGATCAGCTTCTTCACTTCTGTCCTCGTGCCAGCTCCGGAATCTGCCAGAAATTTATCCAGTCTCACTGCTTTTCCCATTTATACTACCTTACCTTCTACTTTATTCCTCGTCCAAAACCTCAAAGGACAATGCCCGCTGAGAATCTTCCTTCATAAATTCCGGAACATCCTTCGCCATGATAGACCAGGCCACCTCTGATTCCATGCCGTCGATTACAACCTTCAGGCTGTCCCAGCTGTCCAGTTCCTGTTTTTCCCAGAACGGTACCATCTGATAACATCTCAGGGCTTTTTTCAGCTCGCTCAACTGCTCCGGCTTATTGTAAATAATCGGGGAAGAAACTTCATTCTGATTCTCATTCATATAATATTGAACTTCCACAGAACTTAAGTTCACATCATCCATAGAAATAGGATACCCTGTTTCCTTCAAAATTTCAACTGTCCTTTTGAACTGTGGGAATACATAGAAGCATGGAGAAAAAGAATAATCTCCTGTTTTGCCCACTACCATGTCGTCCGTACCTTCCACAGATGGCACATCAGAATAGCCAATGGTCAGGCTTGCGCAAGGTTCCCCTGTCAGCACCTCTGGATCAGCCTCCTCCACATCCTGCCGGAAAGCATCCACCAGCAGCTGTTTCTTCGCCTTATTATCCTGGAAAAGGAAAATTGACTGTCCGGTTATAAAATCACATCTTACCTCATCCACATATTTGTCATCCAGATTCAGAATGGAATAACGCTCAGCCTTCAGGGTTCCCTCAGCCATGCCCTCTTTCCACAAATTCTTTATGTCATCCAGGCTTACCATATAGTAACGATAGATGGCACTTCCTGATTTCAGGTCATACCGTACCTTAAGTCCTAATGTATTTCTAGAAGGATCCCACAGATTGCTGAACCACAATGCTGTGCTGTTTCCTATAATTTCTTTACAGGTCTCCTTGCTCTCTTTTGCAATTTCTTTTATACTGTCAAAAAGATTCTGGTCAATTCCCAGATCATTTCCCGTCGAATCCCCATTCAAATAATATCCGGAATCCAGCATGGCAACAGTACCATCTTCATTTACTTTCACATTATAAGTAGTTTCCTTTTCGGTATCCACAGATCCGATTGCGATATTTTCAATCTTGTCATAGGAAGGAACATATTCGTCATATCCTGTCAGGTCAAAAAAGAACACACACGCCACAAGTGCTACACATGCCCCATTTATCACAAGCTGGATCTTATGGGAAAAGAATCTCCGGAAATCCCTGTAATAAATAATTTCCATAATACCGCCAGCAAGAAGGGTTCCAAGAATCAATCCAAAAATCCACCAGATCGTTCTGGAACTGTCACTTGACAGCATATAGAAAATAAATCCGATTCCAAGGCCTCCAGGTACCACGATCAGAAATTTTACTACAGTACCGATCCATGGAAAAACAAAAGCCATCCCTGTTCTCTCTGATCTTCTATGTACAAAGGCGTAATATCCAAGACCTCCCAATGCCGCAGTTACCAGAATCACTGCAATCAGTATTCCGCCGTAATTTCCCTCTGCATATTTTTTCACGAAGGTATAAGAAATGGTAAATGGTGAAGCCATCTCTTTCAGCCATTTTACGAAACCATAAGAGCTCTCACTGCGTGTATAATAAAATGCCATTTCATATAAATCCAACAGCACAGAAAGCACTGGTCCATAAGCTACAGCAGCCACCAGAAGCAGCGCTCCCATAAGCAGATGCCCTGTAATGCAGATCACCAGCACAACAGAAAAATACATCAGTAAATACAACATCAGATGAAATACCATCATAAGGAACGCCAGTTTCATAAGATGAAGACTGAAAAATCCTCTCATCGCCCCGATACAGATGGCAAAAAATTCCATCACCAGATACGGTACCAAAAAATATAAAAGTGACTGCAAAGTCTTGTACCAGAACATCCTGTTTCGTTTCACAGGAAGACTGTGGTAGAAGTCAATTTTCCGCAGTGAATACAGGTACCAGAACTGGCTGATCCCATTAAACAGTGCCGCAAGCGCTGCAACCGCAAGTCCGGTAATCATGAATCCATTCTGCCACAGATTTACATAAAGGGCATTTATTTCTCTGGCCGTGTATTCCATTCCGAACCAGTTTCCCAGCATGATCAGCTCTGCCACCGGAAAGGCCAGAAGAAATCCAATGGTCACAAAAGCCGGTATCCACACCAGCCCTTTTGATGTTACCTTCATATATCTGCTAGAATAAATTTTTGATTTCATAGCCTGCCACCTCCGTTTCACTGATAAAAATTTCCTCCAGGGTCAGAGGAAGCACCTCCATGAAAAGAGGATTTTTCGCCTGGATTTTCTCCATGATCTCACTTCTGGTTCCCCGGGCCGTTATCATAAGAAGGGAACCCTGATGCTGCACCTTCAAAACCTGAAGTTCCTTTTCCAGTTCTTTTTCCTGCTGTCTTCCACTAAGCACACACTGGATCTTGTGAATGTGAAATTTCATGTCTTCCAGATCTTTGGAAAGAAGAATCCCCCCTTTATGCAAAAGCCCGACATGGTCGCAGATATCTTCCAGTTCGCGCAGATTGTGAGACGCGATCACAGGAGTAAATTCTCGGTTCATGATCTCCGCTGCAAACAGGCTCTTTACCGCCTGACGCATTACCGGATCAAGGCCATCAAAGGTCTCATCGCAAAACAGATATTTCGTTGCCGCGCACACACCGATGATTACCAGAACCTGTTTTTTCATACCTTTGGAAAAAGTTGCAATTCTGCGATTTTCTTCCAGATGAAATTGTTCCATCAGTTCATGGAAAAGCCTGGTTCGAAACTGAGGGTAAAAGTTCCGGTAAAAGCGCACCAGATCCATTGCTGTATAATTTGCCGGAAAATAACTGTCATCTGAGATATAGAAAAACAGTTTCTTTGCTTCTTCATTTTCATACACTGGCATACCATCAATCTGGATTTCCCCTTCATCTGGCTTTATAATTCCAGCCATCATCCGAAGCAGGGTGCTTTTCCCGGCGCCGTTACTGCCTACAAGACCAAACACTTCCCGCACTCCAACATCCAGAGTTGCTTTATTGACCGCTTTGACAGTGTCAAACGCCTTACTGCATTCTTTGACTTCTATCATGGCTTCTCCTCCTTGTAACACTCCCTAATAATGTAGATCAGCTCTTCCGCTTCCATTCCCATAGCCTTTCCCTTCCGGATCAGGGTTTTCAGTTCTTTTATATAGGAAGCTTTGCTAAGTTTACGCACTTCTTCACTGTCTGCGATAAAGTTTCCTGTTCCTTTAACCGGGTAGATCAGTCCCTCCTGTTCCAGCTGCATGTAAGCACGCTGGATGGTGTTTGGGTTGATCGATAATTCCATGGCCAGCTGCCGCACAGAGGGCATTCTGGAGCCTGGCTCCAGTACTCCCATCAGGATCAGATTCCGAAATTTCTCCTCCACCTGCTCGTACAGTGGCCTTCTGTCCTGATAATCCAAAACGATCATAGACATGCTTCCTCCTTTCTAAGTGTATTAATACATTTAATACACTTAAGATAGCATATGTGTACTTTAAATTCAAGACGGGAAATTCTTAAATGTTTATAAAGTGGAATGCGCCAACAAAAAACCTTCTCACAATCTCCCCTGTTTTTCCAGGATTTTGTAAGAAGGTTTTCTATTTTTCTTAATATATTTCTGATTATGCTTTATATCAGCCTCGTACATCCTCGTTTCTGATAATTCTTATAGCATCTCCAGATACCATAAGTTCCTGCAAAAACAAGAAACAGATTCAGTGCAATTACGGATGTGGCTCCTGTATGATCCAGCATGTACAGCATCACATCACTGACCAGCAGGCTCCAGATATTTGCCCCCATATGAAGAAACACACTGGCAAACAGATTTCCCCGCCATTCCAGAATCAATGCGAAAAGCAATCCCATAATAGTTGCATACACTCCCTGGAGCAAATTCATATGGTAAATTCCAAATGTCAGTCCTGAAAACAGCGCAGCTGTGATCACGCGCATATTATCTCTCATACGAAGAAATACCAGCCAGCGGAAAATAACCTCTTCTGCAAAAGGTGCTACAATTCCCATCCAGAAAATCAGACTCCAGATACTTTTCCCCTCGGAAATCAGGGACTGGGTTTCCTGATAAGCTTCCGGATTCAAATATTGCTGAAAAAGACCTACCAGAATGTTTCCATATTGACCAAGAAATGCGCCAATTACAAGAAACCCCAGGATTTCAGGAACAGGAAGGTGACGATCAGCTGCAGGATACAATATCCCGGTTTCTTTTCTTCTTGAAAAATCGCCCCGATACAACAATATGCAGGGAACTGCAGCCAGAATCCCTGTCAGACCAGTCAGCATAAGCACATGCTGGTAATATGCACTCATATCTGCGCCAGTCCGCTGCACCAGAAAATACAGTCCCAGATAGGAGACAAGCTGGGAAAGCACAAAATGGATTCCCACCGGATACAGACACTTCCATGCCAAAACCGGCATTTTCTGTTTTCTTCTGGGGCTCAGGCGAAAAAATCCAGTATTTCCTCTGCCGAATTCACAATTTTAAAAGGATGGGCATTTTTCAGTTCTTCTTCGGTTCCGTAACCATAGGAAACTGCAATGCATTCCAATCCGGCTCGTCTTGCACCCAATACATCATGTTCTTTATCTCCCACCATGATCACCTGATCCCGGTGTTCAGAAAGTCCCAGCCGCTTCAGAGTTTCCTCGATCACCTCAGTCTTATTGGTTCGTCTACCCTCTGGCTCACTTCCAACCATCTCGTCAAAATAAGAATCAATATGGAAATATTCCGCAACAATCTTCACAAAATTCTCTGGTTTGGAAGACGCAATGGCAAGCTTGTATCCTCTTTGTTTCAGTCCGGATAACATTTCCGGAATGCCAGGATACAGTTCATTCTCATAAATCCCCACTGGTGCGTATCGTTCTCTGTAAATCTTAACTGCCTTTCTTGCTGTTTCTTCGTCAATCCCCGCATATTCCTGAAACTGCTCCAAAAGGGGCGGTCCCACAAAAATGCGCAGCTTCTGAAGATCTGGTTCTGGTTTTCCTACCTTCTCCAGAGCATATTGTACAGATTTGGTGATTCCCTCCCCGGAATCGGTGAGAGTTCCGTCCAGATCAAATAAAATAGCTTTGTACATCTGTGTTTTGCCTCCTGTATCGTCATGTAATTTTTGTCATTGATTTTTCAAGTCTTTCGCTATTTGGGTGTTAATTATAACATCATTTCTTTATAACGTCCAGATGGCAAAATCTTAGTTGAGGGTTACCATTCACTCCGTGTTACTGTTCACTCCGTTCACAGCAACGCGCTCCGCGATGCACAGAAATCATGCATTCGCATGATTTCGCGCCGCAATTCTCGGGTTTTCTGTGAACTACGTTCACAAAAAACACCTCGCGGAACGTCACCAGTGAACAGTAACCACTCCGTGACTAGTAACAGTTGACGCACACTTTCAAAACTCCCATATAGGCATATGCACAATTCTTCTCCCATCTATTACAGCAATCACCTTCACGGTATTTTTCTTCTCCGTAATCGGCCGATCAAATATAAGGGTATCCCCCTCCTGGTGCCAGAAAATCTCATCACCATTTAAGTTCAAAGACAGAATTGTAACATCCTGCTCACCAGTTGTTCTTATAACCTGTATTTCAGGATATTCATTTACAGGGACTGTTTCTTCGTGCACAAAACGTATTGTGCTATTTTTATTATCATTTATGTTATTGTTTTTATTTGTGTTTTCATTTTTTTCTCTATTTTCATCATTTTTGTTATAGAATCCAAGTCTATGAGATGTCTTTGCCATTCCTACTGCTGTAAAAACCGTGCCGGCTCCTGTGAGCTTCAAGTACTCACTGGTATTTTCTTTTTTGGAACTTTCCGTAATTTTTGCTTTGGCCCTATTCTCTTTTTTCCGATCAGTATTCTTTGTTTCTCTGGCAGTAATCCTGCTTTCACTTATATTTTCATCTGCTGCGGTATCTTCTGACTTTTCTTCTTTGCTTTTTGCGCTATTCTTCTCTACACGGGGAGGCTTTTTTGTAGTATTGCTTTTAGACTCAGTTCCATTGTCAATGTTGTCTGCATTTATATTCGTTTTCTTATTCTCTGCGTTTTTGTTTGCCGGTGAGACTGCCGTGACACTGTTTTCTTTCTTTATTTCTTTCTTGTTTTCTTTTGGTCTTCTCTCAGAACCCGCAGCTTGAGGTTTTTCCCAGCCCTCCTTATCACCTGTGTTGTCACCGTTCTCAGTTTTTGACAAGCCAGCTCCTGCGTTGCTATTACTGTTATTGTTACCGTTATTGTTACCGTTATTGTTATTGTTACCGTTATTGTTATCGTTATTATTCCCGCTGTTGTTACCGTTACTGCTGCCACTATTATGACTGTTATTATTACCGTCATTTTCTATGTCATTACTGCTATTACCGCCATTCGCGCTGTCATTATTGCTGTTGTTATTACTCTCATTACCATTACTGCCCCCATTTTCTTTCTGCTCTGGCTCCGTAGCTTCCTGATTTTCTTCAACCTCTTCCTCCCAATTATCAAATATACCTTCATCAGCACCAATATCGATATCAAATCCCCCAAATTCCCCACCATAAGTGTAAAGCACACCACCTTTGGTAATAAGTAAAATCACTGTCACCACCAGACAAATTCCAGGTTTCCGAAAGTTATTCCAGATGCTGTGCAAACATATACCTCTTCGATTTGAACTTTTCGCAATTTTTCTCCTTATGCTTCTCCATCTTTTCATTTTCCCTCACCTGTTTCACTTTCCATCTGTTTTTCCCAGATTTCAACACTCTTACAATCTGTCCCATCTGCCTTACTGCTTCTGTACAAAACATAAAGTCTCCTGCTGGAATTCTTCTGTCCTCTTCGCAAAAGGAACAGTCCATATTTCCCATACCCTTCTGCAAATTCCGGCGCATACAACAGCAGCTGCTCATAATACACGGCTGCCCGTTCCCACTCTTTCTGAAGTTCCGCATTTACCGCCAATAACAAAAGTAATTTTCTCTGCTCTTCATCTTTCGTATATTCTTTTTGCAGTTTTTGCAAAGCACTTTCTGCCTGCTCGCATTTTTTTAGAAGAAATTTATCTGCTTCTTTGTCTGTACTTTTTTTATCCGCTTCTGCTACAAATTCCTTTGACAACGAAGAAGACTTATTTTCCTCTATCTCGTAATATCCCTTCGTCACTTCTGCCAATGCACTTTCAAAAGTGACCTGCCGTTCTGTTCCCGCAAGCAATACCCCTGCTGCCAGCAAAATCCCCATAGTACCAACTGCCACTACTATATTCTTTCTGGCATGTCCTTTTCTTTTTCCTATACCGGAGAGCATTTTTCTTGCCTGCGCTGCACTTTTTAATCTTCTTTTTTCCTGGGGCTGGATACATTTATAGAGAAACAAAGCCAATCCCGGAACCTTCCACAAAACAGGCAGCCAGTTTCTCCCCACTAGTGCCTGCAATGTTTTTCCAAAAGCGTACAGATCACTGGAAGCGTTTACTTTTCCCTCGTACTGCTCCGGCGCAGCAAAGCCTTCTGTTCCCATACATATCCGCTGATTTTCTCCAAATCCAAACACCGCGCTCCCAAAATCCACCAGATACAGTTTGCCCGAATCCGAAAGCATAAGATTATCTGGTTTCAAGTCCCCATAATATACCGGCGGCTTTTGCCCATGAAGATATTCCAGAACAGCAAGCACAGTGTCTCCGTAGGAAAGAAGCTCATCCACTGCAAAAACATGTCCCTCCTTTAACATCTGTCCAAGGGACTTTCCACGAATATATTCCATGATCAGATAACAGTGATCTCCATTTTCCACATAATCTACCATCCGGGGAATGGATGGATGTTCCAGAAGCCGCAGTAGTCTGGCTTCCCGCTTTTTCTCAAGGGGAAGCTCTTTTACTGCCCAGTAATTTCCAAGCTCCATATCCCTGGCAAGGTACAAATGTCCCTCCCCGCCTGCGCCCACCTGCTCCAGGATACAGTAACGCATTTTCAAGATCATACCTGTAAGATTGATGATAATCACCTCTTTTTCATAAACACATGTAACTATTTTCAATAACAAAAATGAGACAAAACACGCTTCAAGGTCTGACGCAAGCACAGGCTCTAGCTCGTTGCCTGCATAAATTAAGTGAATACTGTCGGCGATCTCCGGCAAATGATAAATATAAATAAGATAAAAAATTAGTGATTATGAAATGTCCGCTAGAGCCTGTTTGAAAAAGCTTCGAATCAGACATTTAAGAATGTAATTAAAATTATAACATTTAAAGTCCACTGTGAAAAGCACTTTATAAAAATTTCAGAATTCCATTTTTGCAAAAGAAAACTGCTGTATGAAAACTGGAAGTCCATATACATCCCCATTTTAATACAGCAGTTCTTATCCATTATCCGCCTCACTTTAGCAGGCATAACCCAAGTGCTTTTATCAATATCAAATTAAATCTGAATGATTCTTCCCAGTTCCGCAGAAGTTCTGTGTGAAATGGAAATAACGGTACGATCCTTTGCCACACGTTTCAACGCAGCCAGAACAGCCTTCTCTGTCTCCGCATCCAGGTTTGCAGTGATCTCATCCAGAAGCAACATTTTTGGCTCTGCCACTGCAGCTCTGGCGATGGATAGCAGCTGCCACTGTCCCTGGGAAAAAATCTCCGGGGTGCAATAAGTATCGTAACCATTTTCCAGACTCTCAATCGCCGCTTTTAAACCTGTAAGCTCTGCAACAGCCTTTACCTGACGATCTGAGATCCGGTCATCATACAATGTAATCTGATCGCGTACGGTTCCCGGTACCATGTGAAAAGTCTGTTCTACATAACCGAAAAGTTTACGTCTGTCTCCTGCTTTCACAGCGGTTGCCGGAATGCCGTGGAGCAGCACATGTCCCTGATCAGGTTCATAAAGCCCAAGAAGGAGTTTTAATATAGTACTTTTTCCTGCACCAGTTCGTCCAAGAAGAGTTACCTGGTCGGTATCCATCACCTTGAAATTCAGGTTTTCCAGCACCACATGCTCATCATAGCCGAAGGTTACATTCTGGAATTCTACAAACGGCAAACTATTACTGTCAGAAGCTCCCAGTCTGTGCCTTTCTTCCATATCAGCCATCGCTTCCTTTCGGCTAATCTTTTCATTTCTGTTTTCTTCTATTTTTGTTGCCGGATCATTCCAGGTTTTCTCGGTATCTCCAATAACTCCATTCTCCAGTGCGCCATTTTCTTTCTCCTCCAGCCCAAAGAATTCATTAATCCTATGGATTCCAGCTACCGCAGACTGGATGGTCTGAATCTCCATTCCAAGACTTTCCACCGGCGAAAAAATCTGTGAAATATAGTTGATCACAGCCACTGCAGTTCCCGCAGACATTCCAAAAAACGTGAGCACCATCTTATTTCCAGATGCTGAAAGAAGCATCACAGCTGCAACTACGATTGCATTCAGGATCAAAATCACCGGTGAATATACTGCATCATAAAAATTGGTTCTCTCCATTGCCTGGTAACTTTCACCGATGTAAGTGTCGTAACGCTCTTCCATATATTTTTCCCTGGCAAGGCAATGGATGGTACGGATATTGTGAAGGGTTTCCGGCACATGTCCGGAGGCTCTTCCCACAGCCTTACGGTTTTCAATCTGGGCTGCCAGCATGTTTTTCTGCACATGTCTGGTAAACCAGAAAAGAAACGGAAGCATTACAAGAAGCACCACAGTAAGCCCCTTATTTTCAAACCAGATCACCACCAGAATACTGATGATCTTGCAGGCATCTGCAAACATGCTGATGATTCCAGATGTAAAAAGGTTCTCCACAGTATCCACATCACCTACAAAACGTGAAACCAAAGTTCCAGGTTCCAGCCTTGTCAGATTGTCAGAAGTAAGGTTTATAAATTTCTCCATAAGGCCGCTTCTAAGTGCATGAGTGATCTTCTGTCCAAATACAGTAAGCAGGCCTTCTCTGGCAGATTCCATGAAGCCAGTAAGTGTAAGCATTGCAAAATAAAGGAGGATTGCCCAGAATGTCACAGTTTTTCCCACCGTGACTGTATCTACGATCTTCCCCAGGATCAGCGGAGGGATAAGAGCTGTTACCACTGCTCCAACTACTGCAAGGACAATGCCGATGGAAAGCCATTTCTGCTGTAAAATTGTTTTCCAGATTACACTTTTTACCTGTCGTTTTTTCTCTGCTGCAGTTTTTCTTTTGTCTCTATTTTCTGCCAGAAGCTCGTTTGCATCTGACTTTCTATTCTTTTCCGAAATCATATTTTCTTCTGATTTCACGTTGTTCTTATTTCTATCCATTTTCACCTTGCGCACCTCCTTCCTCCGTAAACAATTTCCTATACTCAGTCACATTGGCAAGCAGTTCTTCATGAGTACCCACCACTGTTTTTCCGTCTTCCATCCATATGATCTGATCCATCTGCGGGAACAGATACAAACGGTGGGAAATCAGCAGCACTATATTATTTTTAGACTGTTCTTTCAGGTTTTCAAAAATCTGTCTCTCAGTGCTCTTATCCAGAGCAGAAAACGGATCATCCAGAACAAGAACCGGCTTTTTGTGGCAAAGGGTTCTGGCAAGGGCAAGACGTTTTCCCTGACCGCCAGAAAGACGGACACCACCATTTCCAACCAAAGTCTGGATACCATCGTCCATCTCTTTTACTTCCTCATCCATGCAAACCATTCTGAGAAAATCCTCTGCGTTTTTCTTTTCACCCAGAAGCACATTGTTTTCCACGCTATCGTTAAACAGCTCCGGGTCATGACCGAGATAGCCCATGATAGCTGTGCGTTGGGATGGTGTTATATTTTGAAGTTCTTTGCCATCCACAAGGATCTGCCCCTCATAAGGATATTCGCATAAAAATGCCTTTCCTAAAGTGGATTTTCCGCAGGCCACGGGTCCTGTGATTCCGATCATCTGCCCTTTTTTAGCTTGGAAAGAAATATCTTTCAAAATCTGTTTTCCGTCCGGGTAAGCAAAATTCAGATGACTGACCTGCAATTGTTCCACGCTCCTGCAACGGATTTCTGCCTGAGCTATCTTTAACCGAGATAATTCCATCTGCGACAATCTTTCTTCTGCCTGTTTAGCGGACACATTTTCCTGCTTTTCCACTTTTCCATTTTCCAGAATTCCAGACACATTTTTCTCACTCTGTGGAATTTCTTCCTGCTTTGTCAAAAGCGGCTTAATACGATTCCAGGAAACCTGAGCCTTGTGCACTGCATTAAACAGCTTCGCCGCACTGGATGACTTCACAGACAGCTTCACAAAGCACGCCAGGAAAGTGGTAAAAGAAGCAATAGTCCATGTGCTCCAGCCAGTTCCCAGAACATTTTTCTGCCCAAAATACAGGATAAACAGCACACCAGCCATGGAGATGATCCGGTACAGCGGAGGCATGATGGAATTCCAGATATTCGCCTTTATGGCTGATTTTTCGTAGGAAGTAAGATTCTCTTCATATGCCTTTCGGCGATCCTCTTCACATCCAAAAACACGGTATGTAATAGCATTTTCTGCCCGGTCCAGAGTAGCTGTACTTAAATATCCTGACTGCTCTTTGTATGCAGCACCAGTTCTCTGGATCATCTTTTTCATCTTCTCCGCCGTCATATAGGAAATCGGCGGAAAGATCATGCATAGCAGTGCAAGCCTGAAATCATACCACAAAAGCATTCCTGCATAAGCAGCCAGAGCAACTCCTGTATCAAAAATCTCCGTGGTGAATTTGCGCATTCCCTCCACGCAGTCATCCACATCCAGGATTGCCTTGGTCATAATGCTTCCCTCTCCCTCTTCCCGAAGGCTTGCACGGCTTTTCCGCACCAGACTGGCGTACAGGATTTCTTTCATCCTGCGATTTACATTATTGGCAAAACGCCGCACATAAAACCGCTTGATATACCTGGCAGTCTGGACAACTGCAATAGCGGTCACATATCCCAGCACCAGAACCAGCATATCCGAAAACTGGTCAGACCCTTTCAGGATATCCACCAGGCAGCCGGTCATTTTCCCCTCAAACCAGGGGCCTGCCAGAAGACCGATATTATAAATCAAACCGGAGATAGTCACTGCCAGAAGCACTTTCCATTCTTTCTGAAAATAGGAAAGCACCCTGTCCGGCTGAAAGTTTGTATGATATTTCGCTTTCATCTGACATTTCCTTTCTGCCTTAAAGCATAACGATGCAAAAAAGGAGCCGCTCACTTCCAGCTTTTCCAGAAAGTGCCGCAGCTCCATACCGCAGACCATGCCCTCATAATCTGCTTATTATTTTATTACATCTTGTCCGGTGCCTCGAATCCAAGCAGATCAATACTTGTCTCAAGCACTCTCTTGGTCAGCTGCAGAAGACGGATATAGGATTCCTTCTGCGCCTGATTCTCTTCGCTGAGGATCTTGGTCTCATGATAAAAGCTGTTGAATGCATTGGAAACCTCATAAATATATGCACAGATTTTATGCGGAGCTTTTTCCTCAAATGCACTCTCGATCATGCTTCCAAATCCAGAAAGCTGAAGCATCAGGTTCTTCTCGCTGCCGTTAGATGCCGGAAGGATCTCACCTGCTTCAAGATTTCCGCCTGCTTCCACATAACGGTTCAGGATGGATTTGATACGAACGATTGTATAAAGGATGTACGGACCTGTATTTCCCTCGAAAGAGGTGAAGCGGTCTACATCAAAAATATAATCCTTGGTAGCCTGATTGGAAAGGTCGCCATATTTAATGGCTGCCAGACCTACAATCTTAGCAGTATCTCTTGCATCTTTATCGCGGACACTTCTGTTCTCTACGATCTTTGTGAACATTTCCTCATCAATATCGGCAATCAGGTTCTCAAGGCGCATAACCCCGCCCTCTCTTGTTTTGAACGGCTTGCCGTCTTTTCCATTCATAGTGCCGAAGCCAAGGAAGGAAAGCCTGGTGTCCTCTTTCACAAGACCGGTCTTTCTTGCACAGCGGAAGACCTGGATAAAATGAAGCTCCTGACGTTTGTCAACAACGTAAAGGATCTCATCTGGCTGGAACAGCTTCATACGCTCTACAATTGTGGCAAGGTCTGTAGTGGTATAAAGAGATGCTCCATCTGATTTCAGAAGCATACATGGCGGGATTTCCTTGGTATCGGTCTCTTCTTTAACATCTACAACAAGCGCTCCCTGATCCTCATATGCAAAGCCTTTTTCCTTCATCATCTCTACCATGTCCGGAATGTAAGGCTGCGCATCAGACTCTTTTTTCCACAGATCAAAGGATACATTCAGATTCGCATAGTTTCTCTTAAGGTCTGTAACAGAAACACTCATAATGTGGTTCCAGAGAGCCATGTACCCTGGCTTACCCTGCTGAAGAAGATGAGTTGCCTCCAGTGCTTCCTGACGGTATATCTCATCCTCCTTGGATTTGCCGCTTGCACATGGATAAATCTCCTCAAGCTCACTGATGGTAAAAGGTGCCTCTGCAGGATATTCACCGGTATAGCTGTCATCAAAATATACAAGCTCCGGCTGTCTGTGCTTCAGCTCTGTAATGATCAGTCCCATCTGAAGTCCCCAGTCACCAAGATGAACATCACCAATCACCTTATGTCCTACGAAACGGCCGATTCTCTTAATACTTTCACCAATAATTGCAGAACGGAGATGACCTACATGAAGAGGTTTGGCAACGTTCGGTCCGCCGTAATCGATTACGATGGTCTTCGGCTCTTTGGCTGTGTCTGCGCCAAGCTTCTCATCCTTCTCCATCTCCTTCAGATAATCTGCAAGAAACTCTTCGCTGACTTTCAAATTGATAAATCCGGGCTTTACCATTTCTTTCATGGAAAATACTTTGGAATCTGCCAGATTGCCCACTACGTCATCTGCGATCATAAATGGTGCTTTCTTATAAGCCTTAGCTCCCGCCATGGCACCATTGCACTGGTATTCGCAAAGGTCAGGACGGTTGGAAACGCCTACTTTACCGTAGGATGAATCGTATCCTGCTTTTTCAAATGCAGCAGAAAGCTCTTCTGCCATGTAGTCTGTAAGTTTTTTCATAAATCCTCCTAAATTTCCTTCTCAGAGAGAATACTTCTATTTTCTTCTGATAGCTATTTCTTAGCTTCTATGCAGTCACTTTCTTAGAACATGCAATTGCGAGAGAACCATATCCAATATGGCATGCCACACTAAGCGACAGCGGATCCATATGAATTTCCATGCCGGGAAAGGTTTCCTGCATCTCCTTCTTCCACTCTTCTGCCTCTTCCGGATTACCTGTGTAAGCTGCCTGAAGACACATTTCTCCATTCTGGACAAACGGTGCAAAGCGTCCCTCAAGATCTGCCTTCATAGCCTTTAGCATAGTACGTCTGGCCTGCTTCTTGCCTCTTACCTTGGCAAATGCATCCAGCTTCTCACCCTGGATCTGCAGTACCGGCTTCAGATTCAAAACGGTACCGATTGCAGCTGCAGCAGGTGTGATCCTGCCGCCCTTTTTCAGATATTTCAGGGTTTCCAAAGTAATATAAATACTGGAATTAAATTTCTCTTCTTCCAGGATCTTCTTAATTTCAGCTCCGCTCTTACCGGCATCACGAAGGGCAATCGCGTCCTCCACAGACTGACGCTGAGTTACGGAAATTCTCTGATTATCTACCACGTGCACCCTGCCCTCATACTCCTGAGCAAGTCCCATAGCAGTAGCGCAGGTAGCGCTAAGTCCGCTTGACATGGGAATCTGTACGATCTCATCATATTCCTTCAAAAGATTATCCCACAATCCCATAGTCTCTCCCGGACTTGGCTGGGAAGTGGAAATAGAAGCATCTGACTTTAACCACTGATAAAATTCATCCTGGCTCAGGGTAATTCCCTCCAGGTACATTTTCTCATTAATAAAAAAAGGCATAGGAATAACAGACACTCCAAGTCTGCGTCCTTCCTCTTGTGTAATGCCGCTGTTACTGTCCGTTACAATGGCAATTTTACTCATTCAATCTCTCCTTATCTCATAAAAACTCATGTTACTATTCACTTCGTTCACAGCAACACGCTTCGCGAACCTTACCAATGAACAGTAACAAACTTGCCGCTGTCCTGCCTTTTCTTCTGGCAGCTGGTTCTTTTTTCCCTGTAAACAGCGACTGTAAATCTTCTTTCCCTATTCAGGGTCTTAAAGTCTATTATAATACCTGCGCTCCAGTCTGGCAAACACTTTAAAGAAAAGTCTCGAAAAAAATGTACCAAAATATTTCTTCATCTGTAAAATTCTTTTGGCAAAAAAGAAAAAAAGACAGCCTACACCGCCCCTATAAGCAGTGCTGCTGCCCCACATTTTATAATACAGCCAATTCCGCTCATCAGCCGCTCCGTCTGCGCCATAGTTTTCGGGAACATGATGTACCAGCGAAAAGCTTCCATTGTTTTCCGGAGCTTCGCAGGCCAGAAAGAGAAATCTGACCATTTGTCCGGCAGCCAGCTCTGGGGAATATAGGATAAAAGCCTTACGCCAAAAAAGAGACCGATTCCCCACAGTAAAATTCTAATAACAAAGCAGCTGCATTTTCTAAAATCAGTTTTCTTTTCTCCATTTCTTTGAATTCCATTTTCCCAGGTTCCGCGTTCCATCTCATACAGCCACCTGGAAACAGTTATTATAAGCATTACAAGAAAAGTCACTGGAAACCAGGACAAAATCACTTCCAGCCAGCTGTCATCCACTAATATTCCGGATAGTCCGTTTCCCACGAGAAAATCAGATGCAGCACCCTCCAGATTCTGACCTTTTTTCCCTCTGATCAGAACCTGAGTACAAACCTGATTTTTTTGTGGCGGACGGATAAGCATCGTATGCTGACTCCAGGATACCACGCCTCGCACTTCGTAAATCTGCTCTCCCACAGTCAACTGACTTCCCGCACAGTTTTCACTGCCGAAAAGCTCCAGGGCTGTGTCTTTATCGATCACGCATCCGGTTTCATCATTCTCTTCTAATAAAGCAGCCTGTCGGTCATACAAAGCAGCCATTCCCACAATGCCTGTCACCCGGGCATTTGTCTGTCTGAAATCCTCTGGATTCGTAACCACCTGAACTCCTCCATTCCACACAAAACAGAAATCTGTAATCTCATCACTACTTTGATAATTTTCCCAGATCTGCTTTGCCTGGTTTACTGTGGGATAATTTCCATACAGTTCAACCACCGCTGTGTCTGTTTTTCCCACCTTCACATAATCTTTTATTCCCGAATAAAATAAAGCCACAGCCAGCAATGCTGCCATAACAATCTTCAGATATTTAAAACAGTAATTCTTCTTTTCACTTTCCATGCTAATTTTCAGAAATCCTCACCCTGCTTCCATCCTTCAGTTCCCTGTCTGCCTGGACGATCACAGCCTGATCCGTAGAAAGGCTTCCCTCACCCAATGCAGCAGTTGTCTGGTTTTTATCCTGCACAGTAACTTCCACTTTTCTTGCAACCATTACCGTTCCAAGCACTGTATTTTCTGTGTCTGTAACATACACATAGACCTTCCCATTCTCCTGGTACAGCGCTGAAAGCGGAACGCAGCAGGAATAAGGCCCAGCATCTTTTGATATGGAAAAATCTCCGCTCTGACCGATGGACAGACTGTCCTCCAGCATTATGATGGACAGGTCACGAATATCATTCTCCTCCTTATTTTCTGTTATATTTTCCACTGTTGCTCCAGAAATATCATTATTGTTATTATCTGTGATTTTCACATCTGCGCCGGCAGATACATATTTTATATCATCTTTTGAGATGGTACCAGTCATTCGAAGAGCACCATCGGCTGAATATAAAACTACTGCTGCAGTCTGTCCTGTAAGGTCTCCGGTTTGCACGGACAGACTTTTGATCACACCGTCAGAAGGAGACGAAATCACTCCCTCTGTACTTTGAAGCACTGTAACCTTTTCCATATCTGCTCTGGCATTTTCCAATTCTCTTTGTACATTCTCCAAGGTACTGTCTGAAGCCTCCGGCGTACTGGCATCGGACACCGCTTTTCCAGCACTTGCCAGAGTCTGGTTTCTTCCCGCGATCACTTCATTTAATGCTTCCTGTCTGGCTCGCAGATCATCCTGAAGGGCAGTTTCTGTGGCGGAATCATCCTCCTGTGTTACAGTGGTCTCACCATCATTAAATCCTTCCTCTCCATCTGTGAAGCCACTTAAATCATCCCCGGAAGTCTTTGCTTCCTTTTCCCTGTAAAATTCGTCAAGCCGCTGTTGGGCTATCTGAACTTCCGCCCTTGCATTATCCACGGAAACATTTCCGCTTTGCACAGCCAGATCATAAGAATTTCCAGCCCATGCCTGTTCCGCTGCACGCTTCTGGCTGTTCACCTTTTTCTGGCTTTTCAGATCCTTTGCCTGCCCTTCCAGAGTTTTTACTTTATCGTCCAGATTCTTCAAAGCCGCCTGAATGCTGTTCTGGGATAGCTTCAATAAAATATCCCCTTTTTTCACAGTCTGCCCTGCATGTACCATCACCTGCTCCACCTGCAGATTTTCCAGTACAAACACCGCCACTTCCTGACTGCCCTCCACTTTTCCAGAGCCTTTCACCTCATGAGTGATCATCTGATTTGCCGGGTTCTTAGTCTGGATCTGTATCACATTTACAGAATCCGAAACTCTTGACAATATGGTAAAAATCAGCATCATTACAAAAAACAGGCAAGTTGCCTGAATTAATTTTTTCTTCATGTCAAACTCCCATTCTGTTCCTGAACATATTTGTAAAACACTCTACATTCTAACTATTTCTTTTAAATTCCATTGACAATATATTTTATCAAACTGTCGTTTTTTATCGTCACTTTCCAGTTGTTTCTCTTTTTATTCCTTTACCGCCGTAGAGACAATTCCCTGCTCCAGGTAGTCCTGTCCGGACAAAAATACCAGAACTGCCGGGGCCAGTGCCACCACAGAGGCCGCAAATGCAAACCCTGCCTGTTTCAACTCAATATTAGGCAGGTACAAAGACAACGGCCACAATTCTTTTGTTTTCAAAAATGCCATCGGCTGTTCGATCAGATTCCAGTATTCCAGAAAGCCCAGAACAATGGCAGAAATGACGCCAGGTGAGCCCAAGGGGATGGCAACTATAAAAAACAGTTTAAGCTCACCTGCACCGTCAAGTCTTGCCGCTTCCAGAAACGCCTGTGGAATCCCTTTGAAAAAGCGGTACATAATAAATATGGGGAATGTGGAAAAAACCGCTGGGAAAATAATCCCCAAAAGCGAGTCAAGAAGCCCAATTTTATCCAGCACCAGATAATTGCCAAGAAGCATAACCTGAAACGGCATCATCATCAGTGCAATATACAAAGTAAACAATATATTTTTCCCAGGAAAATCAAATTTAGCAAATCCCCATGCGGCAGGCATTCCAACCAGAAGCCCGCCAGCGAGGGCACCAACCGTAATCTTCACCGAGTTCCAGAACATTACGAAAAATTCCGGTGAATCCAGCAGTACTTCCACATAATGTTTCAGAGTCGGATATTCCGGAAACAGCTTCCAGGAAGCATATCCTTTCGCCCCCTCCTGCAGCACTGGAAACAGCAGATCTGTAAGCTCATTTTTTCCCATAAGAGAACCAACTGCCAGAAATAAAACGGGAAATATAAAAACCAAAGCTAAAAGTACAAGAAAAAAACAAGTTATCTTTTTCACTTCTTAATCCTCTCTTTCCCATGCTTTTTGCAGTAAAAGTACCAGAACCATGATCGCAATTCCGGTAACCACTGCCGCAGCCGCCATCTTATCCATGGCCAGATCTCTGTACCAGTTATTGAACAGATGCTGTAGAAGATACATGTTCTCCTGTGGATAATCTCCAGCGACCAGATAAGCCTCCCGGAATACTTTGAAGCCGTTCAGCAGCGACAGAACTACAATGGTAAAAAGAGAGGGCAAAAGATTGGGCCAGGTAATTCTGGTAAAGCATTTCCAGGCACCTGCTCCATCCACCTTTGCTGCCTCATAAAGAGATTCCGGGATTGTGGAAAGGCCTGCCAGCCACAGTACAATGTCATACCCTAGATTTCTCCAAATATAACTGATCACCAGCACCCAGAAGGAAGCCTTTGTATTCAACCAGTCTATACTTTTCAACGACAGAATTTCCAGAAAATGGTTCAAAAGTCCCTGTCCATTAAAGAGTACTTTCCATAAAATTGCCACAGAAGCAACTGGAATGGCCATTGGAAGCAGAAATGCTGTTTTCATCAGCTGCTTCTGATTTTCCCCAAGTCCATTTAGCAGGACAGCAGCTGCCAGTGACAAAACCACCAGTAACGGAATACAGATTCCGAAAAACCGCAAGGTATTTTTCCCGGCAAGAAGAAATGCCTGATTGGAAAATATCATCTGATAATTCATAAACCCAACAAACACTCCATTTACGGCTCCCAAAAAAGATCTGCAGATCACATCCATGTAGGGAAACAGCCAGAACATACAGACTCCAGCAAAGCTTGGGAGAATAAATAAAATCCCTTTCAGGGCATGTTTTCTTTTCAAAAAAATTTCCTCTTTTCTATCTTTCATTCAACATCATAAAAATAGCAGAGGAATCTTTATTTTTTCTCTAAAGCGTGTTTGAAAAAGGCTTTAAAATTAATTAGAGAAATTTTAGAGATTTGCGTATATAATGGATAACAGATTATAAGAAGAGGAGTTTCCTATGAGAATCTTAATAATAGAAGATGACAAAGATCTGGCGCAGCTTACAAAGCTTGCACTTGAAAAAGAAAATTTTACGGTAGATATGTGTCTGGATGGTGCGGAAGGTCTTTACTATATGCAGGAAAATATGTATGATCTGGTACTTCTGGACCGCATGCTTCCTTCCATGGATGGAACCCAGGTTTTGAAAGAAGCCAGACAGTCCAACATCTCAACCCCTGTTATTTTCCTTACGGCACTTGGCGAATTACAGGACAAAGTCAACGGATTGAACTGCGGAGCAGATGATTACATGGTAAAGCCCTTCGCTTTTGAAGAGCTTCTTGCAAGAATCCACAGCATTATGCGCCGTCCCGGAAAATGGGGTGACTTAAATCTTCTGAAGCTGGGAGATATTGCTTTTGATCCTGAATGCGGACGCCTTACCAAGGGTGCAAAAGAATGCACTCTTTCCGGCCGCGAAAGTGCCCTTCTGGAAGTATTTCTACGAAATCCCGGTCAGGTTCTTCCCAGAAACCTTCTTCTCTCCCGCGTATGGGGCATGGAATCCGACGTAGAAGAAGGAAATCTTGACAACTACATACATTTTCTCCGTCGCCGCCTGAAATCTGTGGAAAGCACACTGGTTCTCAAAACCATACGCGGGATAGGTTATCAGTTGGAAGTCTGTCAGTAAACAGCATTCTCGTTTTATTTCGGTAATCTTATCACAAATGTACTTCCGCCACCCGGAGTATCCAGAATACGGATACTCCCTTTATGTAACGTCACAATTTCCCTGGCAATGCAAAGTCCAAGTCCAAAATGCTGTTTCTCCTTTCTGGCCGGATCAGCCCTGTAAAATCTTCGGAATACAGCCTCCTTATTCTCATCCGAAATTCCCGGACCATTATCCTGTACATAAAGCTGAAAATATTTTTCATTTTCTTTTACTCCCATTTCCATCCTGCCACCGACCGACACATAGCTTGCCCCGTTATCCAAAAGTATTCCCAGTACCTGACTGATTCTGGCACTGTCACACTTACAGATAGAAAGAGGCTCCTCTGGCAGAACTACTTTCAAGGAAATCTTTTTCCCATGCAGAATAGGCTGGTATTTCTCATATGTATCCAGAAGCAATGTATCAAGCTCACAATCTGTCTTCATAATGCTCCAGGATTTATTGTCCGCATTTGCAAGAGAAAGCATATCCCCGATAAGCCGGGACATCCTGTCTCCCTCACTTTTTATGGTTTTCAAAAATCTGCCGGCATTTTCCCAGTCAGATTCCATTGCCTGTACACTTGACAATATCACAGCCAGCGGAGATCTCAGTTCATGGGATGCCGAAGCAATAAACTGGGTTTGTTTCCTTTGATTCTCTTCCAAAGGGCGAAGCATTTTTCCTGTAAAAAACCAGGAAAATGTAACCAAAGCCAGAACTGCAAGCAGCACCATACCTCCAAACCAGACTCTTTGATGAAAGATCTGTGTTTTCAACCCATCAAGAGGATATACCAGCACCAGGCTTAACACGCCGCTTCCCTTAGGAATCAAGGCTGTACAGGCATAAAAATCTGAAGTTTCAAAATAAACCGTTTTGGAAAGAGAGAGGCTTCCCATATAGTCCACATCAAGCCCCTGCTCTTCCCGGGAAATTCTGGCAGCCTCTGTCAGCATATTTTCTACAGAGCTCAGATCATCTTCCTTTTTATCCTGATTCCGGCTTTCTGTATCCAGCTTATCAAAATACAGCTTTTTTCCGTTATTCCGAATGCGAAATTCCACTTTGTATTCCTGCTTTGCTTCCAGTATCCACTTGTGAGAAAGCACAGTCTGATTTTCCAGATAAGCCACACAGGAATTTCCATTATTTAAAAATCTCTCGTAAGTATTATGGGTAAGCCCTCTCTCGGAGATCACAAGACAGGAAACTGCCATCAGGATCAGTATTCCGCTTGTGATCAGTGATGCAAATATGGTCATTTGCCTGTGAAGCTTTTTAAACATCTCTTACTCCTTCTATTCTGCCAGATACAGGTTCACCTGCTGCATGACTGCATTCGCAGCCTCATCAAGGCTGATGTCCCCATTCAGGTAACGCACTCCGTTTTCACAGACAGCACTGGTAATGATCGTATTATCCAAAACCGGAGTTGTAAGCATTTTTCCAAGCTGTTTTAATTCATTCACCTTATCAGCTGACGGAACTTTTATACTGTATACCAATTCCTGACCGTTCTCGCTGTTACTGCTGCCGCCAGTAACTAACACGTTTCCAGCCTCTCCCTGATTCCAGTAGTCCTCTCCATTGTAAACAGATTCCACTACAGGGAAACCATCTTCTCTGGAAAGCATCTGTCCTTCCTCGGAAAATAAATATTCCACGAATTTCTCAGCAGCAGCTTTCTGGGAAGCTCTGGAGCTGATTCCGATTCGGCTGACCGGAATGAAACAATTTGCCATCTGCCCATTCCAAAGTGCATAGGCCAAGGAAGTATCTATCTCTGCCATAGAATTTACAAATGCAAAATCCAAAGGCGAAAAAATATCACCTAAAGCAAATTCACAGTTTCGGGAAAGCAGCACGGCAGTTTCTCCCGAAATACTGCCAGCTCTTTCATATACTGGCTGTTCACTGTCATCAAAAGCCTGTGGATAAGCAGCCTTTAATTCATCCATAGCATCCTTTCCAGCCTGATAAATTCTTTCGGACTGTTCCAGAAATTCCTTGATCTTTTCTTCGTCCAGAGTTCCATCCGCCTTCATCCATGCTGCGGAATTGTTATCTGCCAGTTTTTCCAGAAGTGCCTGTGGATACATGGAATAAAGTAAGGGCAGCTTATAGATGTTTTCCGAAGTCAGTCCATATTCATCCTTGTGCTTCGTGAGCACATCAGCAAGAGAAGCCAGATCTGTCACTGCCTGCACATCCTCCTTGTTTCCCTCTATCATAGGAATTCCAAATTTCACTGGCATCTCATAGATACTTCCATCCTCTTTTGTATAAGCACTTTCTATGTTGTCCAGTAATCCTGCCTCTTTCAGAATTCCACTTAAATCCTCCAGCATTCCCTGTTCTGCATAGGTTTCGGAAGAAATTCCGTCCAGAATCAAAATATCCGGTCCTTTTCCTGCCATAATTTCCGTATTCAGTGTTTTTAACGCATCTGTACGTGTTACACCATCGTTTCCAGACATTCCGGTTTCCAGTGTGAGATAAATATCCGGATATTTCTTCTGAAACATAACAACAGCCTGTCGAATACCGGAATTCTCTTCCAGGGAATATATGGTGAGCTCTGTATCCGGTACAGTTGGAGTATCTGCAGAATACTTATAAGAAACCAGCCTTCCGCAATTTAAACCGGAGCTGTAATCAATTTCCCCAATGTAAAACACGCCTTCCTGATCCATTGCCATACAGTTAAATGCCTTATTCGAAGAGCTTATGGAATTCAGGCTTCCATCAATTACCTGCTCAATTACATTGCCGCCAAATGCATAGCGGTATAAACCAGTCTGATCCACATAGAATATGGTGTTTTTCTCATCACCATCCAAAAACAGCAAAGCAGTACCGGAGGAATTTCCAAATTCCAGATTTGCAGGAGTCTTTTTCAGCTGCGCAGTCAGTGCATCGCCTCCACCTGCCGGCTTGCCGGAAGCCACATCATAATAATGCACATCTCCATCTGCAATCACAATCAGATACTCTGCAGTCACACACATATAATCTGTGGATTTTCCTTTCTCATACTCATGAACCACAGCCCCGTCAACAGGATTGATTTCCCAGATTCCATTTCCCGAAATCTGCAAAAACAGGTTGCCATTTTCCCCAATATCTATACTCCAGGCCATGGTTTCATCCAAAGCTTCTCCGATTTCTACCTTCTTTCCTTCACCGTCAGCGGGACAATAATAATATTCCATACTTCCCATGCTGTTCTCATCTTCAGATTCTATATACACGCCAATCAGAATACTTCCGTCTCTTCCAAGCGCTGCTTTATAAATGGATTCCCCTTCCACACCGAAAAAACCGGCAACCTTCTTCCCTTCTTCCCAGGTCTTGCCCTTGTCAGAGGACTGGTAGAGCATCAATTCGTAATCGCTGTTTCTTGCAAGCATTTTCAGGCTTCCCTCTTTCATAACCTGCAAATCCACGATCTCCATACATCCTTCCGGCACAGACAGTTCATTCTCCAGATACCGTCCCATTGCTTTGGATTCCACAGAATCTGCCTTGTCCTTCCCTCCGTCAGTACTGCCGCAGCCCATCAGGCTTCCCGCTCCCGCAATGCATAGACATACTGCTGTAGAAACAGACAGAACTTGTTTCCATTTTTTATATTTTTGCATATTAAAAATCTCCTTCCAGTGGTATGCAATAATCCTACCAAAGGAATCTCTATGTAATCTCTAAACAAGTATATCATGTTTCTCCTTATATTTTGCAAAATTTTAACCGGCGAAACATAACATTGTCTATAGCCTGTCCTAAAAGCATTTCCACAATCTGCACACTCCACTTTACCCAAATAACAAAAAAACATACTTGGACACATGAATTGACTCATAAAAAGAACGGCCGTTAGCACAAATCATCTAATTTATGCTTTCAGCCGTTCGTTTTTATAACAATATTAACATTTATTGCAAAATATTAACCATTACTCACTTCTAAGTGCATCAATCGGATTCAGGTTGGCCGCCTTAACAGAAGGAAGCAGACCAAAGATGATACCGATCAGCATAGAGAATACTACAGAGCCTATAATCGCCGGAACGCTGATGGCTGTAGGTGAGCCTGCCACCTTGGATACTACTTTTGAAAGTCCGATTCCAAGAACAACTCCGATAATACCTCCAACACTGGTAAGTACTGCTGCCTCCGTCAGGAACTGTCCCAGAATCACCTTCTTTCTGGCACCAATTGCCTTCTTCAGACCAATCTCCTTGGTACGCTCGGTTACAGATACCAGCATGATATTCATAACACCAATACCTCCAACCAGAAGAGAAATACTTGCGATCCAGATCAGCTGGGAGTTGGTGCTCTCACTTAAATCCTGAAGATCCTTTACCCGCTGCATAACATCATCTGCTTTATACTTGAAGCCGCTGCTTCCACTGCCAGTGCTGCTGATAGATTTATTCAGGATTTTCGCCACAGCTGAACCTGTTTCACTCATGTTGTCCGTGCTGTCTACTTTGACGATCGCATTCTCAGGCTCATCAAATTTGTAAGAAATCGGCCAGCATTTATTTGGAATCATTACGGTTCCAATTACATTTTCATAATAGCTGTTGAAATCACTCGGTGTATCCATGTTGGGCAGGCTGTCAGCCGACTGGCGTACAACTCCTACAACTGTATAGGGTTCAGAACCGATCTCAATGATTTTTCCCACCGGATTCGCTCCCGGAAACATGGTATCAGCAGCATAGCTGTCCACCAGTGCCACCTTGCGGAAATTATCATAGTCAGCCTGTACAAATCCCCTTCCGGAACGAACTTGATAACCGCAGGTATTCAGATAATTGGTATCAATGCCATAGACCTTACCACCGGAAAAACTGCTGTTCTCATAGTAAACACTGCTGTTGTAGTCTGTTCTGCTGTAAAAAAATGTTGCATTCTCCACATGGTCTGTTTTTAACACTTCATCCTTCAGGCTCTGACTGAGGATCGGTGTAGAGCCTGAAGAACTGCCATCATAATAATCCACACTGTAAGCACTGTCACCCTGTGACAAAGTTACATTTACCGTGTTATTTCCAGAACCGATCAGGTTATCCTTAATCTGCTCACTCGTTCCCTTAATCGTGGAAACAATGGCAATAATAGATGCAATACCGATAATAATACCCAGCATTGTAAGGAAAGATCTCATCTTGTGTGACCAGATTCCCTGGAATGCCAGACGTATATTTTCAAACATGAAATCCCTCCTTAACCAAGACCGCCATATGATGTGGAATCATATCCCATAAACGTATCCAGCGATCCTTCCTTTGTCTTCATACCTTCTTTGATGGATTTCGAATAAGGGAATGCAATCTTGTCATCCATGGACAAGCCGCCGCTTACCAATACATAAGCACCACCGTTTACATTCTCTTTTACCTTAACGATCTGTTTCTTCAGCACACCATTGTCATCCTTGTACACATAGCTTACGCCGTCTTCCGTACGGACAAAAGCCTTGGAAAGAACAATGCCGTCAGTACTCTGCGCCTGCTGTTCCAGCTGGATATCCACCCAGTCTCCAACACTTACCTGCACGGTGTCATCTGTGATCTTGGCAGTAAAATTATAAGAAGAAACATTTGGATTGCTGTCTCCATAGTAATAATAGGAGCTGTCTCCATCAACTGCATAATCAGAAACCTGGATCACCTCAGCCTCAAAATTCATATATCCATTCTCACCATAAGAATTACAGTTCAAAATTGTGCCTTCCTTCACCTGGTCAAGCATAAGTTCCCCTACAGTTCCCTGTACGTAATAGCCGTCTTTGCTCTTAACGATCATAAAGGAATCAGATTCTGAATTGGTACCTGTAGCTGCATCTCCCACAGTGGTTACAATACCATCCAGCTTACTGGTGATCAGCTGTCTGGCAGCTTTCTTCTGAAGCTTACTGATACTGATCTCACTCTCCTGCACATCCAGTTCCAGACTGGCAATCCGGTTCTTCTGGATCTTAATGGCCTCAGAACGGGACAGGGAAGAGCTTCCGCCACCACTGCCTCCATCACCAGGAATATCCGGCTCGTCATCTCCATTATCATACTGCATAGCCCCGTCAAGGGTAAAATCCATTTCTGCAAAACGGTCAACCGGATTGCTGAGCATATTTCCATCGACCAGATAGTATCCGGTACAGGATCCTTTTCTGTTGGTATAATCAGCAATGGTATCCTTCTTATGGAATTCCAGCAGATACCAGTATCCGCCCGGATGAAGAAGAATGGTTCCGTCAGCATTATAGCCAGCCATCTTATTCAGAAAAGCCCCGGTTACATTAACCTTGCCTTTTGCACTGGAACAAAGATACAGATAAGGATCTTCTTCGGTTCCTGTTCCCTGATAAGGTTCTGTATCATAATCCAGAGTCAGGTAAAAAGGTTCCTCTCCATCTACAAATCCGTCATTTCCAACGGTAGCATTATTCTGTGCGGAACCAGAATTGCTTCCATCTGAAAATCCTCCCTGATTCGTGTCTGAAATATCACTGCTAAAACCATCACTGGAAGGTTCATCATAAAATCCGGAAGCAGTACCCGGATCGCCGGTACTATCCTCTGAATCATCTTCAGAATCATCTCCGGAATCAGCTTCTGTATCAACAGAAATATCTCCTGTGTCACCGCTTGTCATTTCATCTGCAGAACCAATATCTCCGCTTCCCGTTTCCTGGGTATCTGCAGAAGTAATTTCCCCATTTCCAACTGCCTGAGCGTCTGCAAATCCATCTGTCACAGCAGCCAGAAGCATTGGCTGCAAAACAGCTGCCAGATAATGATCAGAAGCAGTTACTGCGGAAGACAGTTCATCATCTCCCATAGAATCTGAGCTGTCATCTTCTGTAGAATCCTTTCCTGAATCAATCAGATTGTCTGCGGAGGAAGAATCGGAATCAAGAATCGGTCCGCCATTTTGCAGGCTGGCAAGTCTTTTCTTTGCAGCAGCAAGATCCTGCTGCTGCTTCTGAAGCTTCAGCTTGGCAATATTCAGTTCCATTTCCACAAGAGTCATATCAAAGGATATCAGCTTGTCTCCCGGCTTTACCTCATCCCCTTTGCTCACATAAACTTCCTGGATTATCATGTCTTTCTCTACGGAAATCCTCTGTGTTGCATTGGCATATACAGTTCCACTCAATGTAGCATCGGAATCATATCTCTCACCTGCCAGATCACTGACGCTTGCCACCAGCACTTCCTTCTGGCTTCCTTTCCGTACATACAGCAGTCCGCCGCCAATACCGGTTCCTACAAGGGCTGTGACTACCACACCTATTATAATTTTCTTCGCTTTTCCCATAGGATCACCTCTTTTCCTGAAGCTCACCGTCACGGATCATAACTACCCGCTTGGCATGTGCTGCAATATCCGGATCATGAGTGATCATAAGAACAGAAACACCTTCATCATTCAGCTTCTGGAAAAGCTCCATAACCTGTCTGCCAGACTTACTGTCCAGTGCACCGGTAGGCTCATCAGCCAGAAGAAGTCTTGGATTATTTACAATGGCACGGGCGATGGCAACTCGCTGCATCTGTCCACCTGAGAGCTGATTGGGTCTGAAATCCACACGGTCTGCAAGCCCCACCCTGTCAAGTGCTGCAAAAGCGCGCTCGCGTCGCTCCTTCTTCGGCACATGAGCATAGTTCAGCGGCATTTCCACATTGGAAATAGCAGACTGCCTCGGAAGAAGATGAAAACTCTGAAATACAAATCCAATCTTGTTCAGACGGATATCTGACATCTCATTCTCAGAACATTTGCTGATGTCCTGCCCATCCAGGAAAAAAGTTCCCTTGGTTGCCTGATCCAGACAACCGATTATATTCATCAATGTAGATTTACCAGAACCGGAAGGTCCCATAATGGCTACATATTCGCCCTCTTCCATGGAAAAGTTTACGTCCTTCAATACGGGGACAATCATTTTTCCCTGCTGGTAATCTTTATAAATCCCCTTCAGTTCAAGTATCATCCTGCGGCCTCCGTATCATCAGAACCATACTGTCCAGGCTCATCAATGCTCTCATCAGTAAAATCTTCGTAATCGTCCCCTTCTGAATCATCCTCTATAAAATCTTCATCTGAGAAATCTTCTGAAAAGTCTGTATAATCACCATCAATGGCTGCATCCATGCTCTCATCAGAAACACCTGTCTCAAAGTCCGCACTGGAATAGTCTCCATCCATAGGCTCCATGGTATCCCCGTCTGAGTACTCACTGCCATCCAGATTACTTTCCATATCAACAGCCTCCAGATCCTCATCTGTCATCTCAGATACGTCCTTTGTCCGCATTCCCTCTGCCAGGCTGTCTGACGGGAACGCAATACTGTCATCCTCAGTAAGACCATCTGCGATCTCATATTCTGAAAGATCATCATCATGCTGCCCAAGAACAACAGAGCGCTTCTCCAGCCTTCCCTTGGAATCTACAGCCCACACATATGGGTTTTCTGTATCTGCATCCACAATATAATAATCTCCCAGCCAGATACCTTTCTTCTGCTCTTCCTGTCCCTCATCCATTTCTATGTATACATGCTGTCCTAACATAAGTCCCTCTGATGAATCCAGAGTTACATAGAAAGGATAGCTACTGGAACTTGTAGTATCATCGCCGCTGGACATTCCAAAATAGGAATTACTGCTACTGCTGTTCGTAGAATTCTGCTCGTCCACAGCCCCCATAGTTCCATGCCAGATCTGATTCTCATCAACTCTGGAACGCACAATAACTGCAGAGCCTGGAACAACCGTATTACGATTCTGCTCATTTACCTGACCCTTAATACGGTAAGCACCTGTACTGAGAATGGTGATAAAAGAATTATCAGAAGATTCACTTCCGTAATCAGCTCCCATGCTGTCATCCAGAGTATCTCCATCATCGCTTCCCAGCTTACTGGTATCAATTTTCTGGATGACTCCGTCGATTTCGCTTCGTACTTCTGTATTGGTGGTAGCTGCCTGCAGCTTATCAATCTCTGCCTGCTTGCTCACCTGGTCATATTCGTTCTTCTTCAGATTCATCTTATTCGTCTCAATCTCAATGGTATAAGAAAGCTGGCTGTTCTTATTGGCTTTCTTTTTCTCTTTCTCAAGAGTGGAAATCTGTTCATTAAGGCTGAGCGCTTCATTCTTCAACCGGTCAAGAGCCAGCTGCGCTTCCTTCAGGCTGTCCTGGATACTGCTCAGGTCGTATTCAAAAAGCAGCTGTCCCTTCTTTACCTCATCTCCAACCTTCACCTTTACTTCGGTAACAGTCCGATTGTTCTCAATATTTACCTTTACCGTCTCCTGAGGTTCTACCACGCCTGCGAACCGGTTCAGCACTCCGGAATCTTCTCCAAGAAGAGTGCTGATCTTAGTCACATATGCAACTTCACCAGAAGCCGCTGCAGAATCCCCATAATTTTCTTTATAGTAATACCAGCCACCGGCACCAGCTGCTCCAGCAAGAATGATCAGCCCTCCGATGACAAAACCTTTTTTCTTCATGGTTACCTCCTATACGATAACTCAATGGTTTTTCAATATCTTTTGCAATTATAACAGATATATCTCCACATCTGTCATCTGCATTTACCCTGTTTATAATAACAGATTCAGCCTCAAAAGAAAAGCATTCTAAGCTGATAATGCATTTTTCACAATTTATTCACTCTTTTTTTAGAAATATCGTCTAAATTTTAGGCATTTTTGACTTTTATGAAAAAAAATGGTATAATAAAAAAGTTTTATAAACATTTTACGTAATAATTTGAAAGGAAAGAACTCTGTATGAAGTCAGTCAGATTTCTGCTTCCTCTTCTTTTGCTTCTCTGCACTTTTTCACTGTGCGGCTGTACCAGCAAGGAGGAGAAAAAAATCGAGGACGCAGTAAAACAGGAACTGGATCAGCTAAAGGATCTGGATTCCATTACCACACAGAAATACATCTCCTACCAGGAGCTTTTCCCCGGTGAACCCGAAGATATCACTATTTCTTCTGATATTGAAGAAGTCTTTTCTCTCTTTTTCCAGGATTTTGATTATAAAATTCTGGATGTTAACGTAGACAAGGACAAACAATCCGCACAGGCGAATCTCAGGCTGGTCACTCTGGATGCCCATGCGCTTGCTGAAGATTTTTCCAAGGCGCAGCTGAAGCATGAAATTTCCCAGTCCGCTTCTTCTGAGGAAGCCACAGAACAGACTATTTCCCTTGAAGAACGCTACATGCTTCTGGATGAACTGCTTAAGAGTAATGACTACCAGACTGTGGAGCGTAACTGCACCATCTCCTTAGACGCCTCAGATAAAGACGGCGAAACCAGTTGGGAGATCCGGCGCACCAATACACTGGAAAATGACCTTGTCGGCGGTCTTATGAACGATCTCACAGACCCGGATATTTTATCACCGGAAGACACAATCTTAGTTTATCTGAATACCCTGAAAAATATGACTGCAGAGGAACTGGGCAATTATTTAAATGCAGATTCCATTATCAGCACAGAAGACCCTGCAAAGATCAGCCTGGCAGAAGCACTGGTAAAACAGGTTCACTCCACCTTTGATTATTCTATTGGGGAAACCACTGTTTCCGGCTATACAGCCACAGTTACAGCCAATATTACCACCTTTGACAGCGATGCTATTCTGGAAAATTATCAGAAGGAGCTGGATACCTATCTTGCCTCTGTGGATGCTGTTATTGATGGTTCCCAAAAACGATATGAAAAGTCCTACAGTCTGCTTCTTGAATATATCGAAGAAAATACAGCTACTAAAACAGTGGAAACGACTTTCACACTGATCAACGACGGTGCTTCCTGGAAACTGGAAGACGCAGGAACTGTGTTTGGACAGGCATTGTTTGGAACTTTAAGTTCCAGCCCGGTAGAAGACAAGCAGGAAACCAACGGATGATATAGTTAAAATTTACGCCTCTGCAAATTTGTGCAGAGGCGTTTTTATTTGTACTGACAGCGGGCCCAAAGTCCATGCCTGCCAGAGCGTGACAACAGTCTTCCAAAAGAAAAATCCCACCCATTTTTGCAGGCAGGATTTTTCAGTCAGCTTATTCCAAATCATAAGCAAAGTTATCTCTTGTTGTATTTCTTTTCTTATTCCTCAGTCCCTGGAGCAGCTTCTTTCTCAACTTCAAGTCCCAGCTCGTCCAGCTGTGCTTCGCTTACGCGCTGCGGTGCCTGAGTCATCAGACAAGATGCATCTTTTACCTTCGGGAATGCAATTACGTCACGAATGCTGTCAACCTTGGCAATGAGCATAACCAGACGGTCAAGACCGTAAGCCAGTCCGGCGTGAGGCGGAACTCCGTATTTGAATGCGTCCAGAAGGAATCCGAACTGCTCATAGGCAGCTTCCGGGGTAAATCCAAGCTCTTTAAACATTCTCTCCTGAATGTCATCCTGATGGATACGAACACTGCCGCCGCCGATCTCGTTACCATTCAGTACAATATCGTAAGCCTTCGCACGAACAGCGCCTGGATCTGTGTCAAGAAGCGGGATATCCTCATCCATCGGCATTGTAAATGGATGATGCATAGCTGTGAAACGGTTTTCTTCCTCGCTCCACTCAAGAAGCGGGAACTCCGTTACCCATACGAAGCGGTATTCGTTCTTGTCAAGAAGATCCATCTGTTTTGCAAGCTCCAGACGAAGTGCGCCAAGAACATCATAAACCAGTTTCTTCTTATCCGCTGCAAACAGAAGCAGGTCACCTGCTTTACCGTCCATAGCAGCTACAAGAGCATCCATCTCCTCATCTGTCATAAACTTGGCAAAGGAAGACTTTCTGGTGCCATCTTCTGCGATTGCAATGTATGCAAGACCTTTTGCACCATATCCCTTGGCAAACTCTACTAACTTGTCAATTTTTTTACGAGGCATGCTGCCCTGGCCTTCTGCGTTGATACCACGAACGCTTCCACCAGCTTCAAGAGCACCTGTAAATACGGAGAATCCACAGTTCTTCACAATATCGCTTACATCATGAAGCTCCATGCCAAATCTCATATCCGGTTTATCAGAACCGAAACGATCCATTGCTTCCTGCCATGTGATTCTCTCGATTGGAAGTTTCACATCGATACCAAGAACCTCTTTGAACAGGTAGGAAAGATATCTCTCATTTACATCGATTACATCATCTACATCTACGAAAGAAAGCTCCATATCGATCTGTGTGAACTCCGGCTGACGGTCAGCACGAAGATCCTCATCACGGAAGCATCTTGCAATCTGGATGTATCTGTCATATCCGGAACACATCAGAAGCTGTTTGTACAGCTGCGGTGACTGCGGCAGACCATAGAAGCAGCCAGGATGTACACGGGATGGCACCAGATAATCTCTTGCACCTTCAGGAGTACTCTTTCCAAGCATAGGAGTCTCAATCTCCAGGAATCCCTCGTTTGTAAAGAAGGATCTTGTCAGCTGCATTACACGGCTCTTCAGGATCAGGTTTCTCTGGAGATCCGGACGTCTTAAGTCAAGGTAACGGTATTTCAGACGTACATCCTCTTTTGTTTTGCTGTTCTCCTCAACCGGGAATGGTGGAACTTCTGCCTCGGAAAGAACACGGAGAGATTTTGCTCTCACTTCGATCTCACCTGTTGCAAGATTCTCATTTACTGCACCACCACGTTTCTCAACGGTTCCGGTAACTGCGATCACAAACTCACTTCTCAGCTTGCCGGCTTTGGCAAAGCCTTCCTCATCAATGGAACCATTTTCAAAGATCAGCTGCATAATACCACTGCGGTCACGTAAATCTACGAAAATGATTCCTCCTTTATCTCTTGCTTTCTGAACCCATCCCATAAGTGTTACTTCGCTGCCTACCATCTGTGTGGTCACTTCTGCACATCGACAGGTTCTGTGCAGTCCCTGCATACTCTCAGCCATTTTAAGGCGCCTCCTTATTCTATGGGGTTTCCCCCAGCTTTCTCAGATTATGAACCATTCAGCTGTATTGCTTTAAATAATCCATAAAATATCATTGACGGCTGTTTTTCAAAAACAACACGTTAAATCTCTTTATCAGCGTTTAAAGAATTCCACAAATTCCGTATAGCCTTCAGCTGTCATCTGGTCTTTCTGGAATTTCTTATTCTTCTTCATAATAGAGATATTGACCTGAACTCCGGTCTTTCTCTCTTCTTCTGCCTGACGGAAAATCTCAATCAGCTTGTCTGACGGCATATTTTTCTCAATAAGATATGCCTTCTTAGCCTTTGCTGTGGGAATCTGATATCCTCTTTCAAGAAGGAGCATAACAATACGCTCAAATCCAATAGAAAATCCGCATGCACTTGTATTGTTTCCTGTAAATTTACCAATCATCTCATCATAACGTCCGCCGCCGCCAACGCTGCCGCCAAACTCATCCATGGAAATTTCGAAGATCGGACCGGTGTAATAAGACATGCCGCGAACCAGTGTAGGATCAAATGCCATCTTAAAGTCAGCAGTCTTCACAGCTTCCACAGTGGAAATGATTGTCTCAAGATCTGCTGCGATCTGTTCGTCAAGAACATCTGCCAGCTTCTCCTTGCAATATCTTACGCCCTGGATATCTGAGCTGATTTCTTTAAACATCGCAAGATAAGTATCAATGCTTTCTTTTGCAAAGCCTTCCTCTTCCAGTTCTTTCGCTACGCCCTCAAGACCAATCTTATCCATTTTGTCAAGAATGATAAATACAGTATCAAAGCTTTCCTTCGGAAATCCGCTATACTCAGCCATAGCCTTCAGAATACGGCGGTCATTGATACGGATAGTGAAATTATGGAAGTCAAGCTTGCCAAGAAGTGTAGTAGTCGCAAGTACCAGCTCGATTTCTGCCATATAAGTAGGCTCACCTAAAATGTCAATGTCACACTGCATAAACTGACGGAAACGTCCTCTCTGCGGACGATCAGCTCTCCATACGTATCCCATCTGAAGTGCCTTAAATGGTCCAGGCAGTTCATTAGAGTTATTTGAATAATATCTGGAAAGAGGTACTGTCAGATCATAGCGAAGACCTGAATCCACAAGATCAGCTTCTTCTTTTGCCTGGTCAAGCTTCAGCTTCTCACCTCTTTTTAAGATTTTGAAAATCAGCTTCTCATTATCACCGCCCTGTTTGCTGCACAGGTTCTCAATGTGCTCCACTCCCGGAGTCTCAATTGAAGTAAATCCAAAGGAACCATATGTTTCACGGATCAGTCCTGTAACATAGTTACGGACTTCCATCTCCTTTGGTAAAATATCTTTCATGCCGGTAACCGGCTTCTTCTTTAATGCCATGTGTCCTCCTTATTTACCAGCCTGGCTGGCGTGTACTACTCTTTGAAATGCAAGAAATACTTCCAGATCAAAGTTTTTTATTTCGTCTATCATCAATTCCATCACAGTATGCTTATCAAAAGCCTTGCGGTAAGACCGCTCCTGACTCAATGCACAGAATACATCGCATACACGAAGAATCCGGGCACCAATGGGAATCTCCTTCCCTGCCAGATTGGACGGATAACCGCTTCCATCGTAATTTTCATGATGATAAAGAATACTCTCAAGAACAAAATCCGAATAGCCCTGGTCTTTCAGTTCCTCATAGCCAAGTGTAGAATGCATGCGGACATATTTCAATTCCTCAATTACCATGGGATTACTTTCCTGCCCGTTGATATAGCTTCTCAGTTTCAGCTTTCCTATGTCGTGAAGCATTCCTGCAATTGCAAGATCGTAACACTGCTCATGAGGAAGTCCAAGCTCCTTACTTAACGCGTACGCCAGATTACTCACTGCGATTCCATGCCTTAACTCTGCTGATAAATCAAATTCCAGAACTCTGTCGGATGTTTCTGACTGTTCACTGGAAAGCTTTTCCAAGAATTTTCCCTCCCTCCTACAACCAGGTTCCAATTCCTGTTCGCTTTCTTTCAATCATCTCATCAATACGGGCAATATAGCTTGTGACATCTTTCACATTCTCCACCCGCTCAATACGTTTGCCATGGTCAAAGACCAGTTTGGAAGAACCGCCTGCTCCAAGAGCAATGATCGGTTGTTTTTCTTCCATAATCAGTATATTGTAAATCCCGGCTTTGTCAACCTTTGCATAGCCTACATTTTCAAAATTTCCTTTCATATTCTTCTGACGGTACAGATAGTAAGGTCCCATTTCCATGGAATATGCAGTCTGCTGTGTCAGATCCATGATCTCCTGGTTATTTTCAAATGTCATCTCCTGATATTTGTCCTTAAACATATTCAGGCGTGCTGCACGCTTCACAGCCAGAGAATGTACGGTAAGGCTGTCCGGGGAAAGCTCTTTTACTTTCTCCAATGTGTATTTCACCTTGGAAATATCCTCTCCAGGCAGTCCTACAATGAGATCCATGTTAATATTGTTATAATTTAGCTCTCTGGCAAGATGGAAAGCTTCTATGGTCTGTGCCACAGTATGACGTCTTCCAATGATTTCCAGAGTATCCTGATTCATGGTCTGGGGATTAACAGAAATTCTGGTCACAGGAAATTCTTTAATTGTCTCAAGCTTCTCCCTTGTAATACTGTCTGGTCTGCCAGCTTCAATGGTAAATTCTACAAGTCCATCAAAACCAAAGGACTCTCCCAGCTGTTCAAGAAGCCTTTTCAGCTGATACGGCTCTAACGTGGTAGGTGTGCCTCCGCCGATATAAATCGTATCCAGCTTGTAGTTCTTCATCATCCTGGCCGTTTCGCGAATTTCCAGACATAAAGCATCCAGATATTCATCTACTCTTTTTGCCCAGAGCTTCAAAGGGTAGGAGCTGAAGGAACAATACAAACAGATACTTGGACAAAAGGGAATACCTACATATAAGCTGTAACCATGCTCATAATCAATATCCTGAAGAAGTGCCCGCTCCCTGTTTGCTATGGTGATGGCAAGAGCAGTTTTCTTTGCGCTTACCAGGTAACGCTCCCGCATTTCCTGTGCAATCTCGGTATTTTTCATACCACTCTCGATCATCCCCATGGCAAGCTTGGCCGGACGAATTCCCGTAAGATTCCCCCATGGAAGGGTTCTGCCGGTAAGCTTCACCAGAACATTGTACAGTGCATATTTCAGACTGTCCTTGTTGGCTTTACGAAGCTCATGGGCATCCATGAGTTTCTCATGAGTTTCCTGACTGGAATCCCCGTCTGCCCCCCGGATCACCTCTGCGCTGGCAACACCTTTTTGATCCTTCATCTCATATTTTATAACAAAATTGTCATTTTCTTTTTTCACAGTAAAGAAGATATCGTACTCCTCTTCGTCTTTTTCGTAGAGGCTGTGGATATCTCCTTCCGGATAAAATGCTTTTATTAATTCATATATATCATGCTCGAAATCCCTGTCAAGCAGCAGGATTCCTATTTTACACAAATGGATTGTACCTCTTTTCGTAACCGATAGTTGTAGATGTATCATGCCCCGGATAAACATTTGTTTCATCTGGAAGGGCATTTAACAGCTTATGAAGGCTCTCCCGGATTTCACGGGAACTGCCGCCTGGAAAATCCGTTCTTCCAACAGAACCGCAGAATAATGTATCCCCGCTGAACAGAACCCTTTCGTCTTTCAGATAGTAGCAACAGCTTCCTTTCGTGTGTCCTGGAGTGTGGAGCATCTGAATAGAAAATCCAGCAGCTTCAAATACCTGCAGGTCCTCCAGAAAAACATCAAGACGCACAGAACATGGTTTATGCATCCGGTCAGTCATATTCACAGAAGGCTCCCGAAGCATTTCTTCTTCCTGGAGGCAGGCATAAACCGGAATCTGATACTCAGCTTTCACAGCCTGTACTGCCATAATGTGGTCAAAATGGCCATGAGTCAGAAGGATTCCTACCGGCTTTGCACCCATATCTTCCACCTTCTGAAAAATTCTCTTCGGTGAATCTGCCGGATCAACGATCAGCGCTTCACCGGTTTCTTTATTTTTTAAAAAGTAGCAATTGGTATATACAGGGCCAAGAACCATCTGCTGTAATTCAAGTTTTCCCATAGATTATCCTTTCATGGCAGTTGATATGCCATTTATGTTATTATTCCGTTATTGTCCGTGTCCTGACCGGTAACATACCATCCAATGCTCAACGTACTGTATATCTCCAGCCAGTTCACATTTCCATTGTTTCTCAGCCTGTAGTTCTTTCTACATCCAAAACACTTTCCAGCTGACGTATCTTCTCGATAAGGGAATTCAGTTCATCCTTACAGCTGACGTTAAAGCTTACAGAAATAGTGGCCTTCTCCTGCTTGTTTGTTCGGCAGTTAATATTTCGGATGTCAATCTTACGCTCTGTAAAGATCTTGGAAATATCAACCAGAAGACCGGTACGATTATTAGCATATACATTGATCTCAGCCATGTAATGCTCATCCGGCTTGATCTCCGGATCCTGCCACTCTGCTTCCAGAAGACGTCTTCTGTCCATTTCAGACATATTCATCACATTTACACAGTCAGTTCGATGAATGGTAACACCACGGCCTCTTGTAACATATCCAACAATCTCATCACCGGGAATCGGATTACAGCATTTGGAGAAGCGTACTGCAACGTCATGAATGCCCCGTACTACAATGCCGCTCTTGCTCTTGATATGATGCTTCTTATCCTGATTCTCTGCGGCTGCTGCCTCCAGAACTTCTTCATCTGTGAGATTCTTTTTATTCTCTTTATCATAAGCTTCTACAAGCTTATTAAATACCTGTCCCTCTTTCAGTCCGCCATGTCCGATGGCGGCAAGTACAGAATCCCAGTCACGGAAACCATATTTACGAAGGACTGCGTCCAGATACTGAGTCTTGGTGTAATTAGCGAATTTAAAGCCCTTGCTCTTGGCATATTGGGCAAGCATTTCCTTGCCCTTCAGAATATTATCTTCCTTCAGTTCTTTCTTGAACCACTGATTGATTTTATTTCTGGCCTGTGTGCTCTTGACCACCTTCAGCCAGTCACGGCTTGGTCCCTGAGAATTCTGGGAAGTAATGATTTCAATACGGTCACCATTCTGGATCCGGTATTCAATGGGCACCAGTTTGCCATTTACCCTGGCACCTACCATTTTGTTTCCTACAGCACTGTGCACGCTGTATGCAAAATCAATGGGGGTGGAGCCGTTAGGAAGGGTTTTCACATCTCCCTGTGGAGTAAAGCAGTATACACTGTCTGCAAACAGATCCAGATCATTTTTCAGAAGACTCATGAACTCTTTATTATCAGACATGTCTCTCTGCCATTCCAGGATCTGGCGCAGCCAGTTCAGCTTCTCCTCCTCACGATTGCCTGAGGAAGCCTTACCGTCAGAAGCCTCTTTATATTTCCAATGTGCAGCAATACCGTACTCGGCAGTCTTATGCATCTCAAAGGTTCTGATCTGAATTTCAAAAGGCTGTCCATTCGGTCCGATCAGCGTGGTATGCAAAGACTGGTACATATTTGGTTTGGGCATTGCAATATAGTCCTTGAAACGTCCTGGAATTGGCTTATACATCTCATGGATCACACCAAGTGCCGCATAACAGTCCTTCACTGTATCTACCAGGATACGCACTGCAAACAAATCGTAAATCTGATCAATCGTCTTATTCTGATTTACCATCTTTTTATAGATACTGAAAAAGTGTTTTACACGGCCGTCAACCTGTGCCTTAATTCCGGCTTCTACCATATGCTGATGCACAGTCTTGACAATATTCCCTACGAATTCCTCACGGACGCTTTTACGAAGTGCTACTTTCTCAACCAGATCATAATAAACATCTGGTTTCAGATATTTCAGGGAAAGGTCATCCAGCTCTACTTTGATCTTGGAAATACCAAGACGCTGTGCGATAGGCGCATAGATGTCCATCGTCTCTCTTGCCTTCTCCTTCTGTTTCTCAGGAGTCATGTACTGAAGAGTACGCATATTATGAAGACGGTCTGCAAGCTTGATCAGAATAACACGGATATCCTTTGCCATGGCAAGGAACATCTTGCGAAGGCTCTCTGCCTGTAGCTCTACTTTATCCTTGGAATAGGACAGCTGACCGATCTTAGTTACCCCATCTACCAGAAGCGCAACCTCAGGACCAAATTCTCTGGTGATCTCATCACAGGTCATCCAGGTATCTTCAACAGCATCGTGAAGAAGGCCTGCTACAATGGTCTCCTTGTCCAGTTCCAGATCCGCCAGAATAATGGCAACACATAAAGGATGAATAATGTAGGGTTCCCCGGACTTTCTCTTCTGATCCTTGTGGGCTTCCCTTGCAGTCTCGTATGCCTTCTGGATCATGGTTATGTCCGTAGAAGGATGATATTTCTTTATGCTGGCAATCAGCTCATTATATAATACTTCAGGGCTTGTAAAGTCGTGCATGGATTTTACAGCTGCATCTGCTTTCTTCACAGACTCCAGCTTCTCCATATCCTCTTTTGATACTTCAGGCTCCTTGCCCTGCTCGTTAACAATATCAGCCATATTTCACACCTGCCTGTTTAAATACTATCTGCGTCAGCATCCGCCCACCTGTTTCCCCGGGGGAATCTGGCGAAACAGACACATCCTTTATTTACCTTCATAACGGATTACAGAAGCAACGTCATATTTCTCCAGTTTCTTACGCCCCTCAAGACCTGCAAGTTCCATCAGAAATACGATCTTCACTACCACTCCACCAAGCTGCTCTACCAGTTTCGCTGCAGCTTCAACTGTACCGCCTGTTGCGATCAGATCATCAATGATAACTACCTTCTGTCCTGGCTTAATGGCATCCTTGTGAATCTCAATCTCAGCTTTGCCATATTCCAGATCATAGCTTGCAGAAACGGTCTCACATGGGAGTTTTCCTTTCTTACGTACTGGTACAAAAGACTTATGAAGATTATAAGCAATTGGCATTCCAAAAATGAATCCACGGGATTCTGTTCCCACTATTACATCCACATCCACATCCTTCAGACAATCCTGCATGGAATCAATTGCAAGCTTCAGTCCGTCTGCGTCCTGAAGGATACTGGTAACATCTCTGAAAATAATGCCTGGTTCTGGAAAATCAGGTATACTTCTTATATATTCTTCTATTTTTTTCATAATAGCCTCCTCAGATTAATGGATGTTGTGGGGAAAGCCTCAGCCACCCCAGAGCGTGTTTAAAAAAAGAAAGCCTTTTTCACACATGCTCTAGCATCATAAATATTTTTTAGTATAACACTTTTTAAATCGGGAATCAACGCAAAACCGACAGGCTCACTGGAAATACTGCATTTTTCGTGGTTTTACATGATTATCCCCTTTTTAGCAATAATTTTGTATGACAATTTGCAAAGAGTCTCTTCCCATATAGGAGTTGATCTTCGGATAATAGGTTACAGAAATAGTTCCATGAGACCTTGCAAACTCTGCAAACTCCTTTGCCTCGCCCCAGTAAACCCCATCCATCACCGTGCCGGATTCGTCCATCAGCTGCAATTTCACTGTATTCTGAGTCTTTCCATATATTCCGGTTTTTAAAACGCGGAGATTTTTCTGGGCAAAAACAGGCTTCGCATTTCCTTTTCCAAAGGGTTCCAGAACAGAGAGCTGACGGATCAGATTCTCGTTTATGTAAGAAATGGGCATTGGTACATCGATCACGATTTTTGGGATCATATCTTCCTCTGTCAAGGTGCAGTTTTCATTGAGCTGACGGCGAAATGCTTCCACATTTGCTTCTTCTATAGAAAGACCTGCTGCCATAGGATGGCCACCATACTGGAGCAACAGACTGTCACATTTTACAAGCTCCTCATACATGGAATAATTTTCTGTAGATCTGCCGCTGCCTTTCACCGATTTTTCCCCTCTTGTAAGAACAAAAGCAGGCTTGTGATATTTTTCACGGATTCTTCCTGCTATGATTCCTGCAAGACTCTCATGACAATCCGGCAAAAATACAACCATTACTCTGTCATTTTTCAGATTGCTGCCCTCTATCAGCTTGTAGGCAGCTTCTGTACCCTGTTCCGTCAGTGCCTTACGGCTGTCATTCAATGCTTTCAGATCGTTTGCAAGCTTTGCAGCCTCTTCTTCATCTTCACACTGTAATAGGGACAGGGAGCGCATGGCTGTATCCAGTCTTCCGCTGGCATTAATGCACGGACCAAGGCGAAAACCAATATCGTAGGAACTGATTTTCTGATTTTCCAGACCAATTGCTCTTATCAAAGCTTTCAGTCCCTTATTTTTTGTATGAGGCAGACGTAAAAGTCCCTCTTTTACAAGAATACGGTTTTCTCCCTGAAGGTCCATAATATCTCCAACTGTAGCGATAGCCGCAGGTTCCAGATAATCTTCTTTCTCCCTCTCCGGGATTCCATATTTCTCATACAATGCAAAAACCAGTTTCATTGCAACCACTGCGCCACAGATATTTTTATTTGGATACGTACAGTCAGACTGTTTTGGATTGATAATTGCATCTGCCAGAGGAAGCTTGTATTTTCGCCCTTCTTCTGTATCTTCAAAAGGGACCTCGTGGTGATCCGTCACTACCACTGTCATGCCCATTTTTTTTGCAAATGCAATCTGATCTGCAGCCGAAATTCCATTGTCACAGGTCACGATCGTATCTACTCCATCCTCTTTTGCTTTCTCTATAAGATGATTATGAATTCCATATCCATCTGCAATGCGGTCCGGAATATAGGTATCTACATTCGCCCCCAGGCGTTTAAATCCTTTTAACAGAATATAAGTTGCAGTTACACCGTCAATATCATAATCTCCTATAATTCTCATCCTGGTTCCCAGATCTATTTTTTGCGAAATAATTTCCACAGCTTTGTCAATATCCTTCAGACTTTTCCAGGATGGAATGTCATCCAGGGTTCCGTTCAGATACTGATTAATTTCTGCATCTTCTGTAATATCCCTGTTCCGAATAATCCTGGCGATCACCGGATCTATTCCATACTTCCGGCCAATCTCCTGAAAATCAGCTCTTTTCGCCGCTAATACCCATTTTTCCATGCTTTGTCTCCTGTTGTAAATTGTATTGCTATTTAATTGGTTGGTCGTTATCCCGGACGCGATTTCACAATGTATATTCACCGCCGCGCGTCGCAACGTTCCGGCAAGCTAATGACTA
>PPYF01016717.1_pt1 | contig 80107 bp, 73 predicted proteins | sample 1559871 | NCBI WGS metagenome assembly PPYF01 (sample SAMN08240021, study PRJNA423297) | Human gut metagenome, whole genome shotgun sequencing project.
TGCGGAAGTAGCTCAGTGGTAGAGCACGACCTTGCCAAGGTCGGGGTCGCGGGTTCGAGCCCCGTTTTCCGCTCCAATTTTCCTGAATAGCTCAGTGGTAGAGCAATCGGCTGTTAACCGATCGGTCGTAGGTTCGAGCCCTACTTCAGGAGCCATAGGGGTATCGCCAAGCGGTAAGGCAACGGACTCTGACTCCGTCATGCGTAGGTTCGATCCCTACTACCCCTGCCAATTATGATCCAATAGCTCAGTCGGTAGAGCACCTGACTTTTAATCAGGGTGTCCCTAGTTCGAGTCTAGGTTGGATCACCACGATGGCCCGTTCGTCAAGTGGTTAAGACACCGCCCTTTCACGGCGGGTTCGCGAGTTCGAATCTCGCACGGGTCACCAATGTGGGCGATTAGCTCAGCTGGGAGAGCGTCTGCCTTACAAGCAGAATGTCGGCAGTTCGAACCTGTCATCGCCCACCAAGTACGGCCCGGTGGTGTAGTGGTCTAACATGTCGCCCTGTCACGGCGAAGATCGTCAGTTCAAATCTGATCCGGGTCGCCACTTTTGCCTCGGTAGCTCAGTTGGTAGAGCAAAGGACTGAAAATCCTTGTGTCAGCGGTTCGATTCCGCTCTGAGGCACCATACTTTTGCGGCTGTGGCGGAATGGCAGACGCGCTACTTTGAGGGGGTAGTGATCTTTCGATCGTGTGAGTTCAAGTCTCACCAGCCGCACCATTTCTTTTCTTTGAAATTGTGCACACAACTTAATATGCGGTCGTGGCGGAATTGGCAGACGCGCTATCTTCAGGCGGTAGTGGACATCGTCCGTGAGAGTTCAAGTCTCTCCGACCGCACCAATTCAAAGACAAAAGCTCTATCTATGGTAGAGCTTTTTTTATTGTCTGACAACTTAATTGGCTGAATTATCCTGCCCCCTGCGGCTTTCTTTCAGATATCTGTGGTCATGGTATAATGGATAGGTATTATCAGGTAGTTTTGAGGTACAATCATGCATGCATTTAAACTGGAAATCACACCGGCAAGGACTATAGCGGCAGGATTTGCCCTGGTGATTATTCTTGGGGCGGTTTTGCTGCGTCTTCCATTCTGTCTGAGACCGGGAGTCACCCTTTCTTTTATCGATTCATTATATACAGCTACCAGTGCAGTCTGTGTTACCGGCCTGGTGGTTACAGATACCGGTTCTACTTTTTCACCGATAGGAGAGGCGTTAATTGCCCTGCTTATCCAGATTGGCGGGCTGGGGGTTGCTGCCGTGGGGACAGGGGTTATGGCCGCCTTTAACCAGAAACTTAATTTTAAAAGTCGCTACCTTATACGGGATAGTTTCAATCTGAATACCATGGGCGGTATTATCCGATTCCTTAAATCTCTTCTGGTGGCCACTCTGGTTATTGAGCTGCTGGGAGCCGTCGCTGCGTTTACTGTGTTTATTAAATCCTACGATTTCTGGACAGCGGTGGGAATCAGCTGTTTTCATTCCATAGCCTCATTCAATAATGCTGGTTTTGATATTTTTGGAACCGGCAGCAGTATGTATATATATCGCAATAATGTATGGCTTACGTTGGTAACAATCCTACTTATTTTTCTGGGAGGTATCGGATTCAGTACGATAAATGAAATTTACCGTGAAGGGCTTCATTACAGAAAATGGTCACTGAATACCTGCGTTTCATTGTCTATGTCCATAATCCTTCTATTTGGAGGCGCGCTGCTGTTCAGGTGTACGGAATCCTTTAACTGGGGCGGGGCCATTTTTTACAGCATGTCGGCCCGTACAGCAGGATTTTCCACTATACCGCTTAATTCGTTCACGGTGCCTGGGCTGATGACACTTATGGCACTTATGTTCATTGGGTGTGCTCCAGGTTCTACTGGAGGCGGTATCAAGACGACTACTTTTTTTACCCTGGTTATCAGGCTTCGCCATGCAGTTACGAATAAACCGGAGGAAATGTTTCACTATTCTATACCGGAAGGTGCTTTTAAAAAAGCAGCCATGGTGTTTTTTATGGGAGGGTTTACAGTATACATAAGTACATTCCTGCTGATGTATACTAATCCTTCACTGCATTTTCTGGATGCGCTGGTTGAAATGACCAGTGCCTATGCTACCGTTGGCCTTTCTACAGGGATTACCTCATCGTTGAATACGGCTGGTAAATTACTTACCATCATTGTTATGTATATTGGCAGGCTGGGGCCTCTGACCGTAGCCACACTCTGGTATTATGAGGATGATGCAAAGGCCAGATATCCGGCTGATTATATTTCCATTGGGTAATAGGCAACCTATACCGGGAGGAATTGAATTATGTTTAACTTTCATAGTGCGGCAAAGCAGAATGTCTCGTATGGTATTCTTGGAACAGATCGCTTTGGATATACGCTGGTGGAAGAACTGGCAGAGTCAGGAGTGGACTTGCTGGTTGCAGGGAAGACATCAGCAGATATAAAGGAGCTGCGCAATATTACGGAAAATGCACAGATTATCCGGGACTACAGCAAAACAGCACTTAAGGATGCCGGATTTAAAAACTGTGATGTGGTTATTGTCTGTCTGGAAGATATGACGGACTCGATACTGGCTACGCTTAATCTGGGAAATATGGGGGTAAAGAAAATTATTTCACGAGCCAGCTCTACAGAACACGGGGAAATTCTGGAGAAACTGGGGGCGGAGGTTATCTATCCGGAAAGGGATATGGCGGTAAGACTGGCCAGCCGGTTTAAATCCAACCTTATTCTGGACTTTGTACAGCTTAATGAAGTGCTCAGTATATTTAAGGCTCAGATTCCGGATGTGCTGGCAGGAAAGACTGTGCTGGAGACAAGCCTTCGCAGGTCATTTGATCTGAATATTATTGCAGTAGTTCAGAACGGAAAACTCATAGAACGAATCCGCCCGGATATGACGTTTCAACAGGGGGATGTACTGTTTTTATCGGGAAGGAAAGAAGACTTCAGCCGTTTTATTCGCTGGGCAGACAGTCAGAAAAAATAACAGGGAATAGAAATTAACAGGAGAAGGTTATGGAAAATAAATTAGTAATCATTGATGGGAGCAGCCTCCTTTACCGGGCATTTTATGCGCTTCCGCCGCTTTCTAAAAATGGCGTTTACACCAATGCGGTGTTTGGTTTTCTGCGGATGCTTCTCAGCATTTACCGTACACTGGATCCGGAATACATGGCTGTATCTTTTGATAAGAGCAGAGAAACGTTCCGCACAAAGATGTACAGTGAGTATAAGGCTACGAGAAAGCCGGCACCTGACGAACTGGTACCTCAGTTTGCGCTGATTAAGGAAGTACTGCGGGTCATGGGGGTTGCTGTATATGAGCCGGAAGGATATGAAGGGGATGATGTCCTTGGGACACTGTCCAGACGGTATGAGGACAGCCTTCCGGTTTATATTGTCACCGGGGACAGAGATGCTCTCCAGCTTTCTGATGAGCATGTCACCGTGCTTCTTACCCGGAAAGGCATTTCTCAGATGGATGCTATGACGCCTGAGGCGGTAATGGAAAAATATCAGATTACTCCTTCGCAGGTTATTGACATGAAGGCCCTCATGGGCGATGCTTCGGACAATATCCCCGGGGTGCGGGGCGTAGGCGAAAAAACAGCGCTCAAGCTGATCACCAGGTATAAGACACTGGACGGGATTTATGACCATCTGGATGAAATCAAAGGAGCGCTCCATAAGAAGCTGGAAGCAGATAAGGAAGCCGCTTATCTGTCATATGACCTGGCAACCATCCGCCGGGATATTCCGCTGGAATCCACTCTGGATGAGATGAAACAGCCTGTGCACCTGGATGAAATGAACGCTCTGTTCCGACGTCTGGGCATGGATACCATGGTCAGTGAATTCAGCCGGCTGCCACGATTTGAGGCGCTGGCCAGAGAAAAGAAAGAGCTGATAGCGACACAGATTAAAGAAGCGGAGCCATGGAGTGAAGATATCTCCGTGGAAGGGGAGACACTGGCACTGGTCATTCCCTTCACCGGTACGGCCCCTTTTCTGCAGGCTCCTTTTGTCATGATTGTTTCTCATGACCATGTATGGAGAGCGGAAAAGGAACAGTTTCCGCAGGTACAGAAAGTCCTGTCAAAGGCGGCTCATGTGGTGGTGACGGACAGCAAGAAACTGTGGGAATCGGATTTCCCTCTGCATGGACTTGCGCTGGAAGATATTTCCCTTTCTGCTTATGTCCTGAACCCGGGACGCACGGATTATCCGCTCAGTTACCTGGCGGAATTCTGCGGTATTGATCCGGTATATCCGGAACAGATGGAAACGCCGGAGGAAAGCGGCGCGGTTACCGGGACATTCCTGCTCTCTGTATATGCGCATCTTGTGCCGGAAATGGAAAAGAACGGAGTAGACGCACTGTACAGGAATATTGAGCTTCCGCTGGTGGAAGTTCTGGCCGCTATGGAAAAGGCGGGGATTGCTACTGATCAGAAACGATGGAAAGAAGTTCTGGAAGATATGCAGCAGAGAGAAAGGCATATCCTTCGGGAAATCTATACCGAAGCGGGAGAATCTTTTAATGTGAATTCTCCCCGGCAGCTCTCGTATATACTTTTTGATAAGATGCATATGCCGGCAGGGAAAAAGACTAAGACGGGGTACTCTACCGCCGCGTCTGTACTGGATAAGCTGGCGGAAACTTATCCTTTTGTAAAGAAAATCCTGGAATACCGTACGTTGTCCAAGCTTATATCCACATACCTGCTGGCGCTGCCGGAACTGATCCGACCGGAAACGGGACGTATCCATACCTCGTTTAACCAGACGGTTACGGCTACCGGGCGGCTTTCCAGCTCAAATCCAAATCTGCAGAATATACCGGTACGTACAGAAGAGGGGAGGAAAATCCGCTCCCTGTTTGTTCCGGGAGAAGGATATGACTGTTTTATCTCATCCGATTATTCTCAGGTAGAGCTTCGCGTACTGGCGCACATGTCCGGAGATCCGGGACTGATTGCGGCATTTAATAATAAGGAAGATATTCACCGGCGTACGGCTGCGGAAATCATGGGGATTCCTTTTGAAGAGGTAACTCCGGAACAGAGATCGCATGCCAAGGCAGTAAATTTTGGTATCATTTACGGTATCAGTGACTATGGACTGGCACGACAGCTCAATATCAGCCGTGAAGCAGCTGCCAGGTATATGAAATCCTATTTTGAAAGATATCCGCATATCCATGAATATATGCAGACCATGATTGAGCAGGCGCGTAACACGGGCCGGGCGGTGACCATGTTCGGCAGATACAGGGAATTACCGGATATTCATTCTAAGAATTTCAACCGGCGCTCCTTTGCCGAAAGAACGGCGATGAATACTCCGATTCAGGGGACGGCAGCGGATATTATGAAGATAGCCATGCGTAATGTATATAAAAAGATGCAGGCTATGGGATGCAGGAGCCGGATTCTGTTACAGGTACACGATGAACTGATTGTAGAGGCAGTTAATTCCGAAAAGGAAATGCTGGAGAAACTACTGAAGGAAACCATGGAACAGGCGGTTAAACTGCGTGTTCCCCTGGTTGCTGATGTACATACAGGCACTAACTGGGCCGAGACAAAGTAAGGACGGATGCTATGTTTATTATCGGACTGACAGGCGGAATCGGCAGCGGGAAGAGTACCATCGCCTCATGGTTCAGAGAATGGCATATTCCTGTGATTGATGGGGATAAGCTGGCCCGGGAGGCAGTGAATCCGGGGAGTCCGGTACTTTCCATACTGGCAGATGTGTTTGGGAAGGAAATCCTCTCTGAAGAGGGGACCCTTAAACGCCGGCAGCTGGGGCAGATAGTGTTTCAGGATAAGGCAAAGCTCAGCCGTCTGAATCAGATTATGCATCCGGCTATCTGGCATCTGGTGGAAAGCCGCCTTAAGGCTTGTAAGGACGCCGGAGAAAAAATGGCTGTCCTGGATATGCCGTTACTGATAGAGGCGGGGTGGCAATCCCGGGTGGATTCCGTATGGGTGGTCTATGTATCCACGGAAGTACAGATTTCCAGAGTTATGAAACGGGATGTTCTCAAGCGCAGCCAGGTTATGGCGATAATGCAGAATCAGATACCTGTGGAAGAAAAGCTGAGTTACGCGGACGTAATCATAAATAACGAGGGGTCAGAGGAAAATACCAGAAGGCAGGTACTTCAGGAACTGAGTAAAATTTCGGAGTTTACATGGCAGAAATAAGGAACAGACGGGCAAATCAATACAGAAGGCATAACCGGCACGTGCCGCGGAGAAAAAGCAGAAGTAAGAAGATATTTACGGTTTTTCTGGCGGCCCTGTGTCTGGTATGTTTTATCCTGCTGCGGGCATCAGATTATCATCCCAGCGCACAGGTGGCACAGCTTATTCTGATTAACGCGGAACGGTATAAACTTCAGCCGGAACTTCTGCAGGCAGTCATTGAAGTGGAAAGCAAATATGATGAAAAGGCAGTCTCCCATGTGGGGGCGGTAGGAGCGATGCAGCTGGTCCCCACAACGGCCCGGTGGATTGCCCAGGAGAGCGGAAACCCTTACGGGGATCTGAAAGATCCGGCTATCAATATTCCGCTGGGGGCGTGGTATCTTCGATATCTGATTAATAAATATCATGGCAATCTGGAGCTGGCGCTGGCAGCCTACAATGCCGGCCGTGGCAATGTGGATACCTGGATACGGGAAAAGAACTGGCCGGATGATTTTAATGATATAGATGCCATTCCGTTCCCTGAAACCCAGGGATTTGTGACACAGGTCATACGCATTAAAGAAGAACTGAAGGAAAAACATGAAATCCAGAAGCTAAAGGCACAGCAGGCATCCGTCGCACAGGCGGGGCATACAGATAAGAACACGAAAGTGGGGTGAAGGAATTGGCAGAGCTTACAGAGAAACAGAAAGAAAGGCGACAGGCCTTTCTCGACTGGGATTTATCCGGACTGCCTGAAACGATAGGGACATTTCACAGAAAACGGATTGACCAGCAGGAGGGACGGATTTACTATGCGTTCAGTTATGAGGATGAAGAAACCGGCTGGGAGGCCAGGGTGCTTTTTGATGAAGAAACCATGGATTATATGGTCAAGTTCTATCTCAGAATGTATACAATCACTGAAATTGAACTGATTCATGGGGACTTCGATGGATTCCGGCGCGACGTAGAACGTCTGCTTCCCGCCGCCATCACCCGCGAGTTCCTGCAAAGGGACAGGGTGTCCGTACTGGTAAAAGGCAGGGCTTTTACCCAGTGGGATTACGCAGAGGTACTTCCGCCTTCCTATGATGGATACCAGCTGCTGATATCCCCTGACAGACCTCTGCTGGGACTCAATGGGTCCTATATCATCGCAGAGTATGAAAACAGGGAAAAGAATACAGGGATTCTCTTTTTCTATAATATGTACCGTGATGAATATTATGGAGAACTTCGTGACCGGGGGATTCCGGGCATTGTTCATGAGTATGATGCCCGCACAGTGGAGGAGCTGGAGAAAAAAATACGTCTCCATCTGAAAAAGGATCTGGACAAACTGGGGACAGGTCCATTGGAACGTTGATGAAAACCAGCAGGAAACGCTCATTTTCTTTGTAATTATCCCTGTTCTATGATATACTGACAAAGGTAAGTATTTATCCGTCATATATGTTTTCAGGTAGAGTGAGCTTTCAGCTCACTTTTTCTTATATTTAACATGAAAAGTTTACGTGGGATAAGGAGACGGAGCAATAGGAGCGGCTATGGGAAGAAAAGAAATTGAAAAGGCGGTAGAAACATTATTAGAACCATGCCTGGAAAAAGAAGGTATCGAACTGGTAGATGTTGAATATGTGAGAGAGCGGGATTGGATTCTCCGCATCTTCATTGACAAAGAGGGCGGTGTAGATTTAAATGACTGTCAGCATATCAGCGAAGAGGCCGGGGCCCTGCTGGATGAAAAAGATCTGATTGCCGGTAATTATCTGCTGGAAGTATCTTCCCCGGGAATTGATCGTATCCTGAAAAAGGATAAGGATTTCAGGCGTTTTGCAGGAAGCGATGTGGACGTTAAACTGTATGCCCCTCTGAACGGACGCAAAGAACTTAAAAATTTTACGGCCCGTCTGGATGGACTGACAGAAGATGGAAAGATTCGTCTTACCTATAACGACACAGAAGAACTGATTATTGATAAGGATAAAATGTCTCAGATGAGATTGCATTTTTCATTTTAATTCGGAGGAATAAAAATCGTGGCACAGGAAAAAATCAATGAAGAATTAATGGATGCGGTTCATGCGCTGGTAAAGATTAAAAAGGTTCCGGAATCCGTAGTATTTGAAGCACTGGAAATGGTGCTGCTTACTGCCTATAAGAAGGAACACGGCAATGCGGTAAAGGCATCTATTGATATGGATCACACCACAGGTAAATATCATATTTACGCCGATAAGGTAGTGGTATCGGAAATTGATCCGGACGATGAAGAAGGCATCAACAAGATTACTGTAAAGGATGCCAAAATGCTGAATCCGGCTTACGAGGAAGGCGACTATATCCGTATTGATGTGACACCGAAGGATTTTGGTCGCACAGCTGCACAGACAGCTAAGCAGGTGATGATTCAGAAACTGCGTGAAGCGGAACGAGGATCCATCTATGCGGAATTTTCTGGTCGTGAAGGGGATATCATCACAGGAACTGTAAAATCCAGCGAATCCAGAACCATATTTGTGGATCTTGGACGTGTAGAAGGGATTCTTCCTTATAATGAACAGATCGCCGGTGAAACCTTTGAACCGAATCAGAAGATTAAGTGCTACGTACTGGAAGTACGTAAGACAACCAAGGGACCGGAAATCATCCTTTCCCGCACCCATCCTGGTCTGCTGAAGCGTCTGTTTGAACTGGAAGTACCTGAAATTTACAGCGGCACTGTGGAAATCAAGTCCGTTGTCCGGGAAGCTGGTTCCCGTTCTAAGATTGCTGTATATGCCATGGACCCAACCATTGATCCGGTAGGTGCATGCGTAGGACCTAAGGGTCAGCGTGTACAGGATATCGTCAATGAACTGCATGATGAAAAGATTGATATCGTAAGATGGGATGAGGATCCGGCTGTGTACATAGCCAATGCGCTTTCACCGGCCAAGGTCATCTCCGTTTCCGTATGGGAAGATGATAAGTCCTCTTATGTCATTGTTCCGGATTATCAGCTGTCTCTGGCTATTGGCAAGTCCGGACAGAATGCGCGTCTGGCGGCTAAGCTGACCGGATGGAAGATTGATATTAAGAGTGAATCCCAGGCGGTTCAGGAAGGTGTTCTGACATCGGAAGGTGCTTTTGATGATACAGACGATATCCTGGGGGATATTGAAGCAGAAGGCAATACAGAGGATAACGAATAATGAAGACAAAGAAGATTCCGATGAGAAGATGTGTGGGATGCGGTGAATCTAAAACAAAAAAGGAACTGATCCGTATCGTAGCACTTCCCTCCGGTATGATTGAGCTGGACAGAACAGGAAAGAAATCAGGGCGCGGAGTATATATCTGTGATAACCTGGAATGTTTTGAAAAGGCCTATAAGTCTCATGGACTGGAAAGATCGCTGAAGCGTCCGGTATCCAGAGATGTGTATGAACAGATAAGAGTTTCTATAGAAAATGAATAACAGGATATATGGATTGATTGGGCTCTGCATGAAAGCAGGAAAAGTACTGTCAGGTAATGAACAGGTGGAAAAGGGAATCAGAAAGGGAAAGGGGTATCTTCTGATTCTGGCCGCTGACAGTTCAGAACAGACGAAAAAAGATTATGTGCTGGCTGCAGAAAGACATCATCTTCCATATCGTATATTTGGAACGAAAGAAATGTTAGGACAGGCATTGGGCAAAGGCGTTCGTACAGCTGTACTGATCACCGACCGGGGATTTGCCAGAGCGATGCTGACCAAACTGGAGTAGTCTCATAGGATGGAGGAAATCTATGCAGAAATATAGAGTATATGAGTTGGCAAAAATGTTTGGGAAAACGAATGAAGAGGTCATTAGGACACTTCAGAAAAACAATGTTAATGTAAAAACCAACTTCAACAGCGTTGGTGAGAAGGAAAAAGACCTTCTGGAAAAGGCATTCAGTGGGAAAGAACCGAGAAAAAATACCCATCGAACCATCCGGACCGTTCGTTTTGACCGACAGGGAAGACCGGCAGGGAGAAAGGCAGATGAATCTCATCACAGTTCCTACTCTTCCTATAAGGTAGAACAGCCGCAAGAAGTAAAGAAAGAGAGCAACAGAGATACAGTGAAGACAGAAGACAGACATGTTTCTTCTCATAGAGGGGAAGAACGAAGAACCAGTTCGGAACATCGCAGCTATAAAGATCGTGACAACAACCGATTCAGTCACAGATCCGGAGACAGAAACCATGATAACCGGGAACGCAGAAATTCTGATTTCCACAACGATTCCCATGATCATAGAAATGGAAACCGCAGCAGCGACAGAAAATACCGCGGCGAAGGCCGTCAGGACAGAGACCAGCGCGGCGGTAATCGAAATGGCACGATGAGAAAGCGTTCTCCGGCCCCGGTGGAAATGGCTATTCCGGAACAGCCGGAACAGCAGAAGCGTTTCAGAACGCCTCGTAAGAAGACAAAGAAAGATTATGAAAAGAGCCGCAGAGAACGTGAAGGCGGATCTCTCATGGCCCGTTCCCTGAAGCAGCATAAGAAGAAACATCCGCAGGAAAAGAAGCCGGTAGTTTATCCGACCGAAGTCAGAGTTCCTATGACAGTTACTGTCAAGGAATTTGCGGATCTGCTGAAGCGTGAAGTAAGCGAAGTCATCAAGCACCTTATGGCGGATGGCGTTATGGCCACAATCAACCAGAACCTGGACAGAGATACTGTGGAAATTCTGGCTGATGAATTTGGTGTTACCCTTCTGGAACCGGAAGAGGAAAAAGATCTTACCGAATACACTCCGGAACCGGATGATCCGAGATTCCTTAAGCTGCGTCCGCCGGTAGTTACCATCATGGGCCATGTAGACCATGGTAAGACCACACTGCTGGATGCACTGCGTTCTACCGATGTAGCCCTTCATGAAGCGGGCGGCATTACTCAGAGAATCGGTGCTTATCAGATTCGCTATAAGAACCAGAAGATTACCTTCCTGGATACCCCGGGCCACGAAGCGTTTACCGCTATGCGAACCCGCGGTGCGCAGGTTACCGATATCGCGGTCATCATTGTAGCGGCTGATGATGGCGTTATGCCGCAGACTGTGGAAGCTATCCACCATGCGAAGGCGGCAAAGGTTCCGATTATGGTAGCTATTAACAAGATTGATAAGCCAGGCGCCAACCCGGAACACATTAAGGAAGAACTGTCCCGCGAAGGCCTTATTGCCGAAGACTGGGGCGGCGATGTCATTATGGTTCCGATTTCCGCTAAGAAGAGAATCGGGCTCGATGACCTGCTGGAAAACATCCTGCTGGTAGCGGAAATGGAAGAACTGAAAGCCAACCCGAACCGTGAAGCCTACGGCGTAGTTATCGAAGCTCAGCTGGATAAGGGCAGAGGTCCGGTCATGAATGTCCTGGTAAACAATGGTACACTTCACGTAGGTGACGGTATTCTGGCAGGGAAGTGCTGGGGCCGTGTTCGTGCCATGACCAATGAAAAGGGACGCCGTCTGAAGAATGCGGAACCATCTATGCCGGTAGAAATTCTGGGGATGGATTCTGTGCCGGAAGCAGGGGATCATTTCTATGTAATGGATGAAAAGAAGGCAAGAGAAATCGCCGAACTCCGTGCAACCCGTGCGAAGGAAGAAGCACAGGCTCAGGTACAGAAGGTAACGCTGGACAATATCTTTGAAAAGATTAAGGAAGGCGAAATGAAGGAACTGGATGTTATTATCAAGGCCGATGTCCAGGGTTCTGTAGAAGCACTGTCTCAGTCCCTTATGAGTATTAAGAGTGAAGAAGTCCGTATCTCCATTGTTCATGCGGCAGTTGGTGCCATTACCGAATCCGATGTTATGCTGGCAGAAGCTTCCAACGCATTGATTATCGGCTTTAATGTCCGTCCGGATGCCAACGCGCGTAAGCTGGCAGAACAGAACAAGGTAGATATCCGTCTCTATCGCGTAATTTATGATGCTATCGATGATGTGAAGGATGCTATGGCCGGTATGCTGGCGCCGAAGATCAGAGAAGTTATTCTGGGCCGCGGCGAAATCAGACAGGTTATCCATACACCGAAGGTTATTGTAGCCGGAGTATATGTAACGGAAGGCAAGGTAACCAATAACTGCCAGATCCGTCTTATCCGTGATGGCATCGTAGTTCATGAAGGCAAGATTGGATCTCTCCGTCGATTCAAGGATGATGTGAAGGAAGTTACAGAAGGATTTGAATGCGGCCTTTCCCTCGAAGATTATCGCGATATCAAGGAAGGGGATCAGATAGAATCGTTCAAACTGGAAGAAACGGCTAAGACAGCCGATGAACTGAAATAAGGTGATTTTATGTCAGAACTGAGAGTACGCAAGATTCAGGAATTTATTAAGCAGGAAGTAAGTTCTATGCTGCTTAAGGAAATTAAAGACCCGCGGCTTGGTTTTGTAACAGTGACCGGCGTTCATCTTACCGGTGATCTTCGGGAAGCTACTGTGTATGTCAGCCTTTTCGGCAGCGACCGGGAAAAGGCTGAATCTCTGGAAGCATTGAATAATGCCAGAGGCTTTATCCGCAGAGAACTGGGGAAGCGGCTGAAAATCTATTACACACCGACCATTGATTTTGATGTGGATACGTCTTTGGACTATGGTATGCACATTGAAGGGCTGATAAAGAAAATCCATAAGGATGACGAGGCGAAAAAACATGGCACAGAAAATCAGTAAGGAGGAAGCTTTTCAGTTTCTGGAAAAGCATACCCGGTTTCTGCTGGTAGGACATATCCGCCCGGATGGCGATGATATTGGCTCTATATGTGCTTTGCATAATGCGCTGGAATCCATGGGAAAAGAAGCGGATATGGTTATCAACGATGAACTTCCGGACCGCTTTAATTTCATAGAGACCACCCGGTTCATTAACCGGGATATCCCGGAAGGCAGGATATATGATGCTGTCGTGTTTACCGATTTGGCAAACCGGGAGAGGGCAGGGGAAATCCATATTCCGGAAAATGTGGAAAGTCTCTGCATAGATCATCATGTTTCCAATGAGGGATATACGGATTATCTGTATCTTCGGGAAAACTACGCGGCTACGGCAGAACTGCTGGCAGAAATGTTTTTTGATCATGGACTTAAGCTGAGCCGGGATACCTGTAACGCGTTGTACCTGGCGCTGGGGACTGACAGCGGATTCTTTAAATTCAGCTGTACCAGCTCCCATACGCTGCTGATGGCCAGCAAACTGGTGGAAATGGGGGCGGATCCCGCATTTATATCCAATCATCTGGATGTGACCACCGCAGAAAGCATGAAAACCTATAAGAGAGTACTGGATACGCTTCACTTTGCCGCAGACGGCAAAATAGGTATCGCTTATATGGATAAGCAGTCTATGGAGATGGATGGAATCAATTCCGACTACTATGTCAGCATCCCGCGGAAAGTAGCCGGTGTGGAAATCGCCTTTCTTCTGAAGTATCAGGAAGAAAATGTGACCCGTGTTTCCCTCCGCTCCAGAGAATATGCAGACGTTTCCCAGCTGGCAGCCCATTTTGGCGGCGGCGGTCACGTACGTGCCGCAGGCTGTACCATCAGTCTTCCTATGGAGGAAGCTGAGGCTGAGTTAGTAAAAGAAGCGGAGAAGATTTTGTAATGGACGGTATTCTTAATGTTTTAAAGCCGGCGGGAATGACATCCTTTGATGTGATTTCCCTGCTTCGCCGGATTTATCATCAGAAGAAAATCGGTCATGGAGGCACTCTTGACCCAATGGCGGCAGGAGTGCTTCCTGTTTTTATGGGGAAGGCTACCCGGCTGATTGAATATGCACCAATACATAAAAAAACCTATGTGGCAGAATTCATTATGGGATTTGCCACAGATACGGAAGATGTTATGGGAAGCATTGTGGAAGAAGGCCGCCCCATTGCCGATGAAAAGGTATGGAGAGAGGCATGTGCCCGGTTTGAGGGGGATATTCAGCAGGTTCCGTCAGCCTTCTCCGCCATCAAGGTGAAAGGTAAAAGAGCATATGATCTGGCCAGAAACGGGGAGAAGGTGGAGCTCCCTGCACGACCGATTCACATTTACTCCATTGAACTGCTGGAAGTATGTCCTCCGTATGTGCGGATGAAGGTAATCTGCTCGTCCGGCACCTATATACGGGCGCTGGGGCGCGATATTGGAAAAGCGGCAGGGTGTCCGCTGTCCATGTCGTTCCTGCTGAGGACGGAAATGGGATCATTTACTGTGGAAGAGGCTAGAACACTGGAAGAAATAGAAGCATCCCCTGAAAGTGCCATAATGGCGGATATACGTCCGCTGTTCCGGGAAATGAAGGATATTACCCTGGATGAGGACATGAGTGATGGTTTCCTTACCGGTAAACGGCTCCGCGTGCACAGAGAAGATATACCGGTGGCCGCGGTATATGGAAAAAACAGATTTCTGGGAATAGGGGAGATTAAACACGGAATTTTACATCCACGGAAAGTATTTGGTGATTTATGATATCCGTATATTCCTCAGTGCAGAGCATAATGAGCATGGGGCCTGTAGTGCTGGCTCTTGGCTTTTTTGATGGTCTGCACATAGGCCATCAGACAGTTATTCAGCAGGCGCTGCAACTGGCACATGAGGGGAATGCCCGCATGTGTGTCATAACTTTTGATATACCGCCCCGGGCTGTTCTTCGGCCGGAACACCCTGTACAGCTTCTGGAAACACGTCAGGAAAAAATCAGAAAGCTGGAAAAAATGGGGGTTGATACAGTGGTGTTTATACATCCTACCGTGGAAGTGCTTTCAGAAACGGCGGAGGATTTTATGCAATCACTGGCCGGCATATCCGGGTTGTATGGTATTGTCTGCGGAAGCAATTTTACTTTTGGAAGACATGCAGCAGGAAGTACTTCCATGCTTTCTGCCTTTTTCTCCGGCAGGGGAATCAAAGTGAAGATTGTACCGCTGACGACAAGTCCGCTTCTTGGAGGCCGGGAAGTTTCCAGTACAGTGATAAGGAAACTGATTGGACAGGGACGTATCGGGGTGGCTAATCAGCTTCTTGGGGAAGAATACACCATAACAGGCACAGTGGCTCATGGATTTCGACGCGGTCACGATGTTACCGGTGTGCCTACGGTCAATCTGGAGACGGATGGGAACTGCGTGATTCCATCTGATGGGGTATATGCGTCCAGAATCCTTATAAAAGGCGTGACCCATGCCTCTATTACCAATATAGGGACTAATCCGACTTTTGGTAACCAGGCGAGGACTATTGAAACCTTTATACTGGATTTCCATCAGGAAATTTATGAAAAAGAGGTTATGCTTTCCTTTGTAGAACGTATACGGGGAGAAATCAAATTTCCTTCTGTGGAGGCACTGACAACGCAGATTCAACGGGATGTAGAAATGGCAGAAAAACTGCTGAATAAATAAGAGGACAGGAAGCTATATGGGCCTGAATGGGCGGATATGGCTTCCTGTCTTTTAATTTCTTCCGGAAGAATGATGAGGCCAACAGGATATATATCGCCTTAGAACGGAAAGATGGATAATAACATGCTGGGACATTTTCATTTGTGGTCTATTAGGACATTATCATTTTTTGAATCATAAAAATGGAAATATAATATTTTCAAACATTGACATATTTAAGAATAAGAATTAAAATATGTGAAATCAACTTTTATGTGTATCATTAAATAATCAGAGTTATAGCAGGCAGAGTCTGAACCGTTTGCAATATGTAAAAATTGGGGCATCTGTAAGCGACTCCGGTAGGAAGTGCGCAGAAGTTGGTATATGATCGCTGGCAGACAGTGATGTTTTTTCCACATATTTGCTGTATATATTATTGTAAAGGAGAGATGTATTATGGCAGTTCGTTTTTCTAACACCATGTTATCTTTAAAGCCGTCTGATATCGGTCCATTACTCGCAATTATCGCGCAGCCAGACATTATTTCCTTTGCAGGCGGACTTCCGGCTCCACAGACCTTTCCACTTAAGGAACTGACAGAAGTAGCAGTTAAGGTAAGAGAACAAGATGGTGCAGGTGCTATGCAGTATGGTCCTTCCCTGGGATATATGGGACTGCGTAAAGCCATTGCTGACCGTATGAACAGAATGTATGTACCTATGGGTATGGAAGCTGTAGACCCAAAGAACATTATTGTGGTTACCGGTTCTCAGCAGGGGCTGGATATGACAGGACGTATCTTCCTGGACAAGGATGATGTAGTTCTTATTGAAAGTCCATCCTATATGGGAGCTATTGATGCTTTTGCATTGAACAGACCAAGATTTATTGAAGTACCGACCGATGACCAGGGAATGATTCCGGAAGAATTGGAAAAGATTCTTCAGAAGGAACCAAAAGTAAAGTTCATTTACCTGATTCCGAATTATCAGAATCCAACCGGAATCTGCATGTCTCTTGAAAGACGTAAAAAATTCATGGACGTAGTAACTCGTTACGATATCCCGGTATTTGAAGATAATCCGTATGGGGATCTTCGCTTTGAAGGTGAAGAAATCGCGCCACTTATCTCCATGGATCCGAAGCATCTGGTTATTTACTCCGGCACTTTCTCCAAGACACTTTGCCCGGGCATGCGTCTGGCATGGCTGGTAGCCAGAGACGATATCATGAAGCAGCTGGACCGTGTAAAGGGCTCCACTGACCTGGCAACACCGTCTGTGACACAGCGCGAAGTGGCCATGTATATGACCAACTATGATTTTGAAGGCCATGTACAGGATAACTGCAGACTTTACGCACATCGTCGTGATGTAATGTGCAATGCCATAGATAAGTATTTCCCGGCAGAAGTTAAGCACACTTATCCACATGGCGGGCTGTTTCTGTGGGTAGAACTTCCGGAAGGCTGTGATTCCCGTGACCTGTTCAAGTATGCAATTGAAAAGAAGGTTGCTTATGTACCAGGGGATGCATTCTTCCCAGTAAGCGGAAAGAGAAATTTCTTCCGCCTGAACTACTCCTACACCGAAGACGATGTAACAGAAGAAGGCATCAGAAGACTGGCTGAAGCCCTTAAAGAATACCTGGCATCCAGATAATCTGACATACAGAGAAAATGAAAAGGCTATGATTTTTCATAGCCTTTTTTATTGGTAAAATCTGCTGGAAGTTTACCTGGTTTGTTATAATGTCTTTAGTGGAGGTGCAGATATGCCAACCAGAAAACGAAGAAACAGCAGAAAAACAGGATTCCATAAATTCTTCTGGGGGATTCTTTTAGCGGGGGCTGCATTGACGGCAGCCTGCTATTTCCCTTCACCGGATGACAGAGAAGCTGCACCGGATTCAGAAGAAAAAGGGATAGAGATACAGAGTGTTCCAAATGCCCCGGATATTCCGCAGCATGGAGAGCCAAAGGCACAGGATAGTCAGGCAGATGTGGATTCAGAACATAAGGATACGGATACGAATAAGACCAGTCTGGAAGAAAAGGTCAGAGAATTCACAAGCCAGACGGTAAAAGCGGCGGAAAAGCAGGTCAGGAAAACCACAGGAAATGCCTTCTCTGAGAAAAAATCACCGAGTTCAGGTTCGTCATCGGCTAAAGCCGTAACGCCGGATGGAAAAAAGACACAGAACAGAGTGAATCTTCCAGCGGATGGAAAGGTTCGCCTGGCGGTATGCATTGATGATGCAGGTAGAGATCTCAACAGCCAGCGAGTATATGAAGGACTGGGGATTCCGCTTACACTGGCGGTTATGCCTAACGAGCCGCATACATCAGAAGCAGCTGCAGAATGGAAATCGAAGGGGATGCCGGTGATTATCCACCAGCCAATGGAAAGCGTTTCTGGTAAGGGAATGGAAAAGATTGTAATTAAGGATTCCATGTCAGATGAACAGATTCGCAGTCTGATCCGTCAGTCCATACAGCAGATCCCTCAGGCATCGGGAATGAATAATCATCAGGGGTCAAAGGCCACTACAGATAAGCGGGTTATGAAGATTGTGATGAGTGAGCTGGCGTCCAGAAACATGTTTTTCTTCGACAGTGCCACTAATACCTATACTGAGGCGGATAAGGCCGCAGCACTTTATCATGTTCCTTATGCCCGGAATAATCTTTTTGTAGATAACTCATCCGATGTAGATGCTATATGCCGAATGATACAGAAGGGAGCCGAAAGGGCAAGGAAAAACGGGAGTGCTATTATTATCGGACATTGCCGCCCTAATACGGCCGCTGCATTTAAGAAGATGGTGCCTAAGCTGAAGGCAGAAGGTATTGAATTTGTATATTTATCATCACTTACAGGAAAATAACTAATGAATGAGAAAACGAAACGACTGATACTTATCACCGGCGGAACTTCCGGGATTGGGCTGGCAGCAGCCGCATGTGTATCCAGAGATGGGTACACACCGGTTCTGCTTGGGAGGAATCCGGAGCGGGGGCGGGAGGCAGAACGAAAGGTTCAGGGAAGCCGATATATTCCCTGCGATGTCACCAGCACGAAGGATATCAATCGGGCGGTAAAAGAAGCAGAAGCTATGGGGCGGATAGAAGGTCTGGTGGCTGCAGCTGGACAATACGCAGAAGGTCTTGTTGAAAATATTCGGGATGAGGACATGGAGAATCTGTTCCGGGTAAATGTCTTTGGCGTTATTGCCGCTGTGAGAGCCGTTATCCCTGTGTTCAGAAAATACGGCAGGGGAAGTATAGTGGTTGTTTCATCGGATGCAGCTGTGCAGGGAAACATACAGGGAGGACTTTACAGTGCAACGAAAGGAGCGGTTACCGCCTTTGCCAGATCCGCTGCGTTGGAACTCGCTGTAGAGAAAGTGCGGATCAATGTGGTTTGTCCTGGGGATATAAAGACGCCTTTGTTAAAACGGCAGTTTGCTGCCTATGGGGGAAGTGAAAAGGAAACCGCAGAATTGTATCCTTTGATGCGTATAGGCCGGCCGGAAGAAGTGGGAGAGGTTATTTCTTTCCTTTTGTCAGACCGAGCTTCCTTTATGACAGGCAGTGTAGTCATGGTTGATGGCGGATTAACTGACTGGTAGTGGCCGATAATCCATGGCAGAAGGCGCGCAGAATCGAATAAGTTTATTTATCTGTGTGGTATAATATAAAAAATAATAGATATCAGTAACAATTACCAGGGAGGGGTTCACTATGGAAGAGAATAAAAAAGTACAGGTGCCGGAAGAAAAATCTCCAGTAGTCAGACCAAAAGCAGAGGCTGTGGTGAAGGAACCGGCAGGCCTTCCACTGGAAGTGAAACCTGCGGCAGACACTGCTTCTGAGGCGTCAGCTGCTGATGCGGGAAATACTCAGGAATGCCCTCCGGAGCCGCAGACGAAAACATCGTCTGAAGAGACAGCAAATCCAAAACACACAGTAGTATCGGTAGAAAGCCCGGTGGCTGAAGTGGAAGTAGAAGTGGTTGATGACCGGGATAAGCAGGCGGATGAGCTTATTCGCTGGGGTGCAGCCAGAGCAGGGGTGATTGTACTGACTCCGGTTCTGGGGACGGCAGCGCTGATAGCCAATGAAGTGTATATGATCAGCCGCATTGGCAGTATTTATGGAGAAACCGTAACTCATAAGTCAGTGCTGGCATTTATGGGGTCTCTGGGCGGCACAGTTCTTGGGAACCTGGCAGCAACGCTGATTCCTCTGCCGTTTATGCAGATGCCGATTGCGGTATCGGTTACCTTTGGTATCGGTAAGGCAGCTCAGCGCTGGATCAAGGATGGTCAGCCGGATAATATTAAGCCGTATATTGATATTTTTGAAATGGAAAAGGCAGAAGGAAAAGCTTCTGCTGAAGCGTTGGAGAATAATCCTGGTAAGGATATCCCGCTGGGCGATGAAAAAGCGGATTTCACACAGGAACTCAAGAGAAATATCAAGAAATTTTATCCGGTAAAGGCTCATAGATTATTCAATACATTGACGGATAATCTGGAAGATGCTGTCAGTGATGTGGCAGACAAGGCAGAAGAAACACTGCGCCGTGCCGGTGTGACAGATGAACAGATGGATTCGGCAAAATATACCGCTATGGCGGCCAGAGAAGTAACGGAAGAAACTGTAAATCAGGTCTCCCGGGATGTTAAGATTGCAGCCAGAATCAAAGCGAAGGAACTTTCCCGCGATGCAGTTATTAAAGCCAGACTGCTGAAAGAGCAGGCAGAGCTCAAGGTGGAACTCATGAAAGCCAGAGCTGATGCGTTAAAGGCACAGGCTATGGTTAAGGAAATTGAAGCCAGAGTTCGTGCAAAACAGGCTAAGGCTGCTGCCTTGGAACAGATGGAAGCGGCAAGAAAGCAGGCAGAAGGGCTTCGTGATGAAGTGAAACGAAGGACGGATGCCGCACAGGCTAAGGCGGAAGAAGTTTCCGGAAAGATTAAAAACTCTGCCAGTGAAGCAGAAGAAAACATCCGCCAGGCAGCCAGTGATTTCCGTTCCCGTGTAGAAGAGAAGGCTGCTTATTACAGAGAACAGGATAAGGCAGAACAGGCCAGGGCCGGAAAAGCAGAACCGGAAGAGACAACAGCTCCGGAAGACCAAAAGGGAGAAGACAAAGAATAAGTCTTTGAACTGGTGAAACGGTGCGAAAAAAGATACAATGGGATTCCACTGTATCTTTTTTATTTATGAACAAAACCGGTGGAGAGCGGATTCATTCACAAAGAATATGTTGTGTAGTAAAATGAAAAAATATGGAGGAATAATAAGAATGTATACCTATAGAAGACGTGTTCATTATTATGAAAACGATGGAATGCAGGTAGTACACCATGCCAATTATGTACACTGGCTGGAGGAGGCCCGGGTGGAGTATCTCAGAGAAGGAGGTATTCTGCTCAATGATCTGACGGCTGCGGGCATTGTGTGTCCGATTCTGGAAGTTAATATCAAGTATATAAGTTCCGCACGAAATGATGATGTGGTGCTGGTAAAAACATGGCTCCGTGAGCTGAACCGGGCTAAAATGGTATTTGAATATGAAATATATCGGGAAGGTACAAATGAACTGTTATGCAGAGCCCGCACACTGGGGGGCGTATCCCATGCCGATACAGGACATCTGACCCGATTGCCGGCAGCTACAATTGCCAGACTGGCAGAAATATCTGAAGGAGACAGAAAGTAATGGATAATCGACCAATCGGAATTATGGATTCCGGAGTGGGCGGGCTGACAGTAGCCCGGTATCTGAAGAAAAAATACCCAGATGAAGGAATCGTCTTTATCGGGGATACGGCGCATAATCCGTATGGAGATAAAACAAAGGACGAAATCACGACACTGGCGTCGTCCCTTCGGGATTACCTTCTGAAAAAACAGGTCAAGATGATTATTGTGGGATGCAATACGATTTCTTTTAACGCGGCTCCCTCATTCTTTGACTGTGAAGTGCCTGTAGTACGCATGAGTCTGAACATGCCAGCATTAGACGGAGTGAAAGAAGTGGCTGTACTGGCGACACTGGCTACCATTGCCACCCATCGCCATAAGCATCTGATTCATGAAAAATATCCATGGATTCAGGTACATGAACTGGGATTTCCAGGACTGGCCCATGCCATAGAGATGGGAGAAAGCCGGGAGTCCATGGAATCCATTGTCCGCAGGGGCGTACAGGAAACCGGGGCGGAAAATACGGAATATGCCTTTCTGGCATGTACACATTACCCGCTGGAAAAAGAACTGATTTCCAGATATCTTCCGCATGCGGCGTTCTGGGATCCAGCGGAAGTCACTGTGGAAGAAGGCATGAACCTGCTGAAATCGGGCCATCAGCTGGCGGGAACACCGCAGCCGGATCAGTTCTGTTTTACCGCATCGGGCGGCACGGCCGATACGCTTGTTAAAAGTATTTTTGGCAGTGCGGCACATGCTGAAACGGTGGACACTGGAGAATAACCTATGATCTATACGATTCTTGAAACCATAGCGGCGTCGTTGTTCCTCATATGCCTGGGATTTATCGCCTACTGGATTTTTCGCTGGGTTCAGGGGGACTGTGAGTTTCGCGTCGTTACGCGAAGACAGTCACGGGCTGTGGCAGAGAGTCTGTCGCACACGCAGGCCGTCCTTTCCTTTACGGTGCCTGTCATCAATGAAGGGAAGCAGAAGGGCATCCTTATGGATGTCATAGCCCGTGCCTGCCTTCCGGCGGAGCAGTATGATGCGCTGCAGGTATATGCTCAGGTTACCGATCAGAGACATCCGCGGACGGATGGTTACTGGAAGGCCGTAACGGTGCATAAGGGGCGAATGGTAGGGCTCCGCATAGTAGTGACGCTGAAAAGCGTCACAGGAGATGTAATAAGAAACTGTGAAAGAATCCCTGATGTTCCGATAGATATCATTTATCAGGCCATGGGCCGCGGAGAATGGTATTACGCCAAGGACAGAGTCTATCTGACTGGCGCGGATATCTGGAATGCGCTGCATGAGTACAGAGGAGGCCGATGGTAATGGCAGAACTGATGGTTGTACCGGTAAGTACGTCTGTGCTTACATCGGCGGATACATGGGAGACCATCATTTCATCCTGTGTGGGGACGGTTCATCCAGAGGATGTAATCTGCCTTACCGGAGAAGCGGCAGCGATTATGCAGAACCGGTATATACGTCCAGAGGAAATGCAGCCTGGATTTCTGGAGCGGTTTTTCTGCCGTCTTCTGCCGGAAGATGATCCATTCAGCAATCTGTACGTTATGGCCTCGGCTATGGCGGCGGCAGGGAAATGGAAAACCATTTTATGGCACATCATAGGTCGTCTCTGTGCGCTTGCAGGATATGAGGACGTGTTTTTTATTCACTGCCCGAAGGCTGATTTTTCCTGCGCTGTGACTGAGGCTCTCCCGCCTTACGATAAATGTATTATCTACAGGCCATTTCCTGTGAAGAAACTATGTGAGGAGATTGTGGAGCGGGTTGGAGCTTATGGTGCGGTTATAGTGGAAACCAGAGAATGGAAAAAAGTAACTATTCTGGGGACCAGCCGGAAGGTTTCTGCCAGAAAGGCAGCACATATCCTGGCGAAAGCCCCGTTCTCTTCAGGAAAACAGTATATCCCCATGGCCATCATAAGAAATTACGTACAGGGATAAAAAAACAGGGAATGATGAAATATCAGATTCATCATTCCCTGTTTTTGAATGGACAGGCAATAAAAAAACCGGTAAATACCGGTCTTTTATCTGCAGATTATAAAGATCTGTCAACTTTTCCAGAACGAAGGCAGCGGGTGCAGACATTCAGTCTTGTTACCTTGCCATCAACCTTAGCACGAACTCTCTGAATGTTCGGTTTCCAGGTTCTCTTGGTCTTCAGATGAGAGTGGGATACGTTCATACCGGTTGTGGTCTTCTTCCCGCAGATTTCACAATAATTAGCCATGTTCTACACCTCCTTGCGCTTCCGCGATTGCAACATTCATAATATAGCATAAAATACTTGCACTGGCAAGCGTTTGTATTTGCTTTATCGGTAGAATTATAATATAAAGAATCAGAAGATAAGTCAAGATATTTAATTTTCTACAGGGATGGGGACTTTTTTATATAATAATGCCCTGTGTATTCTTAACAGGAGAATCCTATGGAATTAAAAGACAAGGTGACAGCGGTTAAGGGCGTGGGGCCTAAGATGGAAGAAAAGCTGGGCCGTCTGGGAATCCATACAGTGGAAGATCTGATTTCTTATTTTCCAAGGAAATATCAGGACTGGACGGATATCACCCCCATGGATGCGCTGGATACAGAAGATGAACACGTGGTATACGGGCGTATAGTGGACGTGCGGGAGGTGAGACCCAGACCGCGGCTCTCCATTATAACCGTGGTACTTACCGACGGGCGGGGGGCTGTTAATCTGACCTATTTCAATCAGCCATGGAAGCGTCAGGCATTTGACCGGGGACAGGGAATACTTGCCTATGGCAAAGTGGAGTATGTCTACGGAAAATATCAGATGTCCAATGCGGAAACCATATCGGCCAGGCCGGAAGAAATCCAGTCCCTGAAAAAACTGGTTCCGGTATATCCGCTGACTGAAGGTATACGGCTGCAGCAGATGCAGAAAATGATAGCCTATGCTTTACAGCATATGGATACGATAGAGGAAAATCTTCCGTCCCGGGTGAGGATGAAATACCATCTTATGGAAAGGAAAGAAGCGGTTTATGCCATGCATTTCCCGCGAAGCTGGGAAGAACAGAAACGGGCCCGGTACCGTCTGGCCTTTGAGGAGCTGTTCTTTATGCAGGCTGGCATATGGCTCCTCCGGAAGAAAAGGAAACAGGGACATACAGGCATCAAATGCTCGCCGGATGGAAAGCTGATGCTGTCAGTGATGAAGAATATTCCTTTTGAGCTCACGGATGATCAGAAACAGGTCCTTGTGGATATAGAAAGCGATATGGAAGGGCTTGTGCCCATGCAGCGGCTTATACAGGGGGATGTAGGCAGCGGAAAAACAGTCATCGCTGCACTTGCACTGGCCAAAATTGTTGAAAACGGATATCAGGGAGCACTGATGGCGCCGACAGAAATTCTGGCGGCACAGCATTATAAGACCCTGTCAGAACTGTATGATGAGACAGGGATACGCACAGAACTGCTGACCGGTCAGACCCGGGCATCGGAGAAAAAGGAAATCCTTTCCCGTCTGGCCAGCGGGGAAATCGATATCCTGGTCGGTACGCATTCTCTGATAGAAGATCCGGTGGAATTCACACATCTGGGGCTGGTAGTGACAGATGAACAGCATCGGTTTGGCGTAAAACAGAGAGAACGGCTGGAGACTAAAGGGGATAATCCACATATACTGGTCATGACCGCTACACCGATTCCCCGGACTATGGCCTTATCCGTGTATGGAGATTTGGATGTGTCCTCCATCCGGCATCTACCGCCGGGAAGACAACCGGTGGGGACATATGCAGTGGGGAGAAATATGCTGGCGCGTATTTACCGGTTTATGAAAAAGGAAATGAATATGGGGCACCAGGTATACGTGGTCTGCCCGCTTGTGGAGGAAAGTGAAAAGGCGGATCTGGCAGCGGCAGTTTCTGTGTATGAGGAACTCCGGACGAAGCAGTTTCCGGAATTCTGCCTGGGGCTTGTGCATGGACAGATGAAAGCCAGAGAAAAAGATGAGGTAATGGAAGCCTTTGTACAGGGCAAAATTCAGATGCTGGTGGCAACCAGTGTAATTGAAGTAGGGGTTAATGTACCGAATGCCACCATCATGTTTATATATGGTGCTGACCGATTTGGTCTGTCTCAGCTTCATCAGCTGCGTGGACGGGTAGGGCGCGGCAAGGCTAAATCCTACTGTATCCTGTATTCTGACAATACCAGCGAAGCCGCAGAATTCCGTCTGTCCCTCATGACGAAGATACAGGATGGATTTACTCTGGCGGAAAAAGACCTGCTTCTGCGCGGCAGCGGAGAATTCTTTGGTACCAGGCAGCATGGTATGGACGATCTTAAGGTAGCGAATGTAATCAGAGATCTGCCCATCCTGGAAGAGGCACGGAAAGCCGCCAAGGAAGAAATCAGCCATGGGCTGGACGTAAAGGAAGAACTGGCCCGTCGTTTTCATGGGGAATTCTTCTCAAGGATCTATCATTGATGATTAACCGGAGGGCAGCCGACATATGCATTCAGATTCTGTGTTATGATATAATAAGTGAATTATGAAACGGAATTTCTGTTGTAATGCTGCCTGTTTTGTTTTAAAATGATAAACAGGCATTTTATGACGTAATAACACAGAATGTCTGATTTTTGTTGTCTGTAGAAGACAGAAATCAGCACAGAACAGCAGGGTTGACTTTATCGTAGTAAGAGAAGGATTCATATCTTTGAAGGATGCACTGGACCTTACGATAAAATAGTATATGTAGTGTTGAATACAGACTGATTACTGTATATTGATATAAAAGGACTTATGAACAAAAAACAATTGTATTCCATTCATGAAGTTATGGGGATTCCCATAGCGGCTTTGCGTATGAGTGATGCCGTTCAGGCATGTGTCGCCTTTATGCAGGAGCCGGGAGTTCATCTCGTGGCTACGGCTAATGCGGAAATGATTATGCTTGCACAGCAGGATCATGAACTGGCTCATGTACTCAGGGACGCTGAGCTCGTAGTTCCTGATGGAGCCGGTGTACTCTGGGCAGGGGAAAAACTGGGATTCCGTTTTCCTGAAAGAGTAACAGGAGCCGATCTGGCACATGAACTGTTACTGCAGTCCGGAGCGCATGACTGGCCTGTATATTTCCTGGGAGGAGCTCCTGGTGTTGCGGAAAAGGCGGCTCGCCATTTTTCTGCGCAGTATGGGGATTTTCCTGTGGCAGGTATTCATGACGGATATTTTGATGACATTGAAGAAGAAAGAATAATAAAACAGATCCGGGACAGTGGAGCCAGACTGCTGCTGGTAGGCATGGGTGTTCCCAAGCAGGAAAAGTGGATCTATGCCCATAAACAGGAATTAGGAAATCTGGTTGCTGTAGGAATTGGCGGCGTCTTCGATGTCATGGCAGGAAATTTAAAACGTGCGCCTCTGTGGATGCAGAAACATCGGCTGGAATGGGCGTACCGTCTGTATTTACAGCCCAGTCGTATTGGACGTATGCTTGCCATTCCTAAATTTATGGTGGCTGTCAGAAAATGGAAAAGGGAGACGAGAGGTTAAATGCTGAAAAAACCGTTAATCCTGCATGAGGGATATCCCTTTATTGCCGGAGCTCTGTTGATTGCCGTTATTCTGGCATGGGCCGGACATATATATGTGGCGGTAATCCCTTTTGTTCTGTCATGTTACTTTACATTCTTTTTCAGATGTCCTGACCGGAATAACCGTATTCCTGAAGGAGAGGATATTCTGGTTTCTCCTTCCGATGGTACCGTAATGGCAGTAGAGAAGGATGTACAGGAAGATACGTTCCTTGGACAGAAATGTCATAAGATTACGATTTTTCTGTCATTGTTCAATGTACATGTAAACCGTGCGCCTATGGAAGGCCGGATTCAGTATCAGTCCTATACACAGGGGCGTTTTCTTCCAGCGTATAAAGATACCGTGGGATTTGAAAACGAAAGAGGAGCCATTGGTATTGAAGGAAAACACCGGTCAATTCTTGTTATTCTTATAGCCGGAATTCTGGCGCGCCGGGTGGTATCCTGGAAGAATCTGGGGGACACGGTGAAAAAAGGGGAACTGTATGGGATGATTAAGTTTGGATCCTGTACTGAAATATATATTCCTGGGGATGTTGATATTTGTGTCAGAGAAGGCGATGTCCTTCGCGGTGGATTGTCAGTGATTGGGAGGCTCAAGTAATTGAATAAATCATGGATTGCTAACGGTGTAACCGCTCTTAATGGTTTTTTTGGCGGATTAAGTATGATGTTTTCTCTGAACGGAGATTTTAATACGGCCGCTGCCTGCATTGTGGCAGCCGTTGTCGCTGATGCCCTGGATGGAAGGACCGCCAGAGCCCTGGGGACAGCAGGTCCGCTGGGAGTGGAACTGGATTCCCTTTGCGATGATATCTCCTTTGGCATCGGGGCTGGTGTGCTTATTTACGCATATCAGCTTCACAACCTGGGAATCTGGGGAATGATGGCCTGTGCGCTTCTTGGTACGCTTTGTGCATTTCGACTGGCCAGATTCAACGTAAAGAGCGATGTGGTACATGGGTATTTTGAAGGACTTCCCTGCCCGACCACCGGAGTTATCATTGCTTCTTACGTCATGAGCGGTGTCCGCATCTGGGACTGGCTGGCCTGTGCATTCGTTGTACTGCTGGCATTCCTTATGGTCAGTGAGGTACACTACCCGGACAATAAAGGGGCCAGCGCTGATCAGCTGCATGCGAAGGCACTCTTCATATGCCTTGCCATGGCAGCCGTATGCATTATCCTGGAATGGACAACATGGGCAGCAGCTATTTGTGCAGGCTATATCCTGTTTGGTATGTTAAATACCTATATGAATAAGAGAAAGATGCAGCGTCGTGCAAACAGGCGCAGAAGACAGATCAGAGAAAAATACGAAGAGGAGTAACGATGTCTCATTATTTGGATTTAGTCATGATTCCTGCTCAGCTGGTCATTGCATTCTTTACAGTGTATTATTTTATAATCGCTGTAGCCGGCATGTGGCATAGAAAAGAGAAGAATCTGGCTGCACCAAAAAATAAATTCGCCATAGTCATTCCCGCCCATAATGAACGTATGGTTGTCGGGGATTTACTGGATAATTTAAAATTGCTCAAATATCCGAAAGAACTGTATGACATATATGTCATAGCGGATAACTGTACGGATGATACGGCTAAAATTGCTGCCAGTCATGGGGCGAATGTCCTTGTCCGCTTTAACAAAGAGGAAGTAGGGAAGGGGTATGCCATGGACTGGGCATTTCCCCAGATTTTCGCATTGAACAAAGGGTACGACGCGTTTTGTGTGTTTGATGCGGATAATCTGGTACACCTGGATTTTCTTTCCGTTATGAATAACCGTCTGGAAAAGGGGCAGAAAATCATGCAGGGGTACCTGTCGGCAAAGAATCCAACGGATACCTGGGTGTCCGGAACATTTGCCATTGCTTTCTGGACTATCAACCATCTGTGGCATCTGGGCAAATACAATCTTGGACTCTCTACCGCGCTTGGCGGTACCGGGATGTGTATTGCCGCTGATGTAATCCGGAAATATGGATGGGGATGCGATTGTCTGACAGAAGATATGGAATTTTCCATGAAATGCCTTACCCATGGAATCCGTACCTGCTGGGCTCATGACGCGATTGTCTATGATGAAAAGCCATTAACCTTTATGGCTTCATGGAGACAGCGCAAACGCTGGGCACAGGGGCAGTTTGACTGTGCGGAACGATATATTCCCCGTCTGTTCAAGGCGGCGATTCAAAAAAAGAGTTTCATGATTCTCGATGGGATTATGCAGCTTCTGCAGAATTACTTTCTGCTGTTCTCTACCGCTGTGGGGATTATGACCTATATCAACATATTCCATCCATGCTTTACCATGATTTTATATAACGATGTACTGGTTCCCCGACAGTTCTGGACGGTTATTGGTACTATCCAGTATATACTTCCGCTTATTGTGCTCCTTCAGATTGAAGTACCACTCAAAATCTGGTTTTACTGGCTCTTATATCCACTGTTTATGTATTCATGGATTCCGGTAACTTTCCTGGGATATCTGGACAGACATAAGAAAGGGTGGGTACATACCATTCATACGAGAAGTATGCATTTTGAACAGGCATCTTTGACCCGAAAGAAGGAAATAGACAGGTGAAAAGAATACATATCCTTATGACCAATGATGACGGATATGATGCGCCAGGGATTAAGGCCCTGGCGCTTGCTGTATCCGATTATGCCCGTGTGACGGTAGTGGCGCCGGACCGTCAGCGCAGCTCCTGCTCCAGCGGGCTCACACTCCGGCAGTTTCTTTCATGCCGTGAAGAAATGGGCTATGGGGAGCATATCCGCGTGTTTTCTGTGGGGGGAATGCCTGCGGATTGCTGTAAACTGGCACTGGATGGGATTCTGGCCCATGATATGCCGGATCTGATAGTATCCGGAGCCAACGATGGATTTAATATTGGCAGTGACTGTCTGTACAGTGGTACGGTAGCGGGGGCTATGGAAGGTTGCATGAATTCCATTCCATCAATAGCGGTTTCAGTTGAGCATACTGAGGACCTTTCATTTTTCCACAAAGCAGCAGCTTTTTCTTCCCAACTGATTTACAAGTTGTTTGTTCTGGGACATGCCAGAGGTATCTATAATCTGAATATTCCGGCCGATGCAGAATTTTCAGCGGAAAATGTCCGGATAACCCGACTGGGGCTGCAGATTTATAAAAATGTGATAAAGAAGATAACAGATAATGAGGGGAATCCAGGTTACTGGATTGGCGGGGAACCAGTTTTTGCTGAAGAACCGGCAGATACTGATTCATACTGGATTCGTCAGGGGAAAATTACACTGACTCCGATTACCTGGAACATGACAGATAGAAATCTGCTCGATAAAACATCAAAAATTATCAGCCATTCGGTTGACTGAATACCTATATAATGGTAAAATTAATTCTGTCAGTATACGCCGGAGTGACGGAATTGGCAGACGTAGCAGACTCAAAATCTGCCGATAGCAATATCGTGTGGGTTCAAGTCCCACCTCCGGCACCAATGTTAAAAGCGCGATGGAATCTGAGAAATCAGATCATCGCGCTTTTTGTTTTGCCATTATTTCAGTGGGATATTCATTCCATTTTGACTACAGGCTGAATATTTGATTCTGTTTTTCCATGGGGGTGCCTTACCGGGGGAAAGGGGAGGGTGGCCTGTTGAAACCTGACTATGAGCAATGGGAGTTTTTCTAGACATGTCACCTGATACAATAAAAATAAAAGGGAATCATATACAGGCAGGCGTATCAGGAAAGGAATGGTAATCATGGAATTTGATGATGTAATGACACTGGAAGAGGCTGCTGAACGATGGAAAAAGACATCCGATGCCCTGAGACAGAATTGCCTGGGGCGGGTTAAAAACGGATTCCGGAAAGGAGAGTATAGAAAATCAGGCAGAGTCTGGCTGGTTACACGGGCAGGGATGGAACGAGTATATGGAAAAGAGATAAGGGGAAAATAATATGGCAGATGAAAGGCCGCCAGTGAGGTCATCGGAGTTGACACTGCCGTATATCTGTTTCTATAATTAAAATAATTTCAATATGAAAGTGGGGATTATATGAATATAGATCAGATAGTCAATCAGGCAGAGCCGGAATTAATTGCCCTTCGAAGGCATTTTCATGAATATCCTGAATTGTCACAGCAGGAATTCAATACACTGGATTTTATAAAGCAAAAACTGGAATCCTGGGGAATTTCCTGTACTCAGGTTCCCAAGGGGGGAATTTTTGGCGTACTGGATAGCGGGAAGCCGGGGATTACCGTGCTGATGAGGGCTGATGTAGATGCCTTGCCTGTAGAGGAAAACAAAGAAAACCTCTCAACCGCCAGGTGCTGCATATCCCGGAATAAAGGGGTCATGCATGCCTGCGGTCATGATGGGCACATGGCCATGCTTATTACGGAGGCCCATATATTGGCCAGCCATAAGGAAGAATGGGATGGGAAGATTATCTTTATGTTTGAACAGGCAGAAGAAATGGGGAAACGCGGAATAGTACCACTGATGAACTATCTGGCGGATAACCATATTCATGTGGATACCTGTTTTGGTACACATGTCCTATGGTGCCTTCCTGCAGGGAAAGTGGCTATTCTGGACGGGGCGGCCATGGCAGGTGCCTTTTTCTTTAAGGTGAAGATTCATGGGCAGGGGGGACATGGATCACGACCGGATCAGGCATGCAGTCCTATTGAAGCCTTTATTTCGTTTGCTGCGGAAATCAGAAATTATCGGATGCTTCATGTGGATCCCGCACATAATCTTACTTTTTCTCTGGGGATGGTACAGGCAGGAGATACACCCAATGTCATCCCGTCAGAACTGACTTTTGCAGGGACTGCCAGAGTGCTGGATAATGAGGATGGTCTGAAGTTCAGAAAAGCATTTTTTGAACGGTTAAATGATTTCTGTTCCCTTTATGGATGCTCGGCTGAAATTCTTACCGATCAGTATTATCCGGTAACGGTTAATTACACGCCCTGTGTAACACTGGCGCGGCGAGCCATATCTTCTGCTTTTGGAAATTCCTGTATGGACAATGCGATTTTGCCATGGATGGCCTCCGAAACCTTTTCTGCAACAGAATCCTTATACCCGGGAGTATTTTTCTTCACCGGGATTCAGAACCTTGAAAAAGGATGTGGTGCTCCACATCATACAGACCGGTTTGATATAGATGAAAAAGGACTGACTGCCGGAGTTAAATGCGCATTAGCCTATATCCTTGCTCTGCTTCGGGAAAAGCCTGATTTTAAAGGATTCACCCCTGGAGACAGGAAGAGCATACTTCAGCTAATGTAAACAAAATAAAGATAACAACAGAATCCGGATATTCCTGTAAAAGGGAATATCCGGATTTTACATTAAGAACCTTTGCCAGGCGAATACTCGAAAGGTGTAGATAATATATGTTACAATATTATGATAAAACCTGATTTTATATTTAACTGGGAGGATTAAAATAAATGACTTCATTTGCAGCTCTTGGTGTTATTCCTGCACTTACCGAAGTACTGAACAAACAGGGGATAAAAGTTGCTACTCCTGTACAGGAAAAAGCCATTCCTGCCATATTTAAAGGGAGAGATGTAATAGCCAAATCTCAGACCGGCACAGGAAAGACACTGGCCTATCTTCTTCCTCTCGTGCAGCGTATTCAGACGGAACGGGACGAAGTACAGGCGCTGATTCTGACGCCGACCCGTGAATTGTCCAAACAGGTCTTTGATGTGTTGAAATCGCTGGCTTCCGTACGTGGGGTGGACGCGGCGGATGTCATTGGCGGACGTACAATCGAAAATCAGATTCAGAAGCTGAAGAGAAATCCACATGTTATCATTGGTACTCCGGGAAGACTGCTGGATCATATCCGTCGCCGTACATTGAATCTGAGCGCCGTAAAAATGGTTATACTGGATGAAGCGGATCAGATGCTGGCTGCCGGATTCAGAGAAGATATCGAAGCCCTGGTGGATCAGACTCCTAAAAAGCGCCAGTTCATCCTGCTGTCCGCTACCATGACGGAGGATACTGTCCGGCTGGCGCGGAAATACATGACCAATCCGGAGCGTATTGACGTGGCAGAAAAGGAAACGGCGTCCACAGTAGAACAGCGGATTTATGAAACGACAAAGGAACATAAGCTTCCTCTGCTGATCAGACATCTGAAAGAAATGAATCCGTTTATGAGTGTTGTTTTTTGCAATACAAAGGATGAAGCCCATCGTCTGGCTGAACGTCTGGCTGAAGAAACGGATATTGTGGTGGAAGAACTCCATGGGGATATGAGCCAGGGACAGAGAAACCAGGTAATACGCCGCTTTGAAAAAATGGAAATCCAGGTACTGGTGGCATCTGATGTGGCAGCCAGAGGTCTGGATGTCGAGGGGATTACCCATGTCTTTAATTTTGGGATTCCAAGAAATCTCGAATATTATGTTCACCGTATCGGAAGAACCGGCAGAGCGGGTACACATGGTATCGCTATTACCTATGTTACCCCGGAAGACGGAGCCCTTCTCCGACGTCTGGAAAAATCGATTCATGAAACCATAACCCGTTATGATGAAAAAGGCCGCATAAGACGTGTACGACAGGCACGCCCGAAGAAAAAAGTAGTGGTACCTGGAATGTACAAACCTACTAAGAAAAAGGAACATAAGGCACTGGGACACAGAGGCCGGGATATGCGTAAACGTGTAAAGAAGGACAAGACACAGCCTCAGGGTCGTCGTGGCAGAAGAGGATAATGGAAAAGGGGTTGGGAATTCATGGAAAATAAATATGTTGAATTCGCAAAGCTGGTAGCATTATTTCTGGCGGTCGTATTGCCGGTTCCGGTTATCGGGTATATTATTCATACTCCGGCATCGATTACCATATCCTATCTGAGCTTTGTTATTATCGGCCTGGTATTCCCTTTCTTCTGGTATATGGCACAGAAAAAAGGATTTGGACAGGAATACAGAGCCTATCGGTCAGTGGTACATGTTGTCCTGTGGATTGCATGTCTTCCGCTGCTGACTGCCGTTCTGTGGTACTATCTTCCGCAGATGGAACTGGCTTGGCGGCATGTCGGCTACTGGCTGGTTATTCCGGCTGTCCTGCTGATGACGGTCTATCTGGCCATCATTACCGCACTGGATCATTATGCGGTTTCTGTATATGCCCGTCTTATGGAAGCTCATAGGGAATTCCTGCGCATCTGGATGGCATGTACGTTCCTGATAGGTAGTATTCCGGGCATGGCCATTCTCAGCTTTTTTGGCCTGTATGCCCTGGGAGGCGGTGGAATTGATCCCGTATCCGGTGCTTATATCCTTATGTCACTCATGTGGTATGTGCTTTATATCAAGATTTTTATTGCCATGCTGGTTATGGGCGTATACCTGTTCTTTGCATTAAACGGGTCAAAACCATACAGGGCCACACAGGTTATCTTTACAGCCTCTATATGGCTCATCCTTATGTTTATTCCGTTTGTTATCTCTATCCGCATGCCATGGGAAGGAAACTGGAGAGCTTATCTGGATCCGGCTTACTTCTCTATGTTCCCATTTATTTCGGATATGTGGGTCCTGGCCATTGCACTCTGGAGCGGTCAGAAGATAACACAATGGATTTTTTCTGCCAAAGACGGAGATAAGTCAATATCCGGGCAGGATAAAAAATAAAATATGATATTTAGGACAGACGAAAGACTCATATCTGCCGGTATCCCTGGTGAACCGGACAATGAGGATAGCCGTTTGTTCTGGTTCGACCTGCATCCGGAAGGAGCAGGAACGGAGGCATTATGGGAAAAGTAAATAGTGTAAACAGAAGTTTTATGAGCGTAAGACAGCTTTCTACAGCAGGTCTTCTTGTAGGGATTACTATATTTCTGGGCATATCCGGATATGGTTTTATTCCGCTTTTTGCAATAAATGCAACCATACTTCATATTCCAACGATTATTGGCGCTATGGCGGCAGGGCCTAAGGTCGGAGCCATGACCGGATTTTTCTTCGGCATGTTCTCTTTTATTCAGGCTTTTCGCTCACCGGCTGTGATGATGCAGTTCGCGTCTTCATATAATCCATTGTATGCATTGATTATATGTGTAGTGCCCCGGGTGGCTATAGGCTGGATTGCCTGGAAATTATTCCGGATACTTCCCGGTAAGTTGGCTGTGAGGGCAGGAGGTGCTGCGGTAATAACCACATTTCTTCATACCGTGATGTTTCTGTCATTGTTTTACCTCCTGGTGGGGGTGCCGTTTGCGCAGCATCAGGGAGTGTCTCCTGTGGCTGTAGCCGAGATGCTGGCAGGTATTGCCGGAGCTAATGGTATACCGGAAGCGATAGTTGCCGGGGTGATTACAGCACCTATCCTTTCCGCACTGTACAGGATAGGAAATCGTTAACGTTATATAAAATGAAAAACAGAGTGCAATAAAAAAAGGCCTGATGGCCTTTTTTTATTGCACTCTGTTACATTTCAGCCGCGCCGCGAAGACGGTCATCACATTTGGCGATAACATCGTCCGCATTGACTCCGGCCTTGCTGCACATTTCACCGATGGTGGTCTTCATGTCTGAAGGCATATCCAGGGCGAAGGACTGGAGTACAGCGAGAAGCTGCGGATATAAAGTCAGGATATCTTCGATAGGGGTGTCTTCAGAGATTACCTTTTTGTGATATTTATCAGCAATGTATTCATTCATTTCGCCAATGATTTCGAATACATCCAGTCCGTGGCTCTGTGCGCCCTGCCAGATGCTTTCATCATAGGAAACGAAACAGCCGACACAGGACATGCCGTATTCCATAAGGAAAGGAGCCATGTCCGGATATACCTCAATAACCTGCATGATATTGTGTTCTGGACGGACAAAATCCCCTTCCTTCAGAGGAAGTGAATTTCCATAGGAATCGTCTGCCATAGTATTGGCAGGGGAAGAATTGCCGGTATCCATGGCATTGCCCAGTACAGCATCACGGAATGCATCAAATCCCATTTCATGAATAAAATCCTCAAGAGGCTGGAACTGTTCATGGTTGAGATAGTAGGTGCAGGCTTTGACCATAATCTGCAAAGCATCTCCCGGGAACTGAGCAAAGGCAAAAAATGTCTTTTTGCCTACATACACATCCCAGCCGTCGGACATGCCGATACTGTGAATCGGCAGAGGAGCCTGGATGGTGCAGGTAAGGATACAGGATGGCCAGGAACCGAATGCAGAAAGACCTAAGGTCGGGAGCAGTTTGGGAATATCTTCCGCTGTGAGTCCACCTATGGTTGGGCGGTGTTTCTGATCCAGAGAAAAGGAGCCATGGTAAAGTGCAGCCGTCTCCTTCATCTTCTGTGTAAAGTCCTGACGCCCTTCATCAATGTCAGGAATAAAATCAATAACTATGGAAAAACTCAGATTATCAGCAGTCATTGCAATCTCCTTACTTAAATAAAGATGACTAATATAGTGTAGATTAAATGTACAATTCATTATAGCAAATGGACAGCTGTCCATAAAGCGGAATTTATAAAGAATTTCAGGAGATGAGGATATAGAAGGGAATTTTAGAAAAGGAGCGTGGGAACATTTGCCTGGAATTCTCGAAATGGAACAAAGGTGATAAAATAAGATTAAAGTAATTGGATATAATGCGTTCACAGAAAGAAGAGATACTATGCATCGATTCAGAAGGATAGCGGGAAGTGCAGTGCTTGCGGCTGCATTGATTACCGGAGGCATGGCGGTAGCAACACCAGTCGAAGTATCTGCGGCCAGCACTACGGAAAAGCTCATTTATGGGGCGGCGGCGCTTTTGCTGGTATCCCAGTACTATTCTAAGCTGGATGATCAGGGACAGGCGCAGTTTTATGAACAATGCAGGCGGCAGACCGGGGTGGACGAGAATCCAGCGGATAATAACCGGGTGCAGCGTATTTATCAGAGCCTGCGGGATACGGGAAGTGTTAAGCGTAATTACAAGGTTTATGTATCTCCTGATAAGGATTTTAATGCCTTCATGTCTCTTGGCGGGGTCATGTGCGTCAATAAGGGGGCACTGGATGTCCTGGACGATGATGAACTGGCCTATGTTATGGCACATGAACTGACACATGGGGAAAAGCGTCATTCTGTAGCCGGGGTAAAGAAACAGGTAGGGCTGGTGACAGCTGTGGATATATATTTGTCAGACAATCCTTCACTGGGTGCGCTCCTTCTTGGCAATATAGCCGCTAATTACGTATCCAATGCGGTTTTTACAAAAGATCAGGAAAAACAGGCGGATGATATCGGATTCGACTATCTTGTAGATGCCGGTTATAATCCCGGGGCAGCGGCTGCTTCCATGCAGGTGCTTTATAACAAGTATGGCAACTCTGCACCTTCCGGTATAAAGGCTGTTATAGCACCGGGAAATCATCCGGCAACATCCGACCGAATCAACAAGAATGTAAAACGCATGTATGAATATTCCAACCGGCATGTCAATGTTAAGGACGGATGGATTATAGTTAACGGAGATAAAACGTTCCAGCCGGCCGCCAGAGGCAGATATACAAAGGAAGAACGGACCTATCTATCAGCCGGCAAACTGGCCCGGCTGTTCCATGAACATAAGGCAGGAGATATGGTTCTCTCGGGGAATGAAATCTCCTGCGGAGACACTACAGTGTACACCGTGTCCGGAACAGAAGATGGAAACAGCATAGTGGACTCCCTTAATAAGGCCATTGCAAAAAATCCGGGAACTGATGATAAGGATGTATGGAAGGATTCCCTGAAGACGGCGGATACATCCAGTCAGAATAAAACAGCAAAAACCACAGTGACCAGCAGAAAGCTGATTGACCAGAATACAGCCGGTTTGTATCATAAGGGATGTGTATTTACACACTGACTTGGAAGGGGATACAAACAGGAAATGAAAAGACTGATGACATATGTTGCGGTGGTGGTTCTGCTGATACTGGTATCAATTGGCGTGCTGGAGTATATCACTCCGCCGCCGCCTCAGCCACCCAGATTTCCGGCTCCTCCGCCTGTGCATGGCACTTCAGCATCTCTGTTCTGGGCTAATCAGGATATAACACTGGCAGACAAAAACGGAGATCTGAAAATATATCCGGCAAGCACAACGAAGATGCTTACCTGCATTATCGCGCTGGAAGAAGGGCATGATAAACTGGAGCAGGAGGCGGTAATTACTCCTTTTGCGATGCATCAGGATGGAACCCTGGTAGGCATTACTCCAGATAAGCCGATTACGCTGCATCAGTTGCTGTATGGCATGATGCTGGTTTCCGGAAATGATGCGGCGGTAGCGGCAGCGGAAACGACGGGCGGCAGTTACAGCCGGTTTATACAGATGATGAATGAAAAGGCGGAATCTATTGGTGCCCGTCATTCCCATTTTAATAATGCGAATGGACTCACCGATCCGAATCATTATTCCACCGCTAATGATATGGCCAGGATTGGGGCCTATGCCATGAGAAACCCGAAGTTCAGGGAAATCGTGGGCATGAAGACCTATCCGATGCGGTTTAAGGATGGTTCGACACGAATCATCCGGAATCGAAATGAATTCCTTGAAAGTGGATTTTCCGGCGCCAATGGCATAAAGACCGGGATGACGGATGCTGCGGGCAAATGTCTGGTGGCATCCGCTATACGGAATGGGAATCTTATGGTGGTCAGTGTATACAATGATAATGCGCGCTGGCAGGATGTACAAAGCTGGCTTACCTATGGTTTTACCTGTGCGGAAGCATGGGACCGCTATCAGAAGGAACTGAAGGCAGAACCAATAGTATTCAAATGGGTTAACCAGGTAATGGGCAGGGAACCAAATGAGGAGCAGACGAAGAAAGTCCAGAAGACCGAAGTATTCAGCCTATAAAGTGAGTATTGCCATTGTCATACTCCTGTTTATTCTGATACTTGCTCCAAGGGTGTATCAGGTCTATGAATTACATGAGCAGATTACACAGGCGGAGCTGAGGAAGGAACAGCTGGTAAAGGAGAAACAGGAGCTGGACATGAAGAAAAAGGAATTGAATGATTCCCGTGTCATAGAGGATAAGGCCAGACATGAACTGGGACTGGTAAAGCCCTCGGAAGTTCCCTATGTGCCGTAAGGCAGGGGCAGATTATCTTAAACTCAGTGATTTGCGAATACTCATGAAGTTTCGTATAATGATATAAATTATTTATTTTCAAGGAGGATATATTTTTTCTCATGGCTTTAGAGGTCGGCAGCATCGTAGAAGGACAGGTTACAGGAATTGCCAGGTTTGGTGCGTTTGTGGAACTTCCTGAAAAAAAGACGGGCTTGGTCCACATATCTGAAATCGCAAATGAATTTGTAAGTGACATCAATGATTTTCTGAAGGTTAACGATAAAGTAAAGGTTAAGGTTCTTTCTGTTGATTCGAACGGCAAAATTGCACTTTCCATCAAACAGGCAATGAAAGACGAAAAAGGTACTGCTGCGAAGGGTCATGCCCATGAGCAGGACAATAAGGTACAGGCCCGGGGCCACAATCATCATGAACGGTTTTCACGCCATGATGAATCAAAAGGTCAGAAATTCCATGGAGGATTCCAGGCGAGACACCGCAATGATTCCGGCTCATTCGAAGACAAGCTGAATCGATTCCTGAAAGACAGCGATGAACGTCTGCTGGACTTAAAACGCAATGTGGAATCTAAGCGTGGCGGACGTGGTTCCCGGTGGTCTGACTGATTATAAAATTCAGAGAACGGAAATATATCTGTTTATATTGCATATAAGGGGCTTACAGGGAAATGTTTATTCATTTTTCAGAGCCCCTTATTTATATCAGAAGGAAAGGTAGTGTGTTCTCCTGGTAAGGAGGAGTTATGAGACGCGCAATTATTGATATTGGAACCAATTCAGTTCGTTTGCTGGTGGCAGAAAGGCCAGATGGGGGCGAATGGAAAACGGTAACAAAGAAAGTCAACTCGACACGCCTTGGGGAAGGGATGGCCAATAATAAAGCACTGTCACTTGCAGCCAAGGAACGTACGCTGGCAGCTGTGAAGACTTTTGCCGATGAAGCCAGAAGCGCAGGGATTTCCGATCTTACTGCGTATGGTACAGCTATTTTCCGGGACTCTCCGGAAGGTCCTGAATTCGCGAAAGCCATCAGTGAGACCATTAAGGCACCCATGCACATTCTGACTGGAAAGGAAGAGGCTTTTTACAGCTATATTGGAGCGGCTGGGACATCCGGTGCACTGACTGCTGTAGTGGATATTGGCGGGGGATCTACCGAAATCTGCATGGGCTTTGGTACCGACATAGGATTCCGAATCAGCTTTCCTCTGGGGTGTGTAAGGTGCACAGGACAGTTTGATGTAGTAGGAGCCAGAGGCATCGGGGAACTGAAGAAACACTGTTTTGAACTTTTCCCTCAGGCTGATGAGGTGGCCAGTGTTAAACGCTGGATTTTTGTGGGTGGTACGGCCACGTCCATTGCCGCTATGCTTCAGAAGCTGGATGTATATGATGCTTCCCGGGTTCAGGGATTTGTCCTTAAGCCGGAAGAAGTATCCGATCTGCTGAAGCAGCTTTTCAGTATATCATATGAAGAAAGATGTCATATTCCGGGGCTCCGTCCGGAACGTGCTGATATTATTGTCGCCGGGGTAGCCATTCTGGATGCACTGATGGAATATTTTGCTATCCCTGAAGCAACGGTCAGTGACAGAGATCTGCAGGAAGGACTTCTGGATGCCGATCTAGTCAAGCCGGAATAAAGATTATGGAAAAAGAAGAATTTATCAGAAAGACCCTCCATTTTGCCCATGAACAGCACATGTGGCAAAATGGGGATCATATCCTCATTGCTGAGTCAGGCGGCCCGGACTCACTGGCGCTGTTACTGTTTCTGAAAAGCGTAGCCAGGGAAGAACAGCTTACACTGGGAGCCTGTTGTGTAAATCATCATCTGCGGCCGGAAGCGGAAGCGGAAACTGAATTTGTGGCGAAGGTATGTGCAGAACAGGGGATTGCCTGTTATATTCGACAGGCTTATGTAACAGAAGTTTCAGAGCAAACCGGGGAATCTATGGAAACGGCCGGGCGGCGCCTGCGTTATGAAGCCTTTGAAGAAATCTGCAGGAATGAAGGCTATAATCTGGTAGCGACGGCGCATCATGCCAACGATCAAGCGGAAACCGTCCTGTATCATCTGATTCGCGGTGCCGGACTGATGGGGCTGACAGGAATTCATCCCAGAAGGGGAACACGTATCCGCCCGTTTCTCTGGGCAACAAAGAAGCAGATTGGAGAATTTGTATCCCATTTTCCGTATGAACCCTGTCATGATATAACCAATGATATGGCCATTACGGCAAGAAATCATATCCGGCTGGAACTGCTTCCTGAGCTTGCTGGATATAATCCGTCAATTGTACAGGCTCTTTCCCGGACAGCGGAAATCTTACGGGAAGATGAGGAAGCCATGGAGCAGATGGCGGCAAAAATGGCAGAGGGCTGCGTAACTTCTGATGCAGCGGGTATGCCGGCTATCCTTGTTCCACAGTTCCGGAACTGTCATCTGGCTTTTCGAAGAAGAATAGTCAGGCTGGTCATGCAGAAGGTGCTGGATCGGCATGATCAGGGGGGCAGGACTATAGGGTATGATGGCATCGAAAAAGTACGGAAACTTATAGAAAACGGGCACACCGGACAAAGTACATCTTCAGCAGGTGTACTGGTAACGCTGGAACGTAATCAGGCCCGTTTTTCCTCTGGAGATACGCATTATCAGAAGGACGATGCTCCGGATACCTATATCCTGGAGCAGCAGATTCTGCATAAACGGCCGGAAAACCTGAGAAAGGATCAGTTCCTGTTGGATAAGGATAAGGTGGGAACTGTGGTACTGCGTCATGGAACCCGGGATGAACTGTTTTATCCACGGGGGATGCAGGGCAGTAAAAAGTTATTTAAGTGTATGCAAGATTTAAAGATTCCTGCGGTAAAGAGGAAATACTGGCCACTCGCAGCAGACGCGGAGCATATTTACTGGATTGGTGGTATGCGGGGAAGCCGATTCGGACTGCCCGATGAATATACAGAAACATTTTTATTATTGACGCTGAGGAGAAAATCAAGATGATGGACAATCTTATGAAAGATATTCGCAAAGTGCTCATTACCAGAGAACAGCTGCAGAAAAGAGTAGCGGAAATGGGACAGGAAATTACCAGGGACTATCAGGGCAGGGATGTCGTGCTGGTTGGTATTCTTAAGGGGGCTATGCCGTTTCTCTGTGACTTAATGCGGTGCATCGACCTTCCGGTGACACTGGATACCATGGTCGTTTCCAGTTACGGAGATAATACCGTTTCTTCCGGAAGCATCAATATTAAGAAAGATCTGGACAAGGATATCCGGGGGAAGCATGTCATTGTCGTGGAAGACATTATTGATACAGGTATTACCATGGATTCGCTGGTACCGCTTCTGAAAAAGAGAGGGGCGGCTTCTGTTGAACTGGCCATCTGCCTCAACAAAAAGGAAAGACGGGAACGAGATGTTTTCATAAAATACATTGGTTTTGATATCCCGGATGAATTTATTGTGGGATATGGTTGTGATTACGCGGAAAAATACAGAAATCTTCCGGAAGTCGGAGTACTTAAGCCGGAAGTATATGTTCGTGGATAAATAATAAAATTCAGAAGAGAAGACACATCAGAACTGTTCAGGGGCTGATGTGTTTTCTCTCTTATGGCTGTAACTACCTGCTTATTCTGATTTATGGCAAGTCAGGGGGAAATGAATATTCTGCGTACCAGTGGAGGCACCGGGTTAGAGAACTGTCTGTCGTTTTATATCTTAAAGGAAAAGAAACCGCTGGCTCTGCTTACAATAACCGGTCTCATTTATAATCTGGGACTGACCGCCGGGCCATATTTTGAAGGGCAGCTTGTTCAGTACCTGAAAAATATTTATGAAGGGAAGCAGACACTGTATGATATGCTGCGCCTGGCCGGCCTGTATGTTGCGGTTATCTTAATGGCTCAGGCAGCGAGGGCGGATAAACGTTTTTTGTGCGTCGCTTTCCCAATGATATGAGCCGCAGCATGCGGCTGGTGCTTTATCACAGTCTTCTTGGGAAAACGGGGGAAGATTGCCTTGCGGAAAATACAGGGGAACTGATGACTAAGGCAATCAGCGATATAGATATCGGTACAGAAGGGGTCAGAAAATTCGCTACGGAATTATTTGATACCGGAGTGGTACTGATTGCCTACATAGCCTTTCTGAGGGCCTATGATATACGTCTTACTTTTATTTCCTGTGCGTTTATTCCACTGCCTTTTTCGTATTACACCGCGCACTCTTCCGGCGAGATAAGTTCCCATTTCCTCAATGATGTGGATGCGATTAATGTGCTGTTCACTGAAGGCATAGTAGCCCTGTCGGCCAATGCGTTAAAACTGCTGGCTATAATGCTGGTGATAGGGAGAACCAATGTATATCTGGCGCTGCTGCTCTGCGTAATACTTCCTTTCCTCTGGAAATTTACCAGAATCTGTCAGCAGAGCGTAAGAAAGGCACAGCTGAAACAGAGAAGTGCCATTGCGGATGTGTTTTCCTGTCTGCCGGAAACGATTGCCATGCTTCCTGTCATTCAGAATCTGGGCATGGAATCGTTTATGGAACCCGGTATGGACAGATGATTGGCTGCAGTTTCCGGGCCATAGAAAGAACGAATTTCTTTGATTCGGTATACTCTCCGATAATCAAGATGGTTACGGCCTGCACCATTGCGGTGATGATGGTACTGGCAGCAGGGAATGTAACCGGGAATTATTTTCATCAGTCAGCCGGTAAGGCGGTATCCATGATTGCCTACATTCTGGCATTATTTTCACCGCTGGAAGCTCTGGGGAGGGAAATCCAGTCCATACAGACCGCGGCAGCAGCATTGGAACGGGTAACACCGTTTCTTGACCTCCCAGAGGAAAAACATATGCCGATTCCCGGAGGAAGTACGAAAGAAGTTCCGGAGGATGTGGCAGTCTGTGAATTCAGGTACGTATCTTTTGCATATGAAAAAGGAAAAACCATATTCAGGGATCTGAACTTTACCGTCCGGCAGGGTGATTATCTCATGATTCAGGGAAGAACCGGCTCAGGGAAAATGACGCTGTTCAGACTGCTGACCGGACTTATCCAGCCAGACTCTGGGGAAATTCTTATGTATGGGCAATCTCTTGACTGTATGGACAGACAGAAGCGGAGAGCTCTGTTTGGTATTGTTGAGCAGAATTTTGAAAAAGTAGAAGGGACGCTTCGGAATCAGATTACGCTGCATCAGGGAGAGCCATCCGGAGAGGATGATACCTGGATATGGCACATACTTGAACAGGTGGGGCTGGATTCAACGTTCCGGCAGATTCCGGGGGCTTGATGCAGAGGCAGAAAGCGCCGGGTTGTTCGATGGACAGTGGCAGCTTATGGGGCTGGCACGGGCATTGTATGGAAATCCGCGGATACTTCTGTTGGATGAATTTACGGCTCACGTGGATACAAAGACAGAATGGATGCTGTATCAGACCCTTGCGAAGATGAAGGGGCAGTACACCTGTATTGTAATTTCCCACAGACATATGAATATGGACAATATACATGTCCTTGAACTCTGATTTCAGACACTTTACAGGGCTTCAGGGAATGATGGTGCCATTGATTGACTGATATTCCTATGATAGAATAGAGTTTAACCTCTGTAAGTAATTCAAAAACCAAACAGTTAAATAAAATTGTTTAACTGTACTGTATGTATGAGGGGACATTCTCATAAAGCATCTGTTTATGGACAGAAAAGGAGGAAAAACTTGAATAAGTTTATCAAGAACGTGGCACTTTATGTCCTGCTGATTGTTATAGTGGTATCGATGTTCAATACCTTTATGGCACCGCAGCAGCAGCGTTCTGAAATCACTTACAGTGATTTTGTTACCCAGGTAGATAATAAAAATGTACAGTCTGTCGTTATGTCTGAAAATGCAGTAACAGGCAAATTAAAAGATGGGACGGAATTTTCTTCTTATCTTCCTAATGACAATGAAGTGCTGATCAACAAGATGACAGACAACAATGTTTCTGTTACGGTAAGACCGCCGGAACAGCCGTCCTGGTGGATGGGTCTGCTTTCTTCTGTGCTTCCAATCATCATCCTCGTTGGTGTATGGTTCTGGATCATGAACCAGACACAGGGAGGCGGCGGAAGAGTTATGAACTTTGGCAAATCCCGTGCCAAGATGACCGGGGAGGGCCATGTCAATGTTTCTTTTAAAGATGTAGCCGGAGAAGATGAAGCTAAGGAAGAACTGACAGAAGTGGTGGACTTCCTTAAAAATCCGAGCCGGTATACTGCTCTGGGAGCTAAGATACCGAAGGGTATTCTGCTGGTAGGGCCGCCAGGTACAGGTAAGACCCTGCTTGCCAAGGCCGTTGCCGGGGAAGCCAGAGTACCATTCTTCTCCATTTCCGGTTCTGATTTTGTGGAAATGTTTGTCGGCGTAGGGGCATCTCGTGTAAGAGACCTGTTTGCGCAGGCTAAGAAGAACGCTCCATGTATTGTGTTTATCGATGAAATTGATGCGGTAGGCCGTCAGCGTGGATCCGGTCTTGGCGGAGGCCATGATGAACGTGAACAGACATTGAATCAGCTGCTGGTAGAAATGGATGGATTCAGTGCCAATGAAGGAATCATTACCCTGGCGGCAACCAACCGACCGGATATTCTCGATCCGGCATTGCTCCGCCCGGGACGTTTTGACCGTCGTGTAGTTGTAGGCAGACCTGATCTGGCTGGCCGTGAAGCTATCCTCAGGGTACATGCAAGAAATAAACCGATGGATCCGAACGTTAACTTCAAAACCATTGCCAAGAAGGTGCCTGGGTTTACCGGGGCTGATCTGGCAAACCTGCTGAATGAAGCGGCTTTACTGGCGGCGCGTGCCAACAGAAGAGTCATTACCATGGCCGATCTGGAAGAAGCCAGTGAAAAGGTAGCCTATGGTCCGGAACGTAAGAGCCATAAGGTAAGCGAGCAGGAAAAGAAGCTTACCGCTTATCATGAATCAGGACATGCCATTATGGCTACGGTTCTCAAGGATGCAGATGATGTACACAAGGTAACCATCATTCCAAGAGGACAGGCCGGCGGGTATACCATGATGCTGCCGCGGGAAGAAATTAATTTTATCACCAAGGCACAGCTTCTTGCTCAGGTTCGTGTAGCATTGGGCGGCCGTTGTGCTGAAAAGATTATATTCAATGAAGTTTCCAGCGGGGCTTCCAATGATCTGCAGCAGGTAACCAACATTCTCCGTAAGATGGTTATGGAATGGGGGATGAGTGACCGTCTGGGACCGATGGTCTTTGGTGAACATCAGGAACAGATATTCCTTGGTAAGCAACTGGGATCAGAAAGAAACTATGGGGAAACGGTAGCTACCATTATTGATGAAGAAATTCATAAATATCTGGATGAGGCATATAAGGATACAATGAGAATCCTTCAGGAAAACATTGAAGTCCTTCATGCTATGGCTAAGGCCCTCATGGAAGTGGAAACCATTAATCATGAACAGATTATGAATCTGTTTGCATATCATCAGCTGAATGCACCGGAACCTGAAACTACAGTTCAGGAAACTACGGCTGAAACGGTTGAACACAGCGAACCGGAAGAACATTAACCGAAAAAAAGGAGAATCGGAAATCCGATTCTCCTTTTAACTGGAACAAGACAGATAACGACTGCATTGGGAGGACATAAAAAAGATTTCCGGCGCTTGACTTTTGCACGAAATCTTAATATAATACTCCTTGTGAGATTTATCCGGAAACCACTAGCCCCGGAGGAAGGATAATCTTGCGGTCAGTATAAAACAGGAGGATTCAAGAATGAGAACCACATTTATGGCCAATTCTGGCAACATTACCAGAAAATGGTATGTCGTTGATGCTGAAGGTAAGACGCTTGGCCGTCTGGCTGCAGGAGTTGCAGAAATCCTTCGGGGAAAGAATAAAGTAACATTTACACCACACGTTGACACTGGTGACTATGTCATCGTTATCAACGCTGACAAGGTAGTTCTGACAGGCAAGAAGGAACAGACCAAGGTATACTTCCACTATACTGGATATGTTGGTGGAGACAGATACATGAAGGCTGGAGATGCTCTTCAGCAGAAGCCGGTTTGGGTTGTAGAACATGCAATCCGCGGCATGCTTCCGAAGAACAAGCTGGGTGACCAGATGTTCCGCAAGCTTCACGTATATGCAGGCGCTGAACATCCGCATGCAGCTCAGCAGCCGGAAGAAATTAAGTTTGATATTCGCTAATAGCTGATACCAGAAGGGAAGGAATAATAAGATGGCAGAAGCAACATACTACGGCACAGGCCGCAGAAAAACATCCGTAGCCAGAGTCCGTCTGGTACCGGGACAGGGAAATATCGTAATCAATGGTCGTGAACTGAAAGATTACTTTGATCTGAAGACCCTGGAATTGATTATTAAGCAGCCTCTCGAACTGACTGGCACAACCAATGCTTATGACGTTATTGCTAACGTTAAGGGCGGCGGCCGTACAGGTCAGGCAGGCGCTATCCGTCACGGCATCAGCCGCGCACTCCTCGAAGTGGATGGCGACTACAGAAAGGTTCTGAAGAGCGCTGGTCTTCTTACCCGCGACCCACGTATGGTTGAACGTAAGAAGTACGGTCTCAAGAAGGCAAGAAAGGCAAGCCAGTTCTCCAAGCGTTAATCGTTGGTTCTGGTTGGAAAGAGAGTACACTCTGTGTGCTCTCTTTTTTTGCTTCCGTGGAGAGAAACGGCGGATAACGGATAAACTTGTACCTTTGGCTGCCGGGATTTTAAGCAGTCATCATAAAGCCTGCCTTAAAATTAATGGATGGAATTATTCAAAAAGTGTACATTTGTTGGCGTAAACAAAAAATAATAGTGCAATCTCTTCTGTCTTGGTATATAATCTAGTTAACTTTGAAGAAGGGAGGGATGGTATGAAGATTGTTCTGGCAACGCATAATCAGGGGAAGATCAGAGAATTCAGAAAGATATTTTCTGACATGGGAGTAGAAGCAGTTCCGATTTCTGAAATCGCAGGTATTCCTGAACCTGAAGAAACAGGACATACATTTGAGGAAAATGCATTGCAGAAGGCCCGTTACTATGCGGGGAAGATACATATGCCCGTGTTATCGGATGATTCTGGTATTATTGCTCATGCTCTGGGCGATAGACCGGGAATTTATTCGGCAAGATTTGCCGGACAGCATGGGAATGACGAAGCGAATAATCGTAAACTTATCGAGGAACTTCGGGGATTTACCGGAGATGATCGAAAGGGACATTATGCATGTGCGATTGCACTCGCCTGGCCTGATGGCAGAAATATTACGGTAGAAGGCCGCTGCGAAGGCATCATCCGTGACTTCTATAAAGGAAATAATGGATTTGGCTATGATCCGCTGTTTTATATTCCGTCACTTGGCAAAACCATGGCCGAACTGACAATGGAGGAAAAGAACAAAATCAGCCACAGAGGCAAAGCACTGCAGGCACTCGTAAGTAAACTTGCATCGTTAAGGTTTGATTAGATTTCATTCTTACACTATAATTAGAGACTGGAATCAATTGTAGTGCGAGGACAAAAGCCAGTAAATGAATAATAATAAATTAAAGCTTTACGGATTTAACAATCTGACGAAGACATTAAGTTTCAATATGTATGATATCTGCTATGCGGCGACAGAAGAGGAAAGGAAAAGGTATCTGGCTTATATTGATGAAAAATACAGTGCTGCCAACCTTACCAAGATACTGCAGAACGTAGCCGCTATGATTGGTGCAAAGATACTGAATATTGCCCAGCAGGACTACGAGCCGCAGGGAGCCAGTGTCACCATTCTTATTGCAGAAGAAGAACTTCAGCATAATGAACGGCAGGATGTGGTTGCCCATATGGATAAAAGCCATATTACGGTGCACACCTATCCTGAAATGCATCCGCAGGATGGTATCTGTACATTCAGAGCTGATATCGATGTTTCTACCTGTGGAGAAATTTCTCCGTTAAACGCACTGAACTATCTTCTTAATGATTTTAAGGCCGAAATCGTGATTCTTGATTATCGGGTTCGTGGATTTACACGGGATATTTCCGGGAAAAAGATTTTCGTCGATCATAAAATCAGTTCTATTCAGAACTATATTGATGAATCGATTAAGAATCGATATGACATGATTGATGTGAATGTATACCAGGAAAATATTTTCCATACCAAAATGATGCTCAAAGAGAATCAGACGAATCTCAATGAATATCTTTTTGGAAGGACGGCAGAAGAAATGGATGATAAAGAAAAGAAAACCGTCTATCGTCTGCTGAAGCAGGAAATGAATGAAATATTTCATGGTAGAAATCTGCCGGCGTTAGAAGAGTAATTTTTGTTTTTTAGGAGGAAAATATGAATACCGACCAGCTTAAAAAAGAAGCCATTGAACTGAGACATGCAAAACATCAGGTTATCAAAACCACATTGAATGCCAATATGGAAAATGCCCATGATCTGGCTACCGTGTATACACCAGGTGTTTCCGCACCATGTCTGGAAATCAAGAAGGATGAAGATCTGTCCCTTACCCTTACCTGGAGAGGTAATGTAGTAGCTGTTATTTCTGATGGGACACGTGTCCTTGGACTTGGCGATATCGGCGCTGCAGCAGCTATGCCGGTTATGGAAGGCAAGTCCGCACTGTACAAGAGATTTGGCAATATTGATGCCATCCCGATCGTAATCAATACCAAAGACAAGGATGAATTCATCCACACCGTACAGCTTCTGGAAAAATCCTTTGCAGGAATCAATCTGGAAGACATCTCTTCCCCGAAGTGCTATGACATTGAAGATGAACTTAAGCGCACCATGAATATTCCGGTATTCCATGATGATCAGCATGGTACAGCTATTGCGGCTCTGGCTGCATTGCTTGGCGCACTGAAGGTAGCAGGCAAGAAGATTGAAGATGTTAAGATCGTTATGAATGGTGCTGGTGCAGCAGGAACCGCTATCGCCCGCCTGATTCTCGAAGCAGGTGCTGACCCGGCTAAGATGACCATCCTGAATTCCCGCGGTATTCTCTATGATAATGGTAAGCGTGACCGTGTACAGCTGGAACTGATTAAGAAGGTTAATCCGGAAAACAGACAGGGAACCTTTGCAGAAGCTGTTAAGGGCGCGGATGTACTGATTGGCTGCTCTGCTCCTGGCGTATTTAATAATGATGCTATCAGAGAAATGGCAGACAAGAGCATTGTATTTGCTATGGCTAACCCGGTTCCGGAAATTATGTATGAAGAAGCGAAGGAAAAAGGTGTATTTATTTACGGGTCTGGCCGAAGCGATATGCCGAACCAGGTAAATAATTCCTCCGTATTCCCAGGACTTTTCCGCGGTGCACTGGATGTACGTGCTCGCCAGATTAATGAAGAAATGAAGCTGGCTGCAGCTTATGCACTGGCTGACTTCGCACTGGCAGGCAATGCCGATCCGGATCACGTAGTAGTAGACGTCTTCGACCCGCGCGTTCCAAAGGCGGTAGCTAAGGCCGTAGCTAAGGCAGCTATTGAAAGCGGTGTTGCGAGAGCTACAGAACTGCCGGAACAGTACAGAGACTGATTCTTTCTGACAGAAAAGAGAAACTGTGTCAATTATCATAATTGGCACAGTTTTTTTGTTCGCGGAAATCACCTCTCGTAAAACGGGATAAGGTAGTCACTGATTGCATGAGTTGCCCACTATGATTTATCATAGGGATGGATTTATTTTTAGACTCGAGTGGGATGAGAAAAGAGGATACCCGGGATATGGAACAAAGCATGAGAGAGAATAAGGCGGATAACCTGCAGAAACCCTGTTTGCCAGGTGTAATTGATTCCGGTGCCATGGAAATTATGAGAACCATGGAAAAAGCAGGATATCCGACTTATATTGTCGGAGGCTGTGTACGCGATCTGCTGCTGAGCCGGATTCCTCACGACTGGGATATCACAACAAAGGCCAGACCGGATGATATTCGTGCAGTGGCCGGAAAAGCCGGCTGGAAGGTCATTGGCAATGTAGGAGAAAGCTTTGGGGTCATGCTCATTAAGGTGCAGGGCACAGTCTATGAGGTGGCCACTTTCCGGACAGAAACCTATGGAAAGGATAGCCATCGTCCGGCCTGTGTAGAACATGCTGACTCGCTGAAGGAGGATTTGCAGCGCCGGGATTTCACCGTAAATGCTATGGCTATGGATTGCCGTGGCACATTGTACGATTTCTTTGATGGGGAAAGAGATCTGAGAAATAAGATATTGAAGACGGTGGGAAAGGCTGCTGACCGGTTTTCAGAGGATGCACTTCGTCTGTTCCGTGCCTGTCGTTTCCTTGGGCAACTTGACTTTATGGCTGACTCATCCCTGGTTGATGGGATGGGGCAGGCCTTTCCCAGAGTGAGAGGGCTGTCTCTGGAAAGAGTACGCAATGAAGTAAATAGACTGCTGATAACCCCGCATGCTGCCCGGGGGCTTGATTTGCTGGTACGGACGGGGCTGGCCGCTCAGTCCTGTCAGGTAAAACGAAACGGTGAATATTTCCCTGTTCCCATACTTCCGGAATTAACACATCTGGTTGGGCTTCCGCAGATGAAGGAATATCATCGGTTTGATGGATGGTATCACACGCTGGCCGTAGTGGATGCGGCTCCATTGCAGCTGATGATACGGTGGGCAGCCCTTTTGCATGACGTAGGTAAAGGCATGCCAGGAGTTCGCCGGGTGGAAGGAAACCGGATTACGGACCATGGGCATGATCATGTGGGAGCCCAGATGGCGGAACAGATTCTCCGGCGCTGGGAAATGCCTGAAAAGTTTATCCATCATGTGGTGTGGCTGGTAAAAGAACATATGCGTTTTCATTACTTTGCTAATAATCCGGAGGCCAACCCCGAAAAATGGATTCGGAAGATGGCGAGGGATAAGGAGTTTTCATCATCCCATGAGATGGCAGAAGCATTTCGGGAGATGACTGACCTGTCTGAAGCGGATATTATTGGCTGCGGGTATGACACCGCGGATGTTTCAGGACATGAATCCTATGGACAGTATGTGATTCAACTGGCAGAACATATGCCCGTGACAACAAAAGAACTGAATTATACACCAAAAACAGTGGAAACACTGAAACCATATGTGGCAGATGGAATGAAGAATTTACTTCTCCGCGTGCAGAACGGGAACCTGAAGAACCAGGAAGGGACTTTATATGATGCGGCCATCCGATACAGAAGGAGGAGAGATGCGCAGAATCATTGATAAGAAGATGCTGGCCAGGTGCAGAATCCGGGGGAAACGAATCATCCGCAGCCGGCTATCTGTCCTTATGTCTGTCTTTCTTATTACAGGCGGCATTCTGGCGCTCCGTCTGACCTACGTGCAGGGAGTCAGTCATAATCGGTATATGGAAATGGGAAAGGATCAGATTGAGGAAACGCAGATACTTTATTCTCCAAGAGGAACCATTTACGACCGCAATGGAAACAAACTGGCTTTTTCCGTGCAGCTGAAGTCACTGTATGCAGATCCGAAAATGATGGAAATTTCTCCTCAACAGGCAGCAAAGCTTTTTGCGCCGGTCCTCAAAGTTCCGGAAGCGGATCTTGTAAAAAAATTCTCAAAGGATACGCATTTTGTCTGGCTTGAGCGCGTTATGGATTCGGAAGACTGTAAAGCGGCAGAACAGCTTATAGACCAGCATCATCTGAAGGGATTCGGGTTTATAGATGAAAGCCGGAGGTATTACCCCAATGATGAGATGCTGGCCAATGTACTGGGCTTTGTAGGAAGGGATGATAAAGGGCTGGATGGACTGGAAATGTCCCTTGATAAGGAAATCCGCGGCAGCAAGGATAAACAGATTCTGATAACGGATATCCGTGGAGTTCCTATCCTTCGTTCCTCTATGGCGCCGTATATGGCGCCTAAGGGGAAATCTGTATATCTGACTATTGATCAGAATATTCAGTATTTCGCTGAGCGCGCTCTGGACAGGGCCATGGGAACGACACAGGCACAGAGCGGACTGATTATTGTGATGGATCCTAAGACCGGAGCGATTCTGGCTATGGCCAGCCGGCCGACCTATGACCCGAATAATTTCAACAAGGCAGAGCCAGCCCAGTTCAGAAATAAGGCCGTAGTAGACATTTATGAACCTGGTTCTACGTTTAAACCGATTGTAGCGGCTACCGCCCTGTCGGCAGGTACGTATGATACGACCCGGGTATGGCACGATCCCGGGGCTATCTGGGCCAATGGACATGCGGTCAGAAACTGGGATAAGCAGTCCTATGGGGATGTACGGCTGGTGGATATCCTTAAGTTTTCCATCAATACCGGTTTTGCGCACATTGGCCTTCTTACAGGAGGCGAAACGCTCACGTCCTACGCGAAAGCCTTTGGATTTGGCAAACCTACAGGCATTGAGCTGCCAGGGGAAGGGGCAGGTATTCTGTTTAACCCGAAGAAGATGCGCCCTCTGGATGTGGCCACTATGTCTATTGGACAGAGTATCGCGGTAACCCCGCTGCAGATGGTTCAGGCCTATAGTGCACTGGCTAATGATGGCAAGATGGTAAAGCCACATTTAATCAGTTCCATAAAGAATGCCGATGGAACGGATTATTATGTAGCTAAACCACAGATTGTGTCGAATCCGGTGGATAAGAAGGTGGCTGACCAGGTCAAGGACATGATGGAAAAGGAAATTTCCGAAGGCGGTGGTCTCAAAGCGCAGGTTCCCGGATATCATATGGGCGGCAAGACAGGGACGGCACAGAAACTGGATACTGTTCACGGTGGATATCTGCCGAATCAGTATATCGCCTCTTTCTGTGGATTCGGACCGGTAGAAGATCCGAAGGCCATCTGTCTGGTTGTACTGGACAGCCCGCGGGGAACTTATTATGGTGGTCAGATTGCGGCTCCTGTGTTCTCAGAAGCGATGGGACAGATTATGCGCTATCTTGGCGTGCCTACCTATGAGGATAAGGCAATTCATGCGGTTCCTGTGACGGAACCGGCCAGAGAAATGCCTGAGCTGCCATCACCAAATGCAGACACGGTCGTTCTTCCAGGTTTCTACGGATGGTCCATCCGTGATACCGGGGAATGGCTGAATAAGGCAGGTCTGCGGTTCCGGCCGGAAGGGTCCGGTTTTGGTATCAGTCAGTCACCTGGACCTGGCAGTACAGTAAAACGTGGTGAAACGGTCACTGTGACATTTAAAGGACACTGAGAGAAAGTAAAGGGCTCTGCCCGGAATATGGATATTCCGGAGCAGGGTCTTTTTATGTGAAATATTCTATGGCATCTGGCTGCACAGAGGAAGAATATATGGTAATTTAGTAAATCTTTATATATAGAAAGTCCTATTTCTGCTATACTGTTTATATATAATCATACCTTTAAAGGCATGAGGTTGTATTGTTACAGAGAAATGGGAGGATGTTTGGATGCTGACAGACATTGAAATTGCTCATCGCGCAAAACTTAAACCTATTGAAGAAATTGCAGAAAAAATAGGAATCGATTCTGATGACCTGGAATGCTATGGGCATTACAAGGCCAAGGTTTCTCTTAAATTCACAAAAGAAGTTAAGAACAGACCGCAGGGAAAACTGATTCTGGTTACCGCTATTTCTCCTACCCCGGCAGGTGAAGGGAAAACAACTACTACCGTAGGATTAGGTCAGGCACTGGCACAGCTGGATAAGAAAGTAATGATCTGCCTCAGAGAACCGTCCCTTGGCCCATGCATGGGCATTAAGGGCGGCGCAGCCGGCGGCGGCTATTCTCAGGTGGTACCAATGGAAGATATCAACCTGCATTTTACAGGGGATTTCCATGCGATTACCAGTGCGCACAATCTTCTGTCAGCTATGGTGGATAATCATATCAAACAGGGAAATGTGCTGAACATTGATCCGCGTCAGGTGGTATGGAATCATGTCATGGATATGAATGACCGTACACTTCGTCACATTGTTGTAGGCCTGGGTGGAAAGGCTAACGGGGTTCCCAGAGAAAGCAGCTTTGATATTACGGTAGCCTCTGAAATTATGGCCATATTCTGTCTGGCCACAAGCATAACCGATCTGAAGGAAAGGCTTGGCCGCATTATTGTAGCCTATACTTATGATGGCGAACCGGTAACAGCATCGGATATCCATGCGGAAGGGGCTATGACGGCTCTGCTCAAGGATGCCATTAAGCCAAATCTGGTACAGACTCTGGAACATGTTCCGGCATTTATTCATGGTGGACCGTTTGCCAATATCGCTCATGGCTGCAACAGCGTACTGGCGACTACCACAGCCCTCCACCTGGCTGATTATGTGGTAACAGAAGCCGGATTCGGCGCAGATCTTGGAGCCGAAAAATTCCTGGACCTTAAGTGCAGATTTGCCAATCTGCATCCCGACGCAGCCGTTCTGGTAGCTACAGTCCGGGCATTGAAGATGAATGGCGGCAAGGCAAAGACAGAACTGAAAGAATCCGATCCGGAAGCAGTAAGAAGAGGCCTGCCGAATCTGGAAAGACATATTGCCAACCTGAAGAAATTTGGCTTACCTATCGTAGTGGCACTTAACCTTTTCCCGACAGATACAGCGGAAGAAAAGCAGATTATTTATGATGCCTGCGAAAAGGCAGGTGTTGCTGTGGCAGATTCCGATGTATTTATGAACGGCGGCAAGGGCGGTATTGATCTGGCCCGCAAGGTACTGAAGGCAACCGAATCAGAAAATCACTATGCTCCTCTGTATGACCTGAATCTGTCTATCAAGGAAAAGATTGAGACAATTGCCAGAAACATTTATGGCGCGGCAGATGTTCAGTATGACACCGCTGCAGAAAAAGCGCTGAAGGAAATTCAGAAACTGGGAATGGACAATTTCCCGGTATGTATTGCCAAGACACCGGCATCATTCACAGATGATCCGAAACAACTGGGAGCACCTTCAGGATTTACTCTCCATGTAAGAGATATGCGCATTTCCGCAGGGGCAGGATTCATTGTAGTCCTCACCGGTAAGGTTATGACCATGCCTGGCCTTCCGAAGCATCCGGCAGCAGAACGCATTGATGTGGATGAAGACGGCAACATTACAGGACTGTTCTGATATGAAGATACTGGATGGAAAGGCGGTAGCCGCCGCATGGCGTGAGCGGCTGCTCAGAAAAATTACAGAACTTAAGCAGAAGAACTATGTTCCGGGACTGGCTATTGTCCTGGCAGGAGACAGCAAACCGTCTCTTATGTATGCCCGTTTCATGGAAAAAGTGGCCGACAGCTATGGATTTAAGGCTGCAATCTACCGGCGGGGGGAAGAGGTAACACAGCAGGATATGGAGGACCTTATTCATCAGCTGAATGAGGATGATGCTGTTCATGGCATTCTGATGATGATGCCGCTTCCACGCGGTATTGATTCCAGCCGTGTTATTGCCTGCATGGATCCGGATAAGGATATTGATGGATTGACCTCAGTGAATCTGGGGAGGCTGGCAGCGGGAGAAGAGGGGCATTTCCCGTGTACTCCCCGGGCGGTAATGGCTATTCTGGATTATTACCATATCCCGCTGGATGGAAAGCGGGCTGTGGTCCTGGGAAGAAGTAAGGTAGTAGGACGGCCGGTTTCCCTTTTGCTGGAGGCGCAGAATGCTACAGTAACAGTATGCCATTCCCATACAGCGGATATGGAAACCCTGGCTGGTGAGGCAGATATTCTGGTTGCTGCCATGGGACGGCCTGAAAAAGTTACTTCCTCCATGGTTAAACCAGGCGCTGTGGTTATCGACGTAGGAATCAACCGCGTCAATGGTAAGACAGTTGGCGATGTGGACTTTGCGGATGTAGCCACGGTGGCAGGAGCACTTACTCCTGTGCCGGGAGGCGTAGGGTCAGTAACTACCACCATGGTAGTGGATGCCATTGTCAGTGAAGCGGAAAAACGGATGAAATAAAAGAGAGCGTGTTCAGTACACTTGTGGCTGGACACGCTTTTTTATAATATGACTATATCAGGAAGTGCCCGGCAGACTGGCCGGGATGTGTTATCATGTGTCTGTACATGATTTGTATTCCGGATTTACATGGTATGGTAATCCGGAATATATCCGATGGATGAATGCATGATTTGGTTAAACAAGGAGGACTTATGACAACAGATGTTACCGGTGCGCAGAATGCAGCCGCACAGACTGCATCCGCTGTGTCGTCCACAGCCTCAGATGTATCTAATGCGGCGACTACCGTAGATAAGACAGTGGCTCATCAGCTGACCATAACTGAGCGGATTTTCGACAAGGTGCAGCATTTTGCTGAGACCAAAGGAATTGATATTGTCATGGCTATTATTGTCCTGGTGATTGGATATATTATCAGCCGTGAAATTAAGGTCTGGACCCGAAATATACTGAAAAGAAGCAACGTGGACCCCAATGCCATAGGTTTTATAACGGAGATTGTTTATTTTATTTGCCTTCTGTTTGTGATGACCATTGTATTTGGTATGCTGGGAATTTCCACGTCTTCGCTGATTGCGGCTCTGGGCGGCATTGGTCTGGCCATCGGCCTCGCGTTAAAGGATAACTTCAGTAATGTGGCTTCCGGGATATTTATTCTTATCTTCCGGCCATTCAGTGTAGGGGATTACATAGTGGCTAACGGGGTAGAGGGTACAGTGGCAGAAATTGCCATTATATACACCAAAATCCGCACACTGGGAAATCAGATGATTGCGGTGCCTAACAACACCATGACAAGCAGCATCATAAAGAATTACTCTCATTATGAATTAAGGAACCTTGAACTGACTTTTGATGTAGGTTATGACTCGGATTTGAGGAGTTGTCTGCATTTAATCCGTGAAGAGATTCTGAAGAGTGCGTATATACAGGACAAAGAGAACGTGACCGTGTATATTTCTGAAATGGCAGATTCCAGTATCCGTGTGTATACCCGCTGTCAGGTTAAGGCCACAGATTATTACACGGCAAGAACCGAAATCATCATTTCAGTCAAGGAAGCGCTGGACCGTGCAGGCATTGATATTCCGTTTCCTCAGCTGGTCATTCATCAGAGCGATAAATAATAAATATAATAATAAATATAAAGAATTAGAAAAGGCTCACATAGAAACATTGACAAATACAAAAAATGCAATATAATATCAATAACCGAAAGAGAGAAAGACTGAGAACGGGGCAGAAATCTGATGTGATTTTGCAGAGAGCTGATATAAGGTGGGAATCAGTAAATCCGCAGGTTTTTATCACCCGGGAGTCACTGAGAGGATAAGTCTCAGGCGCATCCGGCGTTATTGGATATATGATATAAACAGGATAAAACGGGTTAAACAGATTATTTACAGAGAGCCGTTGGATGGTGGAAAACGGCATAACTTTTAATTCTTCTCACCTGTGGTTACAGGGAATCTGTAATTGAATTATCGTATACTGATTGAGTGATAAAACAGGGTGGTACCGCGAATTCTCGCCCCTGTGCAGTGATATAAAAGCTGCACAGGGGCGTTTTTATTTCTCGCTTTCAGACGGTTCTTTCGTAAGCATACGACGGAAGTGTGTAATTGAGACGGCTAAAGGTCTTCGTAAAAGGAAAGGAGCATGAATCGTGTTTTTTCAACAGTTAGTTAACGGTTTGACTCTCGGAAGTGTATATGCCGTCATTGCCATCGGATATACATTGGTATTCGGAGTGCTTAATATTGTAAATATGGCACATGGCGGAATTATTATGATGGGAGCCTATATTGGTTTACTGCTGGTTACCGTGGCAGGCTGGGGATTGTTCCCCGCCCTTATTGGTGCTATGGTCGGCGGAGCCATTCTGGGGTATCTGCTTGAAGTTCTGGCTCTGCGGCCACTGCGTGGGAAGAAGGTTACCCACCTGGCACCATTGATCAGCACTATCGGCGTATCCATTTTTCTGGAAAGTGTGGCACTTCTGGTCTTTGGACCACAGACCCGTGCATTTCCAACAGATTACAATCAGCTCATGGATTTTGGTCTGTTCAAGATTTCAGAGATTCAGATTATCAGCATGGGGACAGCTATCGTTCTGATGGTGCTGCTGACTCTGTTGTTGAATAAGACACGAATTGGTAAGGCAGTGCGTGCAACAGCGGAAAATATTGAAACAGCAAGTCTGCTGGGGATTCATACACGTCGTATCATCACCTTTACCGTTATGCTGGCGTCTGCACTGGGTGCAGCAGCCGGGGTGCTGATTGCCCTGTCATTCAACGCCATTGAACCAACCATGGGTACATCTATGGGTTTTAAGGGGCTGGCAGTTCTTATTATGGGCGGCCTGGGTAATGTAGGCGGCGCTATGGCCGGCGGCTTTATTCTTGGTGTAGCCGAAGTATTCAGTGTGGCCTATGGAGCATCCTCATTCCGTGATGCGGTAGCGTTTGGCCTGATCATCCTGATTCTCTTTATTCGTCCACAGGGGCTGTTTGCAAAGGCTGGAAAGGGAGGAAGACCATAATGGAAGATATTTTAAACGGGTATGTCCTGCAGGTAGTAATATTTGTCTGCATTAATATTATTCTTGCAATGACTATATATATGACATTGTGTACAGGATTGCTGTCTCTGGGCAATGCAGGGTTCATGAGCTTTGGTGCCTACACTTCTGCAATCCTTACGGTACAGTATAATCTGCCGATGCCGTTGGGTATTCTGGCTGGCGGCGTGGTAGCTATGATAGTAGGGCTTATCATTGGTCTTCCTACAACCCGCCTGCGCGGTCTGTATCTGGCCATAGCCACTCTGGGGTTTGGGGAAGTAGTAAGAGTTATTGCCCTGAATCTTGATATTACCCACGGGGCACTGGGATTCTCCGGAATTCCTTCCATGGCCAACAGCCTTTCTGATCTGGCGGGCAACATGGGCATCACCGATGCATTATCCATGGATTCACAAACTATGGGATCTCTGCTTATGTGTATTGTTCTGATTATTCTTACCGCTATCATCGTATGCTTCTGGAATGCACTGGAACACTCAAGAATTGGCCGTGCATTTAAGGCGATTAAGGCGGATGAATATGCGGCTTCCCTTTCAGGAATTCATGTAGTGTACTACAAGATGATGGCTTTCCTGTTCAGTGCCTTTTTTGCCGGAGTGGCCGGCGCCCTTTATGCTCATGCCACATTCTTCATCAGTCCAACCGACTTTACATGGCACAAGGTCGTTGATGCACTGCTTTACACCGTGTTTGGCGGAAGCAATGTTCTGTGGGGATCTGTGCTGGGGGCATCTATCCTTACCATCGTTCCGGAATCACTTCGTGCTCTGGCAGAATACAGAGATATTATTTATGGCGTTATGCTGGTAGTTCTTATGGATTTCCGTCCCGATGGCATACTCACTGTGCAGACAGTTAAGAATCTGGCAAGACGTTTTCATCGTAAGTCCGCAGCTGCGGAGAAGGGAGGCAGATGATGCTGCTTGAAATGAAAGATGCGGTAAAGCAGTTTGGCGGTATTACCGCGCTGTCTCATATGTCTTTTCAGGTCGAAGAAGGGGAAATTTTCGGCATCATCGGACCAAATGGTGCAGGAAAGACTACTATATTCAACCTGATTACAGGCGTTTACCAGGTAACTTCCGGGGATATTGTGTTTAATGGGAGCTCCCTGAAAGGCAAGAAAACCTACCAGATTGTGCAGAGTGGTATTGCCAGAACATTCCAGAATATTCGACTGTTTTCCGGAATGACAGCTCTTGAAAACGTACTGGTTGGGCATAATGATAAGATGAAGTCAGGCCTCCTTTCCAGCGTGTTCCACACCGGAGCGCAGAGAAAAGAGGAAAGGGAAGCCAGAGAAAAGGCGATGGACCTTCTCCGGTTTGTAGGGCTTGCAGAAGATGCGGATAAACCGGCTACGGAACTTCCTTATGGTAAGCAGAGAAAGTTGGAAATTGCCAGAGCTATGGCTTCAGAACCAAAGCTGATTCTTCTGGATGAACCGGCAGCGGGGATGAATGACAGCGAAACAGCAGCCCTGACCCGGTTAATCCGTGATATTCGGGAAAAATATAATATCAGCATAATTCTCATTGAACACGATATGAACCTGGTTATGAGTCTGTGTGACCACCTGATTGTTGTTAATTTTGGTAAGAAACTGGCAGAAGGTGTTCCGGCAGAAGTTCAGTCGAATCCGGCTGTTATTGAAGCATACCTCGGAAAGGAGGAAGACTAATGGCATTACTTGAATTGAAAAACGTAGTGGCAAGCTACGGAAATATTAATGCATTGAAAGGAATCAGTCTTTCTGTTCCCGAGGGAAAGATAGTCACATTGATTGGTGCCAACGGTGCAGGTAAATCCACAACCATGAGAACCATTATGGGGCTCATGAAACCGAAAGAAGGGGATGTACTCTTCAAGGGAAAATCCATCGTGGGAATGTATCCAAACGAAGTTGTTTCCCATGGTATGGTACTGGTACCGGAAGGCCGTCAGATTCTTCAGAATATGACCGTTCTGGAAAATCTGCAGATGGGAGCTTATCAGCGCCGGGACAAGGCAGAAATGGCCAAGGACATGAATCATATATTTGAACGTTTTCCAAGACTGAAAGAACGTCAGAATCAGTATGGCGGCACACTTTCAGGCGGTGAACAGCAGATGCTGGCCATTGGTCGTGCCATGATGGCCAGACCGGAAATGCTTCTTCTCGATGAACCATCCATGGGGCTGGCTCCACTGTTTATTCAGGAAATATTTGATGTTATTGAGGAAATCAATAAAGCAGGAACTACCGTATTCCTGGTAGAACAGAATGCAAGAAAGGCACTTCGCATTGCCGATTATGCCTATGTAATGGAAACCGGTAAAATCGTCATGCAGGGACCGGCAGCGGAAATCGCAAGCGATCCAAATGTCATGGCAGCCTATCTCGGTGGACGCAAATAAAAACGAAATATCTATACAGAAAAAACTTCCATGTTTTTGTGCATGGAAGTTTTTTGTGTTTACAACAAGAAAGGGCGGTTATCTGTGATATAATTAAAAAATATAATAAAACAGATGAAATGAGGAAACCTATGATTTATAAACAGAGAGACAAAGGGGGACTGGCATTACTTCCCTTTATCATATTCATTGTCATTTACCTGGGGGCTGGTATTTACTTTCAGCACATGGGCGTGGAGATGGCGTTTTACCAATTCCCATCCGTAACGGCCATGTTCCTTGCGGTCATAGCTGCTTTTTGCATGGGGGATGAAAATCTCACCTTTAAGTTTGGGATTTTTGCTCGTGGGGCAGGGAATGAGAATGTCATGACCATGCTTATGATTTATATCCTGGCTGGCGCATTTTCTGCCGTAGCGGCCGCAATGGGTGGCCGGGACTCTGTAGTTAACCTGGGAATCAGCCTGATACCAGTGCAGTTCCTGACGGTGGGCATGTTTATTATATCGGCCTTCATGGGAACAGCTACCGGCACTTCTATGGGGACCGTGGCGTCCATTGTTCCTATTGCAGCCGGAGTAGCAGTAAAAAGTGGAATATCAGAACCGCTCATGGTGGCGGCCTGTGTCGGGGGAGCCATGTTTGGCGATAATCTGTCCATGATATCCGATACCACCATTGCCGCCACACGTACACAGGGCTGTGAACTTAAGGATAAATTCAGGGTCAACTTCAGAATTGCTCTTCCTGCAGCCCTTATCACCATAGGAATATTCCTTTTCACCGGCTGTCCGGATTCCGTACCGGATATTCAGAATCTTAATTATAACCTTCTTGCGGTTATTCCCTATGTTACGGTCTTTGGACTGGCACTCCTGGGGGCCAATGTATTTCTGGTGCTCACTTCAGGAATCTTTCTGGCCGGGTTTATAGGAATTGCCAGTTCCGAGATGACGGTTATTTCATTTGCTCAGAATATATGGGAAGGATTTACTTCCATGAACGAAGCCTTTTTCCTGGCACTGTTCTGTGGAGGTATTTCTGAATTGATTTCCTATTACGGGGGCATTGACTGGCTGATAAATAAATTTAACCATATGATTCGTGGCAGCCGGTCGGCGCAGCTCTGTATTGCGGCCCTGGTATCCATTGTGGATTGTGCTACAGCCAATAATACCGTAGCCATTATCATCACCGGCGGCGTGGCCAAAAATATTGCCGATGAATATCATGTGGATTCCCGCATTTCTGCATCCTTGCTGGATATCTTTTCTTGTGTATTTCAGGGAATTATTCCCTACGGCGCCCAGCTCCTTACCGCCTCAGCCCTGGCATCCCAGAATGGAGCTACGCTTAGTTCCATAGAGATTATTCCTCATATGTGGTACTGCTGGCTTCTCGGCCTGTTTGGTCTCCTTTCCATCTTTATACCTTTTGCCCGGTTGAAGAAAACAGAAACCCCATCTGGCAAACAACAGGAAGCGTAAAGAAAATTTTTTTTAGAACCTCTGATTAAAAATTACTTGACATATGGAAGAATATATAGTATTCTGTCATAGTCAGCTAATTTGTGGAGTGGTACTCAAGAGGCCGAAGAGGACGGTTTGCTAAATCGTTAGGTGGGCTTATACCCGCGCAAGGGTTCGAATCCCTTCCACTCCGCCACAACAAAAACCTTCAGAACAAAAAGTTCTGAAGGTTTTTTATTATGCATAACTGTTTAGCCGCTTTTAAGGGATATTCTCTTATAAAAAGAATGCGAAACGAAGCTCCTTTGACAGCCCGGTCTTTGTTGGCTGGTGGTGGAACGTAGAATCCACTATGTTGGGATAAGGGAAAGCATGAAAATGTTCTGACTGAAAGAACTATCTGACCGTCTGCAGACTGCCACAACAGTCTGCCTGCCTTCTTACCCCAAACTGTCTTTATTATCCCTGGAGCTTGGCCATTTCCATGAGCCAGTGACGAATATATTCTTCTGACTTCCCCTGGTCCCGCATGACCTTTACTTCACGGACGGTTATTGGATCCTGAAGCATTTCACGCACTGCCTGCTCAAGTTTGATTTCATCATTTATGTTTTTCATCATTGGCCTCCCTGAAAAAAGATTATATTTTTATTATAAACGTTCCTTTCCGTTCAGAAAAGAAACGGAGAACATAGTATTTGTGATATACTAAGGCAATAGATTTATTAATCTTTTTCTATGCTAAGGAGGTTACCCTTATGACAATTCGTATTGGAATTATGGGATATGGCAATTTAGGTCGAGGAATCGAAAATGCAATTCATGACAACCCGGATATGCAGCTTCAAGTGGTATTTACCAGAAGAAACCCGGACAATGTGAAGATTCGCACAGCAGGTGTACCGGTGGTAGAGGCAAAAGATATAGAAAAATGGACAGATAAGATCGATGTGCTCGTACTGGCTGGTGGTTCCGCTACCGATTTACCGAAGCAGACACCGAGATATGCAGAAATGTTCAATGTCATTGATACCTTTGATACCCATGCAAACATTCCGCAGCATTTTGCGGAAGTGGATGAAGCGGCCCGCGCCAATGGAAAGGCCGCTATGATTTCTGTCGGCTGGGATCCAGGTTTGTTCTCCCTGGCCAGACTGTTTGGAAATTGCATACTTCCCAACGGCAGTGACTATACCTTCTGGGGGAAGGGCGTATCTCAGGGACACTCGGATGCGATTCGGCGCATTAAGGGCGTTAAGAACGCAAAGCAGTATACCTGTCCTGTGGAAAGTGCTATTACCGCAGTCAGAAATGGAGAAAATCCCGTACTGACTACCCGGCAGAAGCACACCCGTGAATGCTACGTAGTACTCGAAGAGGGGGCAGATGCCGCTTACGTGGAAAACCAGATTAAGACCATGCCAAACTACTTTGATGAATATGACACCACGGTTCACTTCATTTCCGAAGAAGAATTCAACCGCAATCATCAGGGACTGGCCCATGGTGGATTCGTATTCCGCAGCGGCACCACCGGTGTGAACGGAGAACATAATCACGTTATGGAATTTAACCTGAAACTCGATTCCAATCCAGAATTTACAGCCCATGTAGTACTGGCCTATGCACGTGCCGTGGTAAGATTGGCAGCAGAAAAGAACTTCGGCTGTAAGACCGTATTCGACATCGCCCCGGCATACCTCAGCCCACTCTCCGGAGAAGAGTTAAGAAAGAAGATGCTATAAATGGCAAGACCGCAAAACCTTCCAGTGTAAGGTTTCGAGGGCTAAGCAAGAGGATGTAGCAAAAAGACTTTCCAATTTTTTATGGAAAGTCTTTTTGACATGCCGCTTTTATAAAACGTGAGGTTTTACAGAACAAAAGATAAGAATGCAAAAGCTAACTAAGGGGGAGCTTACACAACGCGGCTCTTTTCTGGAATGAGGACAAGGGATTGTCGTCATTGGCTGTAAGTCCATAAAATTAAGAACTCTCCGATTTCCATAAAATTGACAGCCCGGTCTGCTATGAGAGGACCGCCAGCCTTTGGCTGGTGGTAAGCAGGGCATCTGATTTGGAGGAATGTAATGACGCTCACAATCAGCATGCATCGCTTATGCAGAGCTATAGTTGATTCCACTTTGTTTGAATATAGGAAAGCATAATTGATGAGCGGGGCTCAAAGATTGCAAGAATCCTCTATGTTAGAGCATAGGAAAGTATCTGTATGTTTGATAAGCTTTATGCATCAGCTCATATTAAGGTGCATAATCACAATGTTTGCAGATTTTTCTCTAATCTCAAACTTCTGCCCTCGTACCTATCTTTTTAGTCTGATTGTCTGATGTCTGTTTTTCTATGTTTGCGAGTTTCCTCATCACTCGTATACTTAATTCTCAAACCTGTCTTTTCCAGGCTTATCTGTTCCTGCATAATTTCAGGAAGATAGTGTAAAATGAAACAGGAAAGTTGTCAAGAAAAAGGCCTGCCGTTAAAAATTGAACAGGTCTCAAAAAGCCCCGCTAAAAAGAATCACCATGCGGGGCCTTTTTTGATAAACCTATTCTTTTTTCCTACCTATGCGATGGAGCAGTCTCTTCTTTATTGCTTCTTTACCATAAGAAACGCAGTCCTACATTGAATTGCCATTTTGTTGTTACATCACCACCAAAAGACTTTTCAACGTCTCCATAAAAAAACAGTATTGTCCGTCAGGGAAACTTTACCACCAATTCCAAAGGAGTACCACGTATCTCCGCCATCACAATGCTGATAATAGGAGGCATCGGTTCCCCAAAGGGTCATGTCCCAATCTCCGGAAAATTCATGGAGAGCATTGAATTTTAAGTAAATCTGGTTGGGTTCCTGGCCTTTGAGTGTAGCAAAGGATCGTCCCAGGCGGAAGCCGAGTCGGCCAATCAAGCTGTCTTCTCCATCGCTATGAACCTTTACGCCGTTAGACAAGGTATAATCACTTCCACCGGATTTACCATATACCAGCTGAGATTGCGGCTCGATGAACCATTGACCGCCCATGTCGAACTTACGGCCATATTCGGCACTAACCATCCAGGCATGATCCGAATAGTCTGCATTGGCCGCTTTCATGCCATCATGGTAAACATTGTATTTGTTGTTATAATGGCTGTAGGACAAGACATAATCCATATAATGGCCTTTGCTGCCAGCCCAGCCGGCATACAAGGAGCCACCGTAGCTACGCATGTCACCATCGCCATGATGGTAGTCTACATCCCCCATCGTACTGTGGAAAGCTCCGCCGATATGCCATTTGCCATTCTGATTATCGGCCACAGTCCGGTCATACCCTAATTGATAGAGGTTCCAACGATAGTTGTAATGACCATATTTATCCGATTCCGTTTCCCCAGATTTCATGCGGAACCAGACACCATCTTCCGTGTCACTATAGTCCCGCAGTTCACCCAGGCGCTGATTCAATGTGTCGATGTTCCGGTGCGATAACAAATCACCATGTACGGCAGAGGCAGCGACTACAGGAATCTTGATATTATCCGTCGGATTTTCAGAATAATCGACAAAATACCAGTCATTGCCGTTAGTCCCAAAACGGTCAGACACAATATTCTTATCAATGACCGGCGTATAATCAAACAGGGCCCCATCGGAAATATCCGAGGTCTTAGTAATCGCTTTGAAAGTAATGCCTGAAGCCGCATCAGCAAAACGGACTGGATTATCAGGGCTGACGCCTTTTAATGCAGAAATATCCGCTGGCTGGACATAGACCAGGCCCGAGCCATCTTTGATGGTAAAGAAATCAGTACCAGCATTGCGATAGGTACTATTTACCTTGGCTCCGCTGGCATCCATGACGACGGTCCCTTCATGGGATTTCAAATTGTACAGAACCAGATTATTGACTGTATCCGTATCCTCAGTATGGACATTATAGGCATGTGTATCAATGATGCCGCCTTTATCAAGGGGAATGGCACTTAAGTAATTGCTCCGTGTATCCAGCCCCTGTGCATCTTTTCCGCGCAGCACAATATCAGGAACCCACTTGGCACCATCGGCCAACGTAACCTGCAGCTGGCTGTCACGGCGGACATCACCATACGTTTGTGTCGCCTCATCATAGTTAATCAGGCCGATACCGGCACCATACCAATAGGAATCTTTACCAGAAAAGCCGACGCGGATAGTTCCTTTTTTCGCATCGAGGTTGCCATAAATCTGCACCGTATTATTGGGGTTTAGGATAGTTCCGTCTTCTTTAGCATTGATATTGACTGTCGAACCGTCACCGTGCTTAGCTGATACGGCATCGTTCTTGCTGATGGTATTAACGTTACCCTTGGTATCGATTTCATACTCATTGTCATAGCCTTCATGGGTTCCCGTGGCGATATAATCGTTGATATAGGTATTCCCCGTGACATTGATGACGGCCCCCCGTCAGCATATAAGCCGTTATGCGCAATGCTGGCTCCCGTCGTGCTATTGGGATCCAGTTTGGTATCAATGTACAAATTTCCGATATTTGTGGTCCTTTTTCCGAGGAAATAAGCATTGGTATTGACGATACCGCTGTCTTTAATGGCATTTTTCAAATCTGAGTTTATGGTAAGATTATCAAGCTTCATAGCACCCTCGCTATAAATGCCATAAACGCCACCACCGCCATAGTTATGGGCTAGCAATCCCTTGACCTGAAGATTCACATCCTGAATCGTAGTGTCATCGCATATCGATTGCAAAAGAGTGGTCCCATAATCACCTTTTTTATAATCGTTCACCGTCTTAGAAGAATCAGCCCCAAGGGTAGCATCAACTGTGTAAGATTTCAGGTCTTTCTTGAAATTCCTGATGATGAGGCCCCGTTTTTCCTTTGAAAGCTTATCGCCGGTATCATACGTAAAATTCCCATCCTTGAGCAATCCACTCGTATCTACTTTAAGGTTAGGATCCGTATCACTCTGAGTTACCGTATTATTTTCGTTGATATACAAAATCTGTTCATAAGGGGGATATCCGTTAGCATACACATCTCCGCCACCTAATCCTCCCAGTGTACAACCAGCAGCCAAACTGAATAAAATGAGTTGTCGCAAATTCCGTCCGTTCTTCATATGCATACCTCCATGTTTTTATATACTTTTTATAAACTTTTTATATACCATCTATGGTATAATAAATTATAATAATAAATTATAGTGTAACTGCAGGGCTATCCCACCTTCCATCTCTCTATGGAATGTTTCATCTGCAAAAGGGAATCGAAGTAGTGGAAACTGGAAGAGACGTATCAGTGGTTTGCGGGGATGATGGAGATCAATAGCTGATATCAGCTTAAAGACTGTACTTCGAATAAGAAAGACAAATAGAGTAAAATACCGGGAGTAAATCATATGGAAACGTTCAATAACACAACGAAAGTCGTCCGGGATGACCTGGCTAAGAAAATAAAATCTGGCAGCAAACTCTCCATCGCTGCGGCCTGCTTTTCCATCTACGCCTATCAGGCCTTGAAAGAAGAACTGGAAAGCTGTGACGAACTCCGGTTTATTTTTACCTCCCCGACTTTTGTTGCAGAAAAGACACCGAAAGAACGCCGGGAATTTTACATCCCGCGGCTGCAGCGCGAGAAAAGCCTTTATGGGACGGAATTCGAAGTACGTCTGAGAAATGAATTGAAGCAAAAGGCTGTTGCCAAAGAATGTGCAGCCTGGATGCAGAAGAAAGTCCATTTTAAATCCAATACCACCAACGAAGGTATGAATAATTTTCTGCTGGTACAGAACCCAGATCAGATTTATACCTACATGCCTTTAAATGCGTTTACCACCGTTGACCTTGGCTGCGAACGGGGCAATAATCTCACAAACATGGTAACTCAAGCTTCGCACATCAAAAACGCAAGTCTCAGCCTGATGTTAAACCGCTTAAGGCAGTTTAAATATCCTCTATCACGCACATTTTCGCAAATTCCTTGACCAGTAGATAGGTAAGGAGTTTAAAAACTTATTCATGGATTTCTCTATCAGTGTCTCCAGTAGTGCTCCTGCTTCATCTAATTTGTTGTCAAAATTCTTTTTAGTAAGGGTCATAAACTCATCAAGAATCAGCTGAAGCGCCTCGACGAAGCCTAAATCCGGAATTTCTTCCGTATTTAGGCTAAATAGCTCTCCCATGCTCTTGGAATCTACAGATTTCCTCTGCTGAACTGCCAAAAACATATATCTGGTGAACACGGCAGCCACATGTGCTGTCATGGAGTCATAGGAAAGGGACTGACAGTCCTTGCTCAGGCGCAGATAGGACTTGCAGACTTTGAAAAAGACCTCGATTCCCCAACGTTTCCCATATAGTTGGATAATCTCTTCCTCAGGCAGGCTCATATCCGTCGTTACTAAGACAAGGTACTCTTTCTTCTTTTTCCTGTTCCGGACAAAAACCAGCCGAATCGGCACGTGTTTTCCGTCCTTGACGGCTTCCGCCTCAACTGAGAGCAGATACCTAGCTCGACCACAGCGTTTCTTGCTCTGACTGTAGATATCTGGTACGCTTTGCATCTTCCCGTTATAGAGATAATGCGTTCTAGGTGTCTTCTTGCTCATTGCAACCATATCGTACCCTATCTCCTTGATGGCAAGGAGGGAAGATGGTGAACAGAACCAGGTATCAAACAGGACATGCTGGGCTGGAAGATTTTCGGCCTTGGCCTCACGTAAGAAGGTAAGTACAACCTCGTTGGCATTCGTTACGGCTAGCTTACGCTGTTTTCCGCCATTGCTCCTGAAATCCACATCACTGGAAAACCCATTGATCCGTGCCTTTAGGTTAGACGTGGACAAAAGGCAGGACAAGACTGGCAGAAAGGTGTTGCCATCGGACCAGCCCATGGTAAGCATACGAAAGCCGCAGAGATGACAGTGTTTGGCATGGTCATAGATTCTTGTCAGCAGTTCCACCTTTCTGGATCGACTCCTACTGTAGACTGAATCATCGATGATCAAGACATTGCGCCGCGAGCTGCTTGTCAATGGGCCAATGACATTTCTGATGATTTCATGGGCAAGGCGCATAGTGAAGTTGCGCCAGTTGGTATGACAAGATGACATGAAGCGATAGAATGTGTCCTTGCCGAAATCGATTTGATAATGGAACAGGTGAAGGGTCATGTAAAATGAGCGATGTTGGAAGGCTGTAACCACGGCTACAAGGAAGATAAGGACAGCCGAAAAGCCCTTAAACTTCACAGCATTTGCAGAACGTAAGATGCGTTCAACATGAAATCTTTGAAAAAAACTGTAAAGCTGGGTAGAAACATATTCCATTTGATTGCAATGAAACGAAAGAAAGGGATTGTCTCATGAAAAAAACAGCATATCTTTCTGTGGCTCTTGGACTTCTTGTTGCAGGACCTGTCTATGCCCAATCTCCCTTGCCGACCTTTGATAAGGAGGCTGTGACGGAATACCCCTATAATCGAAGAGGGGAGCAGCAGGTGATTACAAAGGATCCGACCCTTGATGAGGTGAAGGTTGGAAATACGGGAACCGAAGCAGACCCTGCTTTTTACGTGAAAAAGATTACGCTCACAGGGTTTTCCCTTCCCAATAAAGACGGCGCCCTGACAAGGCTCCTTGCTTCCTATGAAAAGAAGAACCTTAAGGTATCGAATCTTTCCAAACTGACAGATGCTATTACGACCTATGCCAAAAATAGCGGCTATCCTGTCGCTGCGACGGTGGTTCCGCCTCAGGAGGTCCGCCGGGGCGAGCTTGAACTGAAAGTCTATGTGGCTCGTTATGACCGCGTAGCCTTAACGAAAAATCAATCGGACGTGGCAGATCAGGTTCTTGACGGCTACCTCCATAGACTGAAAGAAGGGGAACCCTTAAAGGACCGCACCCTTGAACGGGTCATGAATGACATCAACGATCTGCCGGGCGTGACGGCTCGGGGCATTCTGCGTCCGGGGAGCCTGCCGGGGACAACGTCCCTTGACGTGGAAGCAGACCGCCGTCCTGTGTGGAATAATTACATCTTCATTGATAATGGGGGTGGGTATTATTCCGGCCGTTATCGTTATGGGTTCCATACAGAAATCAATAATCCCGGACAAAATGGTGATAAATTGACTGTAAGCGGGATGCTTACCAGCCATGATGTGCAAAACTACAGCGTCCGTTATGAAGGCCCTGTAGAGTATAGCGGCACACGGCTGGGTGTGGCCATCAACCGGAGTGAATACGAACTCCATACCAATGGATTTTATTCCTCCTTGGGCCGTTCACAAGGCATCAGCCTTTATGGGATGACGCCCCTTTACCGGGACCGCATGAACCGCGTAACCGGTCTCTACGGGTATGATGACCGTCGCATTACGGACCGTTATCATTTTGCCGACCGCCACTTCCCCGAACTCAAGACGAAAAAACGGGCCCGTGTATGGCATGCCGGCGTCAGCGGAAGCCAGTATGCACCGAATGAATTCCTTCAATACGATCTCATTTATTGGCGCGGTGACATTGGAACCGATGGCGGTGCCTACTATGACGGGGCTTACCATAAACTGACGGGGAGCTTCCTTAAGGTCTGGTATGATGGGCCTTGGAACCTTCGTCTTCGTTTCCAAGGACAGCTGGCCAACCGTGCCCTTGACGGCAGTGAACAGTTCTATCTGGGCGGCATCGATGGCGTGAGGGCCTATGGCAATAACGACGGCTATGGAGATGCCGGCTATCTGGGCAGTGCTGAACTCCGTCGGGAAACAGGCATTCCCGGTCTTGAAGCGGCTGCCTTTGTAGATACAGGCTATGTAAACAATAAGTGGGCCCATTTCAGCGAGCATCTTTCCGGATGGGGCCTTGGCCTGCGCTATCAGCTTGATGGCAGCTGGTATGGTCAGGTTGATTGGGCCCGCAAGATCGACGGCCGCCCAGATAGTGGGGAACCGACCGATCACAATGATCGTTGGTGGTTTGCGGCCTATAAAATGTTTTAAGATCCGGCGGCCCGCCAAATCGCAGGCCAGAAGGACAAAGGGTCATCATATGGATGACGTGCCCCACGCGATTTGTGAAATGGGCTAAAGAATGTATAAACCGTGCATGAAAGATTACGTCGCATCATCGCAGCCTGCTCGCCAGGCTGCTTCAAGAAAGGAGAACGGCAAAGATGAAGAACAAAAAATTCCATACGCATCTGCAAAGACGCGTCCTCCTGAGCGTCTTCATGGGGATGACCCTCTTTTACAGTGCAGGCGTCAGTTATGGTGCCTCTGGCGTCGTCCCGAATAATGAACTGCCCCAAGGCGGGCAGAGTCTGTGGAAAAATCATACGGGCCTTAACCAGAATGTGGGCAGTGAGAGCAAGCCTGTCATGAACATCCATCAGCAGGGGAAAAACGGCGTCATTTCCTGGAACAGCTTCAATATCGGCGCCAATGGGACGGTGAATTTCTCGTCGGATACGCAAGGCTTCAATACCTTGAACTACGTAAATAGCGGCAATGCATCGCAGCTCTACGGGAAATTGACTGGTCTTGGAGGAAACCTCTATATCGTCAATCCCGCAGGCGTCCAGATTGGCCCCAGCGCCCAAATCAACGTCGGAAGCCTCCATGTGGCTGCAAAGAATCTCAATTTAGATGCCGTTTCCAAAAATCCGACTGATGTAGAAGGCATCGTAAAAGGGGGCACCCTGACGAGTGCCCAGCTCATGAGTCTTGGCAACATCAGTGCCAATAAGGTCACCTTTGAAGGAAATGGCCGCATTGTCATCGATACGGAAAAACTGGAGAACCTGAACCGGGAAAAGAACGAAAACTTTGAAGTTCTGACCAATGATGCCAATCACGTCGTATTGGGCTATGATGCCTATGATAAAGAAAAGGGCTATAAAGGCGCAGATAAGACCTTTGGTCAGGTGAGCGTCAATGGCAGCAAGACAGATGTAACAGGCTACATGTGGGTCGAAGACGCGACCCAGCTCCAGGCTATCGACACAAACCTTTCCGGCAAGTATGCCTTAAAAAACAGCATCGATGCCATTGGGACGAAAAAGTGGAATGACGGCAAAGGCTTCAATCCTCTGGGCGCAGATAAGGAAGACGGCTTTACAGGGACCTTTGACGCCCTCGATTTCCATATCTTTGATCTGACCATCAATCGCAGCGACATGGATAACGTCAGCGACATGGATAACGTCGGACTTTTCAGTAAGACTAAGGGTGCGATCCTGAACAATGTGACCCTCGTCGGCGGTAAAATCACAGGGAAAAATAATGTCGGCACTCTTGTCGGTGCGGCAACAGATACGACCATTACAGGAGCCGTGAACTCTGCAGCTGTCGTCGGCGCAGCCAATGTGGGCGGTCTTGTGGGGACAGGAACAGGCGTTACCTTGAAAGATGCGGTCAACATGGGCGATATCACAGGCACCGATAACGCCGTAGGGGGACTTGTTGGAAATCTGACAAAGGGGACGATTCAAGGCAAAAGCTACAATATCGGCAACGTAGACGGCTCTGATGATACGAACCAGCCTCATGATGTAGGCGGCCTTGTGGGCGTGGCGACAGATTCTGCGCTGGGCAATGAAAAGGCCAAAGACGGCATCATCTACAACGGCCTTACGGTCAAAGGAAAGTACAACGTCGGCGGTATTGCAGGACGCTTGGAAAATTCCACCCTCCAAAATGCCGAAAATAGAAGTGCCATTAAGGCGACAGGCTTTACAACAGAATCCTACGTTTATCAGGGCGCAGGATATAGCAGCACCAATAATCCCAAAGTACAGGTTTCCAACGTAGGCGGTCTTGTCGGCATCAGTACAGGAAATACCTTCACAAACGTGACGAACCTTGGCGATGTATCAAGTGCCATGGGGAAAGGGAATGACTACTACGATGGCGGCAACGTCGGCGGCATCGTCGGTCGGGCAGAAGGCACCAATATCACGACGGCAACGAACCAGGAAACGAAGGTGACCGGCGCCCATAATGTCGGTGGTATTGCCGGCTACTTTGGAGGAAAGGGGACCATTACATCGGCTGTCAATGACGGTGCGGAAATCATGGCGACTGGTGGCCGGACTTCCTCTGATTTTGCCACTGAACTGGTCAGACCTAAGGCAGAAGAAAAAGTTCACTTTGGCAATATGGGGGGCATTGTGGGTTACCTTTACGGTAACGGCGCCTATGTGACGAAAAGCACCAACAGCGGTAATGTCCATTCACAATTGATTGCTGCCAATGCCACGACCATAAGCGAGTCCAGCCTTGCGGCCAATACAGGGGGGATTGTCGGGAAAATCGACCGTACAACGACCCTGACCAAAGAGGATATTTTAAATGGAAAACAGGCGGCCGTGAGCGACAGCTATAACAGCGGAACCGTGCAGGGATTCATTGGCATCGGCGGTGTTGTAGGGCAGATGTATAACGGGGAAGTGGTCCGTTCCTATAATCTGGGGGATATCCGTACAACGAAAACCGTGGCTTCCTTGGATCCTAATAAACTGCCTACAGCCAATATGGGCGGCGTCGTTGGCGATACGACAGAAGATACTCCATATCGTGTCCGTGCCCTTATTTATGATGTGTATAATAAAGGGAAAATTGGCGATGAAACCTTTACCTATGCGGCCCGCCATGTCGGCGGCGTTGTCGGCAGGCTCAGAGGGACTCTTGAGAAAGCCTACAACAGCGGTGATGTTTATAATGGCTATAATGTCGTCGGCGGTGTTGTCGGCTGGTATCACAAAGGCAATATCAAAGATGTATTCAATGCAGGGAATGTGACTGTCAAGAATCAGGACAAGTTAACATCAGGAAATCCAAGTAGGACAAGCTCCGTCGGCGGTATCATAGGAGCAGCTACACCAGGTACGGGGTTGGCCATTGAAAATGCTTATAACATCGGCACCATTCGCAGCTATCAGGTGAAAGGCGGAGGGAAGAATGCCGTTGGAGGCATAGCCGGCCGCGGTGTTAATATTAATAATGTATATACACTGGGAACTGTTGTAGCTTATGACGCCGATGGAAAGAAAACCGAAGTAGGCGTAGGCCGTCTCGTTGGGGAAGCCTTGGAAGGTGGTAACTTCTATAATACAGCAAAGATAACTAATGGCTATTATATTGAAACGGGGAATTCTGAATTTACCTATACGGATAGCGAACTTTCTTCCTATGGGAGAAAAGGTACTGTTATTCAATGGAAAGACCGCTTTAATCCCGATAGCTATCAGGGCTTTACGTTCTCAAATTATGGGGCGGACGGCAAAAAGCTGGATGATACTAATGGATCATGGCGCATGTATGGCAATACCCTGCCCATGCTGAATGCCTTCCTGCCTGATACAGAAACCTATTTCCGTGAGAATGGACTCACTGACAGCACTGTCCAGTACGGTACAGAATATGATCCCAATCTGACCATTATTAAAACAGAAAATGACCTCTCCTTTGATTGGAATGAGCTTGGCCTTGGCGGAGACAGCAGAATCGCTGTCTATGGCGGCGGCCTTACGCTGACCGATGTGGATACGGTGTCCAAGACAGCGTACTTTAATGGCGACATCGACAGCACCGGTAATTTGGTGCTTAGCGGCAAAAAGGGTGCGGACATGCTCTTTGGCGCCGGTGCAGACCTTCACGGCTCTTCCGTCACGATTTCGGCAGACGGCCTTCTCTCCCTTGACGGCAACATCGTAGCGACGGGAGAAAAAGAAAATGGTGCCAGTGATATTTACATCACCGCAGGCGATGTAAAGAGCTATGGCAGGATTGAAAGCGTCAAGGAAGGCGGCGAAACGACGGTACCGGGCATTGCAGAACAAAGAGATGATGATGCTTCGTATGGTGACGTCAGTGATATGAACCAGGCTGTCACCGAAACGGGTATCCGCTACAGTAAGACTGTCACCTCGCAAGGAACTGGAAATGTGACCATCACAGCCAAAGGCTATGAGGAACATGACGGTTCCGTGACCTTGGGGTACGGTATCCAGGGTAAGGGCCTTGTGAGGACCGGCGGAAACCTTAGCGTTGAAGGAACGGGCGACGTCTATGTGGAAAGCGACCTTTCCATTGGAAAGGATATTGCCCTCAAGAGCACAGGAGACGCCAGTGAAGTCGTTCTCGACGTGACCAATATTGGTCTTGATGCAAAACCTCAAAACCAGGCTGAAGGCCTGAAGGACTTTATGAATCATTTCAAAAAAGATACGGGAGAAGGCAAGATCACCCTTGAAACAGTATCAGGGGACGCTAAATTTGCCGTTGATCTTTGGGATGATGCAAAGGGTGGATACACCTTCAATAAGTTCGGCAGTGCAGGCGAAGCCAATGAAGATAACATCAAAAATGCTTTCAACAGCATGGATGCGACCGTAAAAATCGGTGATCAATCGTACGCTGTCTTTGAATCAGGAAATGACCAGACCAATGGGTTCATGTACATTTGGGTCGATGGGGCGGATCAGCTTCAGGGCATTCAGGATTTCGTTAACAAAGATTCTGATGCGGCTTACTATAATTACGCACTTAAGAGTGATATTGATGCCAGTGTCTTGAAAAAGTACAAAGCCATCGGAGGCGATACCGGTTACCAGGGGACCTTTGACGGACGGGGGCATGCCATTATCGGCCTTACGGCAGGCGGAAGCGATGCCACAAATATAGGTGTCTTTTCCACTGTGGGAGAAAAGGGGGTAGTAAAGAATCTTTCCGTCCTTGCCGGCAACTTTACGGGTAAGGACAATGTGGGCGCCATTGCAGGAGTCAATAAAGGGACGATTTCTGACATCACGACCTACGGCAATACCATCACATCAGATGGACATGCCGGTGGCCTTGTCGGTACCAATGAGAAGACCATTAGTGACAGTACGTCTGTGAGCAACGTTATCGCAAATAGTAAAACGGCTATGGCAGGCGGCATTGCCGGTAGCAATGAAGCTGGTGCAGTCATCGATAACAGCGAAAGCAACAGTGCTGTGGCAGGAAGCATGGCTACATCTTCCGGCCTTGGCGGTGTAGCAGGCAGAAATGAAGGAACTCTTTCCAAAGTGGATAACCTTGGTGTTACGAACGGCGGTGATTCCGAAAGCTCTGCTGTTGGCGGCATTGCCGGCATCAACACCGGTTCCATTGAAAACGCCTATAACGAAAGCTTTGTCACGGGCAGCGAAAAGACCGGCGGTCTTGTGGGAATCAATGAAAAGAGCGGTTCCCTTGTAAATGCAGCCAATGCCGGCCGTGTGGAAGGCAAAGGCGCAGCTCAGGACGCAGCTCAGGAAATCGGCGGCCTCGTCGGAGATAACGATGGATCCATCCTGAATGGACGCAACGGCGGCAATGTCACAGGTACGACTTATGTCGGCGGCATTGTAGGCACCAACAGGGAAGATTCTACCTTGACGGATATCATTAACGACACGTCCATCCTCATTAAAGGGAGCACCTATGTCGGTGGTATTGCCGGTCAGAACGCAGGCCGTATCGTAGATACGGAAGTAAGCCGGACCCTAAGCGATGGCGTCGTCGAAGGCGCAGAATACGTGGGCGGTATTGCCGGGAAAAATACGGGCTATATTGAAAATCCCCATAACAACATTTCTCTCCGCATCAATAAAGACGCTCTGAAAGATGGCAAAACAGCCAAGTACTTTGGCGGTGTAGCAGGCATCAATGAACAAGAAGGCAGCATTGGAAATGCAACGAACCTGGCTGATGTGACAGCTGAAGGAGCCACTTATGTAGGCGGTATTGTGGGCTACAATAAAGGTACCCTCCTTAACCTGTCTGGGAACCGGGGCAATGTGATCGGTGACAACTATGTCGGCGGCGTGGCAGGTATCAATGAACATAGCCTGACTGCTATCGACGCCTCCAACACAGGCTCCGTTCAGGCCCTCCAGGGCGGAGCCGGCGGGATCTTTGCTGTAAACCGCGGTGATGTGACAAACTCCCGTCTTGTCAATGATGCGGTGGTCGCAGGCGGCGCCCATGACGGGACAACAGGCGGCGCCGATGCCGAGGCAACAGGCGGTATTTTTGCTAAAAATATGGCGAACATTGGAAAAACGACCCTCGTAAACGGCATGAATGCAAGCGTCATAGGTCTTAAAAACGTCGGCGGCCTCGTCGGTGAAAATAGCGGCGCCATTTCCGGCGGCCGTGATGCATCTGACGGATACTATAAGGATCAGGTCTACAATAACGGCGTCATTGAGGCTGGTACGTGGCATGACAAAAATGGGAATCACCAGATGGATGCGGGCGAAGTGACCGAAGGGGCTGGTGAAAATATTGGCGGCCTCGTCGGAAAGAATACGGGAAGCGTAACGGCAGCCTACAATACAGGCGCCATCAAGGCCAAGGACAGCACCTACGTCGGCGGCATCGCCGGCACGAATGCTGGAAAGATTGATCAGGTCTTTAGTTCCATCTTTACTCAGGATGGAAATGAAGGCCAAGTCGAAGGAAAGACGGCCGTCGGCGGACTTATCGGCCTTAATACGGAAAAAGGCATCGTAACAGACGCCTATACGACGAGCAAGGCTCCAAATGGCGGCAGTATTGCCGGGGAAAATCAGGGCCTTTTGAAAAATGTCTATTCCGTGACGGGAAAAGATGAATCCATCGCGGCAACAAATACAGGCCGCATTGAAAATGGTTATGCCCTCGATAGAGAAAATGATGCTTCCCTTGCGGAAGACACGTATGGAGGATTTACCTTCGGCAGCAAGTGGAAAATCTATGAAGGCTACAGCTCGCCTCTTCTTAAAGTATTCCTTACCAAGGCAACTTATGATGCCATGACAGGAGAATTGATTTGGGCAGCTGACGGTTTTGCTGCAAATCATGGTTCTGGTCAAGGCCTTATCCATCAAGGCCTGGGGACGGGCAGCAACTATTTCTGGTCCCAGCAGCTTGCCTTTGCAGGGGGCCATCCTAACTGGCTCGGTTATGATTTGGATCCTCAATATGAAAAACCAAGTGGAAACTATGATTATCTTTTTGATGATGCACCATTTGGCAAACGGGAACCTAATCGGGAACGGAAAGCAGAAATCAGCTTTGAACGTGGGGGCATGGAGGTGTAAATTGAGTAGGGCTGGACTTATGGCCGTAGAGCTGTGAAGCTGGTTAGGGCCAGAAAACAGATTGATCTTTACTTGGGCGGCAGTGTCGATGACATTGCCGCTTTCGATTAAAAAAATGGCTTTATTCAGGATGATCCAAGCTGCAAGATCCTGCTCCGTATGAACTTGTTTCGAACTTTTTTATTGGGTCTGTACCGCGCTTCCTAGGGCGATTTCCAATGACGTTAATGAATGACATCGGTCCCAATCCATTTTTCTAGATGGCTTCTCTTTCCTGTTTAAGAGGGGAGGGAAGGGATGCTTGCAAGTGAGCCGTTATAGATTTATGGATATATTATGACAAATTGTTGGTTTGTCAAACATATGTTACACCGTACTTGATGAAATCATGGAGTGTATCTTTTGGAGATTTCCATCCAAGT